>ENA-OQCD01000418-OQCD01000418.1-human-gut-metagenome-genome-assembly--contig:-NODE-418-length-12012-cov-2.181573_pt1 | contig 12012 bp, 13 predicted proteins | sample MGYA00242755_ERZ504571 | MGnify/ENA primary metagenome ERZ504571 (study PRJEB26092, sample SAMD00036274) | human gut metagenome | host: Homo sapiens | study: EMG produced TPA metagenomics assembly of...
ACCTTCAGACACGTAGTCTAGAAGAACTGTTTTATACCTTCTGCTAAAGTCGTTAGTAAGTACTCCATCATCATCAATGAACCTTTCTACTAAATAGTCCATTAATTTATAGGAAGTACTGGTAAATGACTAGTAGATTCAAGTCCAATAGTTACAGCTTGACATAGAGTAGTTGGAATCCTCTTCTGCCTTACAAAAAAGAACCCCTTAGTGAACCTCTTTAGTAAAGCTAGGGCTTCTTTATCAATTTTAAAATCTATGCCGATTGGCACAATTCCAGAGCTTTGTAGCTGATTTCCAGAATAATTAATCCTTACTACTCCCTTTGAGTTTTCATTCTGATTATCCAGCTTGTAGGAGTCTTTATTGGTAGGAATATACTCTCTGTTTGCCTTAATTTTTTCTATACTGGAATTTGGGTCTACTGGATTTTTATAAACCTTATATTTAGTATATGAAACGTTTTCAACTAAATCAGATATTCCTCTAACATTGAATACTGGAGAAAGAGTAAAATCATTAAGTATATATACTATGCCAAACCTATAGATTTCTTCGTTCCAATATCCTAGTTTATGATAAATATTCTGAACATTGTAGTATTCATATTGTCCGGAAGAATCCTCATATTTTTCATTTATCCAACCTATATTATTCTTTAGATTAAGGTGTGGAAGGAATCTTAATGACAAATCGGATAAATTCTTTATATTCTATTTCAGGATTATTTTACATTACCCATAAACAGCATATTTTGACAAGCAGTTTGTGCATTAGCACTATCTACGACATTATATTGCATGTTTATGTCATTCAAACTAACTTGAGTAATGTTTTCAAATCCATTAATGTTAACCCTTGCAATGTTATTATATACAGCAAAGTTTTTGTCTATTTTAAACGAAGATACAATTTCGTTCGCATTTGCGTCAGATGTACTTCTTGTATAATAAACAACAACATTGTTATAAGAAGAGTCTATATTCGTTAAAATAAAAGACACTGATTTATAACTGTTCTCATCCCTAATCCCGCCTTGTATAGAAAATGGGTCGTTTATATTTCCTATATGACAAGTTACAATTCCTGACTCTGCTATAAAATCAGACTCGTTGCCGTCAGAATCTGATAGCTTAAAATAAAATACATAGTTTCCCACCTTAAGATTACCACTTGTTCCTAAGCCAGTAAACATAAGTCTAGGAATTGTATTTAACTTTTTATATAAAGAAACATCAGAATCAAAAGAACTCTCGTCATATATATTAGTATCATTATCTCCACTCCTATCTACTATTTGATATGTGTTCATACCAGTAGAAGAAAATCTCGTATTTATTAGTTTAGGAAAAGTATTTCCATCATTAAGAATAAGGTTTACAGAACCATCATAAGATTGCTGAGGAATAATATCCACAGGATGATTTAAATCGAACGGGAGAAGTTCAGTATCTAAGTCAACAAGACTTCCTTTTGGATATGTGACCTTATCACTTTCCACAAGGTCTTCCCCTAACCTTAATACCTTTAGAGGATTATATTCGTAAACTAATGCTCCTTTTTGTTGAAGCTGTATTGCACCTTGAGAGATGCTTACAGCTTCATTGTTTAGTGATATAAAGTCCATTGTTAATTATATGGTTGATATATGTTTGTGTTTCCTCCAAAATAAACAGCACTCTTCATATCTGGAGCGTGTCCATCTTTTCCTTTAGTCCATGTGCCTATTATAGAGGGGCTTCCCTTACTTGGATTATCAATATTCTATTTAGTTCAGACTCACTTCCTGTAACAGAATATTCATTCACAAATATATTATTAATATCCTCTGGTAAAGAAATAGTTCTATTTCCCCAGATTCTAATATTTTCTTTTGATTGCTTGCAGGAACGACTGAGCCATTACTATCCCATTCAATATTTTTTAACTGAACCGTCAGCATTTTAAAGTTCCATCAGTTGTGCTTGCGATGTATATTTTTCCTTTTATCTGCAGTGGTATCAGTGTTTCCTGTACTGAAATATGAATATGCGTTAGTATATCCTCCTAATATATTTATATCATTGTCTATTCTTAAAGTGTTTCCAAATGGAATATCTATAGCAGCATCAGTGGGTTTGTAGATATAAAACTCAGGAATGAAGTTTTCCAATTTATCTCCTAGTTTAGATTTCCACCATTGAATGTGTTCCCTAATGCTTACTAAATTTCCTTGCGAGTTTGTATCTCCCAAATAGAAGTCTACTGTAGATTCTCCAGGAGAAGTTACTTTTACCTTCCCTTTATAGTGAGTTTCAAATTGTAGGTGATATACTAATGCTTCCGAATTTGGCCCTGCAAAGAACTTAGAAACATTACTTCTTCTTACTGTACAAATCTGACTCATGATGCATTTTAACATCTCTGGAAGTCTGATTATATCAGTTTCAGAATTTACATTAGATGTTTCAGTCTTTCTTGAACCCAAATTTATTACCCAGTGTGAACCATTTGTATCCATCCATGTTGCCAGTAAGAAGTTGTCTTCGTCGTCAACTTCGTTGCCACGAGACCACCAACCATTTCTACTTATTCTAGTACGACCATAATGTAAAGATGCGTGGTCTTTATCATGTCCCCCAAATATTCCTACGGTTCCGTTTCCCATACTATTTAAAGCGGTTTGTAGTCCGTCATCGTCATGACTTCCCGTGCTAGTTCCTTTATTAAGTCCTTCTGTATGACCTTGGTCTTTATAGAATTTGGAATTATAACATATATAATCTTCATCTCCAGAAGTCGCAGTCAATACACCATTACTTTCTTTAAATGAGAAGATTCTGTCTCTATCAGATGCTCTCATGTCGGAAGTATATAATGGAAGCAAAGCATAATTATCCAAAGTCTTCGATTCTACATTTCCAGATGTGGCATATGCCGTCCTTGTAGTAGATAAAATTTACTTCGATGGCCTTTTTTGGATGCATTATATGAAGAACTTATAAAGTTGTTATCAGTTGTAACATTGGGAGTGAGATTACTGTCTGCACTATAAAGTGGAGTTTCTTCCCATGTTCCTGAACTAATAGTAGGAGACGAACCATAGTATTTTTCTACAGTAAGCTCCTCAGGAAATCCTGCAAATTTTTTAGAATCATACTTGTAAGCTAATTCTGGAGATACATTAATTTTGTAAGTTCCTTTCTTCTTAGTTGTATATTCATCTCCTGCAATACTACTATCAAGAGATGCTTTATATGTAAGATAGTCTCCCGGAGTAACATTGTCCAATAAAGTATACCCTGCTGGGAAAGGAGAAGAATTTTCTTTTTTCTTCAAATAGACTTCCTCTTTGGAAGATACAACTTCAACTTTTACAGGAGCTTCAACAGAAAGTTGTTGCTTAGGAATTTGTAGAAAATTAAAGTCTTTATTATTTCCGTTATAGTATTCATTAAACAATGTTCCTGTATATAGTAACCTATATGCGACTACGGACGATACTCCGGTAACATATTTGTCTATTCTAACAACATACAACCAGTTCTTTTTTAGACTATCAAAAGGAATAATTTCCTCAAAAGAACCGTTGTAATATTCTTTAGATATTTCATAGTAAAATCCCGAGTTGTAAGAAGAAGGGTCGTCTGGGTGTACATTTATATCAATAAATCTAAATACCATTTTCTCTACTCCTTCATCTTCGTTCATATTGTAATAATCATATCCCCAACCTATCTTTATATAGTTATCAGAAACAAAAAACCTCCACTCATTGAAATCCTCCTTGTTAGGACGAATTTTGCTAAAGTCAATTGTTCCATTTTTTACCATTCTCTCCAATACTCCATAGACCGAAACGGGGCATAATACTGTATCGACCTTGCCCATGTCAGATGTATTATTTTTGAGATATAGTAAGAGTTTGATAGAGTTTTTGTACTGTCTCGTGTAGTACTTCCATAAAGACTTACATTAGAGTCAACGTTTTGTTTTTCCTTGAAAAAGAGGAGAACCTCCATCCATTTCTCCAGTTAGTATAACACTTATCAATTTAGTATCTTCGTCATATTTATATTTTCTAATTAAATTAAACTTGCTAAAGGTTTTTAACTCAACTACTAAAACCAATACTCCAGATGATTTCGCCGAAAACACTTGAACTAGACTGTTATCGGTTAAAGCTTCTTCTGTATTATCAGTTTCATATATCCACAAATTGTTATCGTATAACCTCAACGTGGATGAATCCACGTAATCTATGTTTCCAGAACTATTTATTACTCCAAGTCTAAGGCTTACAGCCCCATCCTCGATAGCCTGTTTAATAGTATCACTTATGCTTTCGGCAGTAAGTATAAATTTATCTCCCGGGTGGAAAGTCTTTGCTTCTTCAGAGTTATTCTCTTGAAATAACTTCTGTTTTCTGTACTCGCTAATGATAAATGGAACTTGTACACCCTCAACTGTTCTAATGGTAACAAATTGATTAAAATTTATATCTACAGGAGATGTAGATAAATCTGAATCACTGTACAATTGTTGTGGCGAAGGAAATGAACCAATTTGTCCCTTTTTAGTTATAGGGTTATATGCGGCTACGTATATAATTCCTCCATGTTCTTTCATTCCAATAGGAATATATCCTTTATCGAGTCTAGCAGTATGAACTTCTCCATTACCCATATCATTCTGTAACACAAATTCGTTTCCGTCATACGTGATTGAAGTTGCATTAAGAGCTCCGGTAAGAACGTTATTTGGAGTAACTATTGGATTTAAATCCATAATCAAACCGCCATCAAACGTATTAACTGTTTCCTGTTTGCTCATGTTTTACAAAAATTCATAATTATTATTGTATACTAATATATCTTTAAATCTTAAAGGTTCTCTTGTTATAATTAACTCCGCATCTTTAGATGTAAAGTTTTCTCTATATGTAACATTCCCTACAAGGGTAACAAAGGGAACTCTGAATATATACTTCCGATTATGCTCTCTTATCTTGCACTCATCTAATATTTGATATAGTACTTGATTCCCATAATTAAATATTTTCTTCTTTCTGCCTCTTGAATTGTGCTGTTTGAGGAAATCCTCATATTGAGAGTCAGTCAATGCAAAATAGTAATATCCGTCCCATTGTATGTTCTTACGTTTATAGAGAACCCTTAATTTTACAGTTAATTTCTTGATGTAGTATTCAAAATGTTTTATAGAATCTCTCTAAGTGTTCCTATATAGCACCACAACGAATCAATCAGTAATTTAGGGTATCTCCACCGTAAAGATTATGCAAATATAGTGATTTCCAACCATAGTTCAAAATTCTTTTAATGTCCTTTTCAGAAACATCTGGAACTTCTCACAAAGTGACTCGTAGTAATCTTTAATTTCTTTAAGTTGCATAATTTAACAGTATTGTTTACCTTCGTTAGTATTCTCTATAATCTTATTCTTTATATTTTTATCAACATATACAGTTTTAGACTTTACTAAGTTTCCACTCTTTATGTTGAGAACTATTTCATTTCCAGAGAATCCTGACTTTAAAAAATCTACATCTCTCCATTTACCATGTCGCCTAGCCTTTTTAAAGTCTTCTCCGTATGTTCTTTTGACATGCATTTCTGCAAATCTTCCTTGTGTAGGAAGTACGAAAGTAACATTGTTATCTACAATATCATTAAGTACTTCCTTTACACACTCTCTAAATATTTTCTTTACTAATACATCCCTGTGAGGGTCTTTATTTATTCTCTTACAATCTTCACATGACATTTCCAATTTGTTATATGGAAAATTCATAAACATTTCGTCCATATTGAACGCACATCCCGTCGAATAATTCATTTTTGTTTCCTCCAAATTACTTTATTACCGTTATATATTCCAGCAAACTTGCGTTTTCCACGTAAACAATCCGAAATATGTTGTCTATCAATATTAAAGTATAAAGCTGCCTCTTTTATACTATCAAATTTTTGTATTAGTTTACTAGATTCTGTATAGGCAAAGACCTCACTACATTGACTGTATGAAAATGATTTAACAAATTCAAACTCCTCTGAAGTTGGAATTTCTCCATGGTTTTTACATATTATTTTAGTTCCATCTTTTAATTTAGAAAATTTCTGTTTTCCGGAACAGCACTTTATAATAGCACTTTTAGAAATTTCTAAATATTCAGCAGCGTCTGTCCTACTATCAAAAGTTCCTAACAAGATTCCGTCTTCTGTATAAATATCTACAGACTTAATAACAGTCCTAGAATTATCTCCTCCGGGAGTTGAATTATAACCTGAATTATAGGAATCATATAATTTTACATACTTAATCTCTAAATTTTTTTAAACAGAATAAAAGATTTTCTTTAGAGTTAGAACTGATGGTTTCTATAACACTCCATTCAAAGGCATCTAAACCATATTTTCGTAAGGCTCTATGAAAGTGACATTTATCTTTATTTCTAAGAGTATCACTTATATGTTTTCTTTTACGTTCTTCTAATGATTCTATTGTTATCCCAATATATACTTTTTCATTAAATACATTCACACATTTATATACATATCCTACATAGTTCATAATTGTTAAACAGGTTTATATGAGAAATTATGTCTTTTTCTATTCCAGTTTGTTTTGGCATCCAGTATATCATTCATCTCATTTGATTTAGATATTCTGGAACTCTAGCAGCATCACAATACTTAAGCCAATCTTGAAGCATTAATTGTGCTGTCTGAAGGATATTCGCATTGTTAGTCATTAATCCTTCTTTATATTTCTTTCTATAGGCAACAAATGTTGCAATAGCTAAACTTTTCTTTTTCAGATAACATAGGAAGACCTTCATCATCTAGTATAACTCCTTTATAAAGGATGTATACAGTTCCATAGTTCTTATCAAAGTAAAGAGTATCTCCTACTCTTTCAAACTTTGCATATTTACCACTCATATATAAAGGGTCTTCATACATTTTTCTTCCTTCTATGTAATTCTCTACAAATTGAGAAGTGTAATCTCCATTAGGAGAATAGTTAGTTACATACTTCCAATCTTCAGAAGCATAAGTAACTGCTTCAATAATGTCACAATTACAGGGAAGTTCCACTGTATAGTCCGGACATTCTATCTTAGTACAATATCTGTATAATCTTACATTTTTGTTTCCTATTAGGTTCCAAGCTATTAAACCAAATTCCTCAAAGTCTTGAGGGAGCATTTCTACTCCATATAATAAATTAGCTTGGAACATTGCTTGATGAAAATTTACCATTATGCAGGTGTTTGGTCATTAGGTGTTATTGGAGCAGCCATTTGTCTATAATAACGTAACTTCTTCTCCGTTTAATCTTTTCTTAGTCTCCGTATTAATAAATGTAAAGTTATCAATTCCTTCTAAATCACAGCATCCAAAGTTCTCAAGCTGTCTTGGGTCTTTAAAGATTGCCACAACACTTACTTGCTTAATAAGAGGTGCATTGAAGATAAAGCAATCATACATATTATTTTCGTTTGGAGTAACATCTATATAAACATAAGGTTTATTTCTTCCTCTTTTTCTGTATTGATGATACATCCATGCAGATGAAGAAGTATAATATATAAAGGGAAGTAGTCTGTCTGTGCTACCTATATAATCAATAGCTAATTCTCCATAGTCATTAAGAAGCTGTGGGATTTCAAAGTGAGCTACTGGTGTTTCTCCAGTTGTTCCACAATTACATCTTTCTAATGATTTACAATCTACATCTATACAATTTAATGATAAAAGTAAATCATTCTTTTGGAAGAATTCCTTTTTAGTGAATATTCTTTTAATTATCTGCAATCTTTCATCTATTATGTCATCTTCTAATTGTTCGATTGACATAGTAGCTGTCCCATGCATTCCACGTAAACCTGATACTATATCATTATATATTGCTGATGCTAATTTGTTGTATATCATAGGGCTAAAACAAATAAAGGCGACGACCTCTAACGGACGCCGCCTTTAAATATAAAGATTAGTTATTAGGCATTTGACTGAGTGATAGTGATTTCTTTAGAAGCACTAACTCCGTTTTTAGCTGATACTGTTACAGTTGCTTTTACACTTCTTGCAGCACCAGAATCATTAGTTGTTCCTGTAAAACCTACTTTAGTAGTTCCAGGAGTAACTGTTAGCCAATCTGCTGTTGTTGTAGCTGAAACATAAGCTACTGTACTTCCACCATCAATAGTTGGAGTAAGTTCTTTCTTAGTTCCTGCTTTTACCATGTCAGTAATATCTGTAACCCCACCTGTAATTACGATAGGTTTCTTTTCTTCTGTTACTGTTCCTAAAGTTGCTAATGCAGCTTCAAATTCAGCAGCTACAGAATCATGTACGTAGAATACGTGAGTAGTTTGAGATGTTACTTGCTGTCCAACAGCAGCTCCACCCATGAGTCCTCTATCTACTTTGTAATAGATAGTATATTGACTATACTTACCATTGATGATAGGAACTTCGTCTTGTAACGGAGCTTCATATCTTCTTACATCTAGAGTAGGGATTCTAAGGTCTTTAATGATGTTTTGATAAGTTCCAAATCCTTCTCTTCCCTGAGTTAGGATGTTTTTGCTATCAAATCCTTCTGCACCAGCTTCTTTTGCAGATGCAATTACAGCAAATGCACCTTCTGCACAAGTACATGCAATTTCTCTTAAATCTGGGTCGAAGTATTCAATATCCATTTTAGTGAATCTTTGATACTCGTCAACAGCTTCGATAATCAGGTTATTACCGCTTACTGAAACATTAAAAATGTTTGAAGTCGTAAGCACGTTGATATTTCTTTATCTGATTTGCAACTTTAGTTGCTAATTGAGCTGCTGAATCTCCAGTTTTCTTTTCAAACTCAATGTATAGAGGTTTACCTTTGAATACAAAGTCATTTGAATAATAAGAGTTCTGATTTCCAGATAGTCTAATATACATAGCGATTCTGAATACTCCAGATGCTTGAGTAATAGTAGTCATATCTAAAAACAGCCTTTGCTAAAAACAGGAGCAGAATACGCTCTCTTATACATTGCAACAACGTTAGCCTTCTTGAAACTTCCAACTCTCTTAATTTGGAGAGTTTCACCTTTTACTTCCCATCTTGGTAACTTTGTTGTATAATCTAGAGCGTCGTTGATTAAGGGTTGTTTGTCGTAAATTGAAACATACTTTAATTTATTTTTTAGTTTGTGCCAGCAGCTGAGTTGGAGGTGCTAGTGGCGGATTAACTGGACTATATGTTTGTATTCTAGGGTCACCGGAGTTCTCCAATACAATAGATACCAATCTTTGAGAATCTCTAAGCATATGTAATCTGGAAATTCTAATATTTGAGATGTGTCCTCTGTAAGGTCTAGCTGTTCTTTAGTAAGCATAACCGTTTGAGGAACTTTAATGTAGTCTATTCTAACTTTCACAAGTTTATAAGCGGTAGACTCTCCGCATTTTATTTCCATTCTTACTGTAGAAGCATTTCCATATCTAACAGCAATTTCTCTATCAACTGTACTTACAGACTCACCTCCTATTATTATAGTTCTTGGAAGATTGCTATTGTCGCCTTCTGCATCTCCTAAGAGCGAGGTTACTTTATAAGTTCCATTCATATCAGTTCCACGATTATCTTTATAAGGATAGGTTGGAACTTCTGTTGAAGTATTAATGTTGTTTATATAGTAATATGGAGTCTTATAAGAGGGCTTAAAGTAAGAGTTATTAATGATTTGGGGTTCCATATCAGCGGTCAATCTCCTTGCAGGAAATTTAACATATTTGGATTTTCCTTCACAGCCTTTCTTTGGATTAACTATTTCATAAAGGCAAATACAACCTAGCATATGAAAATAGTCACTTGGAAGTGTTACTTCATAAGAAGCTCCACATAATTGTGAAATCATTTCCAAGTCCTCTCCCTTTAAAGCTAAATCAGAATATGGAAGCTCCGGTGACAATGTTGCCGAAGCCTTCAATACCCTTAAATCATCAGAAGTTTGCTGATTCATATCGTACATAATGTACCTCTTATTGAGGAATTGATATATGCCTCTATTAATCAGATGATTGAAATCCTCTATCAGCATAGTAGGGGAAGTAACTTTATTAATTTCAATTAACATGTATTCCCATGCCTGTCTTGCTGTCATAGTAGAATTATTTTTATAGTTTTATTTTTTAGACCTTGCAGGAGCATTCGGAGCGTCTAAAGCTGCGAACTCTTCGGCTGGATTGCCTTCTGGTTCTTCCTCGTATCCTTTATAGTCTTCGTATAAGTCAGGATATGTGTCCTTCTTAATTAACTCGAGCACTCTTCTATTACGTGGGTCTTTCATCCAAGTAATAGCTGCATCATCAGTTGCCCCCAAACAAACGCTATCTCCGTACATATATAGTTTTGTTTAACTATAATGACGTGTTTGTCTTTTGCGTCCATAAATAGAAGTCTAACATGAATATCATCTCCTGTATATAGGTTAATAATTCTGTCAGGGTCTTTTTCAGCAATGCTTAGTAAGAAGTCAGTAACATCAGCGCTTGATACATTACGCATGTGTTTTCCAAGTAGTCTAGCCATTTGAACTCTTCCTTCATCACCTCTTGGGTCATCAAGAATATAAGTTCCAGCATCGTGAATTTTCTTTTTCTTTGATACTCTCTTAGCAGCTTCATATCCAGGTCTTTCGATATAGATTTCAGCAATACCTTGTCTTGGACGTAGAGTTCCCTTTACACCCGGACCATCAAATACGTTTACACCTTTTGAGTCAGTGCTATCTCTTGATTGAGCGATAAAGATGCAATTTTTAATTGTTCCCATTTAGCAGCGTCATAAGGGTTATTTAAATCAAATGTAGTCCCATCTTCAATAACGAACGTTTCAGTTTCTTTAATAAAGACTTTACCGCTATTTCTTTCTGGGTCTGAAAGAATCATGTCTCCAACACTATTTACAGGTTTTACACAAGGTGGATACTGTCCAGTTCTTGGGTCTTTACTAGGTTGGATGTAATATTTCATGCCTACTTTACCATATACACTTCTAAGAATGATAAAATTTTCAGCAGGACTTTGCATTAGTTTGTTTGCATTATCAGTACTCATATTAATTCATAAGGTTTATAATATATAAAAAATGTAAGGGAGTGCTATTTCAACTCCCTTACTATATCTTGACTATTTATTAAAGCTCTCTTAAGATAAAGCTTCTATAAGGATTGAATACACCAACACCAGAATATCCCCAGTTGATTAGCTTAGAAGCAGCAACAGGACTTGATACAATTCCTGAACTTAATCCATCTAATCCACCTACACCTGGATATTTTATTAGTGATGAAGTCTCCACCTTTTTAGTGTGAACATTTGGATTGGAGGTTCATTTCCAGTAGAATCAGCAGTTAGGTCTAAGCATAGACAATATGCTTTTTTCCATACCATATTCTCTAGAGAATGTTCTATCAACTTTGAAGGAGATAGTGTTTCCACCGAATGTATAGCTATCAAATGCAGCACCAACTTTGATGTAATCGTTAGCTGCTTTAGACCATAGGTAAGTACCAATAGTTTTGTATTTAGCTAAGAAATCTCCGAGAACGTTCTGGATTAAGAACCACATTCTTTCATTGCAAATAAATACGTATTTGTTTCCAGTTGGCTGAGTTGCTTTTTCATTCATTGTAGCAATTACAGTTTGGAATACGTCGATAGAAAGTTTTGCGAACGCATATTTAGATGCGAATCTTTCTACTTGTGGGATGATACCGTCACCAATGTAGATTGGTCTTTGAGTATCTGGGTCAACAATAGTCGGTTTACCATTTACGTCAACATTACATTTTGTTGAATAATAGACCGTTGTTTCTTACATATAAGAAGTATCAAGAAGAACTTTTTCTTCCTTGTCCATCTTATATAATGTTTCTTTTAAGCTACCAGTGTCTTTACCTTCTGCAATACTGATGAATACGTTTTCATGAGCTGCATAAAGTGCAGATAACTG
>ENA-OQCD01000419-OQCD01000419.1-human-gut-metagenome-genome-assembly--contig:-NODE-419-length-11982-cov-6.384142_pt1 | contig 11982 bp, 15 predicted proteins | sample MGYA00242755_ERZ504571 | MGnify/ENA primary metagenome ERZ504571 (study PRJEB26092, sample SAMD00036274) | human gut metagenome | host: Homo sapiens | study: EMG produced TPA metagenomics assembly of...
CCGTATCCACTCCCCGCCTATGGGCGCAAATGTGCGGATACGGAGCCGGTGAAACTGGCAAACGCCGCTCCTGCGGTGGAAGCCAGCTTCGCCGGTGCGGGAGTACAGAGGCAGCCAGCCCTTTGTGCCGGGGTGCAGGGGCGGCAGCGCACTGCTGGGGTCAAGGGGCAACGCCCATTGGCGGGTTAAGGGCGGCAGCCATTATCGGGTCAAGGACGAAGTGCTTGGCGGGTTGAGGGCAGCCGCCCCATCGGGTCAAGGGTGAAACGCCTTGCCCAGGGAGAGTTGATGCCTGCGTCAACTCTCCCTGGGTATTACCTGACGCAAAATTCGCAGGATTTGCGGCTTCGCCGCCCCTTCCCGGCCCCGCAGCATCTTCGCAGGAAGGAGGAAATCTGTTTGAAACTGACACGACACAATGGACGCTCCGGCAAGCATGGCACCTATAATCCCCGCCACAATGACCGCCGGTTTGATGTGGAGAACAGCGAACACATTGACGCAGAACGGGCAAGGCAAAATGTCTACTGGGACTGCTACCGGGGCTTTACCACCCATGAGTTCCGGGAGAACCCGGAGCAGTCGGATTTCAGCTTTGAGGAAATTGAGCGGATGTACTACTATGAGCATTACGGCGGCCATGTGGAGGCCCAGAACGCCCGGAATGAGAAAACCCGGCACACGGAGCGCAACCGCAGCGTGGAGGACTTGCTGAAAAACAACAAGACCTGCCCGGAGGAAAGCATCTACCAGATCGGCACGATGGGAGAATCCGTCCCGCCGGATACGCTCTTTTCCATCGTCAATGAATTTTATGAGGAATTTGAGCGCCGCTTCGGTTCCCATATCCACATCTTAGACTGGGCGCTCCATCTGGACGAGGGGACGCCCCACATCCATGAGCGGCACGTCTTTGACTGTGAGAACCGCTACGGGGAGCTGTGCCCCCAGCAGGAAAAGGCGCTGGAAGAACTGGGCATCCCTCTCCCAAACCCGGAGAAGCCCAAAGGCCGGAACAACAACCGCAAGCAGACCTTTGATGCGGTCTGCCGGACGCTCCTGTTTGACATCGCCAGACGGCATGGGCTGCATCTGGATCAGGAGCCGTCCTACGGTGGGAGGGAGTATCTGGAAAAGCAGGATTATATCCTGATGAAACAGAAGGAGCAACTGGCGGCGCAGGAGCAGAAGCTGGAAGAACTGACGCTCAAAATTGAGGACGTGGAGACACTGTTAGATGATGTTTCCGATGCGGCCTATGACAAGGCGGTGGAGGTCGTGACTGATACCGTCAGGCAGGAGACGCACAAGGAAGATATTCGTCTGGTGGAGGAATCGAAAAAATGGGTGCTTTCGCCGGAGCGCAAGGCTCCAAAGAAGGAGCGTGAGTACGCCGCCGCCCGTCTGGATGGGGTCATTAACAAGATTAAAAATGTCATGCAGACTGCTCTGGCGAAAATCCAGCGGACGCTGATGCAGCCGGAGGTCAAGCAGGCCGGAAAGGAGCAGGTCAAAAAGAAAGCCAAAGAATCCATTATGGATATGCTGGCAAAGGCAAAGATCAACGCAGACCGGGATAACCGGGAGCGTTGGGAACGGGAGGGGCGGATCGCCCCGAAAAAGAAACACGATATGGAGTTATGAGGCATCTGATTTTCTGTGGAAACCGGGTGCCTTTTTCTTTGTCTGGAGGTGAGAAAATCGAATGTGTTTGAAGCGGTGAAGCAGGCTGTCCCCACAAGGCAGGCTGCGGAGTTTTACGGGATACAGGTCGGCAGGAACGGCATGGTCTGCTGTCCCTTCCATGATGACAAACATCCCAGCATGAAGGTTGACCGCCGGTTCCACTGCTTCGGCTGTCAGGCGGACGGGGATGTGATTGATTTTACCGCCCGTCTGTTCGGGCTGAACAAAAAAGAGGCGGCCTTGAAGCTGGCGGAAGATTTCTCGGTCAGCTTTGACGCCAAAGGCCATGACCCGCCCCGCAGGAGGCCGGTCAAACGGAAAATCAGCGAAGAACTGCGCTACCGGCAGGCGGAGCAGAAATGTTTCCGGGTGCTGTGCGATTACCTGCACCTGCTGGAACGCTGGGAGAAGGAATATGCCCCGCATACGCCGGAGGAAGCATGGAACCCGCTGTTTGTGGAGGCACTGCAAAAGAAACCGTATACGGAGTATCTGTTGGATATTCTGCTGTCCGGCGGTATGGAGGAACGGGCCTGCGTGGTCGCTGAATACGGAAAAGAGGTGAGGAAGATTGAGCAGCGAATATCAGAGTTTACCGCCAGCCACCCGGCAGGCCGCCATGAGCGCAGCCGAAGCCTTAGCGCCGGAACAGAGCGTTGACGAAGTGCGGGAAAGCCTCTCTGTCACGGAGAAGGGCCAGCCCGCCAACACCATCGGCAACTGCCGGACGGTGTTCTGCCATGACCCGCTGCTGCGGGACGCCATACGGCTGAACCTCCTGACTGACCGGGTAGACATCGTGCGGAATTTGGGCTGGCGCAGGAACACCAGCGCCCTGACGGATACGGATGTGAAGTATCTACTTCTCTATTTTGAGCAGAACTACGGCCTGACCAGCGAGAAGAAAATGACGGCGGCCCTGTCCATCGTGGCGAATGAGAACTGCTACCATCCCATACAGGATGTATTAAACGGCCTTGTGTGGGACGGGACGCCCCGCATCCGCTCCTGTCTCCATCACTTCTTAGGTGCAGAAGTCAGCGACTATGTGGAGGAAATGCTGAAGCACTTCCTGCTGGGGGCCATCCGGCGGGTGTTTTCCCCCGGCTCCAAATACGAGGAAATGCTCTGTCTGGTGGGCGGACAAGGGGCTGGCAAGTCCAGCTTCTTCCGCCTGCTGGCGATCCGGGACGAGTGGTTCTCCGATGACCTGAAAAAGCTGGACGATGACAGGGTGTTTTTGAAGCTGCAAGGACACTGGATCATCGAGATGTCGGAGATGCTGGCTACCAGCAGCGCCAAAAGCATTGAGGAAATCCGTTCATTTATCAGCCGCCAGAAGGAAACTTACCGCACACCCTATGAGGCCCAGCCCAAAGACCGGCTGCGGCAGTGTGTGTTCGGCGGTTCTTCCAACACGCTGGACTTCCTGCCCCTTGACCGGGCCGGGAACCGGCGTTTCCTTCCCATCATGATTTACCCGGAGAATGCGGAGGTTCACATTTTGGAGGACGAGGACGCTTCCAGAGCCTACCTGTTGCAGGTCTGGGCGGAGGCCATGACGATTTACCGCAGCGGCCACTATTCCATGAAATTCAACAAGTCCATCCAGCGGCAGCTTGTGGAGGTGCAGAAGGATTTCATGCCGGAGGACACGGAGGCCGGGCAGATACAGGGCTTTCTGGACACTACACCGGCAGCATGGTCTGCTCCAAACAGCTTTTCAAGGAGGCGCTGGGCCACACCTATGACGAGCCGAAGCGGTGGCAGCTTCACAATATCAACGAGATCATGAACACGGTGGTGACGGGCTGGAAGCCGTTCTCCAATCCGAGGATGTTTGCCGGATATGGCAGGCAGAAGGGCTGGGAACGGGACGTTTCCGGCAACGAACTGCCCGGCAACGAAGATGGATTTGTGGAACTGAGCGAGGAAGAATGCCTCCAGTTGGAACTTCCGAAGGAGTGGATCGCCTGAAAATGGCGGTCAGTTGCCGGGATGGTTGCCGCTTGGTTGCCGGGTTCTTGCCGGGGATTTCCCTGTCTGGATGCGGGAAAAACCAGTAAATAAGGGATATTTTAATCATTATCTTTATCTCCGGCAACGAAAGCAACGAGATTTTTCAAGAAAATTCACAAAGTAAGATTTACAGGCCAGACGGTAGTTTACAGGTTTTCAGAGGTTCGTTGCCGGACTTCGTTGCCGGTGCTGCCGTCCGGCCTGTCTCTCTATGGAGGTAGCCTATGGAAAAAAGCAAAAATCAGAAGAATAAAGTCCGTTTTGTGGTGGTGCGGGAGTTCTCCGGGGAGAAGTCCATGCGGGAAGTCTTTGAGCAGCTCATTGAGCGCCAGACCTGCGAACACTTCGAGGAATGGCGGCATCAGCGGGAAATGGCAGAAAAAGCTGCGTAAAAACGGTTGATTCAGGGACAGGGACATGGTACTATAATGGTATCGTGTCCCTGTTCATAGAAGGAGAACGCTATGAGCAGGAAAAAACAAGTCTATGAGAAAATCACCGCTCTCTACTGCCGAATCTCTCTGGATGACGGCGGCGACAATGAGAGTATGAGCATCAGCAACCAGAAACTCATGCTCCGGGATTTCGCAGAAAAGCATGGGATGTTCCAGTATGAGTATTATGTGGATGACGGCTATACGGGCCGCAACTTCAATCGTCCCTCGTTCCAGCGCATGATCGCTGACATTGAGGCGGGGAAAATCGGCTGCGTGGTCACCAAAGACCTATCCAGACTCGGCAGGAATTATATCGAAGCTGGCAGCTATATCGAAATCTTTTTCCCCAAACACAATGTGCGCTATATCGCCATCACGGACGGCGTGGACAGCCTGACCCGTCAGGAGATGGACATTACGCCTTTTAAGAATATCCTGAACGATATGTACAGCCGGGATATTTCCAAAAAGGTGCTGGCGGGCATTACCACCCGCTCCCGGCAGGGAAAATTCTGCGGAGGGACGCCGCCCTTCGGCCTGATGCGTGACCCAGAGGACAAAGGGCATCTCATTATTGACCCGGAGACAGCGCCGATCATCCGCAAAATCTATGACTATGCCTTGGACGGGCTGGGCTGCATGAGGATTTCCAAACGGCTGATGGAAGAAAAAATCCCCATCACCCATGTCAAGGCCAACACGGAGTTTGACGCCAACTATTATTCCTGGGGCGGGGCGAGAATCAGCCATATCCTGCGGAATCCCTTCTATAAAGGCGCACATCTGGTCTTTCGGACGCACCAGAAGGGCATCCGCTCCAACACCTATGACATTATCCCCCGTGACCAGTGGGAAGTGATTGAGGGCTGCCATGAGGCGATTGTGACGCCGGAGGAATGGGAACAGGTGCAGGAACTGATTGACCGCAGGCCGACCATTCAGGGTAATTCCTGCCCCTTCTACAACCTGTTCCACGGCCTTGTCTACTGTGCCACCTGCGGGAAGTCCATGCAGGTGCGGTATGAGAAGGTGGGCCGAACCGGAAAGAACCGCTTCACCGGCAAGATGCGGGAACCGATTGACAAGGCGTACTATATCTGCCAGACTTACAACCGCATGGGCTGCAAGGTCTGCTCCAGCCACAAAATCGAGGCAAGGGGTTTGTACAATCTGGTGCTGAAGGATATACAGGAACTGGCGGCGCAGGCCATGAAGGACGCCGATGCGTTCTACCAGCGGCTCAGCCGCCGAATGGAGCGCCGGTATCTGGTGGACGCTTCTCAGACGGAGAAAGAACGCCAGCGGCTGGAAGCCCGGAATCAGGAAATTGACAGGATGTTTCTGAGCCTGTATACCGATAAGGCAAAAGGCATCCTGACCGAGCAGCGGTTTGTGAAGCTGACGGCGGCGCTGGAACAAGAGCAGGAATCCAACCAGAAGCGCCTGCATGACCTGGCAATGATGCAGAGCCGGGCGGATACCCAGGAGAGTGAAGTCCGCACCTTCATCAAGGAAATCCGGCGCTATGCCACCATCGAGGAACTGGATGAGGCAGTGCTGAACCGGCTTATCAGTAAAATCCTGATCGGCGAGGTTAAGAAGGTGGACGGCCAGAAGGTGCAGGAAGTCAGGATCGTGTATAACTTTGTCGGGGAAATCCCGGAGATTGCAGCGTAAATAGTTTGCCCCATCTCTCACAACCATTGAGGGATGGGGCTTTTATTTTGCCGTCGTCCGGCAGCATTATATTGATTGGGTTTACTCCATCCGCAACCGTTCCACTACGGTGCGTTTTGCCATCTCATGGCCGGTGATAACAGGAATACCAGCCCCAAGCAAGGCAAAGAGAGGGATGATGAACAGGAAGGGCGTGAGGTTCAGATGGTAGGTAAAAAACCAGAATAGTCCTTCCACCGCCTGGAAGCAATCGGGCCCAACGTCAGCGTCAAAATCAGAGCCAGCCCTGCCGCCCCCAGAGCGTACAGCAATCCTTCCCAGATCAGCATAGCGCGCAGTTGCCGTCCGGTCATGCCCACGGCCTGGAGCACCGCCAGTTCCCTCTGACGTGCAATGATGCCAGTCAGGATGGCATTGAAGAAGTTCAGCACACCGACCAACCCAACGATGAAACTGAGCGCACCGCCCAGCAGCAGGAACATGGAGCGCATACTCTCAAATTCCCCAGCATAGGTGGCCTTGCTCTCGTAGTCCAGCTCCGGGTTGACGTTCTCAGTGTAATCCGCCAGGAAGGACTCCATGGCGGCGTTGGTCTCGTCGGTGGTGTCGAAGGCGTAGTACATCACATCCGACGTGCCGGTGTCCTGGACAAAGGTCTCGTCGTTCAGGATGAACTCATCGCTACCATAGTAGCGGTAGCTGAGGGCGAAGGGCACCGTCACCAGGGCCGCCACGGTGTAGTCAACGTCCCGGTACTTCACCGGCCGCTCCACCCAGTTGGCCCCGTCCGGCACATCCTCCAGGGAAGCCCAGACCTCGCCGGTGTCTGGGTCGTAATACTCGCTCTCCTCCACATAGCGGAGGGTGACGGTGTCCCCCAACCGGGCCCAGTGGGAGGCCATGTCTGCGTTTCCATAATCGTCCTCTGAGTATACGGCGGCGATAGCCCGGCTGCCCGGCTCGTAGAGGGCGGACAAATCTCCCTCCAGCACCGTCAGGTGGTCCAGGGCAAAATCGCTCATACCGGAGATCTGAACCCCGTCGCCAGCAGGCCCGCCTCGTTCTTATCAGTCAGGCGTATCAGGTTGTCCATCTCCTCCGGGGTGTAGAAGTTCTGCTTGTTCTGCCGGAACCAGTCTTCGGTGACGTACTCCAGCACAGGAGAGGTCTGGTCGTACACCACGCCGCTGTCGGTGATGCCGCCCTGGGCGTCGATGTCATCAATGACGGACTGGGGCACGGCCTGTTCCGCACTGAACAGGGTGCTGGTCTGGAATTTTCCAGCATTGGCCACAATGAAATCGCTGGCGGTGAAATTGGACACATACTTGTCCATATCAAAGCCACCGGCAAAGTTCACCGTCACAGTAAGCAGCACCACCGCCAGTGACAGCGACAGCACCGTCACCACGGTCTTTCCCTTGCTGCGGCCCAGGTTGGCCCAGGCCATCGTGAAGGGACTGACCTTTCGGGCCTTCCGGCCCTTAACACGGGTCTTTTCGCTGCTGCCTTCGGTGTAGCGCACTGCCTCCACCGGGGAGACCCTGGCCGCCATCCGTCCCGGCTGCCGGCAGGAGATCAGCACCGTCAGCAGTGCGAAGGCCGCGGAAACGACAAAGATCCAGGGGCTTACAGAGGTCATTGGCATAATCCCGTTGAGCCGGGCCACAATCACCGGGGTTAGCTGCCCGCCGATCAGCCAGCCGATCACCAGCCCGATGGGGATACCAACAGCAGAGAGGGTCAGGGCTTGCAGACGGATGATCCGCCGCAGTTGCCGGGGGGTGGTGCCGATGGTTTTCAGAGGCCATAGAACCGGATATCCCCGGCCACCGAGATCTGGAACACATTGTAGATGATGAGATACCCGGTGAAAACGATAAGCAGGATTACCCCGGCAATGGCCATGACCGTCATGGGGTCCACAATGTCGGACATCCGGGCCCCGGTGTAGCCCCAGTTGACGCCGGTATCAATGTAATTGTCCCCAGCGGTCTCGCTCTGGTAGCCGTGGTTTTCCAAAATTTGGTTCAATCCCGCTCGATATGTCGGGAGTCGCTTTTCAGCATCACGTCCAAATTCCACCGGCCTGTCATGCCGTCATCAGGGCTGTCAGGATCTACGCCCACTTCCGCCAGGATTTCGTTCACCCGGCTTTCGGGAATCAGGACATGGTTCGCCACAATGGCCTCATCGTATTCCCACCAGCCACAGAGGGTGAAGGTTTGAGTGGTTTCGTGTCCATCTACATCAAAAGTGAGGGTAAACTCGGCCCCGATCTCCGGCTTTATGCCCAGCAGTTCCAGTACATGGGTGTCGGTAGCAGCCTGGTCGGTGCCCTCCTGCGGCAAAGAGCCTTCCACCGGGTCACAGTACATCCAGTGGGCCTCGTTGGCGTCGGCAAAGCTCACCTCCACATGAGCTTTATTGAAAGGCGCCTCCCTAGGCATACCCAGGTATCTCCGTTCGCCCCACTGGCCGATGAGAGGATCATCCTTCAGTTCATCAAACTGCGCCTGGGTCATGTACTTAAATCCGCCGTGGGAGAAGCCGCCCACCTGTCGAAAATTGGATTGCTGAAACCCATCGTTGATGGACAAGGCGATGGTGAATAGAGAAGTAAACAGCATCGTTGTCAGGGCGATAGCCACAATGGCAATCAGATTGCGCGTGCGGCTTGCCAGCAGGCTTTTCCACGCCAAATGGCGAACACATTTTCGATTTGAAACTTTCATGGCTCTCCCCCCTTACTGTGTCACAATCCGCCCATCCTCAATGCGGACAATTCGGTCAGAGAGTTGGGCAATTTCTTCGTTGTGTGTAATCATGACCATCGTTTGGGAAAATTTCCGGCCCGTCACCTTCATCAGGCTCAGTACATCTTGGCTGGTACGGCTGTCCAAGTTTCCGGTCGGTTCGTCGGCCAGGAGAATGGCCGGTTTGGTCGCCAAGCACGGGCGATAGCCACCCGCTGCTGCTGCCGCCGGAAAGCTGCCCCGGCAGGCTGTTCAACTTCTTTTCCAGCCCCAAGGCGGTGACTACCTCACCTACATAGCGCTCATCTACTTTACCACCATCCAACTGGATGGGCAAAACGATGTTTTCCCGCACCGTCAGCACCGGCACCAGGTTAAAACTTTGAAATACAAAACCAATTTTTTTCGGCGGCGAAAAATTGTGAGTGCCTCATCCTTCAGGGAGAAGATGTTCTTCCCGTCCACGGTGACGGAGCCGGAAGTGGGCCGGTCCAGGCCCCCCAGCATGTGGAGCAGGGTGGACTTGCCGGAGCCGCTGGTGCCCACGATGGCTACGAACTCCCCCGTCCTCCACGCTGAGATTGACACCATCCAGTGCTTTTACCTGCGTATCTCCTTTTCCGTAATATTTCTTTAAGTTTTTGGTTTCTAAAATCGTCATCTTGTATACCTCCACAAAAAAAGTCTGCATTGCCTTTTGACAATACAGACTTTACCACATAATTCTTTCCTGAGCCTTTCTCAAATCTAACAGAGTTGAAAGATTTCCTGTTCTTCATATCCGATTCAACGCACGAGGCAAATACAGTGAGAAAGTGCTTCCGTTTCCTGGTTTGGAGGATACTTTGATATAACCGCCCTGAAGGGACAGAATTTCCCGTGCCAGGTAAAGTCCCAGGCCAAGCCCCTCCGCCGAGTGCGTTAACGTACCACGATAGAAGCGGTTAAAAATCCCGCCCTGTTCTTCTTCTGGAATACCGGGGCCCGTATCCGTCACGTCCACCCGGCAAAAGGTTTCGAGCATCTGTGCAGATACGGTAACCCTTCCGCCAGCGGGTGTGTACTTTACCGCGTTGTTTACAACATTGCCAAGGGCTTCGCTTGTCCAGCGCGGGTCAAAGGAGGCGTCGCCTACAAACGGAAGGTTCTGCAAGGTGATTTTCTTTTTTCCGCCGCAGGTCTTTCCTGTTCGACAGTCGCCTCTAATAAAGGAGCCACAGGACCCAGTGTGGGAGTTGGAACCACAATACCTGTTTCCAATCTCGAAGCCTTAACCAGAGTCTGAATCAGAAATGACAGTTTCTCCCCCTGTGTTAGCAGCGCCTGGACTTGTTCCCGCTGACGCGGCGACAGATCGCTTTCCGTCAAAAGCGAAGCGTATACAAGTAAATTTGCGATGGGTGTGCGCGTCTGATGGGAAATATCGGAGATCAGTGTTTTCACCGCTTCCTGTTCGGTTTTCATCGTTTTTTGCGTATGAGCAGAGCCGCGCAGGAAGCGAGCAAATTTTGTCTCCAGCGCAGACAGTTCTGTTTCATCAAAATGTTCCTCGGTAAAACCACTGGAAATAGACTGTTCCAACATATTATCCAGCCGCTGAACGGTTCTGCGCCGGGCCGTCCACTGCCAGAGCCCAAATAGAAGCCCAATGACAGCGAAAGCCAGCAACACCCAGGTCAAAGCTGTCATTTGCTTACCTCCCAAGTGTAACCAACCCCGTACACAGTTCTGATCGGGGCATTCCCGAGCTTCCCGCGCAGCGCCGCACCGCCACAGATAAGGCATTTTCATCCACAAACTCGCCGCCGTCCCACACCTTTTCAAGCAGCAATTCTCTTGGTAACGTGCGGCCCCGGTTCTCCACCAGCAGGCGCAACAGGCGCTGTTCTGTCTTGGAAAGTCGATGATTGTCCCTTCTTTGGAAAACTCCATCCGTGTGAAGTCGAGGATGAAACCGTTCAATTCGATCCGTTCCTGCTTTACCGGGACAGAGCGCCGCAGTTGGGCATTTACTCTGGCCCGGAGCACTGCCAAGGAGAAAGGCTTGGTAATATAATCATCTGCCCCAGCTTCAAGACCGGTAACTTCATCCAGTTCCAAATCATTAGCCGTAAGCAAAATAGCAGGTGTGGAGGTGCCATTCTGTCGCAGTGTTCGCAACAGTTCCAGCCCACTGCCGTCTGGCAGGTTAATATCCAAAATCAATAAATCAAAAACTACGCCCTGCAAAATCTTGATTGCCTGGAGACGTGTGCTGCAATGTGTGACGGTACAGTTTGGTGTTTCAAGTGCCATACAAATACCACGCCCCAGCGCTTCATCGTCTTCTAAAAGCAAAATTCGACTCACTTCTGTGCTCTCCCTTCCTTTGTTCTGCCATCGACCGGCTTTACAGCATCTTTAGGAAGCAGCCAAACACCGGCCATTTTCACAGCGCCGGGAATACGCCCCTCGACGCAGTAATAGTTGACTTGACGGGACGAAACGCCCCATTTTTCGCTTGCCTCTTTGAGTGTCATGTAGTCCATGCTCATACCTCCGACAATTTCTTTCATTATATTTCATTAGCTCGAAGAACGCAAGGCAGGAAATGTGAATAGATGTTGAATACGCTGCTATCGAAGAAGGATTTCTTTGATAGCTTTTTTTAATTCATCACTTGACATTGTGGCAAAGAGCTGATGAGCCAGGATGAGCTTGCTGTTATGGATGGAGGCAAGTGTATCCTCCAGCTGCGCGGTGTGCGTCCTTTCCTTTCGGATAAGTACGACATCACCAAGCACCCCAATTTCAAGTACACTGCCGACGCGGATGATAAGAACGCTTTTGACATTGAAGCATTCTTGTCTGCAAGGCTGAAACTCAAGCCCAATGAGGTCTGCGATGTATATGAAGTAGACACAAAGGGCGCTTAATTTCGTTCCGCTTTAGAAGGGAGTGATCTTATCTATTCGCCGCACCTGCCTCTATGGGCCATTGGCGTACAAAGCGGACAATCGCGAGAAAAAATAATGAAAAAGGAGGACAGCCGGAATCATGCCCCCGGAAACCGGGCGGCAGATTGTTCCGGCTTTTGTATGCCTATGAAACATGACAAACCTATTTTTTAATCAGATTCCGGCTAACAAACTATATGGCATTTTTTGAACAGGCAATCACCGTTCTTCAGACCCTCGTTATCGCGCTCGGTGCCGGTCTCGGTATCTGGGGCGTTATCAACCTGCTGGAAGGTTACGGCAACGACAACCCCGGCGCCAATGCTCATATGCGGTAAAGAAGCAAAAGCAAACAGACAGCAATCACTGCTATTCCGAAGCAAGAGGAACATGGTAGAAATGTTCATAAGCCTATGCTATACTATAATTAGAATTTGAACAGCGGCGAACTGGCGAAATAATCGTCATGTC
>ENA-OQCD01000420-OQCD01000420.1-human-gut-metagenome-genome-assembly--contig:-NODE-420-length-11979-cov-2.114411_pt1 | contig 11979 bp, 24 predicted proteins | sample MGYA00242755_ERZ504571 | MGnify/ENA primary metagenome ERZ504571 (study PRJEB26092, sample SAMD00036274) | human gut metagenome | host: Homo sapiens | study: EMG produced TPA metagenomics assembly of...
AAAATAAATTAAAATTCGTGAAAAAATATGAAGCAGATTATATTGATATTACTAATCAGCCTCTTTGGGGACGATGTCAAGTTTTTTCTCAGACTACCTATCCGAAAGTTACGGAAGATTCTTTTGGTGGTGATAACTCCTCAACAGTTGAAGCACACTAATCTAATCTTTTTTAGAGCATAGAAAAACTCTCTAAAAGAAGTAGACTTGCTTATTCAGCAAGTAAATGGATTGGAGACCATTAATAAGAATTTAGCTGTTGCTGATTCTTTGAGATTATCCCAGTTAAATAGGTGTATGTTACAGGCTGACTTGAACGACCAAGTTATTAGTTCACTCAATTTACAATTGACTAAGAAAGAGAAAAGGATAAAGAAGTGGAGAAATCTATCAATAGGTGGATTTACTGTCGCTGCTGGACTTTTTTGCTGTGTTATTTATAAAAATGAAAGACATAAGGTACTGGATTGGTTTAATTCTCGGAGCTGCTGTAATATCATCCTTAGTAAGCAATGTAATAGCTATGGCTCTTACATGTATAGCTTGGGCAATATTCTTAGCGTGGTTAGCCGATGATTGAAACAATCGAACAATGGGAAGCAAAAGGATTCCGAATCTGCATATTTCCACAACAAAATAAAGGTCAATGGTTGTGGATTGCTGGAGTTTATGTAGGTAATGTCACAACAGCTCATTGGGCAGATTCCAATAATGGATTGCCGAGAGCTGGATATTTGAAATATAGCGAAGCATTAGATGCCGCTGTAAATTTCTGTGAGAATTATAAACCAAAAACTAATGGCAAAAAAGCAGGCAATAGATAAGGATAAGGACGGAGTTAAATACAAATATCCGGCTCGAACTTGTAAAGAGTGTGTAAAATATCCTTGTTTTATAGGAATCGAAAAGAAGATTTGTGACTTTGCGAAGTATGGTTGTGTAGATTATAAAGAAAAATAAAATGATGTTTTTAATAACGATAATTATATCCATCTTGTTAGTAACGTGGTGGATAAAAATGGCAAATAACTATGCTTATAGTGATATAACTGGGAAGAAAATAAAAGTTCCCAATGCTGTAAAAATAGCACTTTATGCCGTTTGCTTAATCCCAATCCTCAATGTAGCTTTTTATGGTAGTTTTACTTACAGGAATAAGCTTCATAGAATTTGAATGGAAGGGTTGGGAAGAAAATAAAATTCTATATTGGTTATTTAAGAAATGAAAACGTATTTGTATTATATAACGCTGATTCTTATATGGGCTTGTTTATAAAAATAGTAGAAACCGGATTTCCTCATACTCAAGCCGGTTGGAGACAAATACGGGATGAAGACATTGAGGATTACCGTGATGGAGTAGACGTCTTGTGTTACACAGGAAGCTACGGCAGGTGTCCAGTAAGTTGTTTTGAAGTACTTGAGGAAGCAGAAGCCGATGATTTTGAGGACCTCGATTACAGAAATACTTATCTTGACCCTCGCGGTAAGGAGTGGAAAAATAATGGGTGGATTGATAGAGAAGGGCATACATATCCTTGTGAATGGATGCAACATGATGACCTTGCCTATTATTACTTCAAGAAAACGGTGTCAGAAATGGAAGCGGCTGGCTGGATTCGTGTAATGAATGGAGTGCCAGGTTATAGAGGTAGAATCTCGCAAGCTCAATATAACAAGTGTACGGAACTTGGAATTGAAATTCCTGAATATAATGTATTATGGCAGTAAAAGAAATTGACAGAAGTAAAATGAAAGAATATAACATATACGCCGGACTCGGCGGGGGCTTTGGTGGTAAAAAGTATCAGTATACGGGCCTATTTGAATCTCATGAAGATGCAGAACATGAAGCATGGGCAGCAGCTTGTGAGGAATATGATTCCTACGAGGGAGCTAATGGCTTAGGTACCTATGCTGATGCAATGGAAGAAGCTCATAGAGAACTTGGTTGGGATAGAGACGATGAAGACCCGGAATTGGTAGCATATGCCAATGAGGTGTTTGATAGCTACATGGAAGACTGGATTGAGTATTGTGCAATCCCCACAGATGAAGACACGGAAACAGATAAGGAAGACCTTATTCGTGACTACATCATAGAGGATGATAACAATACTTGCGAAACTGGTTGCGAGTAGTACTGACCCCGAGCAATATGTCACGTATGTATTTCAGGATTTAGAAAGTAAAGAGTATCTTATGTGTGTGCAGTTCCCGAATTGGGAACACCGCTCACTACGTCTAGGAGAAGTAGGCTTTCTAGAGTATAAAGAGATTAGAGCCGGAATTGATACATGGTTCGATGGGAGTAAAATGATTCCCTATAATTATAATAACATACAAATTTATTAAGTTTATACCTAAACCAGAAGAAAAGAAAGAGTATGTTATGTATATGTAACGGCTAAGAACACAATAGATAAACTTTTTAAAACAAAGAGATGATGAAAAATTAAGAATAGTAAAAGTTTATAAAAGTTATGATAGTTAAAGAAAAGCTAGAAGAAGCGCTTGCAGCAAAGGATAATAATATTAAATCTTTCATTTGGAAAGGTGCTAAAGAAGAGTTTGGTGGAGAAAAAAGTTCAATCAGAATATCGTCTGGTTGACTGTACAGAAGAACAGTTGAGAAGTTTTTTATCAACACTGTAAATCTATGTTATATAACACTGACAAAGCACATCCGGGAAGATATGTATTGTTAGATATTATTAAGGAACAGAGAGACAAATGTAACACTGAGCTTTATCTTCGTTATCTTGAGAAAGAAACAGAAGACAGAAAGCGTTATCCGAGATTCTTGTATAGAAATGATTTGAGTAAAGTCATTGAAGCCAACAAGGAACAACTTACTAAGGATAAACTAAAAGAATATCCTATTTCTACCCTTACAAACGGAATCCCGTTGGAATTTGCAAGCATACCTATCGAGCTAGTATTGGATGGATGCCTAGATGCACTAGGTAAATTTAACAAACAACATAATAACCCTTACCTTTATTCTGAAACAGGGATTATGGTTCACTCCACAGGAAAATGAAAAGACTTGACTGAAAAAGGACGAGAACGGTAATATCAGAGACAGATTAGAAGTAGTAAGGGAACGTCTCAATTTAAAAATCTACTGCTAAAACTATATGTAAAATTCGAGGGGATTGACATATGGACAATTGAGAGCAATGATTAACTTGAAGAGTAAGAAGTATTTCGATTTAACTACCGAACAACTGACTACTTTGAGAGATAAAGTATTGTTCTTACTTGAAGAAGAAGTGAAGTATCATATCGAGCAGTGGGAAACTAGAATGGAGCAAATCGAAAAGGTTGCTGAATATCATGGATACACTCTCTAAAATTGAGTTGTTTCTCTTTAAAGTTTCATTAATTTTGGGGAAACTTTCTACTATTCCTGTAGATAATTATGTAATATTAGCATCTATAATCTAATTTTGGATTTATTTACACCGCCAACTCGTGATGAAAGACAGGAAGAAGGTAGAATTAAATGGATTGATAATAAATGTAGAGGAACTTTAGAATATGGTACTGGTGTAGGCAAAACTTATACTGCCATTAAATGTGCAAAGAGTGTCTTGAATAAATACCCACAGTTTAGAATATTGGTTGTAGTCCCGACAGACTTGCTTAAAGAGCAATGGATTATGCAACTTACTAAACATGGAATCTTTATGAACGCAGAGGTTGTAGTAATCAATACCGTCGTTAAACACGAATGGACTTGCGATATACTTATAATTGATGAAATTCATAGAATGGGAGCTGATACATTTAGTGAAGTATTTGAAAGAGTCAAGTATCGAATGATACTAGGCTTAACCGCAACACTTGAGAGACTTGATGGAAGACATAAAATCATTGAGAAGTATTGTCCAATCATTGACAGTATTTCTCTTGAGGAAGCCTTACAAAATGGATGGGTTTCTGATTATGTTGAATATAAAGTGTATATTGATGCAGATATCTCTGAGTACCGTGAGTATAACAGGGAGTTCAGTGAGCACTTCGCTTATTTTGATTACAATTTCCCTCTAGTCATGCAAATGATTGGCAAGGACGGATACAAGCATAGGCTAGCGTATAGAGATTTATCTGTGAAAGAGACAGAATAAAGGATGGAAATATAAAGTTCTCAAGTTCTAAAGGAAATTACATTCATGCTGTTGGTTTTACAAGGACTATGCAGCAAAGAAAACAATTCATTTACAATCATCCAGATAAAATCCGACTCACTCAACTTATTTGTGACCATAGAAAGGATTGCAAAATAGTCACATTTTCTGCAACTACTAAGATTGCAGAGCAAATAAAAAGAGGGTCGGTTTACACTGGAAAAGATTCGAAAAAGAAAAGCAGAATAACTCTCGAAGAGTTTAGTAAAATGGCTACTGGGGTATTAAATACCGTGAAAAAAGCGGACGAGGGAATGGATGTTCCAGGATTATCTGTAGCCATAATCTTAGGAATGGATTCTAGTTCTACCAAAATGGTACAAAGAACTGGAAGAGTAGTCAGGTTTGCTCCTAATAAGCGTGCGGAAATATTTACCTTTGTGATAAGGGGAACTGTTGAAGAAGAATGGTTTAATAAATCACATGTCAATAAGAAGTATGTAACCTTGGATGAAGAGCAGTTAATGCATGTATTAAGGAGAGAACCTTTTGAAGAGGTAACGAAAAAACCAATGACCTTTATGTTTAGATATTAGTATGACAATAGAAGAAGCAGGAAAAAACTATGGCATATTCATGTATTATGATTATGATGAGATTGAGGAACTCTGGGGATGGACTTGGGCAGTAGAATGTGGATATCAGTGCTGGGATAGCAAATATACATATAAAGACCCTGCCGAGTGCCAGAGAAACCTAGAATCTTTTTTAGAGACATGGGAAGGGCCAACCAAGTGATTTAGGTTAAATTTGCCTAAATCTCACTTAGGTTTGGAAATGTCAATTATTTTTATTATCTTTGTAATTCAATTCGAAATGATATTAGAAAGACAAGTAGAGTTACTCATTTTAAATCAGATGCTTGAAGCAGTCCCAGAGAATGAAGTCAAGGATGGCATATTAGAGCTTGATAATGGCACACTTGTTGATTGTAGTAAAATGAGTGACCGAGTAAAATGAACTTATAGAAGAGTTCATAAAACCGTATGTAATTGATACCGCTCCGAAAGGAGATTAAAGTGATTACAGTTAGAGATTAATAAATTACTTATTTAATTTTTAACTGTTTGATAAATTAAGTTTAACAATAGACAATGAGCTGGCAATTTTAGAGAAGTATCAAATTTCTCCGAATTGAGCTGTTTACAATTAGAATTTTACTTCTTGCGAAAGAAGAATATAACCCTGAATATGTTTTTAGATTTTTAGCAATACCAGAGGAAATGAGAGGAGATTTAAGAAGCACTCTAGTCTCTTTACAAAATAAAGGCATAATATTAAAGTCTTACAAGATTCCTAATAAAGGAGAACAGTTTCACCCTGAGAAGGTTGATTTTGCCGTTAATTTCTTAAAGACTTTTTATAGAGCTTCGTTTGAGATGGGGAAAGAGCTGTTTGAAGCTTATCCTGCATTTACTAATATTAATGGAGTTACGTATGGATTACGTAATATTGCTAAGAAATTTGACAGTCTTGAGGATTTCTTCCGGTTTTATGGTAAATCCATAAGACACAATCCAGCCGAACATGAGCATGTGTTAGAGTGCTTGAATTGGGCACTTGAAAATACTAGTTTTATAAATTTTGGTATTTGTGAGTTTGTAATTTCGCAAAAGTGGAAAGACATAGAATTATTAATGAGTGGAGATTATGATGGTGTAAACTTTTCAGCAATCAGGTCTTTATGATAACAAACTCGTTAGTACATCAAATCACATTAGGAAGAAGTGGAAAGAACTGGGGATTAAGTATGGGTATGCCCAAGTGGAGAGTATAATAGATGGAGTAACTAAGGGAACTTACACTCTGTTATTTAGTGGAACTGGTTCTGGTAAGACCTCATTAGCTTTGTATTCTTACATTTACAGACCACTGGTTGAACATTTACATGACGACAACTTCAAAGTTACATATTATAGTTTGGAAATGAGTAGTGAGTTACTCTTTGCTAAACTACTATGTATGCACATATTCGAGGAATATGGAGTTGAATTATCTACTAAAGAATTACTTTCTAAAGAGAAGGGATATACATTAAGCGAAGAGCACTATAATTTAGTTCTTGCATCTTTACCTTGGCTACATGATGTTGAAAAGGTAATTACAGTTCATGATAAGGCTTTAAATGCAGAAATTCTGTATTCATCCTTAATGAAAGAACTGGAAGGAAGAGGTAAATTTATTGAGACTGAAACTAGAACTATTTATGAGCCAGACAACGAAGACCTGATTCATTTAGTAGTGATAGACCACTTGAGTCTTGTTCGTAAATCTCAAGGAAGAAGTCTAAAGGAAGAAATGGATTTAATTTCATCTTATTTGGTAACTTTGAGAAATAGATGTGGAATTAGTCCGCTAGTTATTATGCAGGCAAACAGAGATTCCACCTCAATGGATAGAAAGAAAGCTGGATTTGATAATATGCAAATCTCAGATATAAAGGATAGTGGTTCTCCAGCTCAGGATAGTGAAATCATTATTTCTATATTCAATCCGTTCAGAGAAAGACTGAATAAAATATAAGGGTTACGACATAAAAAACATTACAATCTAGATTTAGAAGCATAACTGTTCTAAAGAATCGTTATGGCGAGTCGGATATAGAGGTAGGAACTGCTTTCTATGGAAAGTGCGGACTCTGGAAAGAGTTGCCAAAATCTGACGAAATCTATGATTACGGGAAGTATTTAACTTCCGACTATGTAAAAGAAAAGTATGAAGAGATTCAGCCAAAGAAAATAGATGCCAAAGAAAATAAACCTTTACAAATAACTATTACACTATAATGGCAGAAATGATTTGTATTTGCGGAGAGTCTGGTTCTGGAAAGACTACTTCAATCAGAAATTTAAATCCAGAAGAAACTTTTATCATCACAACAACAGGTAAAAAGACCGGGTATTCCTGGTGCAAAAAAGAAGTATCGTAACTTAAACACAGCTGGTAAAACACCAGAAGAGTTGGGTAACTTCTACACAACAACTAGCGTTGATAATGTGGCAACTATGTTGAAACTAATCAATAGCAAAATGGCGTGGATTAAATACGTTATTATTGATGACTTCCAGTATTTCATGGCGTTTGAAGCTATGGATAGAGCTAAAGAGAAGGGATATGAGAAGTTTACTGAAATGGCACAACATGCTTATTCAGTGCTGAAAAATGCAATGAATCTTCGTGATGATTTGTATATTGTAGTATCTACTCATAGTGAGAATATTGGGGATAGAGTTAACCAATATCTAAAGATTAAAACTCTTGGTAAGATGTTGGATTCAGTTATTACTCTAGAAGGTTTGTTCACTTATGTACTTTTCACTACAATCGAGAAGGATGAAGAAAATAAACCTCGTTATATGTTCAAGACTAACTCGGACGGAACTTGCACTGCTAAGTCTCCAATGGGATTGTTTGATGAACTATTGATAGATAATGATTTGAACATGGTAATTCAACGTATTAAGGAATATAATGGTGAGGATTAAAATGCTGATTGTGTTCGATTTCGACCCAGAGACAGGGGAATACACTCCTGTGTCTCGCGAAATCTTGAACGAAGGAGAAACTGGTGCGAAAAAGGTTGAAACCAAAAGTACTTCCAAAAAGAAGTCTAAGTCTTCCCTTCCAGATAGTAAAGAACCTTTAATTGTTCTTGAAGATAATAAATATATATTGAATGAAGCCGCTGCAGAAGCACTTGGTGTCAGTCCTGATGATAGAATTGATATTAAGTACGAAAAGCAAGGCAAGCTTCTAAAGCCTGTGATAGGTTCTAATGAAGCATTTGGAACTAAGGGAGGAAATAAGCTGACTAACTCTTTAACTGTAAGTTGTAGAGGTAAGGCTAATGAAACTCTTAGTGAATATGGTTCCCAATTTACACTTATACCCCATGCACATAAGGATGGACTATTCATGCTTATAGGGGACAGTATGCCAGAGGAATCAGAAGTAGTAGATGATAAGATTGATGTAAATGAAGTAGATGAAGAGCCAAGTGAAGATATTCCATTGGATATTCAACTTGCAAATATGGTACAAGATGATTCAGTAGAAGAAGATACTATAACAAAATTCGACTTTACATTAAAATAATCTACAATATGGAATTAAATTTTAACCTTTCAGCAGCACCCGCAGTATCAACATCTAAACCAAGATTGAAACCTTATGAGATTCACAGAGTTAAGCTCGCAGACGTTAAGGTAGAGACATTAAAGGGAAAGAAAGACCCTGATGCTGTATATGAAATTTTGAAAGTGAGATTTGAGAACAACGACGGTTACTATGAAGAAAGCATCTTCTTCCCAAAAGAAGGAGACGACAAGAGACCAACTCGCCAAAACAAAGAAGGACACGAAGTTGAAAGCCCTAGCAACTTTGAAAGAACAATGTCCTTTATTGCTCAATTAGGAACTGTGATAGCTCCGAAAGAGTTCGAAAACTAAGGAAGTCATTTAAGACGTTCGGTGAACTTTGTGAAAATTTCATCAATATTCTTAAACCAAAATTTGGTACAGAGACTAACTTGAAACTTATAGGGGCAACAGACAAAGACGGAAATTTCGTACCTCGTCTTCCTTATTTCTTGGCTCTTAACAAACAAGGTGAAGTATTCGTTTCTGATAACTTCATCGGTGAAAATCTATTCTTTACTGAATATGATTTAAAGAGAAAAGAAGATTTAAAGGCTAAGAAGCCGACTGACGTTGATGCTATCGAGAAAAAGAATAGTGCAGCTGACGCAGCTTCTGATACTGCATCTGTCGATGCTATTGACTTTAACTCTTTGAAGTAAAAGCTAATATCCCTTAGCTCTTACTAATCTCATTAAGAGTTATTTGGAATTGAGATTTAAAACTGTTATCTTTGTGGTTCAATAAAATAGTATGTTAATATGCAATTCACGATTGAACCTACAATCACAAAAGACTATTTGTTATCTAAATACTCCCAAGAAACTTATATGGAATACTATTTGGGTATTCCTGTTAAGAAGGGATTATTTAAATCGCCTCTAAGAATTGATGACCATCGACTTGTTCATTTTATGTGAATAAGTCTGGAGATGTTATCTTTAATGACTTTAAGGGAGATTTCTACGGAAATTTTATTAGCGTTGTAATGAGGAAATTTAGTTGTACATATCATCAGGCCTTGAAAATCATAGCCAATGATTTTGGACTAATATCTTCCCCAAATCTTAAAAAGAACAAAGGCAAAATTAATGAACGTGCAGAGAAATTTTGAGGAGACTGGACCAGCCAGTATTCAAATTGAAATGCAAGATTTCTCTCAAAAGGAGCTTGAGTGGTGGGCTTCTTATGGTATCACACCCCCTATACTGAAAAAGTTTAGGGTATATTCTTGTAAATCCATTTTTTTTAAATGGAAATTATTTTGCTTCTTCCAACGAACAAAGTCCCATTTATGGTTACTATAAAGGTAAAAAGGATGGACTAGAGTTATGGAGAATTTATTTTCCTAAACGCAAGTCGTATAGATTCCTTTCTAATTGGTCTGCTAAAATGATACAGGGACTAGACCAACTTCCGAAAAAGGGCAAAGTGTTGGTTATTACTAAGTCACTGAAAGACGTAATGACTTTTTATTCGTGTGGAATACCTGCCATAGCGCCTAACTCTGAGAATTTATTTATTCCGCAAACTCTTTTTGATGAATTGAAAAGTAGATTTGAGCACATATGTGTGTTATATGACAATGACCTAGCCGGGGTTTCTAATATGAAAAAGATTAGAAAAGAAACTGGTTTGGTCTGTCTTATGATACCTCGTAGCTATGGTGCTAAGGATATTTCAGATTTTCACAAGAAGTATGGACACAAAAAAACCTTGGAATTAATCCAAGAAGGAGTAAATTATTATGGCAGAAGAACAAGAGAAACCAAAGAAGAAACACACAGGAGCGTATGCTAAGAGAAAAGGTAACAACTATGAGTTAAAGATTATCAAGGAACTGACAGCACTCGGATTTGAAGGATTAAAATCCTCTAGGTCTGAATCTAAGAACCTTGATGCTGATAAAATAGATATAGCAGAAACAATTCCAAACACGTTACCGTTCTATGTACAATGTAAATGTACTAAGAATAAGCCCTCGTACCAAGACATTATCCCAGGCTGCCCACGTAAAGACAGACCACTTGTAGTATTTCATAACTATCAAGTAAATAAAGAAGTCAATATGGGCTCCATTGGAGAGTATGTCATTATGACAAAAGAATATTTCTATGAACTAATTAAGGCGACTAAACAATAGTCGCCTTTTTTATTATTATGACAAAACGAACAAAGAGAAGCTCTGGAAAATCAAAATCGAACAACATAACCATATAATTATGGACTTATATGATGAAATAGACTACCATGAGCGAGAAATAAAAAATCTCCAGACTCTTTTAAATGATGATAGTAATCTTGAAGATGCGGTCAGTATTAAAGAGGGAAAGTAATGGAGTTATAGAAATAGATTATTTAAATATTAACTGTTATCATTTAGGATAAAAATGAAAATTGAAATTCAATCGGTCATTGACCTTATAACAAACAGTTCCACAGAGACATTCACAATTCTATCCGATAATGCTGAATCTCTTATTAAAGATGTGGTAAATAGCATACTCTTGGCTGCAAAAAGTGAGTTAACTTTTTCTGACTTGTTTGTATATAAAGAAGAATTTGATGATAGATGGGAAGACGAATATCGCCATAATTGTATTAGACGCTGTATTGAAGACGAAGATACAGGCAAATACGGGAAAGCTCTTCTCAAAATATATGATATGGCTTCCGACAAACTTCCTTATTGGGAAGGAGAGAATGGAAAAGCTCTAGACTTTATCTATGAAGAAATCAAAAAAGTTGCAATTGATAATGGTGCTATGACATATAATGAGTTCTGTAAACAGGAAAATGATGATAGTTACGATTATATGCCTGCACTTAAGACTTTCTATGTTAACGTGAAAGAAGGTTTGGACAATGAAGATGCAAAAATTGCGGCTTGTGCATTAAATGCACTAGAAGAGCTATACAGTGCAGACTTATCGTTGTGGATAATATGTTTAAAGACTTATTAGAAGCGTTTAAAAAGAAATTCCTATGTTGCCACGAATGGGAACAAATAAAAGAGAGTGAACTATACTGGAGTGAGACTGATAAACATCCCACTTGGGTAGAAATTACTTTTTTATGTAAAAAATGTGGCAGATTTAAAAAGATTAAAGTATGAAAATTTTAACAAAAATACAAAGTATTTCTGACATTATCACAAACTCCTCTTCTGAAACATTCTTAATGCATCAAGGAGATGCAGAGTACTATAATGGTATACCATCAGATGGATGTATTAGTATTGATGCAGTTGGTGAAGGATGGATTCGCAACAATTATTGGGAAAAAGACCTAATATGTAACTTTCTCAATATTGAGGTACCAGACGATGATTGTTTTAGCCTTGAAGACTGGAATGCATTTGTAGATTTATACATAATGCCTCGTATTGATGAATTTGAGGACATTTACTTTGTAGAAATCGAAGACCACTTTGCTGATTGTTGTGAAGTTCTCGAAGATGCAAGAGGTGATGCAATTTGCTGGGAATCAAGACATTAAAAAACTATGAAACTTAAAATAACATTTAAAGTTCAATCAATCTCTGATATTATTACTAATTCAAGCTCGGAAGTATTTCTTAGGATAGATTCTAAAGACGAAAAACTCATAATGAAGATATATAAAGTCATGACAAGAAGCTATTTCCTGGA
>ENA-OQCD01000421-OQCD01000421.1-human-gut-metagenome-genome-assembly--contig:-NODE-421-length-11972-cov-1.899282_pt1 | contig 11972 bp, 17 predicted proteins | sample MGYA00242755_ERZ504571 | MGnify/ENA primary metagenome ERZ504571 (study PRJEB26092, sample SAMD00036274) | human gut metagenome | host: Homo sapiens | study: EMG produced TPA metagenomics assembly of...
GCCCAATTTCTTTTTCCAGTGTTCCATAGCTTTTTCATCTTTTAGTTAGCAGCCACCAGTCCGTTCCAGTCCGATACGAGTCCGTCCACCTGGTTGCGCATGGTCATCACGTTAGCCCATCCCTCGGGGTCGATGGCAAAGCAGAGGTCATTCAGCGTGGCATATTGTGCCATGAGCATCATGCCGTCCACCTTGTAGCGGATCTCATTCAGATTGGTGTAGATGGAGTTGGCCAGTGACATTCGCTCGTAGCGGTCGAGCATGTTGTAGCCGTCGCTCTTCTTCTCGGCAGTGCCTTCTCCCTTGAGCGGATTGGGAATCCTCGCATTGTTCACGATGTTTACGAAGTTGCCCACCAGCTGCTGTGTTTCCATCACCAGCCCTCCGAGTTCCGTCAGGCAGTAGAGCTGGTTGGTGAACTTCGCCTTGCTGACCGTCTTTATCAGTTCCGGCACATTCCGGATGATATCGAGGGCACAGCTGCCGATTTCCTTGTAGTACAGGCTCTCCGTACCGAAACCGGAGATGTTCTGCATCGACAGTTTGTAGAGTTCCTTCATCGTGGCCATGCTGACCGAATAGAGTTCCACCTTCTGCTGTTTGGCGGCGATGGTGTCCAGCCGGGCATTGTGCTGTTCCTCGATGAGTTTCTGGGCGGCAAGGTTGGACGACACGATTTTGATGCAGTTCTTGTCCACAACGATGCGCCATCCGGCATACATTTGCGTTGAAGCGGCAAGCATCAGTACCGCCATCAACAGGAATCTTAACTTGACCATAATGACATGACTTTTTGATGTTGATTGACTTTTCTGGCAAATTCCAGATACTTATGCCCGCCGTCCCGTTTGCGGTCTGCCTCGATATGCGTGATGGCTTCCTGCATGGTTCCGTAGTGGGCCAGATAGAGTTTGAGGGCTTCCTTCTCCGTACGTTCGGTAGTGTAAGCCCAGTAGCATTCCGGTGCTTCCTCCACACCGTACACATCCGAGTATTGTCCCCGGCATATCCAGACTTCCTTGAAATAGCTGCGTCCTTCCCGGTTGTTCAGGGCATTGATGGTAAATATCTGCTGCCTCTGGATGGGGGTCAGTCCCAGGATGGCGGCAATGTCCTCGTAGCGGTCCTTGAACTTGGTCTGGTCGAGCAGTATCTTCACGTCGGAGTTGTTGATGATGGCTTCCTTCACGATGGGCGAATCTATCACATCGTTCAACTCCTGAGTAACGACACCTGCAATGCCATGGAACTTGCGGACAGTCTTATAGAGGTACTTGATGTATTCCGCCATGGTGGGTGAAGCAATCGCCTTCCATGCTTCCTCGATAATCAGCGCCTTGCGTCCTTTCTTGATGCGCATCTTCTGCAGGAACACGTCCATAATGATGAGTACCACTATCGGAAACAGCACGGGGTCATCTTTAATCTTGTCAATCTCGAAGACAATGAACTGCTCATCGAAGAGGTTCACGTCCAGGTCGGAGTTCAGGGTCATCTCCAGTTCGCCGCCCCGGTAGAACTGCTTCAGGATGGCAGCGAAGTCGCGGATGTTGAACTGAATCTTCTCCTGTGCCACGATTTGCGGAATACGTTCCAAAGCAAAACTCGTAGTAAGAATTGAATGACAGTTCCCGGACTTTCAGTCTGCGTTTCTGTTCCTCAATGTGGTCTATCTGCTTGTCAATCTTGATAAGCATGGAGTTGTTGTAGAGTTCCTTCTTGTAGTTCTCGATAATCTGTAGGGCACGTTCCTTTTCCCCTTTGCTGGCAGCTTCATTCTGGGCAAGGGCATAGAGCGAACGGCACTGACGAAGCAGCTTAAGTCGCCGGGCTTCTGCCGGAAGCATGAGTGCCCTGCTTTCCGCCTGCTTGTCCATCTCGGCTTCTCTGATTTGGGCATCAATGTCTTCCATGCTGTGGGAGAACTTGTCGTAGTCTTCTTCCATCTTGGAGGCAACCAACAGCTTTTGTCTCAACCCCTCACGTTCCTTCTCAGTGAATTGGGTAAAGGGATGGAAATAGGCTTCGTAGTATTCCACGATGGTCTGGTTGATGAGCATGTCCTCAATCTTACTTGGAAAGTCGTTGCCTTTGAATATCAAGAATATCAAAGACTTCAAGAAGTTCTTCTTTTCCCCGAAGTTCAAGTCATATTCCTCTTTCGTAACCTTAAAGGGGTTCATGGAGATGGGCTTTTCCTTGGAGTAAGAGATATACGTTCCCTTGTAGTAGCCACAGATACCTTCATAAGAGTCGCCCGTATCAACCATGACCACATCCGTCTTTTGCTCCAGCAACTGTCTGACCACACTGTTCATGTGGAAACTCTTGCCACTGCCGCTTGGACCGATGCAGAAGAAGTTGGCATTGTCCGTCATCTTCACCTTGCCCTCTTTCCCCGTGATGTCAATACACACCGGCAGTCCCTGGCGGTCGGTGTAGTAAGTAGTCAGTGGAGTATCTTCCGAACCCTTTAGATGTTCCTTGAAGAAGAAGCACAGAGCGGCATCAGATAAAGTAAGGAACAAGTCGTAGTCCGGATTGAAGGCATAGCCGTTTCCGGGGAAGCTGTCGGTAAACAATTCCAGCTGGTTGTAGGCAGTACGGGACGCATGATGCCGCACTCATACAGTTTGGTTCCAGATAGGAAGTGACTGGAGTGACCTTATCTGCCGGGCAGCTTACCAGGATATTGAAGTTGCAATAGACCAACTGCGTGCTGTCCACTGCCAGGCGGTCCAGCACTTCCTCAATGTCTTCCTTCGCAATCTTGTTGCTCGGGTTAGGCATGGAGCGTGGCGCTTGGCTTTGGCCTGGAGTTTTCTCAGTAATTTTCGTTGGTTCGGTATCTGTACTACCTGGTTGAACACCACACAATCGGCATGGGGCACACCCGTCAGAAAGGAGAACAAATCCGTGGCGATGCCAATAGCCGTTGATGTTCATCTGTGTGTAGGGCTTCACCAGCGAAGGAAGGTTAATCTCGTCTATATCCACCAGCGGATAAGAACGGACTACCCGGTCGCCGATTTTCAGATACTCATCCGATGCCTTGAAGTTGGTCATGGAGAACGGGCCATGCCGGAACTGAAAGCCATGAAGCGGTGGCAATACTCATTGACTTCCTCTTTACTGAGTTTGCGATGCTTGATGTTCTTCTCCTTGAAGATGTCGCTCACCTTAGAAACCTTGGAATGGAAGTCCAGCCATTTCTTCGGGTCGTACTGAACGAACTGGCTCCGCTGTGCCTCCTGCGTAATGATAAGGTAGGTACGTATCTCCGTAAATTCTCTTCCCTCAAAGTAACGGAAGTAGCTTTTGGTCAGGAACTCCGCATCCTCCGGCACCTCATGGTGGTAGGACTGCTTGCAGAGCACGTCCTGTTTCTGCAGGGCATAGCCCTCGCCAAGGGTCTGCACCACGTTGGAGAGCACATCTTGAAAGAGCATGTACTGTTCCGCATCGGTGCAGAGTTGCTGCACGGGATTGGTTATCTCGAAAATAACCGACGGTTCCCCCTTGGCTGAAAAAAGGACGACATTGCCGTCCGTTTCCTCCAGCTGTGCATAGAGGCCGTCAAATATTCTTTTCTTGGTACGTGCCATAATCTTTGAAATAGTTTTACGAGTTGCGTCTCAGATTCTTGTAAACATAGATACCCTTTGCCCGCCGTTTGTTGTGGAGACCGCCACGCTGCTTGACATAAATGGTGACCAATCCGACCAATGCCATGACCAGCATGGCGATGAACCCGGCAAGCTTTCCCAAAGCGATGGAGAAGCCGATAAAACCTACAAACGACACACCGATGGCCGCTGCTGCCAATGTCAGAAAACGGCCGCGTATGCCCATGAACTCCAGCGGTTTCTGCAAGCCTTTGAAAACGGGATAACCCTCCTGATTCATCGTCATAATTCTGAATAGTATGTTAACAAATTTGATTACTTAAAGAAGAGCGGAAGCGCCTCAGAAAGAGCGATAAATGCGATACAGCCACCGATAGTCAGCATGATAGTTTTCTTGACATCCTGGTCGCCGTTTTGCATCTTGAAATAAACGTTAAAAGCTCCTACTAAAACTATAACGGCCGCAATCGCTTTCATCAAGTTTGACACCGGAGTCTGGTAGGAACTCACTTCCTGAGTGGCTTTGGTAAAACCTGCGGCTCCCTTGCTGCCTGCCATCGCTTCACCGACCGATACCGTAAGGGCAAAGATGAACATGAGGCATTTCTGCATCACACTGCAGGCCTTGAGGCGGTTGACTGCTTTTTCAGAAGAACGCTGGATAGAGCGAAAGATGCTTGGGTTTCCGCATACGAGTTGATTGAATTGTTTCATTGTGTTATTTCTTTGATAATGGATTTCATCGCCAAAGGAACAGAGGTCGCCAAAGAAACAGAGGTCATTCAAGTATCAGAGGTCGCTAAAGGAACGGTGGACTTTCGTCCGGTTGGTTTCGGGTGCATTTACCCGGCATATCGCATGCTTTCGCAGTGATAGATAATGGTACCCAGGTCACATTCACCGGTTTCTGCCAGCTGGTCGATGGCTTTGAAGATGTCATCCACCAGGATGCCGTCTGTCAGGATGGGTTCCCGGTAGCTCGGTGAGAAGTTTGGATCCGGTAGAAGTTCCAGCTTCCGATGGGGCTGCTTCGGCATCCGCATGGGTAGTGTCTTCAATTTCATCTTCATCCGTAGCATCAGAAGCTGATGTGGCATCCGTATTATCCGGCTCAGCAGTTTGAGTCTGTGATACTGTTTCAGAGGAAGGATTCTCTGCCGGAACAGGAATATCTGATTGTTCGGTAGCTGTTGATGCTTCCGGATTGGAAACATCTTCACCACTTTCAGAAGAAGCATTCTCATTCGGTTGCTCATCAGATGTTGTCTGCTGTTTATCCGTGTTGGAATCATTTTCATTCCCTGCTTCTTCCTGCTTCTTTTCCTCTTCCTTCTTCTTATCGTCCCGGATCACCTGCTGGGGCTGGAAGGAACGGGCTTCATCCGTGATGTCTATTTCCTCTTCGGATTGATTCTCCTGCGCTGCTGCCTCGGCTGCCTTCAGATGCTGGATGTCCATGAATATCAGAAAGCCGTAGTAGCCTATCAAGACCACAAAGAGGATTAAGATTACTTGTCCGTAGGTCATAGCTGTAGTTATAGGAGGTTTGACAATACAATGGTTTCCTCTGACGGATAAGGCAGGAAGCGGAAGCCCAGTTTGGCTCCTCTCAACTCTGATTCCTGAATCCGGTGAAGGTCATCCGTATAATAAAGGATACCGTATTCCTCTCCGGCAATGTAGCCTTTGGACTTGAGCCATGAACGGAGTCTTACCCGTGCCCGGTTGGACACAACCTTGATGCGGGTGATGGGACTCAGCCCGAAGATAACCCTGCGTCTTTCCCTCCGCATAATATCAGAATGGATTCGTGAAAGCACCTTAAAATCTTCCAACGCAGTACGCTTCAATCCCATTCTAACAGCAATGCGCCGGGCATATTCCCGTGAAATTCCCAATTCCTTGCCTATCTCAGCATAAGATCGGTGAGCAAAATGATTGCGTACATAATCTGCATGCTCCATCCAACGGCTTTTGACCGCTTTCTTAAGCCCCAAGCTGCGGGCCTTTTCTTTTACAGCACGTTCGCACATACCCAAAACCTCTGCGGTTCTCGTGGTTGTTTCTATGGGATAGAGCTGGATAAGAACCGCAATCTTCTGCTCTGTCCAATTAGTCCTTTTCTTTCTCATAATCTTTCTGATTGAAGTTTGTAAACAGTGATTTCTTTTCTCTGCGAAATGGCACAAGCTGTAGAAGGTAAATATCAAAGAATGTACGGACAATGGCATTGACCATATCCGAACGGCTGCTGTTATGGATGTTGCAGTCATCCAGCGAGTCTGCCAGATCCCGGTCCAGCCTGCATACCAGTCGTTCGCTTTTGACATTACTTTCATCGGAAATTTCCAAATTTTTTCAGAAATCCTGTCCAATAATCTTCCACCTCCTTTGAGGGAGAAAGATGGATAGGTTCTCCGTCAGTTTCCGTTTTCTTCTCACTTGTACCATTCGTCCGATCCTGGAGGCCGGATGATTTTCCAACATTTCGGGCAACTTGTGCGTCAGGATAATGTCAGAATCATTGATGCCTTGTGTCAAGTCACCAATTTCCGGAATGTCTTTTTCATGCGCTATGTTATTTGATGGTTACTGATAAATTTAATCTCGTCATTCATATTCCGTTTTTCCTTATCGGTTGTATCAGCAGACAGACCTCCTGCTTCGCGTTCTTCTTCATTTCCATCTTCATCCATGGCAATATGTGTAACACCTTCTTCCCGATTTTTTTTTCTTGCCTATTTTCGGATTAAGATTATCCGTCAGTTGTATTCCGGTAAGCTTTGCCTCCCTCACTGGAGTTACCTTGCCGAAAATGCTGAAATAGATCTTGTCGAAAACATTGCCAACATAACGAATCTGCATATCCAGTGCAGCCACTGTACTGAACCGCTCCATATCAGCCCGCCTCGGTATTTTCCCGGTTACATAACCGTAATTAGAAAAAGTTTCCCGTGTGTTGTCCCAAAGTATCAGTTCTGAGCGCTTTCCTACGCGGTTGTCATTGAGGTTGGGAATGATGAAGAGCTGTGCATTCATACGGTCTCCAACTACCTGACGAAGTCTGTCAAGAAAAAGCAGAAAACTGGCTGTGGAAGGAACGGTCACCAGATCATAGTGGAAAGGAACAACGATAATATCTGAATTGACAAACATGGGGACCAGACCTTCCGCTTTCAAGCTTCCCGGTGAATCCATAAGCACCACATCAATCTCCGGATCATTATGCAGCTTTTCAATTAGGGAGGTCATGGCCGTCTTGTCATCCGGTTCATAAGCCCATACTTCGTAAGGCACCTGTTCCTCTCCATATTTTTTAAGGTCCGTCTTACGGCACTTCATAATCGAGTGCTGGAAATCACAGTCGATTATTACCAGACGAACACCTTTCGTCACCAAGTAATTGGCAAAGGTCACACAAAGAGTAGTCTTTCCGACTCCTCCTTTCTGGTTGGCAAAGGTTACTATGACGGGGGTCTGTATCATGTCGTTTTTCGCTTGAATTAAATTTGCAAGCAAAAAATATGTGCAGAGATATTGAAAACCTAAATGCACAACATCAATGTGCTTGAGATTGCAGAAACATGGGTAAATAAGTCGGATGAACCTGAGTTTTTCAATCTATATGCCCGAATTGGTTGCAGTAGGCAGTCCCATGAAAGTCTTTCAAAATAATAGTGGACCCCATTGGTTGTCCGGTTACGGATTATAGCCATATCCTGTTTCACAAAGAGCCGTTTATCTGCATGATCAAAACAATGTTACTTTCCCGTAAGCAAGTGTTTCCTTCTTCCGCAAAGGACCAGAAGTTCCTTACATCTTTAATGAACGTCCATCATCCACCTCATCATAGTCGGTCTTTTTCCCTACTTCCCATTCGCGGTTGGCGCTGTGACTGCCGATACCTTCTTTCCGGAGTTTGCCCAGTCCCTGATGACACTTCCGCTGCAAACTCTTGATTGGATTGAGCGTCTTCTTCTTGGACTTCTTAAACGGCACACCCTGGCGCTTCTGCTTTTTGGATTTCTTCTTCACCCGTTCCACATCGAAGCCTTCTTCATTCAGGTTGATGAGAATATGTTCCTTGAAGTTGATGGCATAGTAGGTATCATCGACCTGACGGATGATGAAGCCTTCCTGATACATGGCGCTGCGGGGGGACTTCACTTCGGGATCACTGAAGATTTCATGCAGACGGCCGACGGAATCGGCATACTTGGGAGGACGTTCCGTGGAGATGTTCACCAGGTCTGGCCGGTCCACCTTGAATACCTTGCACAGCATTTCCACTTCGGCTTCGTTCTGCGGACGGAACTTCTCGATGAAGCTGATGCGGTTGTTCCGGTCAATAGCCTTGGCCATGAAAGGCGGCAAGGGTCTGCTTTGGCCATCGTAGTAGATGACGCCTTTCTTTATATAGGCACGCTGTTTCTTGAGTTTCTGGAAAATTTCTCCCTGAGTGATTTTGGGATTGAGGGTCAGCAGCTGGTCTATAAATGCTTCTATCCGGTCAAAGCGTTGTTCGGGAGTAGCAAAGTCCAGCAGTTCTTCTACGGCAAGGACTCTGGCCCCATGAATGACCGTCTTGTTGGCATGGTCAATCAGCATATAGCCATAGGGCTTGTCTTTCTTGCCGAAGAAGACCACATCCACGCCGAAATTCTTCTTCATTTCCTTCTGCAGTTCTTCTTTGTTGGCACATACGTCCCGGTTTTTTTTCAGATAGGCTCTCAGTTGTCGGTTGCGTGCCTTGTCTTGATAACCTTTCTTGAACAGGGCTTCAATCTCTGTCAGGGGGAGTTTCTTTTGGATTCGGCCGCCTTGCTTGACGAAGACGTTCCCGTCTTTCTGGAAGACTTCATAGCCCATGGTTCCCATCACGGCCTTGAACTGGGCAAAGGAGGAGAAGCTGTACTGCTTGGCAGCCTCTATGTCCTTGTCTGTTTTCTGCTGCCGGTCCATACCGAGTATCTTGTCAATGACCGCCTGCGAGCGTCTACGTTCATGGTCATGCTGTATCTTGCGACCGTCGGGCGCCACTCTCGAAGTCACAATGTGCAAGTGAGTGTTGTCTGTATCGTGATGGGCATAAATGAGCCAGGGTTGTCCGGGTTCGGCATAGCCCATTTCCTGCAGATACCGGTGCGCGAAATCAAGTAACTGCTGTTCCGACATTTCATGGCCTTTGCAGGAAATGGCTACATGGAACTGCGGTTTCTGAATCCGGCTGTTCTGGGAACTGTAGAACTGGAGAAATTGCACCAGCTGTTTGGCGGTCGGATGTTCCGAGGCTTCCAGTCCACCGAAGTTCTGCATCTCCAGCAGGGTGGCCACTCCTTTATAGACCTTGTGTTCGTTGTAACCGACTGCATGGAAGTCTGCGCTTCCGGGAAGTATGGTTGCTATCATAATTTATCTATTTGTTTGCTGATTCATGAAATTTTGGGGTTGCGGACCAGACAGATTAAAAAATCCCGGTCGCTTGTAAAACCGGATACAGGTTAGTCTATTCATCACACCCAAATACAAAATATCCGTTTACCTTTACTTAATCAGCCGTGTTCTGTTGTTCAAAGTTTCCAAGTCATCCTTTATCCTTTTCAAGATGTTCTGTACATCCTGAATCGAAGGGAGCAAGACTTCATTCACATAACCGGGTGACAGCAGTCCGGCAACCGCCAGTTCGTTGACCCGTCTGACCGACTGATTCAGGTTGCTGCCAGCCCAGGACAGTTCGTTCTGGAACTTCGGTAAAATGCACACAAATCCTGCATCATCTCAATCTGTTGTTTGACATCCACATGGGTAAATTCTTCAACTGCTTTGCGGATATAATTGCTCACGGACTGGTAGGGAACGGCTTTTTCCTTCAGATTCAGCAATTCATCGGAGGTAAGCCGTAACTGAAACACTTTGGTACGCTGGTTTTTCATATGCCTTGACTTTAGTTGTTCGGATTCCCGGACACCTCTTTCGCGAAGCGAAACAGCGATGCACATCGCTCCGCTGCACGGCAGTCGGCAAGTTACCCTTGTGAGGACAAAACTTGTTTTGTAATGACAAGGGTACAACTTGCTTGGCTCCATATGCAACGCAGTTCGATGTCTTCCGGGATGATTTCAGACCCAAAATACCGCAAAATTGCGAAGCGCAAAAATGCACAACATCTTTCTGAGAGAAAATCTTCTGTCAAATTCACCTGTGTATCAAGCATTCTGGGACTTGCATTCAAAGGTTTCCAAAGCTCCTGTTCATTGACTCCTTGTTCATCCATATCATGGTGAAATGTTCACGAAGCATGAAGTAGAAAACTGACGGTTGTTCATGTGGCTATAGAAACAAGGTTTGAAGTTTAGCTGTCGGAGGCATGCCAGTTACATGGCTGTATCATCCTGCGCTTGTTTGATTGGTGTTGCACAGTTTTCATAATGAGTGAAACAAGAGACAGAGGAACAACAAATCTGTAAACAGAAGAATGTGCAATCATATTGCCATGTGGCCATTAGCTGAAAGACAATAGGACATATAGCTATGGCATCAGTCTTTATTCAACCTATGTTTATATTTGCTTGTCATCCAAATAGCCATGACAACACAAGGAAAAGAGCATTCAGCAATGAAAATCTGTAAACATGCGTTCTGTGATAAAAGGGAAAAAAAAGAACAATGGTACTGGCAATTATGGAACTGAACCCGGAGGGATAAAAAGAATAAGGTGTAATCGTATTGTAGAACCTACACATTCTGGACATTCAAAACTTCGGGCATATCAACATGATGTTCAAAGTTGCAGAGTGACAATGCTTGACAAGCACCGAGTTCATGGTCATAAAAATGCAGAAAATGAGGTTGAAAGAACATGTATTGACACGAATAAAATACAGACGGTTTCTTGCGTATCTCATTGATTTTTAGTATATTTGGTAATAACAATCTACCTCGGCAGAGATTTTTTTATAACTAAAAACAGATGACCATGTTTGAACTGTTACTCCTTATATATATGTTGCCGGTCTGCGTTCTTATCGGTTTGCTGATACGGTTGGCACTTTGGCTTATTTCGCGTAATGCTGCGGTTGGCATTATGGCTGGTAAAGAAAACTTTTGTCTTGATATGGAAGCTGGTGACGCTTGCGTTTGTGCTGGTTATTTCCGGCAGTCTGTTCCGGCAGCATTCGGACGGATAAAAGTGGCATGAGGAAAGGTACAAATATGGAAAAAGCCGTATCTTCCTGTTGGAATGATACGGCTTGGTAAAGGTGTAACGGGTCTTTTCCCTCGAAGTAAGGATTGAACTGAAGCAAGTCGGTTAATTGATGAAACAGTTTTTGAAGCCATCAAACTTGTCGGCAACTTGCATCATATCCTGCTCAATTTTCTTGTTGGTGATACGCGCATAGATTTGTGTTGTTTTAATGTTGGTATGTCCCAGCATCTTTGAAACGGACTCAATGGGAACACCCTGCTGAGCAACATCGTTGCAAACGTATGACGTGCAAGGTGGTAGCTGAGACGTTCTTAATTCCACAAAGGTCAGCAATCTCTTTGAGATAAGCATTGATCTTTTGATTTGACAGGACTGGAAGCAGCCTGTTGTCTTTAGTCTTTCCTTTATACTTGTCAAGAATCATTTGAGGTATCTCCAACAAAGGGATATTACTCTGCACATTGGTCTTCTGACGGTTGATGATAATCCACGGACGGTTATCAAGGGTGATGATATTTTCCTGCGTCAGGTGAGCCACGTCGATGTAGGCAAGCCCACAGAAACAGGAAAAGATAAAAAACGTCCCTTACCATTCAAGCCGAGGTATCTCAAAATCTTTCTGCATGATGCGCTGTATTTCTTCATCCGTAAGAAAACCCCGATCCACCGGTTCCAGGTGAAAGTGGTGGTTCAAGAAAGGGTCGTGCGTCATCACACCGCACTTCTGGGCAAAGATGACCACGGTCTTGAAGAATTTGAGCGTCTTTGTAGCCGAATTTGACTTCAGGGAAACCACTGTCTTCAGGTATATTTCAAAATCATGGATAATCAGATGCGTCAGTTCACCCGGCATGAGATCCTTTCTGCCGTATTTGGCATGGAGGAAATTCACAAAATGGCTTCGGGCTGCCGAATATTTGTGATACAAGGCTATGCTTTTACCTGCACCAACCTGAGCCTTGATGTCCTCCAGATACTTGTCATAGAACTCCACAAACGTAGTCTTGACCTTATTCTTGCCCAAAAAGATACTTTTTGATTTTGTCAAGGGTCAGGTCTTCGTCAAATTCATGCTTCTTGAAAATCATCTGCAGCGAATTTGAGATGTTGTCCAACTGGGCATTCAGATTCAAGGATTC
>ENA-OQCD01000422-OQCD01000422.1-human-gut-metagenome-genome-assembly--contig:-NODE-422-length-11965-cov-1.784423_pt1 | contig 11965 bp, 15 predicted proteins | sample MGYA00242755_ERZ504571 | MGnify/ENA primary metagenome ERZ504571 (study PRJEB26092, sample SAMD00036274) | human gut metagenome | host: Homo sapiens | study: EMG produced TPA metagenomics assembly of...
CGAGCATCTGGTCGTAATAGCTGAGTCGTTGCTCGGAATCAGGTCGATGCGGCGGCCTGCTGCAGCTTCCAATGCTTGGCACGCAGTTCCTTGGCTGTGGCACGCACCTCGTCGAGGGTGGTGTTGCCCTTCCAATACGCTTCGATGATTTTCTTCAGCTCACGGTTCTGGCCGATGCGCGGGAAACCGGAGACGGAAGTAAGAGCGGACATGAATCCTCCATCTGATATGAACAATGCAACCCGCTCAAGCTATCACAAAACCGCCAGCTATAAGACATCAAGAAAATTTGAGTGTCGTTATAAACTGTCCTTATAACGCAGTCCGTATGCCGTCTATATTCACACATTTATGTTTATGGATCAATAATGCAGAACAGCCCGGCAAGCGGATTTAACGCAATGTCCCGTATGCGTCGGGGTCCACGGGTTCCAGCCATTCATTCGTCGCGTCGCCCGTGCCATCCGCAATCATGAACGCCAAATGGCTGAAAGCTTCGTGAGGGGCGGCGCCGTGCCAATGCTTAACATCCGGCGGAATACGGACGGCCTGTCCCGGTTCAAGCTCCTTCGGCTCTTCGCCCTCAAGTTGGTAGTAGCCACGCCCTCCGACCGCAATGAGAATCTGGGCCGCGTGATGGTGGATATGCCAGTGGTTCCGGCATCCAGGTTCGAACGTCACATTGTGGATTGACACTTCAGGCGCGTCAAGTACCGGCGCAAGCCAGCTCTGTCCGTCGAAATACTGGGCGAAACCGTCATTTGGTTCCCCAAGAGGGAACGCACTGGGATGTTCATATGGGCTCTCCTATCCATCATTCTGAACATCGGTTCAGAAAGCACCATACAACCTTGAAACCGCTTGAAGTCAAATCACAGCACTCTGCGGAATGCTCATCGTTCCGAATCAGCCCGGAACACGCAAGCCCTACTCGAAGTCTTTGGCGGTAAGCAGCGCGATGAGTTCGCCGCTGTGCAGCTGCCACTGGTTGAATGGCTCGTTCGAGCCGAATACGGCGATCGAGGCCGGGACATGCCGAGATTCAGCAGGTCAAGCAACGTCGGATCGGATTCGGTGCTGGCCAGCCATTGGCAGGCGATCGAAATGGTCGGTTCGTGGCCAAGCACGAGCAGCGTGCGATGCTTTTCCTTGGTTTGCGCGAGCTCGTCGAACACGGATTGCACGCCGCCTTCGTACAGGCTTTGCCGGTAGTCGACTTTCGGATCGTCGCCGAACACCTTGAGCATGCGATCGCAGGTCTGACGGGCGCGGGTGGCGCTGGAGCATGCGATGCGAGTGGGCACCATTTTGACGCCGCCAATCCTTTGGCCACGGCTTTGGCCTGCTTACGTCCTTTGTCGGTGAGCTCACGTCCCACGTCGCTGCCGTTGCCGCCGAACGGCTCGGTTTTGGCGTGGCGCATCGCCAGCAGCACATACTTGTATTCCTTGGTCTTTTTGGCGACCTTCTTCAGGCTCGTTCCCATAATCGCACGCTCCGATCCGGTTCCAGCGCCGCATTTCAAATATCTAATATCCATTGTCCTCAGTATTTTCCGCTGGGGACATGGCATGAAACGCTCTAAATCTACTCCTTTATGGCTTCGACCTGCGCGTCGAGGTCACGCAGCACCTTGCGCAGCTTGCGATCGGAAATGTCACGCAATTCCAGATCCTCAAGCTGTTCGGCACGCTCCTCGAGCGTCAACGAATCGATGTCGGTCGTCGTGTCCTTCGTGGCACGGTCGCGTTACGCAACGCCTGAAAGCCCGGAGCCATCGCGCGAGAAACCATGAGGAAACCGGTGTGTCCAATCATCTGGTGATCGGGACGGATGGCCAGTCCTTGCGCCTTCCAATTACGTTCCAAAGTCTCCTGAATGTCCGGCTCGGTCCAGCAACCGGCCTCGCGCAACGCTTCGGCAAGACGGCTCAACTGCGTGGTGGTGGTGACGTACGCGACGAGCACGCCGCCAGGCGCGATCACGCGATACGCCTGTTCAAGACGGTTCCACGGGTCAAGCATGTCAAGCATGATGCGGTCGAAGGAGTGTTCCGGCAAACCAGCCGCGACCGAATCGAAATCGCCGGTCCTCAAATCCCACCATGCGGGACGTTCGCCAAAAGTAAACCGTCGCGTTGGCTTCGGCGACGCGCGCGAATTCCGAACGCATCTCGATGGTGGTGAGGCTTCCGCCCTCCCCCACGGCATCCAGCAGATTGATGCTCATCGCGCCCGAACCGGCTCCGGATTCCAGCACGTTCATACCGGAACGAATATCACCGAGCTGAATGACCTGCGCGATGTCCTTCGGATACATGATCTGCGCGCCACGCGGCATGGACAGCACATAGTCAGCCAAGCGCGGACGCATGACGGCGAACTCCCAACCACCGATGGCACGCGTCCCCTTCCACGGCTTGTTCGCGTCGCGTTCCGGATGCGTCTGGTTGACCTGAGCCTCACGTTTCGCACTCACCGTCACGACAACGGATCCTTCCGTCTGGCCAATCACATCATCATGCAGGATGATGCCATGCGAGGTCTGCGTCACACCACCCGGCACCAGCTGATCGGTGATTTTATTCGACCTGCGGTCCGTGAACTGCACTTTTTCACCGGCGGCAAGCGGCCCTCGACGCATGGTTCACGCTCCTTCGTACGTTCGTTCAGTATGCGATTTCACGACTATGGCTTACGATTGCAGACCGCATTATTCCACGGACAGCAACGAACCTATGCTACCGTATTCGCCGTCATACCGGCAGACGGCACGAAGCGACGGCAATGTGACGGCGATATCAACATCACACCGCGTACGCGTTCCAACGACCATTCGCATGCGTGACCTTCAAATCCAATCCAAACACCTGGCTCAACCGTTCAGAAGTAAAACCATGCTCCAAATCACCCGTATATACGATAGTGCCCGGCGCGGATCGTTGCCGGCCACATTATCCGCATACGCGTCCGCCTCGTTGCCGGTGATACGTCCCATGATCGCCACATGGTCGAAGCCTTGCGGAATCTCCTCAAGACGGTGCGTCACCAGAATCACGGCGCGGTCAGACTGCTCCGCACCAACACGACTCAACGCACGCAAAGCAATCTCACGCCCACCCAAATCAAGACCCGTGGTCGGCTCGTCAAGAATCAGCAAATCGGGATCCGCCATCAACGCACGGCAGATAAGCACGCGAGTGCGTTCGCCTTCGGAAAGCTTGAACATCATCTTGCCTTCCAGGTATTCGATGCCGAATTCACGCATCAATGAGCGGGCTTTGGCGTAATCCTCGTCAGTATAGGTGTCGCGCCACGGCCGGTGGTTGCGGTCAGCGCCGTCACGATGGCGTCAAGAGGATCTTCCTGCGGTGGGAACGCACGTCCGAGTTCGGCCGAGCTCAAACCGATGCGGTTGCGGTAGGAGAACACGTTCACTTTGCCCAGACGGTTTCCAAGAATGTCGACTGTGCCTTCGGATGGGAATCCACGGGTGCTCATCATCTGCACCAACGTGGATTTGCCGATGCCGTTGGGACCGAACAGCACCCATTTCTTCGCCTTTTTTGACTTCCAGATTAACTTTGGTGAGAATTACGCGCCTGCGGCGACGGAATTCCACATCGTCCAGTTTCAACGCGATGCTCTGTTCGTTCATGGTCCCCTCCATTTTCACAAACCACTTGGATGCGATGATGCCTCCTGCCAGCATAGTGCGTCGGCAGGAGGCATTTCAGGAATATTCTGGCTATCGATCAGCCGGATCGGTTATCCGCGATCAGACAGGTTCGGTTCTACTTCCGTTCGGCAAGCACGTCCTCGTAGACTTTGACGGTCTTGTCTGCGATGGACTCCCAGCTGAAGTGGTCGCGGGCACGCTCGTAACCGGCCTGTCCCATCCGCTTCGCCTTTTCAGGGTCAGCCATGATGCGGTTGATGGCGTCGGCCATATCGTGCACGAATTTGTCAGGGTTGGTGGGGGTGCCAGTGCCGTCATGCAGTTGGTCGACCGGCACCAGATATCCGGTCTCGCCGTCGACGACGACTTCCGGAATGCCACCGGTCGCAGAGGCGACCACCGGCAGACCGCATGCCATGGCTTCCAGATTCACGATGCCGAGCGGCTCGTAGATGGATGGGCAGATGAATGCGTCACAGCCATGTTCGAGTGCGTTGAGTTCCGGCTTCGGCAGCATCTCCTCAATCCAGATGATGTTGCCGCGTTCCTCGTCGAGCTTGGCGAAGGCGGTCTTGACCTCTTCCATGATTTCCGGCGTGTCGGGAGCGCCGGCGCACAGAACGACCTGGATGTTCGGGTCCACGAAGTGCAGTGCCTGAAGCAGGTACGGCAGACCCTTTTGACGGGTGATGCGTCCGACGAACAGCAAGGTCGGTTTGCTGCGGTCGATGTTGTAACGTTCGAACACCTTCCAGCCCGGATCGTCATCCGCCGGGGTTTCAAACTGGCTCATGGTGATGCCGTTGTGCACTACGACCACCTTGTCCGGGTCAAGGTTCGGATAGGCGGTGAGGATATCCTCACGCATGCCCGCGGATACGGCGATCACGCGGTCGGCATGCTCGTAGGCGTCTTTCTCAGCCCAGGAGCTCAGATTGTAGCCGCCGCCCAACTGCTCACGTTTCCATGGACGGAACGGTTCAAGCGAGTGCGCGGTGATGACCAATGGGGTGTCATGCAGCATTTTGGCGAGATAGCCGGCAAGGCATGCGTACCATGTATGCGCATGGATGATGTCGGCATCAACGTCGTTGGCGATTGCAATCGACGCCAAACGTCTTCAACGCACCGTTCGCATCCTCAAGCTCCTTCGGCACGTCGTAGCCGACGACCGTGAGCGACCCTTTCGGGTCGGTTCCGGGAATCGCGGGAATGTCGGCGGCCGCGCGCGGCCCGTCGAATGCGCGGACCGTCACATCGACACGTTCCGCCAGCACCTTGGAAAGCTCTTCGGCATGCACCCCCGCGCCGCCATACACCTTGGGCGGGTATTCACGCGATAGAATGTCAACCTTCATGTCTGTAATCTCCTCCTCGAGTCTTTCCAGCGTTTCCTGTTCTACTGTAAAACATCAGACACGAAAAACACTTATTGTTTTCATCTTTTTCAGAAAGTTCCATTCTTTTTCTGAAAAACGATGAAACAGCATTCTCGCATACCCTTTACGGTTAGTCGAAGTCAAGTAGCGCATACCTAAAATCCGATAGAAAAAGCGGTGAGACAAATGCTTCTGGTTGTCTCACCGCTTTCCATCGTTTTTGTGATCAGACGGCTGTTCCGTTTTTGGTCGAGATTCGGATTGTGCTTCGGGTTGCCGGCCGTGAAGAACAGGCTCAGCACACCGACTGCGAAGACGATGGCGACTGTGGAGATGAGCCACATCGGATGCGACGGCAGCCACATGACCACGAGGAAGGCGATGGCCGACAGCGCAATCAGCACCCAGCTGGCCACACGGGAACCATTTGGCGGACGGAATGGGGTGCCTTGAACATCTTCGGATTCTTGTAATCAGGATTGGTGTTCAGCACGTTTTCCGTTTCCGTGATCGTACTGGCACTCGGCTTCCATGGCCCATCAGTGCCGTCCTGCAGACGACGTGACTTTTCCTGCAGCTGATACTCGTCCAACATGCCGGAACGTGCGCGGCCTTGGGTTTGGTCGTATTGCTGTGGCACTCCCCTGCGATTGCGCTTGGCTTGGGCACGCGTTCTGCGCGATTTGGCATTAGTCACTCCTTTGTTGCATGGTGCTGGGATTACTTTACCGCATTTTGGGTGAAAAACAGGTAGCCCGGCTCACTATTCGCGAGCCGGGCCACCTCGTTCATACCCTTACAACAGTGTTGTCTATCGCGGCAGCATCATCGGACGCTTGGAAGCGACGATCGGTGCCGGCAGTTCGGTGGAGCCGGTAAGGTACTCGTCGACCGCGGCAGCGCAGGAGCGACCTCGGAGATGGCCCACACGACGAGGCTCTGGCCACGTCCGGCGTCACCGCAGGCGAAGCGCGTCCTGGGAGGTGGCGAACTTGTCGTTACGCGCCACATTGCCTCGACCGTCAAGGCGACCGGCAGCTGATCCACCAGCGTGGTGTGTCAGGGTGCAGGAAAGCCCACGGAGATGAGCACCAGATCGGCGGGAATCACTCGTTCGGTGCCTGGCTGGCGGGTGAACGGCCCGTTCTCTCCTGGAGCGACGTTGACGACCTTCAGACCGGTGACATGTCCGTTCTCGTCGGCGACGAAGCCTTCGGTGGCGGTGGAGTTCTCCACCTTCACCTTGGCCTTGTCCTCGTCGGAGCCCTCGAAGTTGACCGAGTCGGTGTTGTACACGTATTCGGCGCGCTGCGTTTCGAAACCTTCCTCCATGGAGGAGGTTTCCTTGTACAGGCGGGCGAAGGTCGGCCATGGCTGGTTGGCCGGACGCTCCTTCGGTTCCTGCGGCATGATCTGCAGCACGGTGACGTCCTTAGCGCCTTGGCGCAGGGATGTGCCGAGGCAGTCGGAACCGGTGTCGCCGCCGCCGATGATCACCACATGCTTGCCTTCGGCGGTGATGTCGTTGACCGGCTTGACACCGTACACGCGACGTGTGGCGTCCGGCAGGAACTCCATGGCGAAATGGATACCCTTGAGCCCGCGGCCTGGAATCTTCATGTCACGCGGCACGGTGGAGCCGATGGCAACCACCACTGCGTCGTAGCGGGAACGCAGGTCATCCCAAGAGATGTCCTTGCCGATTTCCACGCCGGTGCGGAACACGGTGCCTTCGGCTTCCATCTGCTCGACTCGGCGGTCGATGAGGCGCTTGTCGAGTTTGAAGTTCGGAATGCCGTAACGCATCAGACCACCGATGGCGTCATCACGCTCGTATACGACCACGGTGTGGCCGGCACGGGTGAGCTGCTGGGCGCAGGCGAGACCGGATGGGCCGGAACCGACCACGGCAACGGTCTGGTCGGTCAGACGCTGCGGCGGCAGAGGCTTGACGTAGTCAAGGCTCCATGCCTGATCGATGATGGTGCGTTCGTCGTTCTGAATCATCGTGGCCGGCTGATGGATGCCAAGCACGCAGGCGGCTTCGCACAATGCCGGGCAGATGCGACCGGTCACTTCGGGGAAGTTGTTGGTTTCGGACAGACGGTTGTACGCGTCCTCCCACTTCTCCTGACGGACCAGATCGTTGAACTCCGGAATGATGTTGCCGAGCGGGCATCCGCTCATGCAGAACGGGGTTCCGCAATCCATGCAGCGGGCCGCCTGCTCGGTGGTCCAGGACTGCAGGCCGGATTCGGTGTGAACGTCGAACCAGTCCTTGATTCGCTCTTCAACGGGGCGTTCGGCCAGTTCGCGACGGGTACGGACCTTCAGGAATCCACGAGGATCTCCCATGTCAGCGCGCTCCTTCCATAACCTGCTCGTACACCTGTTCCCAGACGCGGGCGATTGAAATCGATGTTCTTCTCCTCGGCTTCCTTCATCGCCTTCTGCATGGCGAGGAAGTGCTTCGGAACGATGTGGGTGAATCGCTTGGCGCTGTTTTCCCAGTCTCAAGCAGGGCCTTCGCGAAGGCGGAGCCGGTCTCTTCGGCATGCTGCTTGACGAGACCATGCACCAGCTTGTCGGCATCGGCGTCAAGCGGCTCGAACAGCAGCGCGCCGTTGGTGGCGGCCGCCGGGTTGACCTGCTTCATGTCGAGGTCGAGCACGTACACGTTGCCGCCGGAGAAGCCCGCGCCGAGGTTACGGCCGGTGGAGCCGAGAATCACGACCGTACCGCCGGTCATGTATTCGCAGCCGTGGTCGCCCACGCCTTCCACCACGAAGGTGGCGCCGCCGTTACGTACGGCGAAACGTTCGCCTGCGCGGCCGGCCACGAACATTTGGCCGGAAGTCGCGCCGAAGCCGGTGACATTGCCTGCGATCACGTTCTCGTGCGGATCGAAGGTGATGCCGTCCTCTGGACGGACCACCATGCGGCCGCCGGACAGGCCCTTGCCGGCGTAGTCGTTGACTTCGCCGTAGACGCGGATGGTTTCGCCACGCGGAATGAACGCGCCGATGGACTGGCCGCCGGCACCATGGAACGTCATGTCGATGGTGTCGTCCGGCAGACCTTCCTCGCCGTAGCGCTTGGTGATCTCATAGCCGAGCATGGTGCCGAGCGTACGGTACACGTTGCGGATCGGCATTTCGATACGCACGGGCTCCTTCTTGTCAAGGGCGGGCTGGGCAAGCTCGATGAGCTTGTTGTCGAGCGCCTTGTCGAGCTCGTGGTTCTGATCGATCGTCTTGTGCAGGATGGTTCCCGGAACCGGGCCCGGCTGCATGAGCACGTTGCTCAGGTCGATGCCGTCGGATTTCCAACGCTTGATGGCTTCGTCCTGGTCGAGGCATTCGACATGGCCGACGGCCTCTTCCAGCGTGCGGAAGCCGAGCTGCGCGAGCAGTTCGCGGACTTCCTCGGCGATGAACATGAAGAAGTTGACGACATGTTCCGGCTTGCCCTTGAAGCGTGCGCGGAGCTCCGGATCCTGGGTGGCGATGCCCTGCGGGCAGGTGTTCTTCTGGCAGGCGCGCATCATGACGCAGCCTTCGACGATCAGCGCGGCGGTGGCGAAGCCGAATTCCTCGGCGCCAAGCAGCGCGGCGATCACCACGTCGCGACCGGTCTTGAGCTCGCCGTCGCACTGCACGGTGATGCGGGAACGCAGGCCGTTCAGAACCAGCGTTTGCTGGGTTTCGGACAGGCCGATCTCCCACGGGGTGCCGGCATGCTTGATGGCGTTGAGCGGAGCCGCGCCGGTGCCACCGTCATAGCCGGAAATCAGCACCACATCGGCATGGCACTTGGCCACGCCGGCAGCGATGGTGCCGACGCCGAATTCGGAGACGAGCTTGACGTGGATGCGGGCCTTCGGATTGGCCATCTTCGCATCGTTGATCAGCTGCTTCAGATCCTCGATGGAGTAGATGTCGTGGTGCGGCGGCGGGGAGATGAGCTCCACGCCCGGGGTGGCGTGACGGACCTTGGCGATCCACGGCGGGACCTTGGCACCGGGCAAATGGCCACCCTCACCAGGCTTGGCGCCCTGGGCGAGCTTGATCTGCAGGTCGGTGGCGTGCACGAGGTAATCGGAGGTCACGCCGAAGCGGGCGGACGCGATCTGCTTGATGCGGCTGTAGCGCTGCGGATCGTTGATACGGTCGTCGGATTCGCCGCCCTCACCGGAGTTGGAGCGTGCGCCAATCGAGTTCATGGCGATGGCGAGCGTCTCGTGTGCTTCCTGCGAGATGGAGCCGTAGCTCATGGCACCGGTGGAGAAGCGCTTGACGATCTCGGAGCCGGCTCGACTTCGGCGATGTCGATGGGCTTGCGGTTGGTGTTGAACTTCATCAGGCCACGCAGGGTCATGAGTCGGTTCGACGTGTCGTTGATGTGGTGCGAATACTTCTTGAACATCTGGTAGTCGCCACGCTGGGTGGACTGCTGAAGCAGGAAGATGGCCTCGGGATCGTTGAGGTGGTCCTCGCCGGTGCGACGCCACTTGTAGTCGCCGCCGGTGCGCAGGTTGCGGTGCGGGGACGCGCTCCACTGGTTCGGGTAGGCCACGCGGTGGCGGATGGCCACTTCTTCGGCGATTTCTTCAAGCTCACGCCGCCCACACGGGAGGTGGTGCCGGTGAAGTATTCGTCGATGACTTCCTGGCTCAGGCCCACGGCTTCGAACAGCTGTGCGCCACGGTAGCTCATGATGGTGGAGACGCCCATTTTCGCCATGATCTTGAGCACGCCGGTCGACAACGCGTTGGTCAGGTTCTTCACCGCGGTTTCGGCATCGACGTTGAGATAGCCCTTGCGGGACAGGTCTTCGACGGATTCGAACGCCAGATACGGGTTGACGGCCGCCGCGCCATAGGCGATCAGCAGAGCGACATGGTGGATTTCACGCACATCGCCGGCCTCGACGACCATGGAGATCTGGGTGCGCGTGTGTCTGCGCAGCAGATGGTGCTGCACCGCGGAGGTGAGCAGCAGCGACGGAATCGGTCCCCACGTGTAGTTGGAGTCGCGATCGGAGAGCACGAGGAAGTTGGATCCGTTTTCGATGGCTTCGTCGACTTCCTGGAAGATCTCGTCGAGACGTTCCTTCAGCGCCTTGCCGCCGCCAGCGACCTGATAAAGACCCTTGACGACGAACGGCTTATAGTAGCCGCCGAGGATCTTGGCGCGGTCGAGGCGCTTGAGCTGCGCCATCTCGTCGGAGTTGAGCACCGGCAACGGAATGAGGATCTTCTTGGCATGCAGTTCGGAATCGGCCAGCAGGTTCGGCTCGGGGCCGATGGCGGATTCAAGGCAGGTCACGATCTTTTCACGCTCCCAGTCGAGCGGCGGATTGGTGACCTGCGCGAACTTCTGGGTGAAGTAGTCGAACAGCATGCGGCTGCGGGAGGAAAGCGCGGCCATAGGCGCGTCATTGCCCATGGATCCGAGCGGCTCCTTGCCGGTGTTGGCCATCGGGGCGAGCAGCAGCTTCAGATCCTCTTCGGTGTAGCCGAAGGCGCGCTGGCGGCGTTGCACGGACTGGCCGGAGTGGTTGACGTGCTCGCGCTTGGGCAGCTGGCTCATCTCGACGGTGTTGCCTTCGACCCACTGACGGTACGGATGCTGGGACGCGAGGGACTTCTTGATCTCCTCGTCCGGGATGATGCGGCCTTCCTTGGTATCGACGAGGAACATCTTGCCCGGTTCCAGGCGGCCCTTGGACACGATGTGTTCCTCGGCGTTCTCCGGGAGCACGCCGGTTTCGGATGCGAGCACGATGTAGCCGTCGTCGGTAAGCTGCCAGCGGCCGGGGCGGAAGCCGTTGCGGTCGAGCAGCGCGCGACCTGGGTGCCGTCAGTGAAGATGATGTGCGCCGGACCGTCCCACGGTTCGATCAGCGTATTGTTGTATTCGTAGACGCCCTGACATCGGGGTCAAGCTGGTCGTTCTTCTCCCATGCCGGCGGCAGCATCATGGAGATGGCATGTGGCATGGAACGTCCGGACAGGTGCAGCAGTTCGAGGCATTCGTCGAACGTGCCGGAATCGGAGTAGCCCGGGGTAGCGATCGGCAGCAGCGGCTTGAATTCGCCGAGCAGTTCGGAGCTTAGGCGGCCTTCACGTGCGGACAGCCAGTTGCGGTTGCCTGGATGGTGTTGATCTCGCCGTATGGGCCAGCTGGCGGAACGGCTGGGCCAGCGGCCAGCTCGGGAACGTGTTGGTGGGAGAAGCGGGGAGTGCACGGATGGCGATCTTCGCCTTCATGCGCTCGTCGGAAGATCCAGGAAGAAGGGCTTGAGCTGCATGGTAGTGAGCATGCCCTTGTAGGTGATGGTGCGTGCGGACAGGGACGCGAAGTAGATGCCCACCTCGTGTTCGACGCGCTTGCGGATGCGGAAGGTCTTGCGGTCCAGTTCGATGCCTGCGAGCTGGCCTTCGGGGTCGGCCACGACCAGCGTCTTGAACGCGGGCATGCTGGCGAGCGCCTGCAGTCCGAGTCCGTCCGGGTTGGTGGGTACGACGCGCCATGCGAGTACTTCGAGGCCTTCTTCGCGCACGATTTTGGCGATGGCTTGTTCTTGTTGTCCGGAGGTGGCGATGTCGCGGTCGAGGAATGCGATGCCGGCGGCGTAGTGGCCTTCTTCGGGCAGTTCGACGCCTGCGGTGGCGCGCATGAATTCGTCGGGCATACTCATGAGAATGCCTGCGCCGTCGCCGGTGTTTTTTCTTCGGCGCCTACGGCTCCGCGGTGGTTGAGGTTGACGAGCACTTCGATGGCGTCGTCGACGATTTTGCGTTCGGGGCGCTTGTTGAGGGTGGTGACCATACCCACGCCGCAAGCATCATGCTCGGCGCCGGGATCGTACATACCTTGGGAATCATGGATCGTGAGATCTAACGG
>ENA-OQCD01000423-OQCD01000423.1-human-gut-metagenome-genome-assembly--contig:-NODE-423-length-11953-cov-1.857602_pt1 | contig 11953 bp, 16 predicted proteins | sample MGYA00242755_ERZ504571 | MGnify/ENA primary metagenome ERZ504571 (study PRJEB26092, sample SAMD00036274) | human gut metagenome | host: Homo sapiens | study: EMG produced TPA metagenomics assembly of...
CTTTAGCGTCGTGCCTTTAGCGTCGTGCCTTTAGCGTCGTGCCTTTAGCGTCGTGCCTTTAGCGTCGTGCCTTTAGCGTCGTGCCTTTAGCGTTGTGCCTTGCTTCCGTCATACAGGAGTTCCGTCAGGCCTGTCCTCCGTTTTCCGGCTCTTTCGCCTCTCCGGTAAGATCACACTGGTCTTTCCGGCTTTCAGCGCCTTCACCACCAGTCGGGCCGCTTTGCGCGTGGCCACCAGATTGAACACAGCTTCCTCCTGCAAGTTCTGGAAACGTGTTCCGGCACTCCAGTTCACATTCAGCTTTCTGACGTGGATGGCAGGATTGTAGTCGGCAGCGCTTTCCGCTCCTATACTGTTGATGCTGATGGAGAAATCCCCCAAGTCGCCCAGCTGTATCTTCTGTCCTCCCAGAAGCTGTTCCCTCATGCAGTCCACCGCCATGGTGAGGATGGCCACGATGTCCGCACGCTTGTACACACAGCCGTGGCTGGCGATGTGCTCGGCAAAGCGGTTGATGTCCATCACTTCCGAATACTGTGCACTGGCGTAAGCTTCTTGGCGGCATCCGCGTCCATCGGATTGCTACGCATAACGATACTGTAATTTACCATAGTCTGTTAAAATTAAAAGTTGATAATTGAGAATTAAGAAACACTGTTGCCGGGGAATGAAGCAAGTCAGACGTCAGTCACTGTCCATTAACCGTCAGCCACTGGTTGCCGACTGCTGAAAGAACCCTATCTTTCACGTGTAAGATCCTATATCTTACAGCTGTAAGATTATAGATCTTTCGCCTTCATCGTCCCGACATTACAAAGATACGATGTGCGGATTCCGGAAAGTTTGATTCCGGTGGATTGTAGTTGATAACAGTTGATTCTAGTTTGATTATTGTTGGAAAAACATTTCTTTCTTCTCGTCCGTTTTTCGTACTTTTATGGAAGTAAATAAAAAAGTATGGAATGTATGGAGAATTTTGAGATACGCACGTATGGCCGCACCGAACTGGCCTGTGTTATTTCCCGGATTTGAATCCGCAGGTGGCTTACCGTAAGTTGCAGTATTGGATTGACTATTATCCTCACCTCAGGGAGAAACTGGAGAAGATGGGCAGTGGCTTGAGCTGCCGTACCTATATGCCGGCTCAGGTACAGCTGATTGTGGGGGCGATAGGGGAGCCTTGAAAGGGGATTGTGATGGAGTGCGGCCAGATAAAAAGAATGGCTTCCCCGATTGCGTAATCGATATGGCAAGTGGACGACCGGCTCCTGTTGACAGTCGCATTGAAAGATTGGCAAGGTTGATATATGTGAATGAAAATGACACGAATGACGCCAATCAGAGATATAAACCCAATTTGCGCCATTCGTGTCATTCACATTCTGGATAAAGAACGGAATAGAACCTCTATTCCCGTATTTCTCCCTTATGCACCAGCATTTTCACCAGTGTCCGTTTGGAACTGTGCGTGTCCGAAACCCATAGCACAGAGTCGTTTTTGCGCATAGATGCGGGCAGGCTGGGAAAAAGCATATCCTTTTACAGTTTTTATTTTCTTGCTCCATTCGTTGGACTGGCGTTCGTATATGTTGATGGCATCATTGTCACCGGTAGCATACCAGCGGTCGCCGCACAACGCCAGTGTCTTGGGCTTGAAGCCGGGCGACAGGGAAAGGTCGTCCAGATCGATGGAAGCGTTGTTTGCCATATCATCGTTGACCAGTGCCGGATCGAGCACCCGTATTTTCTTCCCTTCATAATCCGTGAGCAGCAGATGCCCTTCCGCATCGGGCTGCATGGAATGGCTGGCAAAGCCGTTGTTGCCCGGACTGCCGTTGCCGGATGCCCGGCGGTAGCGGTTCACCTTCTGGTAATTTTCCGGGGTGGCATCCTCCTCTTTGTAAATGCTGACCATTCCGTTCTTGTCGCGTGCGAAAATCAGCCCGTCCTTTACCGTCATGGCCTGTGCCTGGAATACGGGGCCGCTCCATTGCCCGTTGCCTATGCAGGTGAGGTAGGACAGTTCCGGCAACCGGAATACATGGATGCGCGACTGGCGTTCGGCCACATACAGCCGGTTGCCCGACGGCACGATGGCTTCTATCTGACTTCCGAAACTCTTCTCCCCGCCGTCGTGCTGCCAGCTCTGCAAGGTTCCCAGCCGTTCACCTTTCTTTATACTGAACAGCAACAGGCTGCTGCCTGCCTTTCCGATGTTTGAGATGAAAAGGGTATCCCCCAGATGGGCAACGGTATAAGGGGTGAAATCCTCGGCCGTTTCCATGCCCAGGGTTTCCGCATCAATCAGCTGCGCCGCCTCATACGAGTAATACCAGTAACTGGTATAATCCCCGTTTCCTTCTCCTTCCCCGTTTCCTCCGCCGGGAGCGGAGGGGTAGCCGCAGATTTCATCCAGGGTGACTTTGCTGCATTGTGCCGTCAGGACTCCGGACAGCACAATCAGGATATAAGCGTATATTTTCATGTTGTTCTTACTATATTATATAGGTATATATTTATTTCAGCTCACTCATGGGGATGGCGTAAACGCATGTCCCGTTTTTCACGCGGTCGGTGATGAACAGCGTGTGGCGGCGGATGCAGAACTTCTCAGGTGCTTGCAGGGTGATGCCGCCGATGGTGGTATGGTCCTTCATGATCTCTCCCGTCCGGGGATTGACCTCACAGAACTTTTCTGTGCCGTTGGAACTTACAAACTAGCCTTCCTTCGTAGAATCCAGTCGTAGGGTACATTTTTTATAAGCCAGTTGCCCGGTACGTTTGGGGGAAACTCCTTCCCGTATCCCGTCGGGGGCGAACAGGTCTATGCGTTTGGCGGGATGGGTGGAGTAGAGCAGGCCGGTCTGTTCGTCCACTGCCATGCCGTAAGTGCCGTTTGTCTCGCCCAGATGTTCGGAACGTACATAAATCCGCGGAGTCACTCCGGACTGTATAGCCTGCTCTTCTACAAAGTTGACGTAGCGTTTGTCGTGTATCATGACCAGCCCTTTGTAGAGCAGCACATCGAAGGCATGTACGGTCTGCGTGGGCCCTGTTCCCCAGCTCCATTGCCTATGCAGGTAAGGAACTGATGGCTCTTCGCATCAAAAATCTCGGTACGGCTTCCTTCGTGGGTGACATAAATCTTGTCGTGGGCACGGGTGACACCGTTCGGGCGGCCGCCGAATTTCCCGGTAACTTCTCCGTGCTTCCATTCCTTGATGCTTCCCAAGTGCTTCTTGCCGCCGCTGGCAAGGCCGAACACCTCTACGCTGTACTGGTTGTCCGCATCGTTCACGGCATACAGGGTATCTCCGTACACATATACATCCTTGGGGCGGAAGGTGGTTCCCGTAGCGCCGGGCAAGTCGGTATAATCCAGCTTGAACGCCACCGGCTCCTCGTCGTTTCCTCCCCGGTCGGTTTCTCCGCGCAGGGGAGACAGGCCACCGTCCAGCGCATCGAGTTCCGGGTCTCGATAATGTGTTTCGAAGCCACGTATATATCATCAAAATAACGGTTCCTGCTCCAGCGGGTGTGCAGGAAGCGGCGGGAATAGACGGGCAGCTCCTTGTCCAGCGACAGCGCCACATATACGTTGTTGCACAGGGTGATCCACCCCGGTCCCGTCTGTTCGTAGGTCATGTTTCCCGCATGGCCGTAGCCCACACAGTGGGCAAACTCGTGGAATATGGTTTCGGTGATGCTTTTGTCATCGGCATAGTGTTCCAGATAACACACTTCATGCATGCCGAAGGTGGTTCCTCCGCCCAGTCCCATCACGCCGGTGGTATAGCCGAAGGTCAGTCCGCGGTGGTTGAGCACGTTGGCCAGCAGGGCGGTCTTGTCTATTTCCGTCTTGTCATTGTTGCTGTGCAGCGGGCCGAACTCGTACAGGGCGGTCTTGAACCGTTCCGACGAGAACATATACGCCATGTTCAGCGCGATGGCCACCGCCTCACGCGTGTGCGAAGCCTTCATCTTGTACTTCCAGCTGTCCTGGGTGTCACTGTATCTGCCGAAGGAGATGTACCATTTGCTCCGGATGGATTGCAGCCTTGCCCAGTACGGGTCGTCACACTCTACGGTGAAGGTCAGGTTTTCTTCCGTGAGGTAGGGGTTTGCCATGATCCGTATTTTCTTTCCGCTGCGGGTATAGGCGGTCAGGTCCTTGGTGGCGAACGGTATGTGTACCCGGAGTTGCTGGAAAGGCATGATCTTTTCCAGCGACATGAACTTGAATTCTTCCTCGTAACCGTCTATCCTGGCCCAGAAAGTCACGTTTTTCAAGGCTCTGGGACTATAGAAACGGAGTTGGAAACAGTGCTCATCGTCCATTCCGAACTGAAGAGGCCGGCTGACGTAGAAGCTGCGCTGGCCGGAGTCGAAATAAACATCCTGGGATTCATTGTCATTCAGCAGGTAATACGTGTTGTCCGGGTTATAATCCGTTTCGGCCAGCCGGACGGGCAATTCGTTGTTTGCCACGTTTCCTTCTCCGGAAACCGGAAGTTCGTCCTCTTTGCAGCTGCCCAGCAGTAAAAGCATACCTGCTAAAATCAACAGGCTGGTGGAAAAAAGTTTTTTCATCGTCTGTCTTTATTAGAATTACATTTAAATTTGAAATAATCACTCTTTTGGAAAAGGGTTGCAAAAATAATTGTTTTGGATCAGACGGACAAAAGAACCTGTATTTCATTTTGTATGAGTCCCTGTTTTTTATGTTCTTTTGTTTTTCTGCCTCAAAAAAATAAATCCTATATTGTTGCCCTGGGCTTTGTTCATAGGAAAATATGCTGTATTTTTGTTATCCGAAATAAAGATGAAGATATGGCACAACCTTTAGCAGAACGTTTGCGTCCGAAGACATTGGACGATTATATAGGTCAGAAACACCTGGTGGGGCCGGGGGGCTGTCTTGCGCAAGATGATCGACGCGGGACGCATCTCCTCCTTTATCCTCTGGGGGCCTCGGGGGTGGGGAAGACCACGCTGGCGCAGATCATAGCAACAAGCTGGAAACTCCTTTTTATACACTGAGCGCGGTCACTTCCGGTGTGAAGGATGTGCGCGATGTGATAGAGAAGGCGAGAAGCAACCGTTTTTTCTCGCAGGCCAGCCCCATTCTGTTCATTGATGAAATCCACCGGTTCAGCAAGTCCCAGCAGGATTCCCTGTTGGGGGCGGTGGAGACGGGAGTGGTGACCCTGATAGGCGCCACCACCGAGAATCCCTCGTTCGAGGTGATCCGGCCCTTGCTCTCCCGTTGTCAGTTGTATGTGTTGAAATCATTGGAGAAGGAAGATTTGCTGGAACTGCTGCATAATGCCATCGCAAAGGATGTGATACTGAAAGAAAAGAAGATAGAGCTGAAGGAGACGGATGCCATGCTCCGCTTTTCGGGAGGCGATGCCCGCAAGTTGCTGAACATACTGGAATTGGTGGTGGAAGCGGATGCGGATGCCGGAACCATTGTGATTACGGATGAGAAGGTGACCGAGCGTCTGCAGCAGAATCCGTTGGCGTATGACAAGGATGGAGAGATGCATTATGATATCATTTCCGCCTTTATCAAGTCCATCCGCGGAAGTGATCCGGACGGGGCGCTCTACTGGCTGGCGCGTATGGTGGAGGCCGGAGAGGACCCGGCTTTCATAGCCCGCAGACTGGTCATTTCGGCAGCCGAGGATATCGGTCTGGCCAATCCCAACGCATTGCTCCTGGCGAACGCCGCTTTTGATGCCGTGATGAAGATAGGATGGCCTGAGGGGCGTATCCCGCTGGCGGAAGCTACGGTGTATCTGGCCACCAGCCCCAAGAGCAACTCGGCATACGAGGGGATCAACAGTGCCCTGGAACTGGTGCGGCAGACGGGCAACCTGCCTGTCCCCTTGCATTTGCGCAACGCACCCACCAAGCTGATGAAACAGTTGGGCTATGGCAAGGATTACAAGTATGCACATGCCTATCAGGGCAATTTCGTGCAGCAGCAGTTCCTGCCGGACGAGGTGAAGGACAGCCGCATCTGGCATCCGCAGAACAATGCGCAGGAAGCGAAGATAAAGGAACGGATGCAGAGCCTCTGGGGGGAACGGTTCAAGGAATGAAAATGAATTGCATTGATCCTGTAGCTATAAAATTAAAAATTGGAACGCAAATGACATAAATCCAACCTTCCGGCCGGTTTATATCCATGCTGTGCAGCTGTTAATTTGCGTCATTCGCGTTCCAATCTAACCGAATAAATGAACAAAATATGAAATTTAACTTTTGAGCATATGAAAATAGTAGTTTTAGACGGTTACGGATTGAATCCCGGTGATTTGTCATGGGAGGAGATGCGGGCGTTGGGCGAGCTGACGGTGTACGACCGCACAGCCCCTGCCGAGTTATTGGAGCGTTCTGCCGGAGCGGAAGTGCTGATTACAAATAAAAACGGTGATTACGGCGGAGGATATGGCCGCTCTGCCTGCCTTGAAATACATCGGCGTGCTGGCTACGGGATATAATATTGTGGACATCCAGGCTGCGAAAGCGCGGGGCATCATTGTCACCAACATACCTGCCTACAGCACCGCTTCCGTTGCCCAGATGGTCTTTGCGCATATACTGAACATCACCCAGCGTGTAGGCCATTATGCCTATGCCAACCGTCACGGGCGTTGGGCGAACAATCCCGACTTCTGCTACTGGGATACCGACCTGGTGGAGCTGGACGGGAAGAAACTGGGAATCATCGGCTTGGGAAACACCGGACAGGCGACGGCGCGCATCGCTGCCGCTTTCGGAATGCAGGTATGCGCCTATACTTCCAAGCCGCAGTCACAACTTCCCGGAGGAATCCGGAAAATGGAGCTGGATGAGCTGTTCCGCGAATGTGACGTGGTGAGCCTGCACTGCCCCCTTACACCCGATACCAAAGAGCTGGTCAATGCCGCCCGCCTGGCCCTTATGAAACCGACGGCCATTCTGATAAATACCGGCCGCGGTCCCTTGGTGAACGAGAAAACCTGGCCGACGCACTGAACAAGGGTGTGATAGCGGCTGCCGGACTGGACGTGCTTTCTTCCGAGCCTCCCCAATATACCAACCCCCTGCTGACGGCGAAGAACTGCTTCATTACGCCGCATATCGCCTGGGCCACGAAAGAAGCCCGTGTCCGGCTGATGCGGATTGCGGTGGGGAACTTGAAAGGATTCATCAAGGGTGAGATTGTAAACAATGTGGCGGAATGAGAACAAAGGAAAAGACGGAAAGAAAAGAAGGAGGTAAGAAAAATGGAAGAAGACAAGAATACGTTGGATTTGCATACGGAAGTTAGGGAAGAGGACAGGGTGGCAAAGGCCGTTGCCTTGTTCAAGGAAGGATATAACTGCTCCCAGTCCGTAGTGACGGCTTTTGCCGATCTGTATGGTTTCACCCGTGAACAGGCCCTGCACATGTCCGCCTCTTTCGGCGGCGGCATAGGGCGGATGCGTGAGCCTGCGGTGCTGCTTGCGGCATGTTCCTGCTGGCCGGGCTGGAGAAGTGCGCCATCGAGGGGAAAGACCGTGAGAGCAAGGCGGCGAATTACGCTCTGGTGCAGGAACTGGCCGAAGAATTCAAGAAGCGGAACGGCGCCTGCGGTGTGCCGATTTGCTGGGATTGTCCGGAAAGAGCCGGTAGTATCCACACCGGAAGCAAGGACGGAACGGTATTACGCCAAGCGTCCTTGTGCAAGAATGGTGGAGGAAGCGGCCCGGATTTGGAGCGAACACCTCGAAAAACAAAAAATAGGTTGAAAAATCGCTTTTTCTTATAGAAAATAAAACTTTTCTGATTCAAAAACGTGTTGAATAACATAATTTTGTGTATCTTTGCAACCGATAAGAAACACAAACATTCGTCAATGCTGAAAGCGGATGCGGATTAACGTTTAACTAAAAGTAAATCGAAAATGTTGAAAGAAAAAGCTGGTGCTCTTGCCGGACAAATCTGGGAAGCACTGAACGGAACCGAAGGTTTGACACAAAAACAAATCAAAAAGGCTGCGAAATTGAAGGCTGATAAGGATTTTTATCTTGGTTTGGGTTGGTTGTTAAGAGAAGACAAAGTAGAAACTTCTGAAGTAGAAGGGGAAGTCTTTGTAAAATTGGTGTAAACAAGAAAAAGAAACTCATAAAAAAATGCGTTGGCACATCGTTTTTTGTATGTAGCCAACGCATTTTTTTTTGTATATTTGCGCGAAAATTTTAAACGACGAAAGATGAAGAATATCCGTAACTTTTGTATTATTGCACATATCGACCATGGAAAATCAACCTTGGCCGATCGTCTGTTGGAGTTCACCAATACCATTCAGGTGACTGAAGGACAGATGTTGGACGATATGGATTTGGAGAAAGAACGAGGCATTACTATTAAGAGCCATGCCATTCAGATGGAATATACCTATAAGGGAGAAAAATATATCCTTAACCTGATTGATACTCCGGGACACGTAGACTTTTCATACGAAGTATCTCGTTCGATTGCTGCCTGTGAAGGTGCTTTGCTGGTAGTGGACGCTTCACAGGGAGTGCAGGCGCAGACTATTTCCAACCTTTATATGGCATTGGAGCACGACCTCGAAATTATTCCCGTGATGAACAAGTGTGATATGGCAAGTGCAAATGCCCGAGGAGGTGGAAGATGAAATAATCGACTTGCTGGGTTGCAAACGTGAAGATATCATTCGTGCATCGGGCAAGACCGGCATGGGAGTGGAAGATATTCTGGCGGCTGTGATCGAACGTGTGCCGCATCCGGTGGGCGATGACCAGGCTCCGCTTCAAGCTTTGATTTTTGATTCTGTATTCAATTCGTTCCGTGGTATCATGCTTATTTTAAGATAGAGAATGGAGTGATACGCAAGGGAGATAAAGTGAAGTTCTTCAATACGGGTAAGGAATATGATGCCGATGAAATCGGAGTCTTGAAAATGGATATGATGCCTCGTAATGAGTTGCGTACCGGTGATGTGGGATATATTATTTCAGGTATCAAGACATCACGGGAAGTGAAGGTGGGAGATACTATCACTCATATTGCCCGTCCTTGCGAGAAGGCAATTGCCGGATTTGAAGAGGTGAAGCCGATGGTGTTTGCGGGGGTTTATCCCATTGAAGCGGAAGATTATGAAAATCTTCGTGCTTCGCTTGAGAAGCTCCAGTTGAATGATGCTTCATTGACGTTCCAGCCCGAGTCTTCATTGGCTTTGGGCTTTGGGTTCCGTTGCGGTTTCTTGGGACTGCTGCACATGGAAATTGTACAGGAGCGTTTGGATCGTGAGTTCGATATGAATGTGATTACTACTGTTCCGAATGTATCGTATATGGTATATGACAAGCAGGGTCATGCCAATGAGGTGCATAACCCCGGAGGTATGCCGGACCCGACTCTGATTGACCATATCGAGGAACCTTATATTGATGCTACCGTGATTACTGCAACCGATTATATCGGTCCTATTATGACTTTGTGTCTGGGCAAGCGCGGAGAATTGGTGCGTCAGAATTATGTATCGGGAAACCGTGTGGAAATACATTACAGAATGCCGTTGGGAGAGATTGTGATTGACTTTTATGATAAGTTGAAGAGTATTTCCAAGGGGTATGCTTCATTTGATTATCATCAGTCAGGCTTCCGTCCTTCCAAACTGGTAAAACTGGATATTCTGTTGAATGGTGAGTCGGTGGATGCTCTTTCTACATTGACACATGTCGACAATGCATACGATTTGGGCAAGCGGATGTGTGAGAAGCTGAAGGAGTTGATTCCACGTCAAACAGTTTGATATTGCTATTCAGGCGGCTATCGGCGCAAAAATTATCTCACGTGAAACGATAAAGGCTGTCCGTAAAGATGTAACGGCAAAAATGTTACGGTGGTGACGTGAGTCGTAAACGTAAATTGCTTGAAAAGCAAAAGAGGGGTAAAAAGCGTATGAAGCAGATTGGTAATGTGGAAGTACCGCAGAAAGCGTTCCTTGCAGTATTGAAGTTGGATTAAAAATCTAAAATACCCGGAATGATTGTCGCTGTCAGCAGAACTTTCAAGGCAATCATTCCATTATTATATAATCTTTAAATAAATATAAATGAGAAAAGTTCTGTCTTTTTCGGCCTTTCTGATGATGGGTCTTTTGGTGTCCCAAATCTTACCGGGGGCGGTAGGTGAAGGGTATACTACCATAAAGAGTGTGTCTGATGTATTGCTTTTACATCTGCCTGAGTTTTATTATGATTAATGTCGGACGTGAGTTTGTCATGGATAAAACAAGGTGGAAGAGTTATGCTGAGGATTATTTTATTGCAATGGCTACGGCAGCGATGCCATGGATTTTGATAGCCGTTTATTATGTATTTGTCTTGCTACCGCCCGAATATTGGCATAGCTGGGAAGCATGGAAAGAAAATCTTCTGTTAAGCCGTTTTGCGGCGCCCACCTCTGCAGGTATCTTGTTTACCATGTTGGCGGCTCTCGGATTAAAATCAAGTTGGATTTATAAAAAGATTCAGGTGTTGGCTATCTTTGACGACCTGGATACCATCTTGCTGATGATTCCGTTGCAAATAATGATGGTGGGGCTGCGCTGGCAATTGATTATCATTGTTTTAGTAGTGTTTGTTCTGCTCTCTATCGGCTGGAAACAGTTAGGGAAATACAATTGGCGGCAAGACTGGAAAGCGATTTTCTTTTACTCGGTGGCAGTTTTTGCAGTTACACAGTTGGTGTATATGGTGAGCAAATATTTTTTATGGAGACGAAGGAAGTATCCATATTGAAGTGTTATTGCCGGCTTTCGTTCTGGGTATGGTTATGAACATAAGGAGATAGATACTCCTTTGGAGCATAAGGTATCTACCGGTGTTTCTTTCTTGTTTATGTTCCTGGTGGGTATGAGTATGCCTCTCTTTGTCGGAGTGGATTTTTCGGAGACGCATAGCGGTACTCATTCCATTACCGGATCGCAAGAAAATGATGTCTTGGGGAATGATTATTTATCATGTGGTAATCGTGTCTTTGTTATCGAATGTCGGGAAGCTGTTTCCTGTGTTATTCTATAGAGACCGTAAGTTGAGCGAGCGTCTTGCTTTATCTATCGGTATGTTTACTCGTGGAGAAGTAGGAGCGGGAATCATCTTTATTGCATTGGGATATAATTTAGGAGGCCCTGCACTGGTAATTTCTGTGTTAACTCTTGTGCTAAATTTAATTTTAACCAGTATATTTGTACTGTGGGTGAAAAACTTGGCGTTACGAAGCTATAACGGCTGACATATACTTCGTAAGAAGAGTATTTTTATACAAACAATAAAGCGTTCCTTTTCTGTTATTGACTTCAAAGATAACAGGAAGGTTCGTGTTTTTATAAGAAATTTATCACGAATCTAATATTATAACAGGAAAGACATGGAAAAACTCAAAAATCGGAAACATGAAATGTTTCGTTTCTAAAGTGCTACGCGGTATCACATTAATGGGGGAATTCTATTGATGGTTATCGTTCTTCTGGCGATGATTATAGCTAATTCTCCCTGGGGAGACGCTTATGCAGCTTTTTGGAATAAAGAAGTACATCTTCAGATAGGGGAATTTAATTTGTTCAGTCATAATGGGAATCACATGACCTTGATGAATTTTATCAATGATGCTTTGATGACTATTTTCTTCTTTAGTGTGGGACTGGAAATTAAGCGTGAAACATTGGTGGGTGAGTTGTCCAGTTTTCGACAGGCTTTGTTGCCGATAGTGGCGGCTTGCGGGGGGATGATTGTTCCGGTTATTATCTATTATTGTATGACGTCGGGTACGGATGCCGAGAGTGGTCTGGCTATTCCGATGGCAACGGATATTGCTTTCTCCCTGGGGGTACTAAGCTTATTCGGCAACCGTGTACCTATCAGTCTGAAAATATTTCTGACGGCTTTTG
>ENA-OQCD01000424-OQCD01000424.1-human-gut-metagenome-genome-assembly--contig:-NODE-424-length-11943-cov-1.827607_pt1 | contig 11943 bp, 13 predicted proteins | sample MGYA00242755_ERZ504571 | MGnify/ENA primary metagenome ERZ504571 (study PRJEB26092, sample SAMD00036274) | human gut metagenome | host: Homo sapiens | study: EMG produced TPA metagenomics assembly of...
AAGGAAGAAGAACCTTGTGATAGGTAACGAGCATAGCCGAAGTCAATAATGCGAGGTACGTTAGTACCTTTCGACATATCCAGCATGACGTTTTTGGATAGTCAAATCGTTGTGCATAATCGGCTCTTGTTGCGTATGAAGGAATTTAATGCCATTAAGGATGCCTAATACGATAGTCTTTGCATCATATACACTAAGACTCCCTTCACGAGCAATGTACTGTGAAGCCGTTTCACCACTGATATAATCGAATACGATATAAGCAAATTTGCGACCATCTAAAACGACCTCACCGTTATCGTGGTATTTGACGACATTAGGATGATTAAGTGTCTTTGCAATCTGCACCTCCAATATATTACCGTTTGCATCAAATTGAGTACGATGTAGTTTGGCGCAGTTGATGAGTTTGAGAAAGCGATTTTTCCCATCAGCGTCTTTCACGCGATAGGTTTCTGCATAATCACCTTCTTTGACTTGAAAGGTGATTATGTAGTTACCTAATTGTTGTCTCTTCGCAAGTGTAAACATACTATCCTCTATAAAGCCTGTCAAAAAAAATCAAAAATGCCTGACGATTCCCTAATGAGGACAACGGAATACTGCTAATATTTCCTTTTTCAATAAAGCCGAAAAATTTCTTCGAATGATTAAATGTGTTCAATGACCAAGTTTCCATTAGATGTATAGATATTTTTGGTATTTGAAGGATTATATATTGTCCCATACACATCTACTTCATTACGAGAAATAGATAACGCATCAGAGTATAAAGTTTCTTCATTGAGAATACCGAATTTGACCTTCCCATCTTGGGAATGTTCAAGTACGAAGTGGGTTGTCCATACCTTTTCTACCATTTTCATCATACTGTATTCTTCATTTGCACCATTAGGATTCATTTGGGTCTTTTGGATGTTTATCATCATAAGAACCTCGCAAAAAATATTCTGTTGAATTGATGGGTCTCCTTATCTTCTTTACCGAATATTGAAAAGTAATATTGAGTATTACTATAGGTATAATTCGTTTTTACGATGGTTTCGCCAGTAAAGAGATACTCCATGTCCTTGAAAAGATAAACATTGGAAGATGTAATGTTGTCTCTTGAATCTACAAACGATACGGTAGCAAATCCTTTATTACCTACAAAGTAATCTGTACCCGAAAAAAGTGGTATCACAAACTCCAATAGTAACCAACAGAGCTATCACTGTAATTATAGCTCCCCATATATAGTGCTCATAAAAAAAAAGACCAATACAATAATAAAAATTATGCTACAAATTGAAATAGCAATAACCTTTCTTTTTTTTTAGATTCCTTGTCACTTAACTTTACGGTTTCAGGCTGATTGGTATCGCAGTATAGCACATTCCCGATTTCTGCGGGAATGTGCTTAAATATTGATGTATTAGCAGCTATTTTCTCAAGTTGCTCCGTTTTCCATATCTTTTCCATACACTTTAGAAGCTAACGCCGGGACCACTTGTTGGTGGTTCAATCATCAAATCTATGACCGAACGTACGATGGGATGAAGTGAACTTTCGGACGGATTGGTATTAGCAATTTCCTTACCTTGTTGCAGAAGTTGACGTGCTCTGGTCGCATCTTTCCATTGTATGGTATTAAAGTTACGAAGGTGGAAGTCAATGAAACCCATTAACTGATAGATGAGTGTCACTGCAACAAACAAGCTGTTAATATCATCAAGAACTATTCGTCCTTGACGAACATCCTTTGAACGGATAACGGAATCGACCTGTGAACGAACAGCGGCTACCTGTTGGTCATATTTGTTGCCAAGCTCATTATTCCCTTTTTCAAGGCGGTCGAATTCTTCCCTGATTTCAGCTTCAATGGAATCCCATTCATGCCCTTGCTCGACTTCTTCCATTTTCAGGAAAGCACGGCGAATGTCAGCCTGAAGATGCATCCTACCATCTTCGGAGCTTTTTTCACCGTCGAAACGGTCGTTAACCTCATTGATGAGTTTTTCTGCTTCTGCTGTCTCAGAATCCTTAATTGCAGAAGAAGATTTAAGGGCATGGAGTTTTAAGTTCGCAGAGTCTTTGAGCCTTTCCAGTTCATGAGATGTAATAACCGAGCGAGCTTCGATTTTTACATCTTTTTCCACGGTATCTCCACTGAAGGGAAAGAATGCTTCTAGTTTCAACATTTGCGAACGATTCACCTTGATAGTGATGTCAACATCACTTCCAACAGGGATTATTTGTCCAATCTCATCGCCTGTTATGACTACATCAAAGACATGGTCGTTATGAATCGCAGATGTGCCGTCTGCGTTGTGTTCACTTTGATAGATGGGTATCACCAAAGTGTCCTCAGTCATGCCGGGACGCAATTGATTACGAGTCTTAAGTCCATTGAGTGTACCGACAGCTGGAAGCTGCTGGTTCTTTTCAAGACCTTTTACCGACTTTACCACATTCTTTTCGAGACCACTATCGTGAGCCTCAATTGAGATATTGTAAGGCAAAACAGCATTGCCGACAACAATACCCTGCATGATATTTATCTCTTTAGGAAAGCAAGGGATAGTTGTCCCTTTTTCGTCATAAGCGTTGACAGCAAACGCATTATTTTTGCCTTCCATGAGTTGACACTCTATGACATCACCTATCTCATTGATTTCGACTTTTCCGCTTGACCAACCGTTGTCGCTACGTACAAGTTCTACAAACAGTTTGGATGGAATATAACCGGAACATTCCTCTTTTGATAGTTGTACGGTTACAAATTCGATTGGTTGAACCGAATTTGCTTCATAAGAAAGTGTGAGTGCAACAGTACCGATGGCTAACTCTTCTTTGACATCACTATCTATACCGGAAGCAAACAGTGCCGCCCCTTTTGCAACAGCTGTCATGGGGTCAATGTCGGTATCAACATCGGGCGTGACTTGTTTGCGTAGCATCTCACGAAGAACTGGAGAATAAGTTGGTCCACCTACAAGAATCAGTTTGTCAAGGTCGCTTCCGGACAAACCATTACGTTTAAGAAGCTGCTTGGTAATGTCGATTGCCTTTTGAAACACGAGTGTGAGTACAGATGCAAGCTGCTCTTGAGTGATAACCATGTCGAGTTCTATTTCTTCCCCCTCATCATCTTCGCCAAACTCATCAAGTTGAGAGGTTATGTCAGCTTGTGGTTTGAATGACAGTTGATTTTTCGCTTGTTCAGCATAGAACTTCATGGCATCACGAAGAATGTTTCTTGTGGTTTCATTCTCCATAATGTTTGTGATAGAGTAATTCTCTTTTAGGTAAGGAATGATAATGCTATCAACGATTGCATAGTCAAGGTTTTTGCCGCCGAGGTAATTGTCTCCTTCGGTGTCCTTAACTTGCATGATGCCATCCTCTACCTTGATAAGTGCAACATCAAATGTGCCGCCTCCAAAATCGAACACAAGCCATTGACCATTTTTGTTGGATGCGCTCAGACCATACGCCATAGATGCGGCAATCGGCTCTTGGAGAAGTTCGCAATGTTCAATACCAGCCTTTTGAGCAGCACGTTTAGTAGCTGCGATTTGGTCTGCTTTAAATTTGGCAGGGATTGTGATAACAGCGGATGTAATATTTTTCATCACCGATAAAACGATTTGAGAGCCTTTCAAAACTTCGGCAGAAAGTTGCTCCGGAGAAAAAGTTTCTCCCATATTAGAACTCTCATACGATTTGTCCGTACCCATATTTCGTTTAAACTCAATGAATACGTTTTCGCGGTCATTAGACCATTTTTTCGTGGCACGTGATTTGTCTTGGCGGAGGTCGTTATAGGCACTATCTCCTACTTTTGCAATTTTCTTTTTGGTAAAAGATAACGCACGATGGCAAAGTGTCTTTCAACGTGTCTGTCTTTTTAATGACAGGCTCGCCACTCTCCATTTTACAAATTGCGGAATTGGTTGTACCAAGCCAATCCCGAATTTCATTTTATGCTTGAGCCATGTTGAATATATTTTTAAATGTTTTGACTTACTGTGATTTGAGCTGATTGAATCATCTTGCCTTTGTAATTGATTTGAGGCTTGATGATGCCCGTGATTATTTGCTTGCCTTCTGGTAGTTCCTCATCTTCAACAAAATTTGCTGTAACCTTCATACCCTCATGATAGTCTTTACCAAGCATATCTACAAGCTCATATCCATTGACAAGCAGATTGTCTTTCATTTGCTTGATTGACTTGGAAAGCTGTTTATGACCTCTTACAGAGTTATCCATTTTGTATAGTGTCATCTCCATAAAAGTGATACGGTCAGCAAGAGTGGTAATCAACTTCTGTTCACTTTCGGTATTAACTCCCGGTGCAGATACAAGTGCCCCAATTTGTTTAGAAATAACTTGTATGTCATTCATTTCAGTAGACAGTCTGTAGACTATTTCCTCGTTGAGTTTGTCGCTTGGCAGATAGATTTTCCACCTTCGTTTTTACGTTTCGCTATTGCTTTTCCAAATATGAATGCCAGTATAATGAAAATCAGTGCAATCACAATGATAATCCATAGACCAGTTTGTGATTTTTCGCGAATCGTTTGATTGAGAGTGTTTGAACTTGCTTGAAGTTCAGAACGAGTGTTTGAGATGTTGACATTAAGACTATCAGCAAGAGCTGTGATGTCATTTTTTGCTGCGGTCAGTTCACCTTTGAGAGAGTCTGTTTCAGTCTTTTGAGTATCAATTGTTTTATTCAAAGTCCTGATTTTAGCTTTAAGCTCACGATTCTCCGTTTTGAGAGTTTGAATACCTGAATTCGCAATGTCCAATTGCTGATAGCAATGACGAAGCGAATCGTTAGCATTTGCACTTACGGCAACTTTGAACTGTGAGCGCAAAATAAATAATGTAGTAAATTTTTTGTCATCCTAAAAAAACGTTTTGCTAAAAAATATTATGATTGCTATTATAATAACCACCCAGCACCCTACTGGAAGTTCATCATCAGATGATGACGTTGAAGAAGATGGGGGGCGTAGTACGTGGCGGCGTTGTTGTCCTCGTGGTGGTTGTGGATGCACGAGAGGAAGACTGGTAACTCGAAGAAGACGTGGAGATATGAAGAGTTTCGCACATTTCTTTGAGTGAACTTCTATTGGGAATATATCGCTTTGTGCGGAAATCAGTCTCCATGTCAAATCCATCCATAATTGTAGTTGCTTTCCATGCTTCACGTAGAACTGGTTTTACCTTACTATCTATAATTTTTCGTTGGTGAATGCTCATCATCTAAATAATTTAATAGTTTTTGGGTCTATTCCACTTTTCTTTTTATAACCTTTACTACAGCGCTAAAATAATTTTTGTGCCGTGTTTTATCTCTTCGATGAGATTGTATAAAGCATTTCCTACAACCTGAGTAGAAAGCGACAGATAGAACGTATTGGCCGTACCAATTTTTAGCCTTTATTGTCTGAAGCAGTGGTTTGGTGTTATTAAGCAGCGTTATTGAATGTGAAATTTTATCAGGTTGCTGGCAAAACGGCGAAGTTCCTCTTTGACTTTACGGGTTTCTATGGCAACTTCTGCTGGAGGCATATCATCAACTGCCTTTTTCAAAATATCATAGTTCTCTTGACATCTATCCTTGGTGAGCTGTCCTATTGCAATTTGTAAGGCATATGCTTGAAGGGGCATTGCTTTTCGAGGGCTTTCTACATCATCATCAGAGGCATTATTGTAGTAGTTGATACCACACTGGAGTATTTGTTTGGCAAGATTATCTGCTACCATCTGATATTTCGTACTAGTTACACCAACAATATCTCTCACTTGTTTGAGTGCTGTTTTTGTTGAATTCATCAACACCATCCTGCGGTGAGATTTGCATTGGCATCTTTGGAATTTACTGACTTGGCGGCAGATATTGCAGCATTAATCTCTGCGATAGGTTCATTAACTGCTTTTTTCGCTGATAATCGCTTTGTCCGAAGAATTGTTTACAGCTGATAATAATTTTTGTAGCCGGTATCTCCGTGAGTAAGTCGGCAATGAACATTTCCGCTATCTCATTTTTCTGACAAGGTAATATTTTGCAGGCCAAGTGTTTCAAGCAAATCGACTCTATAAGATTCGTTATGAATCACCTTTGAAATATTTGCATAACCTTCTGCAAAATTACCCTCAATAAAACGCAGGTACTCCGAGATTGATTAAAGACGAGAATGACTTCTCTCTTTTGGAATAACTCTTTAGCCTTGATAATATCTTTAGACTGTAAGTATTTCAATGCTACTCCATCTATTTGGAGACGCATTTTATAAACCAAAACAAGGAGTGTTTCAGTTGATAGCTGTCAAGGTTAATTGCTGTGATAGCTGCTGCGATGTTTTCTGGAGTTCTTAGAGGTACTTCCTCTATAATTCCATCGAAATCATAAGGGAATATAACCGACTTACCAATCTTAGCAAAAGCATTGAGCTTGTTTTGGTTGGCGATGCGTTCCCTTAAAGGGGTGTTTGATAACACCCCTAAAGTACGATATGGGTTATGTTTTATAAGTTTAATCATTGTCTAAAATAACCATTTATACTACCATCTCTTGCCAAGAGACGGACGAGTTACCCTATATCGTTGATATAGAGTTGTGTTTTCCTTTTTTTATAGCTGATTTCGCAAAACATCTGGTATTTCTCGCAAAACAAAAAGCGTGACAACAAGTAAGATTTTCAGCGTTTTATGACTTAAGAATCATTATTTTGCGTAATTTTGCATTATAATATCCGTCTCTTGGCAAGCGTTGGGCAGATTCGCAAAACATTCACGGCTTCACAGCAAATCCAGTATTTTTTATTGGCTTTTATCCACCACTGAGGTATCCAGCGAAGCAAGATAGATTTGCGTGGTGTTCTCCGAATCATGCCCCATTCCCTCGCTAATGACAGAGATAGGCACATTGCGGCTTTTCGCAATACTTGCCCACGAATGCCGCCCGACATACATCGTCAAAGGTATCGGCAAGTCCAGCTGTTTTCCGATTTTTTTTCAGCAAATGGTTCACCCGATGAAGCTCGTTGGCGTATTGTTTTCGATAATCTTCACCTCTTTTTGTGATGATTGGCAAAAGGTATTCGGTTTCGTTTACGGGATATTTGTCAACAATCTCCTGCATACATCTTTCCCATTGATGAACAACTGCTGCCCGGTTTTGCGTCTGCGGTAGGAAAGAATGCCGTTCTGCAAGTCCTTTCTTCCTCAGATAAGCCATATCAATGAACGACATACCCCTTGTGTAGAAACAGAATAGGAACATATCACGGGCAAAGTCAAGGTTTGGCTTCAACGACAAATCCAGCCCTTTGATGCATTTAAGGTCGCCAAGCGATATGGCTCGCTTCAAAGTTTTCTCCACTCCCGTATAGACAGACTTGAACGGATGCCGTTGTTCGGTCAATCCGTCTTCAGTGGCACGGTTATAAACCGCTTTCAGGATACGCATATAGAACGAGATGGTATTGGGCGAGTTGCCTCTGCCTTTTAGATAAGCCTCATATTCCGCTATCAGGTCAGCGTTAATCTGGTCAAACAAGACCTCTTTGTCATCCATAAAACTGCTGAAACTTCGGAGTGCTGCCGTATAGGTTTCCGAGGTGCGTATCTTCCCCAAGCGTTTCAATCTGGCAATCTGCTGGCGGATATAGTTGTTAAACGATGGCTCCTGCCTGTTGTCCTGAAAGCGCACGACTACATCATCCGTCACAAATGTGCCGGATTGGGATAAGGTCTGTATAATCTTGTTTAACCTGTCCTTATCCCATCTGATGCGTGAGCTTATCGAAAGCAAATGGTTGTTCCGCTCTTGCTTATTCGGAACACGATACAGTATGACCGCTTCGAATGGGACTGCCATCCGAAGCGAAAAGTTTATAGTCGGTATATATCTGCCTAACCACACGGTTATGAATCACCTGATAGTAGATTGTGCCCTCCTTGCCGCCTATGGTGGATGGGCGAAACTTGACCTTGACCGATGCCATGTCAGTCGGATTTGGATTGGTAACATTTCTCCATCTCCCTTGAAAGCTCTACAATCTCACGGCTCAGTTTCACAAGGTCGATGGTACACTTCTCCAGCTTGTAGAGCAACGCCATCGCCTTCTTCTCCGAGAAGTGGATGCGTAGCTCCTTGACAACCTGATTGTAGTTCGTGCCTATGTAGCGGAACTGGGCGTGGAAGTCCGACAGTTTGGTATAGTAGTCCAGCATCGTCTTGTCCACTTTCAGCACCTTGAACTTCTGACCGAAGAAGTGCGCCTTGAGAAAGACTGCCTTCGCGTACACGTTCGATTCCTCATACATCGTCAGAAACCTGTTCCATTCTACATCATCGAAGCGCACCATCACACAGTGTGTCTTCGGGTTCAACTTGGGATTTCTCCCGTACTTGCTCTTCTTCATGCTTCTTATTCTTTTAATTTTATGGCTTGTCCATTGCTTAATCTTTGATTAATGAACCCCGAAATTATCCGACTGCGGAGGATAATTCTGCCCACGGCGGTGAAGGCATTTTCAGTTACTTAGAATTATTCGGGTAACTGAAAATATATCTTGCTGTGTCTTTGAGGACACAAGAATCCTCCGCCTGTCGGATTGGTTTCCGAGTGTAATGACTCAATTTAGATATCGGTTAAGCCGATGAAGTGTATTCACCAGCCTGACCGACTTTCCGTAATCCCGTCAGAGTTTGCGCCACTGCTCGATGTCATTCCGGTAGGCTTCGAGGTGCAGGCGGACAAGGTTTTCAATCAGCCCCGATGCGCTCATGCCCTTCCCTCCGAGGTAGCGGACAACCCTGTCCAGCTCGTCTCGCACCGTCTCGCTAACGAACACGGGCTTGCGGTTGACAATCTTGGGGACTTGGAGATAGGTCGTGCGGTACTCTTCCAATGACAGCCTGCGCTGTTTGCCGCTGATGCGTTTCTGCGGCATTGCCGCTTCCCCGGTTGCGCCGCTTGACGGTTCATCCGCCATTGCGGTTCCCGCTTCTTTCTTTACGGTCTTGCCGGGCTGTTCCAGTTCAGCCGGATCCAGACCGATGTTCCTGTAGAAGTCATCCATCGACTTGGGGCTGTAGGATTCCCTGCGCCCCATCTTTTCCACGATTTCACGAGCTTCCTGCTCACTGATGTTTGGTTCTCTTCTCATTGTAAAGACAAATTTATTAAGTTAAATACTGTGGTCTCGGCAAGCACCTCGACCGATTATCGCGAGCAAAGTAAGTGGCTATAATCCAGCCGGTCAAGCATTCGGATTCTCTTAGGCAATTTTGTATGGATTTGCTTTATGGTGACTGGCAAAGAGGTGCGGACTTCACCGTTTTACCAGATGTATATGACCGAAAGGGGAAAGGCTCGGTCAGGGGCAATTTTGAATTAAGCCCTTATTTTAGCTGTGGCATCCTTATTATATATGGGAATTAAAGGCTAAGGAGTAGGCTATTGGTGAACCTGCCTGTGCCAACCTCTACCACCCTGTGCCACATACTTCCGGTAATAGTAAAGTCTATTGTCAGGTGACGGATTCTGTTTTTCTTTTCGGCAAAAGGAATAATGACTGCTAAGAAAGGTGGCGAAGGAATCATGGCACATTGGCTTGCCTACAGGTAACCGGCAAGCGGTAACCCGGACAAATACTGCCGTATTGACGCCACACACTGCCACTTTCGGAAAATCCATTACAGGACAGCAGATTATGTATTCCTTTGTGGCAAAAGAAGCAAATAACAACTAAAAAAAAGACAATATGGAAATCGTATCTATTGAAAAAAGAGCCTTTGAGGAGCTGGTCGCCAAGTTCGACCGTTTCGTCCGCCGCATGGATGCCATCTGCCATCGGTATGGTGAAAAGAAAATGAACGAGTGGATGGACAATCAGGACGTGTGCCGGATGCTCAACATCAGCCCCCGCACGTTGCAGACACTTCGGGACAACGGAACTTTGGCATATAGCCAAATCAACCACAAGACCTACTACCGTCCCGAAGATGTGCAGCGTATCGTCTCCATTGTGGAGGACAGGCGGAAGGAAGCCAGATTCAAAGGCAGGACGATATGAATGTAGTAAACAGAGTATAATACAATAACCACTAAATCCGAAGTATGAACGAACTGATTACCAAGAACAGCGAGTGGATAATCCACTTCATGAGCAACCTTGACCGCCTGTTGGACGGCTTCGAGCACCTGACAGCTAATTACCGCCCGACTTTGGGCGGAGAACGGTTCTTCACCGACAAGGAAGTGTCGGCACGCTTGAAAGTGAGCCGTCGGACGCTTCAGGACTACCGCAACGAGGGGCGGATACCCTACATCCAGTTGGGCGGCAAAATCCTCTACCGTGAATCCGACATCGAACGGATGCTGTCGGACAGCTACCGTCCCGCTTACAGACTGACGGGCACCTGATTTTCTTGAAGGAGCGAAGTTTGCCGTCTGCCCACAATTTGCGGCAGCAATAGTCCATCCAACAAAAACGAAAAAGGAACAGCTTACGGATGAAGCATCAAAATCCCGCTTCGTCTGTAAGCCGTTCCTTCTTCTCGTTTCTTCTGATTTCCCCGTCAGTCGCTTGTTTCCGTTACCGGATGCTTGTTCAGTGTGTGGCAGGCAGCGGCAAGGTTTTCGGGCTGAATACGCTCAAACCCGTTTGAGGAAGATTCTGCCCGAAACGGCTTGCCGCCAGACCTTGCGGCTGCCACCCAAGCCACGCGTTACCTTTGCATCCGTGCATCGGGAACAAGTGGCTGGCGGGATGAACCTCAGTTATACCATAGGTTGCTGCCTTTGCCACAAGAGAAAAATAATGTGACCGGGCTTCCTTTCTTGGTGGCGCAGATTTCATTTATTACGAACCGTCTGAACAGGATACTTTCTTTGCTGCATATCCTGAATGCAACGGCTATAACCATTTCAAGGCTGTAAACATCATAGCTGATTCTATTGGCTTGTTTGACATACTTCATCGTCTCAGTTTCGTTCAATTCCTTGTTCCTATAGATAGCATGAATAGCTTTTCGGATGTCATACGAGAATACCCCGAACAGGTCGGCTATCTCAAATTGCGTCATCCATACGGGTGCGGTCGGTATCGTGAACACACCCATTTCACTGATTGTGATTATTCCTCTGCTCATAATGTTACCCATTGACTGATTTTACATAAGAGAACTTTCCACTTATATTGTCTGCGAATGCTGCAATATCCTTATCAAGTTTCGCGTCTGTAATCTTAGCGTAAATCTGTGTGGTTTTAATCTCCGTATGCCCAAGAATACGGCTTACGCTTTCTATTGGCATACCGTTACTCAAAGCACAGACGGCGAACGAATGTCTCGCGCAATGAAATGAGATATTCTTTTCGATACCGCATTCTTTCATAATCTGTTTCAGTTTGCTGTTCATGCCGGAACTGCTACAGAAAGACAGCAAGCGATTGTCTTTGCGAAGCGGAGCATATTCCTCGATAATGCGTAACGGTATGTCCAACAACCTTATCTGAAATGGGATGCCTGTTTTCTGTCGCTTAGCGATAATCCATTTATGACCACCGATTTCCATGATGTTTTCTATTGTCAGATTCTTGATGTCGGTGAACGAGATTCCGGTGAAACAACTGAACACGAAGATGTCACGGGCAAGTGAGAGGTGAGGTTTCGTAAATCTGTGGCTGATAAGAATACCCAGTTCTTCATCGGTGAGAAATTCCCGTTCTTTGACATTGGGCTTTACATGGAACTGGGCAAATGGATTTCGAGCAATCTTTCCGTTGTAATGGGCGGATGCCACAATGTGTTTCAATGGCATTAGATAAACCCATATAGATGACTGTGACAATCCTATCTCATTGCTTAGGTACACAGCGAAGTCTTTTGATAAAAATCTTCCGTGAGTTCATTATGAAATATCTTTCCTTCTGTAATG
>ENA-OQCD01000425-OQCD01000425.1-human-gut-metagenome-genome-assembly--contig:-NODE-425-length-11939-cov-4.177785_pt1 | contig 11939 bp, 16 predicted proteins | sample MGYA00242755_ERZ504571 | MGnify/ENA primary metagenome ERZ504571 (study PRJEB26092, sample SAMD00036274) | human gut metagenome | host: Homo sapiens | study: EMG produced TPA metagenomics assembly of...
TCTCTTTGCGGATTTCTTCCAGCGTTTCAAAGCCATCCATACCGGGCATCATCACATCCAGCACCACAAGCTGATACTCCTGCTCTTTTAATTTCTGCAAGCCCTCTTTTCCGGTATTACAAAAATCAGCTTCAATATGTTCCGATTGTACGCTGCGTTTAATCAAAGCACACAGTTCTCTGTCATCATCTATAATCAAAATTTTATTCATGGCGCAACTCCTTCCCTTGTCTTGTCCGCCCATCAATCGGCTTCTCCGCAGTTTTAGGGAGCAGCCAAACACCGGCCATTTTCACAGCGCCGGGGATACGCCCTCCGGCACAGTAATAATTTACTCTGCGAGGTGTCACGCCCCACTTCTCGGCGGCCTCTTTTAATGTCATATAGTCCATTTCGCACCTCCACAGAGTACATTATAGTTCTTTATCTCGAATAGTACAAGTTGGAGGCCGCACATTGATGAAATGAAATACTACTTTATGTAAAATCTCATTACATTCTCATAATCTAACCCGAAATGTACAATGATATAGGGTGATATGAGAATGAACCAAGATGAAAGAAGGTTTGACTTTCACGGCCTCGGTGCGGCTCTCAAACGAGCCAGAGAAGAAAAGGGCTGGACACAAGCCTATGTTGCGGAATTAGTAGACCGTGACTCCCGTACCATTATGAATATTGAGAACAAAGGTCAATATCCCAGTTTCGACCTTTTTGTTAAACTCATTACCATGTTTGATGTCTCAGTTGACCAGTTTATTCATGCAGACGGAGGGGCGAGGTCAAGCTCTTGCAGAAAGCATATTGACGTGCTTCTAAACTCCATGAATGAAAAAGAGCTTGTCGTGATAGAAGCCACAGCCGAGGGCATTAAGAAAGCCAGAGAAACGGAGGTTCCAGAATAAGGGCCTCTGTTTTTTTGCGCCATTTTAGGGGCTGCCGCTAAGTGGCAAGCAATGCCTCTGTGGCCACAAGTGGCACAAAGGCGGCTTGTTGGGGCTCGCCCCAAACCCGTATCTTCGGGCCAACATGGCCCGAAGTGTCAGCGTCGCTTTGCTCCTTATTTTCATAACCTTAACGCTCCTTTTCCTGCTTTTTTCCCGGCTCGGTGTAGCCCATCAAAGTGTCAATGTTCGCCTTGATCGTGACGATCTCCTGCATATCCCGTCGTGCCTTTTGATATTCTCCATAGAGCTGTTTTTTCTTTGCTGTGAGCTTGCGGCCTTCTTCCTTCAGTACATCCATTTTTGGGAGCTTTGCCCCGCCCAGCAGAGAGCGCATTTCCGCTTGTGCAGCCCGGTACAGTTCAAGGTCGGCCTCATGCTCCGCAAGGAATTTCCGGCTGTACTTCGTCGCCTTATACTGCTCAAAGACTGGGCGGGTTTTGGCATACTGAACCGTTGCGGCCTTTAGCCCGGCATTGGTTTTCATGGCCTGTTCCGTCTGCTTGACCTGTTCGGAAATAGCATGGAAACGGTCTGCCGCCTCGGTGGCTTTCTGCGCCAACTGCTCATAATCGGTCAGGTTATTGTCCTGTATATAGGCAAGAGCGGCGGCCATCTGCTTAATGTTAAATACCTTCGCCCAGCGTTCATATCCCGGCCCCTTACCGGCAGCCAGCTTTGCTTGAATATCCACCGCCAGACTGATTTTCCGCTCCGAGCGCCCGGGGCGTTTTTCTTTGCCCTCAATGGCGGACAGAACATCTTGCAAGTCGTAGCCGTCCCCCAGCGTGGAGGCACGCAGACGAGTGAAGCGTTCCTGTCCCTGCCCGGTCAGCCGGAAGCTGATACTGCTCCCCGAACCTTCTTGACCTCATATCCGGCCCGCTTCATCAGATTGAGAAATTCGTCCAGATCAGCGGGGCGTTCCGCCAGTGCAGTATCAATGGCAAAGCACAGCCTGTCCTGATAGGAAAGCGGCCCCTTTTCGTTCTTTTTGCCATTCTCCATAATTCCGATACTTACCCTTGCTCCGGGGCTTCGGGTTCTCCACGATGGACAGCCCGTTTTCAAGGCACAGCCTGTCAGAGAGCCGCCGAAGGGCGAAGCTGGAGCCCCAAAAGTTTCGGAATTTCCGGGTGCAGTCAAGGGTGGTGGAGTTGTAATAAATGTGACAATGGATGTGCTGCTTGTCGGTATGTGTGGTAACGATAAACGCGTGCCGCCCCTTTGTCCAGCGCATAGCCAGCTCATAGCCGATACGGTTCGCCTCCTTCGGGGTGATCTCGCCCGGATAGAAGGATTGTCGTATCTGATAGCACAGCACATCATTTTCTTTTTTCTGTTCCCGACCCGTCATAGCGGCATAGCTGGCCTTTGCCAAAAGGAACTCGTCTGCCACGGTGGCCGGATCACATTCATAAGCGGAGATATACTTTCCGCTTTCTGTTTTCTCCGGGTCCTTGCCATAGTCCAGACAATCCCGGATAGCCTCAGCAATCGTTTCGCCTTCGCCCGCATGGCGCTGTAACAAAGTTGTGGTAGCCAAAAATCATCCCTCCTTTCCATGAGAAAAGGGCGGCCCATTCAGACCGCCCCGACTTCGGGTCAGTATGGCCCGAGGCTGCTTAACTTGCCAGAAACCGGTACAGAGCGGATTTGCCTCCGTCCAGCGCCCAAAGAAGGGAGCCCGCCGCCGCTTGCAGTCCATACGGCGAAAGCAGGAAGGCGAGGAACAGAAATACAATCCCGCCGATGGGGGTCGGCGTGAAAAAGAGGACGATACCGAGCACTGCCAGGATCACGGAGGCAATCGTCAGCAGGAAGGCGCAAATATCAAGCAGAAATACCAGCAGAGCCGTCAGAAGGGACAGCGCCAGAGCGAAGGGCGCAACCAATATTTTCAGCAGTATCTTCATCATCAAAACCTCCTTTATCTTTTCTATCTTCATTTTACCATGCCTGTCCGGGGACATAAATGTTGCGAAAGATTAGTGAATCCTGTCCTAAATCTATTTTCAAATAAAAACGGATGGTCTAATGAAACCATCCGTTTTTAAACATATTCTATTTTTCTGGTTTGATAGTTTGCTTAACCAGTTCAGTTTTTTTGTTTCTCAATGAGATTTGAGTAAACTGCATAAGCAACATTTTGAAAATAATCGATATACAAACTCTGGTCACTTGCAGGTAAAGGGGCCAAACGTTCTATACCGTCATCTTCAAGCTGGTATGTTTTTACAATATTGATTTTCAAGTCGGTTTGCTTAAAATTCACATCGATTACTATTGTTATCGGGAGTGTCTTGTGCGATAACTTGTAACTCATACTTGAAAAAATAAAACCTTGAGACATACATTCCTTTACAAAATCATTATTTCTTAACCCGTCACCTTTTAAAATCGCACTACTAATTCCCGAAAGGCGTCCGGTGGGTTCAGAAGCATCAATTTCGCCTGATGTAGTCTCGTCATTTTCATCATCAATGCTTTTTTCATCTTTGTTTACAGTAACATTAATAATGTCTGTTAGTTTCCATTCTTTGTGAGTGTACGCGCCAAAATCATCAAAGAAATCTACCTTGTGTGCCTTTAAAAGACTTGCTAAAGTTATTCTTTTAAGACCAAATACAGCCTGCTCACTATCTTCTTGAATCATTTCATCCAGAAGTGTGACAAACTGTTTTGATTCGGACATTCCTTCGTGCCGTATGCTAACTTTATACTTCTGCGAATCATCTTCTAACGGGGAAATGGTAACATCTAAAGTCACTGTTCGCGTTTCAGCAATTTTAATACGGCCTCTTTGGGGTTTTTATATATGTACTGCAATGTTACGCTGGTTTGATTTCTTGCAATGTTTTTTAATGTATACTTAGTATTCGAACTACGGCCTTTATTGACAAATTCATCTGCTATACTCGTCAGAAAATCTTCTTTGGACTGTTCGCTTTTAGGAGAGATTATGACAACAGTAGACTTCAAGTTGTTTTGCTCAAAATTCATAACCTCTTGCATCTGAGTCATAGTTGCAGAGCCAAAAAAATGATGGTGTATCAAGTCAGAAAGAGCCTCTGAATTAGTACATACGGGAAGGATACCTTTTTGCCGTAAAACATATTTGACACTTTGAGCGTTAATTAGTTTATCGTCTATTAATTTTTTAAGGTCATCCCCCTTAACAAAGGATTGAACTGCCATTATTCTCGCCTCCCTTATGACTCATAATAGATTCTTGATAAACGACGATTATCCATCAGATAATATTTAAAAGTATCTTTCTCTGCGAACATTTTTGAAAAAGATTCTTTAATGTGATCTATGTCTTTTTCTGTTTCAGGATAAAAATAGAAATGAACTTCTTGATAACGATCACTTCTCGATTCTAATTGTAATTCATTAATCATATCCTGCAAATACTTTAAAGAATCATCTGTAACATGCTCAAAACAAAACAGGGCCTTTATATCAACCTTTGTTGTAATGCCTTGGTTAGTTACACTTTTAATATAGGATGCCAAGATGTAGTCGGAAAATAAATATGTTGGCGTGACTACAGGTGAACGATCCCAGGTAGAACCACCAATGGATGGATATATAATGCCAAAGCTATTTTCAATACTGTTTTGCTTAATTTTCGCAATTTCAGCATTAAAAGAACACCATTTTTCAAGCCTACTATTATCTGCAAGATAAATCATTAGAGGATGGCGACGTCTTGGAACCTTAATTTGGGAAATGCTTTTTAACGCACGTTCCATCTCGTATATGTTATCACTCGAATTATATAATAAAATCCCACCGATTAAAGTATATTCTTCTAAATATGTAGTTAAGGCAGGAGATGTTGAAGCACACTCAATAGTATTACACAATTCCTCAACCCATAATGACAAATTACTCGGAATAAAGTTAGACCATTCGCGATGTTTGCATTCTATAATAAAAGCCTCTTGGCGTTTAGTGAAAGGATTATAATATCCTGCTAATATATCTACACCATGCGTTTTTTTTGTCAGAAGATTTTGCATTTTTTATGTGCAGCTCTTATACAATCAATTTGAACATCTTGAGCTAAAATCTTCCATTCCAAATGCTCAAAAATAGAATTTCCATAGTGCTCTAATTTTTTTCCAATTCTTTGACTAAGTTCGCCCATTAATGTTCACCTCCATTTAGCAAGATTTGATGGAGAAACAATATTTCTTCATCGTCCATCGAAGAACGAGACTTATAAACGGTAACTCGCCCCTTTGCTGTAATCCGGAGTTTAATTGAACTATTATCACAGTAAAGAATAATAGTCATGCTTGAAATTTTATCATTATATTTCTGTAGGATAGAAAAAAGCATCTCCATACGATGAAAGATCCACAGTAAAGTTGCCAACAATATCTTCCGTAAAGAGAAAATCTTGAAAGCAGACTTTAGAGACTTTTAATTTATAACCTTTCAATTTTTTCTAATAGAGTGTCAATCGTAACTTCGACACTATTAATGGAAATAGGTGCTAACAAATTTGATAGCTCAAATACTAATTTGTTTGCCGAAGTTTTGTTTCCCCAAATTTCCAAAAAATCATCCGTAATGCTGAAAGAAATAACATTTGCTTTAGGAACAATACGATATTCAAAAACTCTCTGCTCAGGGTTATAATAAGATTCTTGAGCATTTTGGACAATGACATATTCGCCCAGTAGTTCATTGGCACTAATCATTTCCAAATTAAAATAGGTATTTTCATCTTCTGGATAACCTTTCAAGCGTGAATATATTGATTCTACATTGATTTCTGATGGTGAACGCAATTCATATATAAAAAATACTGCTGGAAGCCATCGAGTTACCTCCTTTAAAAATATTGTCAGAATCTACAATTAATTTGATTGTACCACTATATAGAAAAGTTATCAATGTCATAGTAGGCAAAAGTTGTCATCAAAACGAAAAAGGACAGGCGACAGGCAAAACCTGCCGCCCTCGTCTTACTTTGCCACCAGCTCGGAGAGCTCCCGCAGCACCTTTGACACCTCGCCCCACAGCTTTTCATAGTCCCGCTTCAATCCGTCGATTTTCTCCGGATACACGCCATAAGTATTGCAGACAACTATTTAATCAAAATTTTAAACCGACACCCATTTTGCAACACCCTATTTCACCCCTTCTGATCTGGCTTGTGCACTCCAAAAAGATTTACCACAACATCAACAATTACAGGCGCTATCACAAATCCCAGCTTCTGTAATGTTGGCATTGCTTCGTCGAGAGATATTATACCCAAAAAACTCATTGCAATGAGTACACTACCCGAAAGTACTGCAAATGCCCTGTAGTTCAGCATTCGCTTTAGCAACCTTGTCAGTCTTTGTCCATCCCAATAGCGCTCAATGCGTTTCTGAATAAATTCTTCCTGCAAGCGGACATCCTCACAAAGCATCAAATAATGGCATTCCTGCACCAATTTATCTTCCATTTCCTTCAATGCATCATCTTTTGCAAGCTCCGCAACGTCCTTGATTTTGTATGATTCATCCTCAGATTTTTCATTGAATTTACCGTTCCATGCGTCAAACTTTTCTTTCAGTTCAATATCTCCAGAAGACCGCAGCGCTTCTTCTGTCGGGACAGTTGCTGCACGGATTGCGCCTATACTTTCCCCACGTAAAATTTTCTGTCGAACCTCAATTGCCGTATCAATAACTCTTTGCAACTGTGCGTGGCGCTCCCCCTTAGGCGCTTCAAACTCGGTAATTTCCTGTACGATTTTCTGGAATTCTTCATATGCTTGTGCATGGATTCCGGATGGCCGTTCGGTCAAATCCTGCCATATATCAGTCCGCATAGGTGGATTGTCCAAATGTAATTCTTTGGCTGTGATGTGTTCTTCCTTGCCTGCTATGCGATAAAGCACCATAGTAATCAGCCCTACCGCTTTACGATCGCCATCATTCTTTTCTTCGATAACAAGTTTGATTTTCCGCTTTGTCGGATTGTTCAGCGAAAACAGCAACTTACCGCGCCAATTCGGATCCAGTGTGGTGGAAACATTACCCAGTCCCATAGCACTGCACCGCACCTTAGAGTGAAATGTACCTGCAATATCACCATCCACGACCAGGTACTCGTGAGAAAGCGTCAATACCGTATCATGCGGGGCAATCTCAATGTACACCTCCCGGTCATTTTCTTTTACCTTGACAAGCCGCTTTTTGTTGACCGAGTACACAAGCATCGATGCTGCCAGATTATAGCCCACGCCTTTTGCCTTGTTCTCGTCAAATGGTGCAATTACAATATCGCTCACTTCTTTACGCGCTTTGCGGTAATCTTCTGCTAGAAGAGGCCCGCCACCTGCTGTTTCGCTTTTGTTCATGTGTGTTCACCTGCACTTTCTTCATCCGACTCTTTACCGTTCTGCTGATTTTTCTTCTTTTTGAGGTTTCTTTCCTGATTCAGTCTCCCCAATCTTGTGTCCGATCCAAAGCTCACGCTCATCTTTGATTGCCAGCAACGGTGTAAACAGCCTTGTGTACGCTGTGCCGATTGCTCCAGTAAACAGCACAAATTCTGGTCGGCTGGCGCGTGGGCCTGCACACAGCACATGGTCGTAGGAAATATCCGGGTACGGATCAACATAGTAAATTTTAGAAATATTCAGATACCGCGCCTTTTTTCGCGCAGAGCACGCACGGGCTGGATGTTGTGAACAGATACCCTCCCTTTGCGCGCGATTTATCATCCCCAGACAAGTTCAGGAACGCTGTTTCCTCCGCATGGAGCGCCCGAGTATGCACCTGATTTTTCTCCTTTTTGATTTTGTTATAGAGGTCTTTAAAGCAGTAGCAGGCACCACGGCCGCATGCTTTCAAGGTACAGTCTTCACGGTTATACTCTTCTGCCAGTGGTTCAACTGCTTTCTGGAAAGAGTCTTTTCCCTCATCAGCATTTTCATAGTCGCTGTAACCATCCGGATCATATAGTGCGTGCAGTTCACACACATCCCGGTACAGGCAGGGCAACTGCTCCCGCGGCTGCTGGTTCCAGCCCAGGGACAAGATCTCATATTCATTGTCCGTGACCACCGCGCCCACCTGCCGCGATATGCAACCGGAGTTCGCCTTGCCCGCATATGCGACCTGCATACAGTGTTCCAGCCGAGTCGGTAGCACAAGCCCGGGATACATCATCAAACTGATATAACGCACCAGCGTGTATTTCAGATTCAGATGCGCGCTGTTGTCCCTTGAATTGTTGATGAAAATGTCGGCAGATTCCAGACAGCTGGACACATTCTGGATGATAAACGGCAGGACCTGCTCTAGTTCCTGATCCAGAATACGCTGGAAAAGGCGGGGCAGAATTTTCGACTCTTCACCTGTGTGCGGTTCTCCATTGATCGTTTTATTTTTGCGAATTTTGTTTTTGTAATCGTCGTATTCTTTCTTGAATTTTTTCAGCTGCTCGACCCGGTCGATGGCCCGGATGTCTTCTACCGCGATCTTTTTTATTGTTGAGCAGCCGCTCCTGCCGCTGCTTTTCGTCGGTATAAACGCCCATCAGGTAGTAGTTGCTGTAGCGCTGTTTGAGGTACATAGACTCAAACGGATTTTTAATGGAGTCGATCACCGCCAGCGCGCGAATGTGTATTTTCTCGTCGGCGGACTTAGCCTCTCGGCCCGTCAGTTCCGCCTTTTTGGTCATATACGCCCGCAGGATCTTGATCGAATGGTTCAGGTCCCGGGCAATCGTCACATAGGCATTCTCTTTCAATTCGTAATACTTACCATCGGGTCTTTTGTCCAGCGGTTCATTGCTGATGCGCAGATTATTGCCCAAAAGCTGCATGGCCACTGTCTCTTTTTTGTCAAAACCCGGGACTCGCTGCTCATTTTTTCCCAGAATTTCCTTGTCTGCTCTGGCAAGAAGTGGTAGATATATTCTTCCAGTATCCAGTAATACAGCGAGTTGATGTTTCCCTTTTTGCGCTCTCTGCTGCGCTGATAGTAGTGAAACAGGCTGTAAAGATCATGATTTGTGATGCTGATGCGCCCTGACGCTGCATCTTCCACATGAATATGTATGTTGGTCGGCTCGCTGTCTTCCTCACGCCCGGCAATTCTACCTCGTAGTCGTTTTCTTGCAGACCTGTCAGGTCAACGATGGGACGCTGTTCCTGCTCTGCTTTCGGGTTCAGCAGGATTGCGTCATAATCATCCAGCGGATTTTCTCCGATTCCAAAGAATTCGTCGGTTTTGATGCCTGTATTCGGGAAATCTTTCTCCGTCCGTTTGAATTGCGTGTTGATCTCAAACGTCATCTTCGCATTGTACAGTTCATTCTCGACGATCTGTTTTATAGTATTTTTGCTTTCTTCTGCTTTACCGGATTTATCTACATTCACCAATTCGCACAGAAATTGGGTAAACGCATCCGCTGTCTTCCCCAAAACTCTGGCCGTGATCAGGCGCGGGTCTTGACCAGATAAAAGCAGTTCCAATTCTTTTTGGCATAATTGTATAACAGGCGGTATTCATGTCGCTCATAGTCCGTCCATGCCGCCGGCGGTTCCGTATTCAGATGCAGTTCCTCAAACTCTTTATTCAAAATTTCCGCCGTGGTAGAGACACCCGACCCGGTTTTTCCGCAAAGACCTACCACAATAAAATCCTGTTGTCAATCAAACAGATCATTTATCACTTGGTAGCCACTGCCTCTAGACGGTGATGTGTTTTGCTCCCGGCCCATAACATTTCCTCTTTTCCTACTCATCTCGCACTATTTTTTTAGCACGATTCTTTTTTATTTTATATTACCATTTTTATTTTACATATTGCAAATATTTTTTGTGTATCTTTGGTACATTCTCTACGTTTCCTTCCAATATTTTTCTATGTTTATTCAGGTTTCTAATTGCCACATTTTTTTAAGCAGGTTTTGGCCAAGATTTATCTTCTATCGTCATCCTTCGTTAAGCACGATTGTCTTTTTCACCGGATATAGCGAGAATACAATCTGTGTGCGTTCCGTTTCCAGCTTTGCAAACTCTTGTGTACTCCATGGCATCTCCAAAATTTGATAAGGGATCGTCAGTTCGATATCATGGCCAGGCAACATCACTCCGGCAGATGGTTTTTCTCCATTAAGTAATGGATATAATGGAATGTAACACATATAGCTGCACAAATAGTCTCCCATTTGTAGCAGCATCTGTCCCGCAAAATCAACATTCACATTATGATCCGAGACATTTTTTTGCGTACATCGTAAAAACAATGATTTTAGATTCCTGACCGCCTGCTTTCACATGAATAGGATCAATTTCGTATTCGTCGCAAAACTCATCTTGGGACAGCACTTTGTAGTCAGTCAAAGTGTACTCCACGCCATTATGCAAAACAGTATCGCCAAGACTATATTGCTCAACCTGAGCTGGTGGGCACGCCTTATTAACCGCTATATATCGCCACGCAAATATTACGATTGCCATTACGCCAACTATGATTCCAACTATGAGTTTCTTTCGATTTGCGAAGAGATGCCGCATATCTTTCCCTCCTCTATTGTTATAATCTGGTCGGCAAGACTTGTTAATTCCTCTGTGTCATGACACGCCAACACAATTAACGCACCGCGCTGTTTTTCTTCTTGCAGCGCTTCCCAGATTTTAGGAACGCCTTTTTCATCGATTGCATTAATTGGTTCATCCAGCAGAATCAAATCCGGACATTCCATCAGCGCACAGGCAATGCCCAAGCGCTGTTTCATTCCCAGTGAATATTTTCGATAAGTTCGTTTATCATTGGGGTCAAGCCCTACACGGCTCATAGTTTTCGCAATTTGGGTTCTGTCCGCTTTCCCTGTCAGGCCTGCCAACAATTCCAAATTTCGTTGTCCTGTGTATCCGGGAAGAAATGCCGGATTTTCTATCAAGATGCCTATGCTCCGGGGAGTTGCAATGTCTTTGTGCAAAATTTCTCCGTCTATACTGACCGTACCGCTGGTGGGATAAATGAGTCCCGCCATCATACGCATAAGCATTGTCTTTCCACAGCCATTCTTTCCTTTTAATCCATAGATTGTTCCAGACTCAAGCGTGAGCGATATATCTTCCAGCACTGTTACATCATTCAGTCTTTTCGATACATTTTTCAGTTCTACTTTCATGAGCGGCACCTCACCTTATCAGATCTTTTTTCGATAAATGTCTTGCGCCTACAATAACGCTGGTCACTGAAGTAATTCCTGTCCATAATATAGTTTGTCTTAGGGTGATTCCCTCTCCTGTAAATGCATACAAACGCTGCATCATTGCATGCCCACAAAACAGTATAGGCTCATCTAAAAAAGGCTCCCGATACTACAAAAGCTATAGTAAGCAACAAACCAGCCGTATCACCTGCTACAAGTTCAAAAACTATTTGAAATAATGCAAGCGCTATGGTTGTCAGCAAAGGCAATAACAACAATGATACTACTTGCATATAGCCATCCCCCGGCCATGAAACGATCTCCGGAATTGCCAACCCAATATAGTCACAAATTGAAAATGATCCACCCACAACAAGGCAAAGCACCGCTATTGTCCCTGTTATGACCACCTGCTCTGCTACCGCTGCCATAACCGCCAACAAACAATGTGCCAGCCACCAAACTGTTCGTTTGGGAATGCGTGTGAATAATTCATATCCATAGGGTTCAAACACCGACACCGTCGTATTTCCCAATGCAAAAAGAAGTACTAAGTTCGTAATCAAATAGGCAATCGGCATTTCAAAAAGATTCCTGTCTACTTGGCGTAAACGGTGGAATGCCGCAATAAAAATAAGCAAGCTGATCCCAAAAGGAATGGGATTATTTTATTGTCGAATGGAGCCTTTATATAATGCCAAACGTAGAACGATACACCCATTACAAGTGCCACTCCTACACCTGCTAATATTAAAAGCCCCAGCCTTTTACGGTTTATCATAACTTCCAGTCGAAGCATTCTAAAATACA
>ENA-OQCD01000426-OQCD01000426.1-human-gut-metagenome-genome-assembly--contig:-NODE-426-length-11917-cov-2.028584_pt1 | contig 11917 bp, 16 predicted proteins | sample MGYA00242755_ERZ504571 | MGnify/ENA primary metagenome ERZ504571 (study PRJEB26092, sample SAMD00036274) | human gut metagenome | host: Homo sapiens | study: EMG produced TPA metagenomics assembly of...
GTCAAGAAAGACTGGATTGAAGATTTGGTTGTCAGCTACACCATGAAAGCGATTATGAATGATGAAGTATGGAACGGCTGATTGATACGCTTATGGAATTGCAGAAAAGAGAAAGCACCGACCTGCCTCTTTTGAAAAAACAGCTTGCAGGAAACAGAAAAAGGCATTAACAATATGCTCAATGCTATTCAAGCAGGGATTTTCACACCGTCCACCAAGCAAAGGCTGGACGAGCTGGAGGAAACCAAGAGCCAGCTTGAAATCAGCATTTTACAGGAAGAAATGCACAAGCCCATGCTTACAAGAGAACAGATAGCTTTCTTCATTTACCGTTTCCGCAAATTTGATGTGACAAAGCGGGAACAGCGGCAAAGACTGATTGACAGTTTTGTAAATGCGGTGTATCTTTATGAGGACAAGATAATCCTTACTTTCAACTATAAGGACGGTTCCAAGACTATCACGCTGGCGGAGGTTGAGGGTTCGGATTTATCCGTACTCGGTGCGGCAGGAAGGGCCGGGTTCGCGGCTCAGCAGGCGGAGCTGTTTCACCGGAGGCATTATGATTCCAAAACTGGGCTTTACCGCCAATTTTGGGATGAGGACGGGAACAGCTTTGCCGCCGGGAGCTTTGGGGCGGCGGCCAGGGATGGATGGCCGGGGCCTTAGCCTGGCGTGCAGGCTTCTTCCGCCGAAGGACGGTGAAACCAAAAAAAACGCTGGGTGAGCGGCTGAACCGCCTGCTGAAGGCCATGAAGAACTATTTGCGGGAAGACGGCCGGTTTCACGACGTTTTGGACGACCCGTCCACGTTCCCCGAGGTGACAGCATCCCTGATGATGTGCTATACTGTTTATCAGGGAATCAGCGCCCTTGTGGTGCCTGCCGAGGAGAAAAGGGATGCCGACCGGGTGCTGGAGCTTTTAGAGCGGTATGTGGATGAACAGGGCTTTGTCAACAGCGCCTGCGCCTCACCCGGCTTTGACCGGCCCGGAAATTCCGCGGAGGCGCAGGCTTTTTATCTTTTGGCGCATTCGGCTAAGAGAGCGTTAGAACCCCAAAAAGCTTAATGATGAGGTGAAAAAGAAATGATGCTGAACAATAATCCCTATTCTGAGGTCAAGGGCTTTAACTACTGGCCGTCCTATGCTATGGTTTTAAACGATGTGATGGACAGATTTGATTTGGAAACCGTCAAAAGGGAGTTAAAGGGCGCCCAGAACCTGGGAGCCAGCTGCGTACGGGTGTGGGTCAGCAATGTGAGCTGGCAGAGAAGCGCCCCCAGGTTTCTCTCTGATTTCAGAGCCTTGCTTTCCGCGGCGGAAAGCTATGGTATTTTGGTCATGCCTGTGCTTTTTAACCGCTGGGTGGATACGGATTATCCCGTAGGAGAACTGGACCTGACCACCGTAATGATGCCATTGTCCGGGGCCAACCGGGAGTATCTGCGCTCCTTCCTGGGAGAATTCCGGAATGATTCCCGGATTCTGATGTGGGATCTCTGCAACGAGCCTTTTTATTACGCGCTTCTGCCGCTGGAAGAGAACGCAATCCAGGAGATCAAGAGACTGGAAATCCGCTACTGGCAGGAATGCCTTGCTGAGATCCGCCGGATTTCTCCCAGCCAGCCGGTCACTATGGGCTTTGCAGGCCCGGCAGACCAGGCGCTGGAGGAGCTTTACCGCAGCCTGGATGTGATTTCCTTCCACCCCTACGCCGAGTATTGGGACGAGGGCTTTTTACAGTTCACAGATGCTTACATAGACGTTGCGAACCGGCTGGAGAAGCCTCTGCTCTGTACGGAACCTGTCAGGGCAGCCTGAACGACCAGGTGCGCGGGGAGATCGTCAGGCAAACCCTGGATGCGCTGGAAAGCCGAAGCATCGGATGGCTGGCCTGGCATTTGTGCGAGGGAAAGGTCGTCACCGGAGACCGGTCCCGTCCGGACGGAAACTGCCGGCCCGGAGAGGCAGGATATATGCCCTTCCTGCTGGCCGACGGCTCGATCCGGCCGCATCACGAGGCGGTGCTGCGTTACACCAAGCCGGAACGCAGAAGCTGACCGAAGCCGCAGGCAATCGCGTAAACCGAAAGGAAATAAGGAGGATGTCATAGTGCAATACAGAAGAATGGGCCGCAGCGGGCTGAAGCTCAGCGAGGTGGCCGTTGGAAGCTGGATGACGGATCTGAAGGGCCGGGAGGCCTGCGATACCGCGAAGGAGGTTCTGCGCCGGGCTTACGACAGCGGCGTAAACTTTTTTGACTGTGCCGACGCTTACAGCGGCGGTCAGGCGGAGGTTTTCCTGGGAAATATTCTGAAAGAATTTCGGAGAAGCTCCTACGTGGTTTCCAGCAAGGTGTTTTTCCCAGTGGGAGACGGTCCCAACGACCGGGGGCTTTCCCGGAAGCACATTGTGGAACAGCTGAACCGGTCTCTGAAAAATCTGCAGGTGGATTATTTGGATCTCTATTTCTGCCACCGGTTTGATCCGGAAACCTGTATGGAGGAAACTCTGGAAACTCTGAGCGATATGGTGGCCCAGGGGAAAATTCTGTACTACGGGGTCAGCGAATGGAGCCCGGTTCAGATTACCAAGCGCTCGGCCTGATTCAGAAGCACGGCTACCGGCCCTTGTCTGTGATTCAGCCTCAGTACAATATGGTGGACCGGTATATTGAGGATGAAATTATGGGGATCTGTGAGGAAAACGGCGTGGGTATCGTTCCCTTCTCGCCCCTGTCCCAGGGCCTGCTCACAGGCAAATACAGAAAGGGCCAGCCTATCCCGGAAGGCTCCCGGGCAACCCATCAGGCGGATAAGCAGATCAACCAGCTTCTCACAGAAGAAAATCTGGATAAGGTGGAGAAGCTGCTGCGGGTGGCCAAGGAGCTGGGAGTTTCCCTCTCGGTTCTGGCTCTGGCCTGGATCCTGCGGAAGCCGGCCGTCACCAGCGTGATCACCGGGGCCTCCAAGGCCTCCCAGCTGCTGGCAACCTGGATGCCAGCGGGTTCCGGATTCTCAGGAGGCTCTGGAGGAAATTGAGAAGATTCTGGATTACCATCCTTTGTGAGAAGGATCGGATAACCCTACGGAAGGAAAGGGCCGCGATAAAAGAAAATCCGCTTAGCAGGCGGTCAAAAGAAGCGGAAAAACAGTGAAGCGCAAAATGCGAAGAATAGAAAAGCGGAAGCTTGGCGAAGGTGAAAAGGAGGAGCTTATGAAAAAGATTACGCTTGGAGGAATGCAGGCCTCCGATATTGTACTTGGATGTATGCGGATCAGCGATATGGCTGTGTCCCGGGTGCAGGAGCTTTTGGAAACAGCTGTCGAAGAGGGGATCAACTATTTCGATCACGCAGATCTTTACGGCCACGGGGCTTCAGAGGAGGTTTTCGCAAAGGCCATGGGCCAAAAAGCCCTCGCTGCGGGAGCGGATTTATCTCCAGTCCAAATGCGGCATCCGGGATGGACGGGGGCCTTTTTCCGGTATGATTTTTCCAAGAGCCATATTCTGAAAAGCGTTGACGGTATTCTGAAACGGCTGAACACCGATTATCTGGACGCGCTGCTTCTGCACCGGCCCGATCCGCTGGTGGAGCCGGAAGAGGTGGCCGAGGCCTTTGAGCTTCTCCACAGCAGCGGAAAGGTCAGAAGCTTCGGCGTCAGCAACCAGTCCCCTATGCTGATCGAGCTGCTGCAAAATATGTCAATCAGCCCTTGGTGATCAACCAGCTTCAGTTCGGCGTTGCCCACACCCCTATGCTGGATCAGGAGCTTTTCTTCAACATGACCGCTGATCAAAGCGTGGACCGGAGCAGCGAAATCCTGGAGTACTGCCGCTTGAAGGATATCGCCATACAGGCCTGGTCGCCGTTCCAGTATGGATTTTTTGAGGGCGTGTATCTGGATAACGCCAAATTTGGCCCGCTGAACGATACCTTAGACGCCATTGGAAGGAAATACGGCGTATCCAAAGCCGCTGTGGGCGTTGCCTGGATTCTGCGCCATCCGGCGAAAACCCAGGTAATCGTCGGCACCACCAACCCGGAGCGCCTGAAGGCGATGTGCAAGGGCTCGGAGGTTGTCTTGACCCGGGAGGAATGGTATGAGATTTACCGGGCGGCCGGACATAAAATCCCCTGACCATAAACCGCCGTTTCGAGGCTTAAGCAGATCAGAAGCGAATAAATACAGTGGACGCCTTGCGGTGCTTTTTTACGGAAGCTGACGATTTTACTTTTGCGGCCGCCCCGGAGCGCTTGTTTTGCGGCGAAACCGTTCAGCGCAGCCGCCTTGCCGCAGGGCTGAGAGGGCTTCAGCGATTGTCAAATCAGCTTGAGCGTTATGCGCGGCCGCAACACGCGGAAACCGCCTGTTGCCAGGAGAAACCGCCGCCGTGGACCGGTGGAGTGCGAGCCTTTAGGGAACCCTGTGAACACAGGCGCGCCGCGCGGTGAATCAGACGGATTGCACCGCAGGAGGTATGGGCGTGAAACGTCCGGCCCGGGCGCTGTACGCCTGAAAGAGCTTTCGTCACAACGGCGGTCGGTGAAAGGCGTTCTCAGTCCATTCTCAGCTGTTTTGCTGATCAAGCTTATCTGAGCTGTGCTTCAGGATCAACAAAAATTCGAAATTAAGGAAGGAATCGGCATGAAAGGATTTCAAAGCAGGCTTCCCGCAGCCCGCTGGGAGGAAGGACTGCTGTGCGGCAACGGCACCATCGGCGCTATGGTGATGGGCTGGCCGAAGGAGGAGACCATTTACTTTACCCATGAGAAATTATACGCGCCCTTCGCTCCGAAGCGGGAGCCTGTGCATACGGCAGGGCATCTGGAAGCTATCCGGCGCATGATGCTGGATGGCAGATACGAGGAAGCGGCGGAATTTGTGGTAAATCTTTCCTATCAGGAGGGGTATGGGCCCCGGATCGAGCAGTGGACCGACGGGTTTACCGTGGCCTGCGACATGAAGCTGCGGTTTCCCCAGAAGGAGGAGCCGGAGGACTATAAAAAATCCCTGAATTTTGAAAACGGCCAGGCGGAGGTTTCCTTCACCCTGGGAAGCCGCCGGGTCACCCGGGATTTCTTCGTATCCCGAGCCGCCGGGATCGCCGTAATGCGGATCACCTCTTCAGAGCCCGTCAGCTTTGAGGTCTCTCTGGAAAAGCATCAGGAAATTCAGGAAGCCTGCGAGCCGTATTGGAAGGAGGTCGGCTACGACCGCCGGATCCTGGATCCGCTGGTAGCCGTTCAGGATCATACGCTGCTGTATGAGGGCGTGTATCAGGATACCGATTTCGGATACCGCTGCGCTGTAAAAAGTCGCGGAAACAGACGGTGCGGTTTGCGGGGAGCCGGACAGAATCACCTAAGAAACGCCCGGGACACCTTGCTGTTCTATAATCTTCTTCCGGTTCCGGACCGCGGAAGGCTGTCCCCCGGGCGGAGGACCAGCTTTGAGGGCCTGCCCTTGTCCTATGAGGAATTGCTCCAGGCCCACGCGCGGCTTCATAACGCCGTTTACAGCCGTATGGAATTGAAACTCAGCGACCCGCAGGCGCCTAAGAGCGAGCTGGCGGAGGAGCTCTGGGAAAAGGGCGGCAAAAGCTGCCGCCCAACCGGTATTTTGAAATGCTGTGCGACGCGGGCCGGTACCAGGTGATCTGCGCCAGCGGAGAGACGCCGCCAACGCTTCAGGGGATTTGGACCGGAACCAACCATGTGCCCTGGTCCGCCGATTATACCCGCAACGGCAACGAGCAGACGGTGATTCTTTCCAATCTGCCCGGCAATATGTTTGAGTGCATGGACAGCTTTATCCGCTATGAGGAGAGCCTGATCCCGGAGGAGCGGGAAAACGCCAGGGTGATGTACGGCTATCCCGGTATTTTAAGCGCCTCCCGCACCAGCAGCCACGGCCTGAACAACCACTTCAGCGTAGAATGGCCTATGACGTTTTGGACCACCGGCGCCGCATGGAACGCCCATTTCTTTTATGATTACTATCTTTATACCATGGACCGGGAGTTCTTTTTAAACCATGCGCTTCCGTATATGAAGGAGTGCATCGTGTTTTTTGAGAAATTCCTTATCGAGGACGAAAAACGGCAAGTGGATGTTCGTCCCGTCCTATTCTCCGGAAAACAAGCCGGCGAATTCCCCCCGGAATTTCCCAGGCGTGCATTAACGCCACCATGGACGTCGCTTTGGTCAGCGAGCTGCTGCGGAATCTGATTCAGGGCTGTGAAACGGAAGGCGTGGAAAAAGAAAGCCTTCCCAAGTGGAGAGCCATGCTGGGGAAAATGCCTGCCTATCAAATTAACGAGGACGGCGCTTTAAAGGAATGGTGTACTCCCCGGCACGAGGATTTTTACGATCACCGCCATTCCTCCCACCTGTATCCCCTGTATTACGGGGTGGCGGAGGAATTTAAAAACCAGCCGGAGCTGATGGAGGCCGCTAAAAAGGCCTATGAAATGCGGATGAAATATAAAAAGCAGGAAATCGGCGTGATGGCGTTCGGCACGATCCAAATGGCTATGACCGCCGTCCACCTGGGTGATACGGACACGGCGTGGAGGCTTTTATGCTCCATTGCGGAAAATAATTACTACAATACCTTTTCCTCCTCTCACAACGCCGGACCGTTTATCTTCAACTGCGATATCAGCGGCGGCGTGCCGGGGCTGATATTTGAAATGCTGATCCAGTCCTATCCGGTTACCGATGAAAATGGAAAGATCCAGTCCTTTGAGATCCGGCTCCTGCCGAATCTTCCGGAGCCCTGGCAGTCGGGCAGCCTGCGCGGCGTGAGAGCAAGAGGCGGCTTTGAACTGAACTTTTCCTGGGAAAACGGAAAGGTCACCCAGTGCGAGGTCATTTCACATTCCAATTACAGCTACACCATGGGATAGGGCAAAGCGGATTTGTCCGGATGGGTGGGAAAACGGCTTTCTGGAGCTTGAAGGCGGAAGCGCCTGAAGCCGGGCCGCTGTGCGCCTGGGAAAGCTCATTTCGGGCCGTGGAACAGCCGGCGCTGAAAGGCTGGCTTTAAGATATTTTGATTGGATCGTCAGGAGGAGCGATTATGAATTATACGGTTATGGCTTATACCCGCCGGGAAAACAGAGAGCTGGAGAGCGCCATGCACCTGGCGGCGGTGCTGGAAAACGGCTCCTTGCAGCCCTTGCAGAACGGGACCGGCATCCTGTTTGCCAAGCAGAATTTAACGAGGCCCTCTGTGCGGCACCACGAAAATCCTGCGGAAGCCATGGGTGTTCCGCTGAAGGATGGAGCCTTGGCGTGGTATGCCTGCGCCGCAACGTAGGCGGCGGTCTGGAGCCTGGAAAAGAAAACTGCGTGCTGATATTCACCTCGCCGGATCTTCTTTCCTTCCGGGAGGAGGGACTGATCCCGGCAGCGCCGGAGGGTACGGCTGTTGCGGACGTCCGGTGCCAATGGGATGGGAAGGCTGGGCTCTACCGGCTGACCTGGTCGGATGGAACCGGATATTATACCTCGTCGTCGCCGGATCTGACTTCCTTCACCGGTATGGAAAAGACCGGTTCCCCGGAGCCCCGGGCCTTGGTGAAGCTCAGCGATGGGGTGGATGGATGTTTGATTTCTCTTACCCAAGAGGAGTATGAAAAGGTTCTGCGCCGCTATTCTCCGGTAGTCCAGACCGGCTGCCTGCCGGTTTATTGCAAGGCGGCTCCCGGGGAAAGAGTATCCCTTCCGGAGCAGGTGACTCTCACCTATTCCGACGGCTCGTTGAAGCCGATGCCGGTAAAATGGGAGCCCTTTTCCAGAACCCTGCCCGGCGTGTACTCGGTGACGGGCGCGTACAGCGGGAGACTGGCCCTTTCCATTTTTGGAGGAGCGGGCGGACCCGGACGGTGATCCGGTACCGGGGGCGCTACTATTATATGGCCACGGATGACGGAAACGGCCAGACCACCCTGAAAATCCGGGGCAGCGATACCATCAGCGGGCTGGCGGAGGCGGAGGAGCGCGTGATTTTCACCGCCAACCCGGAGGGATATATGTCAGGCTGCCTGTGGGCGCCGGAGCCCCACGTGGTAAACGGAAGACTGTGCGTGTTTTTTGCCGCTGGCAATCCCCACTGGTATACGGTGCAGTGCCATGTGATGGTGATGGCGGGGGATGACCCCCTGGACGCGGCAAGCTGGCAGACGCCTCAGCGGTGCCGCACCATAGAAGGCGGGGTTCTGTGCCCCGATGGAATCACCCTGGACATGACCTGCTTCACTGTGGGCCAGGTTCCCTACGTGGTCTGGGCCCAGCGGGTGATGCGCCTGGAGGAGCAGGAATTCGGCAACTCCGACTTATACATTGCCTCGGTGGATCCGGAAAAGCCCTGGCAGCTCACCAGCGCCCCGGTCTGCATCTGCCGGCCGTCCTATGGCTGGGACCGGGTGGATACCACGGTCGATGAAGGCCCCTTTGCCGTGCGGAGAGGAGACGACCTGTTCCTTACGTTTGCGGGATCCAGCGTCAGCGTTCTGTATTGTGTAGGCCTGCTTCACGCTAAGACGGGAAGCAACCTGCTCGATCCGGGAAAGCTGGGAGGAGCTGGGGTACCCCATTCTGACCAGCGAGAGCGTGCCCGGTCAGCTGGGACCCGGACACAACTCCTTTGCGAAGGATGAATTTGGAAACGATATTGTGGCGTATCACGCCAAGCTGCCGGCCAGCGGACGGCCACGACCCGGGCATGACAAACCGGCATACCGGCCTGAGGCCTGTCCACTGGGACGCCGAAGGCCTTCCGAGACTGGATATGACCCCGGAAAGGGAGCTGTCCCCCGGCTTCCAAATCCAGGCCGTTGTGGAGATCACGGAGGCCCCAAAGGAATAACCCAGGAAACTTTGCACTAAGGCGTCCTAGCTTACGTAGGGCGCCTTTGCTTTGCTGTGAGGAAATTTAACGAATGAAGAGAAGCGCCTGTCAGAAGCCAGGCGGTAACGGCTCTTTCAGAACCTGTGTGAACTGCGTTTCGGCTTATCTCTTTGAGCAAAATACCTTCCGCAGAAATTTCTGAGGCCCCGGTCAGAAAATCAGTGCCTTTGTTCCTCATTTTTGAGGGCTATAGAACCCTTTGACATCGCCGTCAGCCAAGCTTTTATCCGCCCCTCCGGTTTAGCCGGGGCCTTTCTTAGCTGTAAGCGGCAAGAAAAGAACCCATCCGGCAGATACCGGATGGGTTCTTTTTGAACTAGCTTATCCTAGGAAGCTTACGGAGCGATTATTTATACAGCGGGCCGTAGGTCTTGCAGGCATTGTAATCGGCGGCCATGGGGCAGTCTACGCCGAAGGAGGCCCAGGCGTGAGGACGGAAGATCTCCTTCTCGTCCAGGTTGTGCATAGAGACCGGGATTCTCAGCATGGAGGCCAGGGTAATCAGGTCCTTGCCGATGTGGCCGTACACAACGCGCCGTGGTTGCGCCCCCAGTTGGCCATGACGGAGTAACGTCGGTGAAGGGGCCCTTGCCGGTGAGCTTGGGAGCAAACCAGGTGGTGGGCCAAGTGGGGTCGGTTCTCATATCCAGCGTCTTGTGAACCTCGTCCGGCAGGGTTACGGTATAGCCCTCGGCGAACTGGAGCACCGGGCCTAAGCCTCTACCAGATTCAGGCGGACCATGGTCACAGGCATTTCGGCCTGGGTCTTAAAGTGAGAGGAGAATCCGCCGCCGCGGAAATATCCCAGGTCGGCATGGCACCAGTCGGTGGCCTTCAGGCAGCCGTCAATGTCGGCGTCGGTCATGTCATACCATTTCTTCATTACATGGTTGCCGTTTTCATCTGTGCTCGCGCCGGTTGCGTCCAAGCCGCGGCGCCGGAATTGATCAGATGAATAAAGCCGCCGGCGGCCTTGCCCTCAGGCTTCCAGCCGGTCACGCGCTCCACAGCCTCGGGGCTCCAGTAGGTGCGTACGTCGGCGAAAACGCTTGCCTGGTTGGTGAGCAGGTTGCCAAACATCATGGAAACGGCATTGAGGCCGTCGTTCTCAGTGGCAAAGGGAATCGGCTGCTTTTTGCCGCGCCAGTCAAAGGTGGTGTTCATAAAGGCCTCGGTAAAGTCGCCGTTAGGCTGCCAGTCGGACCACATGCGCTGGCCCTGGAAGCCTCCCAAAATGCCGTTGCGGCCCATGGATTCTTCTTCCCAGCCCATTTCGGCCAGCTTGGGGTTGCCCAGCATCAGGTCGCGGCAGATCAGGGTCATCTTGACTACGAAGGCCCATTCCTCTTCCTTCTGGGCGTCGGTGTGCTTTTTCTCCGGCGGGTTCTTATCGAAGCCTCCGGGCAGTGCGCCTTGGTCCAGGCCAAAGCTCTCTCAAATTCCTCGTGATCGTAAATCTCCAGCTTCATGCGGCGGAGCACCTCAGTCATATCTACCCACTCGCGCGGATGCCAGGTAGTCCTGGAAGAACTGAGGATTGCAGAAAGAGCCCATGATGCCCATGGAAACGGAGCCGATGCCCACATAGGCTTTGTTCTTCATCACGCCGACAGCGCAGGCGCAGCGGGCGAACCGGAGAATTTTTTCCTTACGTCGCAGGGAATGGTGGAATCCGTGACATCCTGGACGTCGTGGCCGTAGATAGAGAAGGCAGGCAGGCCTCTTTGGTTGTGAGCGGCCATAACGGCGGCCAAATATACCGCGCCGGGACGCTCGGTGCCGTTAAAGCCCCAAACCGCCTTAATGGTGGAAGGATCCAGGTCCATCGTCTCGCTGCCGTAGCACCAGCAGGGAGTAACGCTCAGGGTGGCGCACACATTCTGCGTGGCGAACTGCTGGGCGCAGCGGGCCGCCTCCTCGCCGCCGCCGATGGTGCAGTCGGAAATGACGCATTTCATCGGAGTGCCGTCTGGATAACGGATCTCGGATTCAATCAGCTCCTTGGCCATCTTAGCCATCTGCATGGTTTTTTCTTCCAGGCTTTCCCGCACGCCGAACCGGCGGCCGTCAATGATGGGGCGGATGCCAATGGTAGGATAGTTTGTCATAAAATTTGACCTCCTTGTGATAAAATAAAATCACTCTGCCTCAACCGGCGGAAATTTCGAGCATTCAATACGAAAAGGCTAAAAACAAGAAACCCCGCCGCTGAAATCTGTACAAGTTCATTATAGAAAAAAGCAGCCTCAAATTCAATAGGTTATCCTGTTTTGCATATCAGAATTTTTGCTTTCTTCTCCCGCCGAACGAGGCAATTTCCCGGCGGGCCCGGCAGAATCCTTTCCAGGCCGGGGCAAGGCGCCGCGGGGCGTCGCTCCTGCGCGCGGCTTTTCTCTTTCCGGTATCCCAGCCTCAGCCTGGAGTTGGCGGTTTTAGATACCGCGCTGGCCGCAGAACAGGGCCGTCCCGCCAGGAGCTCCTTTTGAGAGGCGGGCTTTTCAATATTCCGCTGAAGAAAAGCCGGCTGTATCAGGAGCCGTTTTTATAAAACCCATAAAAATATCCCGTTGACTTTAGCGGAAGGAGCGTTAATAATGAAAGATGCCTGATCATAAGTTATAACGCTTTTGCGGCGGCCTGTGGAAGCGCAGACATAGGAGGAGAGAGCTTGAGAGGGGATTTCAATGACTTGACCAAGGGAGGCGTGACCAAACAGCTGGTTCGCTACGCCATTCCTATGGTGGTGACCAGCTTGCTGCAAGCCTGCTACAGCATGGCGGATTGCTGATCGCAGGCCATTTTATCGGCAGTTCGGGGATATCTGCCATTAATAACTCCAGCCAAATCGTGTTGATTTTGACCAATATCGCCATCGGACTGACGACAGGCGGTACGATTTTAATCGGCCAATGCTTTGGGGCAGGCAGCCGGGAAAGGCAGAAAAAGGCAACCGGAACCCTGGTGACCTTGTCTATGGGGCTGGGAGCTCGTCGTGCC
>ENA-OQCD01000427-OQCD01000427.1-human-gut-metagenome-genome-assembly--contig:-NODE-427-length-11915-cov-1.592297_pt1 | contig 11915 bp, 17 predicted proteins | sample MGYA00242755_ERZ504571 | MGnify/ENA primary metagenome ERZ504571 (study PRJEB26092, sample SAMD00036274) | human gut metagenome | host: Homo sapiens | study: EMG produced TPA metagenomics assembly of...
TCCGATACCCAAACGGGGCAAGACACCCGGTAAACTGTCCTTTCTGCGCTTTCAGAAGATAAGAGGAATGGACTTTCTTGGAAATATCCTTGCTGTACATCTCGTTCAGGATATTCTTGAACGGGGCGATGTCGTTGTTATCCCGCAGGGTGTCGATACCGTCATTCATGGCGATATAGCGGACACCGTTTCTTGGGAAAAAGTCCTCAATCAAATGCCCTGTTTGCAAATAGTTACGCCCCAGTCGGCTGAGGTCTTTTCGTGATGACAAGGTTGATTTGCCTGCGCTCAATGGCTCTCAACATTCTCTGTAAATCAGGACGCTCCATATTAAGACCTGTGAAGCCATCGTCCTGATAGACTGCCACAACCTCCCATCCCCTGCTTTTCGCAGTATTTTTCCAGCTATATCACGCTGGTTTGCGATACTGGCACTTTCGCCTTGCAGGTCATCGTCCTTTGACAGCCTGCAATAGACCGCCGCACGATAGCCCCCGGCAAGTGCTGAACCGATTGTTCTGTATTCCATTTCGTTCATCATAGCCATTTACCCACACAATCCAGACGGTATCTGGCTCTGTTGAACCTCATCTTCATTATACTTCAAATCTTTCTTTTTAGCAAGATATTCTTTTGTATTTGTTTTGCCGTATTTCTGGGAAATCAGGCTGACGAACACATCGGTGGCGTCCAGTTCCCCGTCAAATACGGTTGTCACTTCAATCTTGGTCTTATTTTTCGCCATAGGCAGTTATCCTCCATACATGAAAATAGCCAGACAGAGAACGGTCGGCAACGAAGTCCGGCAACGGGCTTCAAAAGACCTTGCAAACAATCTCAATCTGGCGTTGATTACTATTTATACTTTTCTTTTATTTTCTTGTTGTTTTGGTTGTCAGAGAGGGAAAAAGCCCGGAAATAAGGGATTTTCCCCGGTCAACCGGCTCGGCAACGGGATAGCAACGAAGTCGGCAACGGGCTGTCATTTTCAGAATGGAAGCTCCATCTGCTCTGTGACCTCCACAAAACCGTCCATAGATTTTTCGGGCGGGTTGTCGGTGTCCGTTGCGGGATTTCACGCTCCCAGCCCTTTTGTCTGCCGTATTCCGCAAACATCCTCGGATTGGAAAGTAGTTCCACCCGGTAATGCACTGGTTCATTATCTCGTTGATTTCCCGGATTTCCCATTGCTTCGGCTCATCAAAGGTGTGGTTTAAGGCTTCCTTGTAGAGCTGCTTGGAGCTGATACTACGAGCTGCTTTTTTCACCTGCGCTTTTAGCTCACCAAATCTCCAACTGATATTGATGCCATAATAGCGGTTGGGGGATTTACTCTTGCTCCACGAAATAAAAGTAGAAGTCGTAGTAGAATTATCATAAGTATTATATTTACTAAAGATATTAGACGCATTCATAGAGACCGTCAGGCGTTTTCTCTTTCAAGAAAGAACGACTCAGGCTAAATCCATAGTAAGTATAAGATGAACCCTTTCCTTGTAATGAAATATAAGGAGTGCCTCCACCGCCATACACACTAAAACGAAATATCCCACGGTAATGTCTTGTTGTGCATTACCAAAGAAGTTACCTTGATAACCATGGTTACGAGCTGTGAACTCTTCATTATCACTCTTATAATCAGAGTAAGAGCCACTGGCATTGATAGAGATTCTTGTCTTAGAGCCCGGATTCCAGTTCATCCACAACGAAAGACGTGTGCGGTTTGTATGACCAATATTGCCATAGGTATTATTCTGTACACCGTTCTCCATAAATGAATAACGCTCAATACCATTATTTACAAACGAATAGTTCAAACTTAAGTTCATATTAAACTTTTTGTGAGAAAGAACTGTAAGTCATTCCCACTGAATGAGACTTCTCACTATCCAAGTCAGGATTACCATAGCTGATGCTTGTCGGATTACTTGTATCTCTAAACGGATTCAAATACCAAATACTCGGACGACTGATTCGCATGTTATAATTTGCACGAATGGTTTTGGTAGGTGCAAGCTGATAAGTAAAGCTGGCCGAAGGAACTAAATCATCGAAATTACTGTCGAAGTTTCTGTCAGGCATATACTTATATTCCACATCCATAATAGTATGTTCGAAACGTACACCCGCCTTACCGCCAAACTTACCCAATTTTCAACTGATAATCGGCATAAAGCAGCCAAGATATCTTGATCTTGATTAAAATTTTGCTGGTCAAATCATTATCCGGCTGATAGATATTATTGTCATCGGCTTTTAAAAAATACTTACTGTCACTCTGATTTTCTACGTAAAAATGTACTTAACACCGGCATCTATCTGATGTTGCTTGGTGATTGGATTGGTATAGTCAAGCTGGAAAGTATGTTCATCAGTACGAGCATCATTGTCATAATGCTGATCCCTCAAATAATCCATGCTGTAAGGATAATCCTTCACTTCTTCATATTCTGTATAAGCCTCACTATTATCGGGAGAACCGTTATAACGATATGAGAAGTCAGAAATTCGCCTTTTTTCTTAAAAGAACGCTGATAGTCGAAATTAATCCCACACTGGCCCATTCCGATTCATTACGGCTCAACGTATTATAACTGTAAGCATGTTCTTTTTGGGCGTTCAGCATGTTCGTGCTCCATAGCCATGTTCTTTAAACTTTCCTCCAAACATATTCATAGAAAAAGTAATAAGATTCAGAGTATCAATTTCATAACTACCCTCCATACTGCCATATTGGAAAATTGCCTTTTATGCTTGGAAGAGCTTTCCGAACTCAAAATACTTATAATCATCCGAAGTGAAATCTTCGCGACCACTTGAACTATAAGAACGCGGACTGGTATTATGATTATAAGCATAATTTCCGGTAACAGTAAATTTACCGATCTGAACTGTTCCATATCCGCTGGCATTATAACCGCGATTGCTGACACCACCATTCAAAGTGACTGTATAACCTTCCATTCCGCCACCGGTAGTAATGATGTTCAAGATACCACCGACACCTTCCGCATCATATTTTGCACCCGGGTCAGTAATAACTTCAATAGACTTCACAGAGTTGGCCGGCAAGCTCTTCAATACTTCAGTGGGATTGTTACTCATCATATTATTCGGCTTCCCGTTTACATGCACTTTAAAGTTGCTGCTTCCGTTTACCTGAATTTTATCTTCCCCGTCTACGGTTACCAAAGGTACCTTACGGAGCATTTCGAGAGTAGAATTCGTTTTTGAATCCGGGTCATCTTCAATGCTGTAAGTAACCTTATCAATTTTCTGCTTTCACAAGTGGCTTCTGAGCGACCACTTCCACTCCTTTCAGCATTTCGGTTGCTTCTGCCATTTGAATATGACCTAAGTCCGCTACCTTCTTTGTATCAGATACAGTGAATTCTTTCTGTACGGTCCGCTTGCCGACAGAAGAAAAACTAATCAGATAAGTGCCCGGAGAAACGAGACGTTCACTAAACTTTCCATTCGTGTCTGTCACAGCCAGTTTTACCGGTTTGGCCGGATTACTCTTCAACGAAATACGAATGGTTGAATAAGGTTCTCCTTCATTTGATAAAGAATCTACTAAAAACTCCTTTTACTGAGAACTGCCCTTGAGGACTTTTTTTTTGAGCGTTTTGCATTAAATGTCACACTAACAAAGAGCATGATAAAGATGCATAGAATGTTGTCTTTCATATATTAAAAAAGTGTTTGTTTGGTGCAAATATAGGCAAACTATAATATGTAGTTACTTTTATTACGTTAAATAACTATAATGTTTCCCATCTGCAAAATGGAGTTTCATAAGGGATGAGTTATAATAACGAACATCTCCGGTTACCTCCTGTCCGATGAAATGGGGCTTTCATATGATTCATCCTCATATTTCAATTCTACTTCCGCAACAACAAGACCCTCATTATCACCATAAAATTCATCTATCTCAAATGTATGCTTTCCGCTTTTTACCAGATAACGAGTCTTGTCTATCACACCCGGTTCACACAATTTCATCAATTCTTCCGCTTCTTGCAGAGATATTTCTTTCTCCCATTCATAACGACTCATACCGGATGCATTAGAAGCCCCTTTTTATAGTAAGATACCCCTTATCGCCCCGGATACGAACACGCACCGTACGTCCGCGGGCACTACAAATGTATCCTTGTACAATACGACTTTGCGAATATGCCTCCTGCTTATAGCTATCATCGACAACCAAAAAATTTTTCGTTCTATCTCCTGTGCCATCTTATTTCCTTATTAATATAACAAAAAAAAAGTCCCGCACGGATTTTCCGGCAGGACTTCAGTTATTTCTTGCGGTTTTATCCATAGACAGCATACCCTACCATAGTGATCAGAGCCAGTACTATCAAAGCGATTAAATATACCTTTTACTATTTTGTTTGCTTTCTCCTCTTCGTGCTTGCTATGATTAGCTTTCTTATTCTTTCCCATAAATATTTTTATTTTAAGATTAAACTTTCTCTTTTGAGACCTTCAAAAGTACAAAGTTTCCGGGAGAAAACAAATAAATTACTTACTTTTTACGCATTCTCCGAACCCGAGAATTCCATGAGATACGCTTTAATAAAGTCGTCAATCTTTCCATCCATCACGCCATTTCGTCTGATGTCTGGTAGTTCGTGCGATGATCTTTCACACGACGGTCGTCAAATACATAACTTCTGATTTGCGACCCCCATTCTATCTTCTTCTTTCCGGCTTCTACCTTGGCCTGTTCTTCCATGCGATGCTGCAGCTCCTTGTCGTAAAGGATAGAGCGCAACTGGCGCATTGCATTTTCCTTATTCTTCGGCTGATCACGAGTCTCGGTATTTTCAATCAAGATTTCTTCTTCTTCTCCTGTATAAGGATCTTTATACTGATAACGCAAACGTACACCGGATTCTACCCTTATTTACGTTCTGTCCGCCGGCTCCACCGCTTCGGAATGTATCCCAACTCATACGTGCCGGTTCAATATTTACCTCAATACTGTCGTCAACCAACGGAGTTACGAATACAGAAGCAAAAGACGTCATACGTTTTCCCTGAGCATTATAAGGAGAAACACGTACCAAACGATGCACACCATTCTCACCCTTTAAATAACCATAAGCAAAACTGCCTTCAATGTTCATAGTCACAGCTTTGATACCGGCCTCGTCACCTTCCTGAAGATTGGCGATGCTCAGTTTATAACCGTTTGTTTCGGCCCAACGCATATACATACGCATCAACATGGATGCCCAGTCCTGACTTTCGGTACCTCCGGCTCCCGAATTGATTTTCAGCACACAATCCATTTGGTCGGCTTCCTGACGAAGCATATTTTTCAACTCCAAAGATTCTACAGCAGTGAGCGCTTTGGAATAAGCGACATCCACTTCTTCCTCGGTCACCAAGTCATCTTTAAAGAAATCAAAAGACAATTCCAATTCGTCTGACAAAGTCTTTACCTCACGATATCCGTCAATCCATTTCTGAATCTCTTTTACTTTCTTCATCTGTGCCTCAGCTTTCTTGGCATCATCCCAAAATCCGGGCGCTTGTGTACGAAGCTGTTCTTCTTCCACCTGAACAAGTTTATTCTCAATGTCCAAGTATCTTTCGAGGGCAGCGGTACGTTCTTTTACGTCTTTCAGTTGCTCTATTGTTATCATTTTGAGGAATTTTTCTTTTAAGTTGCAAAGATATAACAATTTAGGCACTGATTACATGGATTTCACTGTTTTTTAATGAAAGAAACAATGCATTACCGTACAATCCGTGCCTAAAATACAAATGAATCAAATTTCTTTTATTCTTCGTTACATCTTCTCTATTTCGGCAGCATTAATTCTTATTTCAACACATTGCGCTTTATCTTCAACGTATTGGTCAGCTCACCACGTTCCATACTGAAAGGATGGGGCAATAAGGTAAAAACGTTTAATCTGCTCATAATGTGCGAATTGCTGTTGAAGCGTATCAATTCGTTCCTTAAATAAATCGATAATCTGTTGGTCCTGCAACAGCTCTTCCATAGAAGCATACTTGATGCCTTTTCTTTTTCGGCGTACTCTTTTTACCAATTTATATTCCGGAATGATTAAAAGCCGAAAACAAAACTTACGCTCATCCGCAATAATGGAAATCTGATCGATATATCGTCCACCACCAACTTAGCTTCGATAGCTTGAGGAGCTAATATATTTCCAATTTGAAGTTTTAAACAAATCCTTAATACGCTCAGTAGGAATAAATGTCCGTCCTTGATATAACCGGCGTCACCCGTATGAAACCATCCGTCTTCAGTAAAGGCAGCCTTTGTTGCCGCTTCTTTCTTATAATACCCATGCGTAATGCCGACACCGCGAAGCAATATCTCATTGTTTTCGCCAATCCTCACTTCCACATGCGGCATAATACGCCCTACAGAGCCTACCACATGATCAAAGTCATTTTCGCAAGACACGGTTGCAGTTGACTCTGTCAATCCATATCCCGCCACCATATTAATACCTACCGACAATATAAATTCCTGAACAGCAGGTGGAATGGCAGCTCCGGCAGTCGGAAAGAAGCGACCATTCTCAATACCGATGGTCTTCTTCAGCAAGCTATAAATAGTCTTCTCATAAAATTTGTATTTCATGTGAAGCAAGGCCGGAGGCGTAAGTCCCTTGCATACATATCCTATATTATGCTCACGACCTACTTTCAATGCATCCAGCATCAGTTTTTTCTTCACTCCGGTCGTTTCATTGATTTTCTCCTGAACTCCGGAATACACTTTCTCCCAAAACGAGGGACACTGCACATGGCTGTCGGACGAATCTCCTTGATGGTCTTCTGAATATCCACCGGACGCAAATTGATAGCCAACTGGCAACCCATAGAAATACACCAATAACTCCAGGCACGCTCAAACACATGGGTAAAAGGCAGGAAATTCATCACTACTTCTTGGTCACCCAATTGCGGGAAACGCTCATTGTGTGCCTTGATAGCTCCTTCATAACAAGAATGATGTAACATTACCCCCTTGCTGTCGCCCGTCGTTCCACTGGTATAAAGGATATTGGCAATATCCCCATTACCCGATTCGGCAATGCGCTTGTCCACTTCCGCCTGATGTTGACGAGCTTTGCCCAACTTCAGGAATTCGTCAAAGTAAATCGAAGAGGTATCACGCTTATCGCGCTTTACATCCTTATCAAAAATAATAATCTGCTTCAATTGTGTGCCAAGCGACATCACCCGGAAGGCAACATCATACTGTAACTGTTCACCCACAAAAAGGTAATGGATATCCGCATCCCCCAGCATATAAAGCACTTGGGCCTCCGAGCTTGTGGCATAAAAAGGAATAGTCACTGCACGAATACCAAAAGCGCCAAAATCCACATAAAGGCATTCGGGCTTATTTTGAGAAAAGACACCAATATTTTCTTGTACACCTACACCTAACTCAAGAAGTGCATTGGAAGTCGTTTGTTACCGTTTCGGCAAATTGTTTCCATGAGACCGGAACCCAAGTTTCAGTATCATAATCACGATATTTCAGGCTACACGGTCGCCATATTTCTCAGCCTGACGCTGAATCAGGACAGATAATTGGGAATTGCTCATTATAAATTATTTTAAATACGTGGCAAAGTTATCGTTTAATTTGGAATTATCCATCATAAACAGGCATTAATTTTCCCGACCAATCAAAGAGTTACAAGAATCCCGTCTTTAAAATTAGTTGCATACATAACTTAATTATCACTACTTTTTAAGCATACTTTACCGGGCAAAAAATCGTATCTTTGCCGCACAATAATTATAAAATCGATATGATTGACTTAGCATATTACACTTCAGAAGCAACCACGTTGCTGAATTCGCTAATAGGCATCCCTTCGCTGAGCAGAGAAGGGGAAGCTGCTGCCGATTTTCTTCAAAAACTATATTGAAGAGACCGGTATTATGACAGGCCGTTCGGGAAACAACATTTGGTGCATCAGCCCCATGTTTGACTTGAACAAACCTACTATCTTGCTCAATTCGCACATCGATACTGTAAAGCCTGTGAACGGCTGGCGCAAACATCCCTTCACTCCGAAGGCTGAGAACGGAAAAATTTACGGACTGGGCAGTAATGATGCGTGTGCCAGTGTAGTATCTTTATTTCAAGTTTACCGTCATTTATCTACCACCGAACAGGCTTATAACCTTATCTTTTTGGCTTCATGCGAAGAAGAAGTGTCAGGCAAGAACGGTATTGAAAGTGTTTTGCCCCAGCTTCCACCCATTGCATTGGGTATTGTAGGAGAACCAACAGAGATGCAACCTGCCATAGCAGAGAAAGGTTTGATGGTGGTCGATGTGACAGCTCACGGAAAAGCGGGGCATGCAGCACGCAATGAAGGTGACAACGCTATATATAAAGTATTGGAGGATATCAGGTGGTTTCGTGACTATCGTTTTCCAAAGGAGTCTCCTTTATTGGGACCGGTCAAAATGAGTGTTACCCAAATCAATGCCGGAACCCAACACAATGTCATTCCCGATATCTGCACGTTTGTTGTAGACATCCGCAGTAATGAATGTTATTCCAACGAAGAATTATTTAATGAAATCAGCACTCACATCAAGAGTGAAGCCAAAGCGCGTTCGTTCCGTCTGAATTCATCCCACATTGATGCTGGACATCCGTTTGTCAGACGTGCTATTCAGTTGGGCCGTGTTCCATTTGGCTCGCCTACCTTGTCCGATCAGGCTTTAATGAAATTCCCATCGGTAAAAATGGGACCGGGCAAATCCTCACGTTCTCACACGGCCGATGAATATATTATGGTATCGGAAATAGAAGAAGCCATCGGGCTGTATATAGAATTGTTGGACGGATTGGTGATATAATTAATATGATAGGAAAGGCGTGCCAAAGTGACAACACGATAACAAAATCGGCTTTGACACGCTATACCATCAGAACGTATCATTTCATTTTCAGAAAAGCATAAAAAACAGTTGATACAGTAAGTAAATAACCCAAACAGCTAAAGCCACAAGCAGCAATAATAAATAATTATTCTTTATCCATTTCTTCAAATTAATCATCAAGTATTTAAAACCATTGGCTTCCACTTTAGCAACGTATGCCCGATACTCGCGCTGCATTTCGCTATATTTTTGCTTCCAATCAGATAAGGCACTTTCCACTTCTGTCAACTTCATTTGCATATTCTTTACCCGTACTTTCTCGTCACTCAACTGTTCCTGCAGCAAAAACTTTTCTTTCATCAGCTCTTCCATCCACAGTTGTTCTGCCTTCAATCGTTTTTCTTGCAACCATAGTTCTACTTCCCGTTGTTTTTTTTGCTCCTGCTCCTCTTGTTGCCGAACTTCTTTATTTGTTCTGTCTTTTGCAGTTGCTCATTTTCAAAGTCATGCAATCTGATTCGCAAAATTTTTAACCGTATCCCTCTCCTTTGACAATTCATACCGAAGCTTTGTACTTAACTTTGTCAACCTCATCACTTCAGCACTTTCACATTCCTTGTGCCTCAACTTGGGATCACATTTCGCCCGTTGCCTCACCTCCCCCATTTCTCAGCCTGGCACACACTTCCCCTCATATTCCGATTTCAGTTTTCTCCAGCTTTTGTCACATTACCCCCGCTGCTCTTTCTATAAAAATTAAAAGCTCTTTTTTGCAAAACACGGTCAACAGTATTTCTTGTATATCTTCAAATGTAGTCTGAAGTGTATGAGAATATTTTTGAAGCAATCAAATCCAACCGTTCTCCCATACTGAGCGACAAAAAGATACCGCGTTCTTCCTCATTTCTGATAAACAGGGAAAAAGCCTGCACAAATGCCCGATAGACACGGAATAAAATCCTTTGTTGCACTTCAAAAGCAACGTGGGTTTCATTGCAAGCCCTCAATTCTACATCCAGCATTCTGTCAGTATCACGCAGCTGAGCAATGATTTCCTTTTTATCTTCTATCTCTTTATGCAAATCCAAATAGGAAACAAACGAATCCTCGTCTATCAGTTTTACCTTTCTCCCAATTTGGGACGAAGTAACAACTTTCCGTACAATCAAATTACAAATATAATTTTCATCTATTTGATATTTCTCGGATATATACTTTATAGGTACCCAGTGACTCATAGTATTACATATCATTTTTATAAATCCCATATCAATTCTTCTTAAGAGACAGAAGCTGATGAACAAAGCTATGCATTTTTTTAATACAAAAACAATCTTTTATCAAAGAAAATCGTTTAACATTTTAATAATCGGGGTATCCGATAGAAATATGAATTATTTATCAAGAGAGAAAAGTAAATGTTTTCAAAAGACCAAAGAGTTTTAAAAAAAGACTTTGAGATTTTAAAAGAAGACCTTGAAGTTTTCAGAAAAGACCAAGGTCTTTCGAGACGAGAATGGAAACAACATTCTCCTCCGTCAGAAAAAGTTGATGCGATGTGCTTTCACACATAACAGATACTTAAATCTCCTATTCATGGGATTTTTGTGTGAAAGCAATTCCTGCTTGCCACAAGCCGGGGAACTTATCTTCCCAACCAAAGCTCGGGGTTCAGCTTCGCTGTCTCTTTACGCAGTTGGAAATGAAGAACCGAATTACCTGAACTATCAGTATGAATAGTGCCAAGTATAGTTTTCGTACTTACTTTACTTCCTTTGGACACAGCTACAGAAGAGAGATTGCAATAAACCGATATATAGTTACCATGGCGCACCAAAATATTATTCAAGCCATTGTATTGGAATATAGCCGAAACTTCTCCATCAAAAATTGCACGTGCCTTTGCACCCGGTTTGCCTTTGATATCAATTCCCTTATTATCCAACTTCACATTACGCAGTCCGTCCACAGCATACTGTCCGTAATGACTCACAATGACATACGGTCCCGTGACAGGCATCGGCAATATTCCGCGGTTACGCTCAAAATTGCCTGACAACCGGTGATCTTCATTATTCAAATTGAATTTTTCCACCGGTGCCACCTTCTTTCCCCGAAGTTTTTAACACCCCGATTTTTGAAGTAGAGGCAGTTTCCCCCACTGCTCTTTTTTTATTCATTGATCTTCTTTTCCATTTCTTTTATCAGTTCCAGCTTCTCATGCGACAGCAACACCGTCGGCGTATCATTGATCTTCCATCCCAGGCTGCTCGTCTTTTCTTTTACATCGTTTAACAATCCCGGAATGGTGTTCGCACGTTTTGACACACTCCTGTGCACTTTTTGTATCTTTGCCCTTTAGATATTCTCCTTCTGCATATGCTAACGTGTCCAGATAATCCTCGTATTCTTCATATTGATACGGAGCAATCTGTATCGCGATCAGCTTATTCTTTATATATCCTTCCATGTCTCCTCCGGCAAAGCAATACCTGCGCTCTTGCACTGTAAGCAACCGCAACCTTCGAATTGTCTTCAATGATTTTATCGGATATCCTTTTCATCTTTTTCACCGTATCCGCTTTTTTCAGCAATTCAATCCTTGCTTCTGTGTTCCCCTGATATGTCTTCAATGCCTTTTGCGGCATATTCTTCATATAATAATAATCGGATAATCCCGTCCTGTAAGAGACAGCCATCACACCGATCGCAGCAAACAGACTGCATATCCTTGTAAACCAGGAAATCGGTATCTCTTTCACATTTTCATCCTTCCAGCAGCAGTATCACAACCATTCCGATAACCAGGAACTGGAAGTCGTAATCAAATAAACTGTGCAATATCACTATAAGTAACAAAAGCCTGTTCCGCCCACTCACATTTTTGGAAATACAGGATTTTACCAGCATTCCGTAAAAATAGAATCGCCGGAAGGATTCCTACATCAAGCAGCAATTGCAGCAATTCATTATGTACACTCACAACTGAATATACACCTGTC
>ENA-OQCD01000428-OQCD01000428.1-human-gut-metagenome-genome-assembly--contig:-NODE-428-length-11873-cov-2.330155_pt1 | contig 11873 bp, 12 predicted proteins | sample MGYA00242755_ERZ504571 | MGnify/ENA primary metagenome ERZ504571 (study PRJEB26092, sample SAMD00036274) | human gut metagenome | host: Homo sapiens | study: EMG produced TPA metagenomics assembly of...
AATATATTATATAGTTTTTTATGTTCATACGCCGTTGCTACCCCTTGGCGTTTTCACATCTTTGATTATCGGGTGCTGTTCACATTTCTCTGTAAACAGCACCCTTACTTATTATACACACTTCTTAATATCAGTGTGCTGCTTTTTTCTCTTTCAGGATATCGATCAGAACGGCTACGATCAGAACGATACCAGTGATGATCTGCTGCCAGTTTGCCTGCAGGCCGATATATGGAAGACCTGTTTTCAGAAGCATGATGACGAAGATACCAACGAATGTACCGATCACGGAACCATATCCACCGGTAGCTGCTACACCACCAACGAATACACCACCGATAGCATCCATCTCAAGTCCGGCACCAGTACCAGGCTGTACAGTAGGTGTTACTGCTGCGTATGCGATTGCTGCAAGACCTGTAAACAGACCGCAGACAACGTATACCATTACGTGATAGAACTTTGTATTGATTCCAGAAAGGGCTGCTGCCTCTTTGTTGGAACCGATTGCAATTGTGTAACGACCGAATTTGGTGTGGTTCAGGATGTACTCCATAAGAAGAACCAGAATGATCATCCACAGGAAACCGAGCGGATAACGTGAAGCACTTCTTCCTGTACCAACGGTTACCTTGAAGATGCTGTGGAACCATCCACCCGGCTGTGTAAGTCCCGGCCAAGGTGTTGCACTGCAAAGAGATCCGGCACCACGGGTAATCATACATGTACAAAGCGTTGCAAGGAATGGCGGCAGGTTCATAACACCAATAAGTACACCGTTTAATGCACCAACTGCGATACCAAGTACGATACAGATGATCATAGCAAGTGCTACCGGGCAGTTGTTGTTTCTGATCAGTGTTCCTGCGATCAGTGCGTAAGCTACCATACCAGTTCCGATTGACAGGTCAACACCACCAGTGATAAGCGGGAATGTAACTCCGATCGCCATAAGAAGATCGTAATATGAGAAATCCAGCATACTCAGGATCGTGGTGTACTGTCTGAATTCTTTACTCAAGCCTGAGAATATCGCACACAGGACAATGATAACGAGCAAAACAATAAATCTCTGATCACTTAAAATACTTTTTTTCTTCTTAGTCATGACTTTCCTCCTTAATCGATATTCCGTGTGGCCTTGTCCATGATGTTTTCCTGGGTTGCCTCGGAGATATCAATACATCCGGTAACTTTACCCTCACACATGATGATGATACGGTCACTCATTCGGAGAACTTCCGTCATCTCAGAAGAAATCATGATAATGGATTTTCCTTCTGCTGCCAGTCTGTTCATTAATTTGTAGATTTCGTTCTTAGCACCAACATCGATACCTCTGGTAGGCTCATCGAAAATAAGGATGTCACTGTCTCGTGTCAGCCATTTTGCGATAACTACCTTCTGCTGGTTACCACCGGAAAGGTTAACTACCAGCTGGTCTGTAGTAGGTGTCTTAGTTGCAAGTTCGTTTACATATTTCTCAGCAACTTTTTTCTCTTTTGCTTTGTTGATAAAGATACCATTGGTAAACTCTTCCATTGTTGCCAGTGTTGTATTCTCTGTTACAGATTTCTGTACAACACAGCCGTATCTTCTTCTGTCCTCTGACAGATAACCGATACCACATTTAACAGCATCCTGCGGGCTGTTGATGGTCACCTCATGAAGCTGACCGTCTTTACCCATAATGGAGATCTTACCACTCTGCTTCGGATCTGCTCCGAACAGTGCTCTGGCTGTCTCGGTACGTCCTGCGCCCATCAGTCCTGAGAAACCAAGGATCTCGCCTTTTTCTCAGCTCAAAGCTTACATCCTGAACCATCTTGCCTGCGTTCAGATGCTCAACCTTAAGAACTACCGGTGCATCTGCCGGAACTGCACTCTCCTGCTTCGGATCCTCATAAATAACACGGCCAACCATCATGTTGATGATATCTTCTTTTGTACTGTCTTTTGTGATGAGGTTCCTACGTAACCACCATCTCGCATGACTGTTACACGGTCTGTGATCGTTTTGATCTCATCCATACGATGTGAGATATACACGATACCGAGATTTTTCTTACGAAGGTCACGGATGATCTCAAACAGATCTGCGATTTCCTTCTCGGTAAGTGCTGCGGAAGGCTCATCGAAGATGATGACCTCAGCTTTATGAGAAATTGCTTTTGCGATCTCACACATCTGCTGTTTTCCGACTGTCAGATTCTTCATCTTTTCCTTCGGATTGATCTCAATGTTCAGATCCTGGAAAAGCTTCTTTGAATCCTCGATCATTTTTTGTCATCGATACGGAAGCCCTTCTTCGGTTCACGTCCGATGAAGATGTTCTGAGCAACGGTAAGATCACCTACCATGTTCAGCTCCTGATGTACGATTACACGCCGGCATCCTGTGCCTCACGTGTATTGTGGAATTCTGTTTCCTGTCCTTTGTAAACGATGGAACCTGAATCCTTCTGATAAATACCGGTAAGAACCTTCATCAGTGTTGATTTACCGGCACCGTTTTCTCCCATAAGTGCATGTTACTTTCGCCGCGTTTTACTTCGAAATTAACGTGATCCAGAGCATGAACTCCAGGAAAGGACTTATCAATGTCCTTCATAGTTAAAAATAACTTCACCCATTGTCGCATCCTCCCTCTAAGATCAGTTCTTTCTGCGTCTTGCAGAAACGTCGATATAAACTGCAACGATAACGATGATACCTGTGATGATCATCTGCTGTCCTTTACCAAGCCAAAATGCCAATGATGCCCTGCTGAACGAAGAGAAGATGATGAATACGCCGATTACAGTACCGCCGATGGAAGCAAGTCCACCAACCATGGATGTACCACCCATAACGCAGCCTGCAATAGCCTCGTTGTTGTACTGATCGCCATAGCCAGGCTGAACAGTTGTGTATGTAGCTACAAAGAAGAGTGCTCCAATACCTACCAGGAATCCGCAGATCACATAAGCAAGCATTTCCCATTTCTTTGTGTTAACACCGGAAAGGCGGACAGCCTCTTTGTTGGAACCAAGGCAGAGGATGTAACGTCCCGGTTTTGTGTTGTAAAGAACGATACCGCAGATAACTGCCATTCCCAGGAAAATAATAATTCCTACAGGGAAGCCGTTTACGGAAACGATATTACGGAACCAGCCGTTTGCATCGCTGGCTGCCGGCCAGCTTACAGACTGTGTTTTGTGAATACAGAAGCAATACCTTTTGCAATGTTCATGGATGCCATGGAAATAATGAATGGTGGCACTGACATGTAAGAAACCATCCAGCCATTGAAAATACCAAAGCAGAGACCGATCAGAATGCAAAGGATCATGGCAACTGCACAGGGAACCTTGTAAGATGTCATGCAGTAACCGGATACCAGTGCACAGCAGAACATTACAGGTCCGATGGAGAAATCAATTCCTCCTGTAGCGATTACGAATGTAACGCCAAGTGACAAGAAGCCCAGGAAGTACACATAGTTCAAAGTAGACTTGATACTATCAACAGCCGGAAACTTGTTTCCAAGAACTACTTTAAAAAACCAGGAACATAAGAATCAGAACACAGACAAGAAGTATTCTGTTCAATCCGAGCTTCTTAACGATTGGATTTTGTTTTAAGTTTTCCAATTTTTTACCCTCCTCACGTTTTGCACGTATCTTGTGTTTTCTTGGTTATTATAATACCGTCAAAAATAATAATTGTAATAGAATATCTTTCAAAAAAAGGTTAAATATTTACTGTATGGTAAATATTTAACCCTTTTCTTTGTGCATTTATGACTATTTACGGTGTAAGATCACCATATGTTTTTAACGTATTAAACGGGAAAAGCAGTTTTTCGATCTCACTGGTATACATATTGTCAGGTGTCACCAGCTGGCACCCGGAATTAATTATTCTTCTTATAGTCTTCTCCACGCAGCATCTTAACAGTTTCCCGAACACCCACATACCCCATTTTAATGCCTTCTGTACAACGATTCCCTGGAAGATTCCGTGTTCCATCAGCTGGACGGCCTCCTGTGAGCTGTCTACTCCCACCACCCCTGATCCGATTCTCTGCTTTGCTGCCTTTACTGCTCTTGCAGCACCTACAGAGGAATATTCATTCATTCCCGCGATCATCTTGAGATCCGGATATTTTTCATCAGCTCTTTTGTAAGCTCATAGGACTTGTCATACTGAGAATCACAGTATACCACATCTACGATATTATCCTTCAGACTGCCAGTCCTGTCCGGAAACCTTTTTCTCTTTCAACTGCCGTAGATACACCCTTTACATGTGAAACGATCGCAATCTGATCATCCGTTCCCACAAGATCCTTCGCAAACCTGCCAAGGATCTGTCCCGCTTCCAGATTATCGGTCGCAACGGTAAGATCCTGGACCTCTTCCTGTGTGTAGGAATCAATAAATGCGATATGTATTCCCTGTTCCTTTGCCTTCTTCAAAAGTTGGTCGGATTCAGTGAAGCTGGACGGCGAGATCAGGATCGCGTCCGGTTTTTCTTCTGTTGCCCTTTCGATCAGCTTGTTCTGCCCATCCACATCATTCTCTTCCTCAGGTGCCCATACGCGGATATCTGCATTATATTCCTTTGCAGCCATCTCCGCCCCCTGGATCAGTGATGTCCAGAAATCGTTGGTACCGTCCACAACCTTCGGAATATAGATCAGCGATAGTTTTCTCTCTTCTTCTACCTGTTTATAATAGACTATTCCGGCTACAAGCCCCGCCACAAGGCAGATGACCACTCCTAAAGTCAGGAGTTTTTCTATGTTTTTTCATATTGATTCCTCCTGTATTCCCGGAATGGTGATCGTGGCAGTGGTTCCGACATCTTTTTCACTTTCATAGGTGATCCCGTAATTTTCTCCATAATAAAGCTTCAGACGTTTCTGTACATTGTAAACACCCACACCATTGGAATGATAATTCACCTTATGCTTATCATAAATATGTGACAATGTTTCCTCATCCATACCTACACCGTTGTCGATCACCTGAAGAACTGCATTTCCGTCCTTCATAAAGCCTTTTACCTGCAAAAGTCCCTTACTCTCTTTATATTTCAGTCCATGATAGATGGCATTTTCAATGATCGGCTGAAGAACCAGCTTGATCAGAGGGATATTTAATATAGAAGGTTCTACATCGATCTCGAATTCCAGCTTGTCCTTGTAACGCATCTTCTGGATCGTAAGATAACCCTTGGCATACTCCACTTCCCTTGCAAGAGGAACCACTTCATCTTCATTACTGATGCTCTGACGAAGAAGACGCGCCAGGGATGCTGTCATCAAAACAACCTCTTCGTACTTTCTGCCCTCTGCCATCCAGATGATCGAATCCAGGGTATTGTAGAGAAAATGAGGATTGATCTGGGACTGAAGGGCCTTAAGCTCACTTTTTCTCTTTGCTTCCTGTTCCTTCACGTTCTGCTCCATAAGATCCTGTATCCTATGTGTCATCATATTGAAGGATTTCGTCAGACTGCCGATCTCATTCTCCGAATCGATCTCCACATCTGCTCCGTCAAAATGTCCCTCCTGTACCCTGGACATGGAATCCCTGAGACGCTGAAGGGGATAGGTAAGACTCTTTGCCAGAAATCTGGAGAACACCAACGCTACGATCATCAGAAGTGCGGAAACAAGCACATAAATGCTCTGCGCCTGATTACTTTTGCGCAGAAGCTCGCTGACGCTCATACAGCCCACAACGGTCCATCCGGTTTATTGGATCTGGAAATGGAATACAGCTTTCCTCTGTTTCCCTTTCCGGTACGCACCGTATCTTCTTTTGATTCCACGATCAGGTCGATATTCTCCGTCTGCAATTCATTGTAAAGCTGTTGCTGCTGGGGATGGTAAACGATATTTCCGCTTTCATCCAGAATGAATGCGTATCCTTTTTTTTCCAATGTATTTCTGATCACAGAGTTCACTGATGGCACTGTAATTCAGGTCAATAAAAAAGACTCCCTCTTTCTCACCCACTGTTGGAAAAATTACGGATCCCCCTGCTTAAAGTGATCACCCACGGACGCTCTCCGCTGATGATGTGCTGTACATGGGAAGATGTAAGAAGAGGACCTTCCGGCTTCTGCAAAGCATCCAGGTACCACTCCTGGGTGGAAAGTTTCAGATCCGGATTCACAGACTGTTTGCCGTCGTTGATCAGTTTCCGCCCATTAATTCCAATGATTCCCAGATTTCGGATATCACTTCGCCCGTCCAGAATTGTCTTGAACTGGTTGATCAGACGTTCTCTTGTGTCATCATCCACATTTTTCGCCGAAAAGATATTGCTGCACATCCTCGTTGCTGGAGATCATATAAGCAATATTTTCCATGTAGTCAATATAAGAATCTATATTCTGATTCATCTGCTGCACGATATTCTGGGTGTAGACAGAGGAATTTTCAAAAATAGAATTGCGGGTATATCTCATAGAAACACCGGTTATAACCAGCACCGCACTTAAAAGCAGCACCGTCACCACCGCAAAGATCGCGCTCTGGATACTTTTGAATTTTCCTATGATCTTTGCCGCAAACCGGATATCTCTCATTTACGTTTCTCCCTTGCATATTCTGTCGGGGTGCAGCCTGTCATTTTTTTGAAGGAGATTCCAAAGTAATGCGGGTCTGCAAATCCGACTTTTTTCGGCAATTTCATAATTCTTCATGGTTGTATTTTCCAGAAGCTCCTTCGCTTTCTCCATTCGGGTACGTATCAGAACTTCTGTAAATGTTTCTCCTGTAAGATCTTTAAAAATCGTACTAAAATAACTGGTACTGATATTCAGATAGGAGCAGATACTGTTCAGGCTTAAATCCGGGTCCATATAATTCTTCTGAATATAGTCCAGGGCAAGTCTTGCCTGGCGCTGTCCGCTGGAACTGTTGGCATCGGAAAGCGTCTGAAAAATTTCTCCCACATGAGATTTTACCAGTTCAAATGCACTGTCAAAAGAATTCTGCTCTGTGACCTGCTGCAGAAGTGCTTCTCTTTTGGAAAAAAGCTTACTGTCCGGAACCATATCCTCGCAGGTTTCGTCTGCTGCACGGATGATCTGCTGCAGATAAACACAGGCCCTGCTCTTATCCACGCGTGCCGCTTTGATGTCGGATGAAATTTTTTTCTAAAATATGATCCGCATTTTCTTTCCTGCCTGTTTTCAGTGCGGTTACCAGAGCCTCTACGACATTCTTTATGGAAAGCGTATTCTCCTCCGGCTGTTCCTCCATATCAATCAGAAGCCTTCCACCAAGAAGATATCTGTATTCGATTCCCTTTTTCTGCCAGCTCATGAGACACCAGAAGCTCCTGCTGTGTCCTTGCCCAGCTTCCCACACTGATTGAAACATCCAGAGCCATCAGCTCTTTAAGCTTGGACTGGATCATCTGACAGATTTCCATAATTTTTTCGCCAAATTCTCTGGTCCGGTTTCCCATAAACAATACGCAGACCTTATTGTTTCCTTCCTGATAGGCAACACCTGCCTTCTCCCTGCTTACAATCTCATCACTGACATTAAAAAGGACAAAGGACATCAGTGCACTCTCCTGCCTTTTCTCTGCGGTGATCTGTGTTCCGTCCGAATACAGATCCAGATCAAACGCCGCCACGCGATAGCAGGCAGCTTCCAGACTGATTCCAAGCCCGGAAAGTTCCTCAAGGCTTTCTTCTCTTGTTTTAATGTTTTCCACAAAAGCCTGCAGTGCTCTGGACCGGATCACAATCGCATTCTTCTGATAGTTCTCCGATGTCTGCGTCAGGCGCTCGATTTTCTGTTTTTCTTCTCTTCGCTGATCCACTTTTTTCTTCATTTTTTCGATGACTGCACGGAGTTCCATGGCAGTTACAGGCTTCAGCATGTATTCACTGACGTCATACTGGATCGCCTTCTTGGCATATTCAAACTCACCGAATCCACTGAAGATCACAATTACAATATCCGGATAGTTATCATGGAGAAAATGGCTCAGTTCCATACCATCCATATATGGCATAAGAATATCTGTAAGTACAATGTCTACCGGATGGGTCTGCACAAATTCCGCTGCTGCCTTCCCGTTGTCACAGTCTCCTACCAGCTCGCAGTCCATGGCTTTCCAGTCAATATTCTCCCGGATCGCATCGCGAACAAGTATCTCATCGTCTACCAGTAAAATACGATACATAATTTCTGTCGTCCCCCCTCTGTTCAGTTTCTGTTGCTTTTTTGTACATCCCCCTGCAGATACCTCCCCACTATATCTGCCATTTACATTTGTTAAAAATTACTGTTTTCTATGTAACAATAACTGTTAATTCTTTCTACATGGTAACATGTTTGTTGATAATTTACAACGGAGTTTCTTAGTCCACTTTACAGGCAGTACTGTGCAAAAAATCCCATGTCCAATATATTGGACACGGGATTTCATCGTATACAATATTACGCTGGCTGTTCCGCGATTTATTTTACAATAACGCCATCTTCATCCCAGAGGTCATGCCAGTCGTTTGCACCATGCCACAGGAATACCTGTCCTTTTACAAGACGGTTGCCTTTTTCCAGGGTTGCGATGGTTGCCATTTCCTCATCTGTAAGAGGATCCTCGGTGACACATTTCAGGTTGCTTGCATAGTTATGGACAGAGAACGGAATGGAGATCTCACCTCTCTGATGTGCCCATTTCAGAGCGATCAGAGCCGGATGAACACCATGTGCTTTTGCGATTGCCTGCATTTCCGGAACTTCCAGATCCGCAACATCCTCCGGACAGATATCTCTCTCAGGTCTGCGTGGGGAACCGATCGGCATGTAACCTACCGGCTGGATGTTATGTGCTACCAGATAATCATAAAGCTCCTGCTGCTGGAAGCATACATGCAGCTCAAGCTCGCAGGTTGCAGGTTTGATCTTCATAAGTGGAAGAACTGCCTCAAGTTTCGGAATGGTCATGTTGGAAATACCGATGTAACGGATCTTTCCTTTTTCTACCAGAGCCTCGCACTGACGGTATGTATCCATGAACTCCTCAACACTGAACGGCTTGGAATCCGGATTTCTGGAATCTACATCACATCCCGGTGCATGATAGTTCGGGAATGGCCAGTGGATATAATACATATCCACATAGTCACACTGAAGGTCTTTGATGCTCTTGTCACAGGCTTCCTCTACTCTTCTGTGCATGTCGTTCCATACTTTTGTCATGATGAAGAGATCCTTACGCTCTACAACGCTCGTCGAACGCATCCTTAAATACCTGCCGATCTCATGCTCGTTTCCGTAGCATGCGGCACAGTCGAACATACGGTAACCACTGCGGATCGCGCCTGCAACAGCTGCAGATACATCCTCGGCGGATACACGGTCGGAACCGAAGGTTCCCATTCCGACGCATGGAACCTGTTCGCCGGAAGGAAGTGTCACTTTCGGCACGATTGCCGGATTGATAACTTCTGCCATCTTTACATCTCCTTTTTTATGAAAAATTTTTCTTATTATAAACTTGTTTTATCAGCCTCTATAATTTTTTTGATTTCAATCTGTGGAAGAAGTTTCTCCATATCTTCCATCACAAAGAAACCGGTCTCCTCACGCATGGCTGCTGCCGCTGAGATCGCGCTGGCCCTGCGCAGGGTCTCTTCCAGGGAAAGTCCCTCGCTTAATCCAAGGGCAAAACCTGCGATCATGGAATCTCCACAGCCTACAGTATTTACTGCATCGATCTTCGGAACTATCGCACGGAAAATCCCCTCCTCGCCAACTGCCAAGGAGCCATCTGCTCCAAGAGAAACCGCTACGATCTCCACGCCACCGGCATGGATGGCTTTTGCCGCTTCGATGATATCGTTGATGTCATCACAGTGCTTTCCCGTAAGCATTCGGATCTCGTCGATATTGGGCTTGATCAGTGTTGGTGCTGCCTTGATTCCCTCTTCCAGAAGCTTTCCGCTGGTATCCAGGATCACCGGTTTTCCTGCGTCTTTGACAATCTTCACAAGACGCTGATAGGCAGTTCCGTCAAGTCCTTTGGGCACGCTGCCGGACATTGCAACAACAGAAGCGTCTTTTACAAGCTCGCGGAATTTTTTCTCAAATCCCTCAAAGTCTGCCTCTGTGAGAGTAAATCCCGGCTCCAGGAATTCGGTCTGCACGTGATTCACTTCATCCCAGATATTGATGCAGGAACGGCTCTCCGAGTCCACATGGTAAAAAGCGCTCTTGATGCCAAAAGGTTTCAGGGCATCTTCAATATAATTGCCTGCGTGGCCGCCCACAAAACCTGTGGCAACCACTTCGGCACCGTAAATGGACGCCGGCTTGGAGACATTCAGTCCCTTTCCGCCGGGAACATAGGTACATTCCCGTACCCGGTTCACTTCGCCCACTTTAAAATCATCTACTACATAACGCTTGTCAATGGCAGCGTTTAACGTTACAGTCAGGATCATATCAGTCTTCCTCATTGGAAAGAAGGATCTTTCCTTTTACAGGCCCGGGGTCTTGAACAGCTGGAATGCTTCCTGTGCCTGGCTCATCGGGATCTTCTTGTAGATGAAGCCCGGATCAAATTTCAGCTGGCCGGTTGCAAAGTAATGCGCGGTCAGATCCCACTCACGTCCCGGATATGGTGCACTGTAGGACATCCAGGAACCGGTAAGTTTGAACTCTTTACGGTTCATATTCTCCCACTGTTTCGGTGTGAAAGTAAGGTTCTCATGAGGAGTACCGATAAAGCATACATGGGCTTTGTTTGCAGCAAGCTCAAATGCCATGTGCATAGTAGGAACTTGTCCGGCTGTCTCGAATACAAAGCCGTATCCTTTGCCGCCTGTGATGGCCATGGCCTTCTCCATGTAGCCTTCTTCTTTTGTGTTGATGACTTCATCTGCGCCGAGACGTTTTGCAAGGGCAAGTCTCTCATCGCTGATATCAAAAACTACGACTTTCTTGGAGCCGAAGATCTTTGTCCACTGCATGGTAAACATACCAACGGTACCGCCGCCCAGGATTGCCACATACTCACCGCCGTGGTAATCATTCTGGAATACACCGTGGATGGCTACGGTTGCAGGCTCAAACATAGCGCCCTGCTCATATGGAACATTGTCTGCAAACGGTACGGCATTTTTCTCAGGAACTACTACATAGTCCGCATTTGCTCCCTGCTCTCTAGAACCGATGAAGCTGTAATGTTTGCAGAGGGAGTAATTACCTTTCTGGCAGTCGTCACATTTCATACATGGAAGAAGCGGTGCACCGGATACACGGTCGCCGACTTTTACCTTGGTAACGCCTTCTCCGACTTCCACTACATCACCGGAAAACTCATGTCCAAGTACGATCGGATAAAAATGTACGCCGTGGTTTAATACACGAGGGATATCAGATCCACAAATTCCGGAATATCTTACTTTGATCTTTACGTGACCCGGAGTTACCTGTGGTTCTTCCACTTCCTGGTACTGGACATCTTCATTTGCTACTACTACTGCTGCTTTCATGATTATTTTTCCTCCTCATTTCTCATCATAGGTTCAAGAGATTTATAGAGATTTAAATAGGTTTTTATAGGTTTTCTCATAAACGGCCCTGTTATCCGGGTTCGGTTCATGTCTTCTTGTTTCTTTTACGGTAAGGCGGATGGCTTCATCATAATCCTGATACATTCCAACGCCAATACCTGCCAGGATGGCTGCGCCAAGGGTTGTGGCTGTATCGGAGGACGGTACTACGATCGGTTTGCCGGTAATATCGGATTTGATCTGGGTCCAGAGAAGAGAGTTGGCGGATCCACCCATTGCGCGGAGAACTTCCACATCTGCTCCTGCCTCTTTTGCCACCTCAAGGTTGTGCTTCAG
>ENA-OQCD01000429-OQCD01000429.1-human-gut-metagenome-genome-assembly--contig:-NODE-429-length-11854-cov-4.441204_pt1 | contig 11854 bp, 14 predicted proteins | sample MGYA00242755_ERZ504571 | MGnify/ENA primary metagenome ERZ504571 (study PRJEB26092, sample SAMD00036274) | human gut metagenome | host: Homo sapiens | study: EMG produced TPA metagenomics assembly of...
TCGCCTTTTCTTTTGATTTTTACGTTTTTACGCCGGGCGGCAGCTAAACCAAAACAAAAAAAAGCGAGAATAACTTTTCTTCGCTGCCAATCGCAGCACAAAAGTCATTCTCGCTTTATGCGGGGCATCCTCCCGGCGGATAAAAAAATGCCCGCATTGCACAGACCAGACGGTCAGCGGCATTGCAGGCACAAAGTACAAAAATAACAACGTGTGTCAGTGCAAATTGCTTTACAGGACACATAAATTATTTACATTAGTATGATAACACACTTGAGGGTAAACGTCAATTCTCTTTTTATCTTTACACCCTCATACACCAAATTCAAAAAATCAATTTGAAAGACATCAATAATCAAAATATTGTAAAAAGATTATCTGGCAATAGCACCAACTAAAACAGGTACAAAGCATTATAGCGGTTTGGACGTTTTCTTCGTCCTCGGTCTTACTTCGCTTTTTATTCAAATTACGTGCTCATTTAGTATGTGTCGTCAGATGAAATAATCAAGTAATAATCTTCCGCCAGCGCATTTAAAGCAGAACGCGACACTAAACCTGTTGGAATTTTAGAAAAATCCGAAATGTAACAATTAACGATATTAAGCGATAAAAATTTTTCTTCAAAAAATCTTTTAGTAAAGTCACTTCGCTCATTTTCTGTGTAGAGTCGATCCAACAAGTAAAGAAATATATAACTAAACCCTGGTGCATTCGAACCAAAGTACACATCGTTTTTGCATATATTATAAATTCGGCATAAGAGCGGTGACGAAAAAAAGATTCTCATCTTCTGGCGGATTTAATGTTGCCGCAGACAAAATATTGATGAGCAAAGAAATATAGTACCTTCCATACCGCTTCGATTTAATATTTGCCTTGCGGTATTCCCGAAGAGTGTAATCTAAATAAGCAGTCAAATCATTCTCATCTTGGCTAATTTGCAAATCAAAGAATGTCGTAATCTCTGAGATTTTATCGATATCTGCCACAAAGAAGCTCTTTATCCAGAAGCAGTCTGTGCGTGGAATTTTATGTCCCTTTCGCTTCTGTTTACTAATAATTGTCGAATCAATCGAGATTCCTATTCCCTTAAGAACATTTTGTGCCACATATACCCTGCTAATATCCGCCCCTGAAAAGTTTTGACAGTACAAGTTTTTTTATCAACAACAGAAGCATTCAACGTTCCACATGCTACTGCTGCTACAAAAAAGCGTTGCTGCATAAGTAATTCAGCACGCAAGGTATACAGCGTAGAAACAATCTGTGACAGTGTTGAAGCCTCGAGGTAAGCGCAGTCACTAAAAGCATAGGCCTCGCATCCTTCAACAAGGCTACGTTGCAGGCAATTTGTGAAAATAGAAATACTTTTGCTGTACGAAGTAGCATCATCAGTGGATAGATTTTTGGTTCCGAGCAAGTCTAGAAAGGCAATATAGCTCATAAAATCCCCCCATAGCATAAGTCACTCGACTACACTATTAGATGTAAAATCACCGCCGAATAATCTTGAAAAAAGCAAGGTATGGATAATAACGAGCAACTCTTTCATACATCGAGAGCGGGACAATCTTTACTGTCCCATTTTTCCAACTCTTTCGCCCAAAAAATCCAGAATCTTTTGGGCTCCTTATGACGTTTTGGACGACGGTTCATCACTAACATAATGTAAGGGCCTGGGTTTGGAATCTTTTTGTACTCCTTTTGAACTTTCTGCCGAGAAAGCTGTTTTTCCTTAGTAAAGTATAATAATTGTTGTTCAAGGGAGGGTTCAACTAAAATGTAAGGTTTCAAAAAGTCAATCCAAATGGCCTCATACTTCTTGCAGTCAAAATTATCTACTCCGATATCGTGACACGAAAACGCAAAAGAGTAATAACTTATGCTATCCAAGCAAACTTGTTTCGCTTCATCCGGAACGGTCAGATTATGTTCGTAGGCATAAGCCAATTTCTTCTGTGAAAATTCTCTACGGAACGCAAGATCATTTTTCGGGGAAGTAAAACTTCCCCAAGAATGGTACATCGCAATATCCGTAAGAATATCAACACAAATCGATTCAACCGCCTTAATGCTAGGAACTGCATAAACCGCATTGACATTTTGCTTGGCTCTCACTGTGGCCTCATAATGAACAAGGTCAACTTCCACAATATGAGAAATTTTAGCCGAATCAAAGTATTCCGCCGTGATAATGTAAGACGCAGCTGCATTTGTAGAAACGATAATGCGAAGATCTCCTGATTCAGCGATGTCGGCAGGATTAGGAAGCAACTCGATTCGTATCTGCGGAATAACTGCACCGCACACCTGATTCAGTGTATTGATACGATTATTTAACTGTTTTTGCAAATTGTTGCGTAGAGAAAGAACAAGTTGCGTTTGAGTGTTTACTTCTCCTCTAGAATCTCGGATAGCAACAACGGCACGGCGAAGAATATCATTGCTACATGATAAGAGAGGCGGAATAGATTTGGATTTCTTTTTCATAGAGAGTGGCCTCCTGTATTATCCATAATAACGCAAAAGCTTTCTTTGAGCAACAGAAAAAGCAGCATACAATGCATAATTAAACATGCCGAAATGTATCGAATAAATATCCATATCTTCGAAATCAATAGTATCTCAATAGAATTATAGACAACAAGGATTTTTTTTGCAATATAGCAAATCCCACAATATTTCCAGACGCAATTTGTATGAGATGTTCACTTACATCCCAAATTGATTAGCTCCATTAACAAGTGAATAGAATGAATCGTTTTTTGATCGAAGACCTTTTTGAAATCCTCGAATACTCCAATTCTGATATTCAATTGGAGTATTTTCTCTTTTAGTGAAGTCCGTCGGTTTTATTATTAATTTTGTTAATAGCACGCTTGATAAATACAATTCTTCTTTGAGATACAACTCATCTTTTTTGATTTCTAGTTATAGTAGAATAACTTATTCGTAAAGTAAAAGTCTCCCACTTACATCATCATTGTAAATGAGAGACTTTTCTGTTTTATGATTTCTTCGTTGGTGAGTTTTTCATCCTCAACCCCAGCCAACTTTCCAGTGTCTGCAAATCGCTAAACAGAATGTCGTAAACCTCATCGCTTACCAGCGGCGTATGGGCTTCATACGCCGCGCGGCAGCGGTTCAGGTGGTCTGTCAGTTCCCGCAGCTTGTCGATAAAAGCGGCTTTTTCCTGCCATTCTTCGGTTCTCATTGGCTTTTGGGGGCGCAGCGGCCGAAATTCAACTCGTGGATCACCGACAGGATGGTTTCATCGTCATCCCAGTCGGCGGAAAACGCTGTCGGCGCATAAGTGCCGTCCAGTAGGACCATTACTCTCCCCTGCTCAATGCGCAGGGTCACATCCTTGCGCCGGGCGCAGACGATGGCGAGATTTCCGATTTGCTTCATAATGTAAGCACTTCCTTTCTTACGCAGCCTGTAAAGCCATAGGCAGCACCTTACGGCTCCACAGGTCAATGAATTTCTGTACTTCTTCTGTTGGTTTGCTGTTATGATCGCCGTGGATCTGTGCGATTTTGCCATCGCGCACTTCTACGGTCACATACGGCTTTTTCGGCTCTTCCACGCGGCGAACAAATACAATTAAGCATCTGCCCTCTGCCACGTTGTCAATATATCCGCCAACACAGTGGTGCAGCGCTTTTCCCTCGTCAACAAGGTCGTTGGCTCGTTGTGGGCAGACGATTTGCAGTTCTTTATTGGAAAGAGCCGCTTTCCGCGCAAAGCCCGCGTAGGCCATGCAGAATGCCTTGTTTTTCTGTGCATCGTTGATCTTTTGGATACGCTCTGCTTCTCGGTCATGCGCCGCTGCGCAGTTTTTCGGGAACAATACCGATTTATCTTTCATGTCATAGGCCTGCCTGCGGCACATATGCAGGTAGTCCACATAGGTTGTCACCAGCGTTCCTATTGTCAAATCACGGTATCTGTTGAGCGGGCGTGTTTCACAATAAATTGGGAATTGCGCCTCCATGTAGCGCATGAACTTTTCCGCCGTCATGTACCGGAACACATCCGTAGGAATTTCCGCCACTTTGTTGTCGATTTTCCATTGAAATAGCGCTTTCCTGCTGCACAGGTTGATTGCCACATAGGGTTGATACTTTTTCAGCATCGCCATGGTTGCATTTTTCTCCAGCAGAAAAGACACATCTTCTTTCTGCACGCGCAGAATACGATGCGTTTTGGTTTGCGTTTCATCCAATGCATCACTGAACCCGTCGCGGTAGACAACGTCTGACACAATGTCCCTAAAGCCCACTTTCGTCAGTCGTTCGATCAAAAGCGGGTGCTGTAAGTACATTTTCAGGTAGTAGCTGACCTGCATCGGGTTATATGTCTGCTCATAGAACTGCCGCAGTGCGCAGTATTCCCAAAGCGTGCCATACAGCACTTTTTTCAAGTCCCGGCAGATATATTGCACCGATTTCTTCAGAAATAAAGCACTCTATACCGAACAAGGCTCCCGGATGATGGCCGTGCCGCCAATGGGTCACACTATCATAGTCTCTACTATAATAGTAGGGCTCAATGGTCGCCTTTTTGCCATCATCGCCGCAAACAAATATACGCATGACTTCATACGCGGATTTTCTGGTGGTATCCTTTCCTTTGACGTAAGACCAGTACAGCTTATAGATGCGCACCACAAGCTCATGCGGGCTGATTTGCTGGACTACCTGACAAGTTTCCCTGTCTTCATAGTAGGCAGCCCTTCTCCCCTGCGCCTTGGCTATGACCTTCTGGTCACATTTTGGGCAGCGCAAAACATCGTTGTTTTTGGGCCTTTTTTATTACAGAAAAACTTCTCGCAATAGGTGCAGTACACCTGTGTTTTGACTCGGCCGTTATTGTAGTCATAGAACAGGTAGTGCGGCATTATGTGCTTATCTGCCCAGCGCTTCAAGTTGGCGGGCGTTTGTGGCACACTGCTCATTTTGTTCAGAACTACAGTATCCCGCTTGTAGCGGCGGATTTTTGTCTGTTGGTCACGAATATCCTGCTGGTACCAATTCAGTTCCCACAGAACTTTCGTGGGATCACTTTTTGCTCCGATATACCTGGCAATCGTATGGCATCCAGCCTTTTTATAAAACACGCAGGATTGCAAAAAATCTCCCATGTAATAGTCTGTTAGGTGCTGCACCATAGCATCCCGCCACTTGACATTGCCTTCGGCATCGCGTTCCAGCGTGGCAAAGGTATCCTTGCCTGAAACACAACCCACTTTGGCATACGGTCATTTGCTTTCAGGCGTTCACATTCATAAAAGTAAACTGCCAGCACTCTATGCCCACCGAGCAGCTTGACTGCGGCAGTGACAAGGTATTTCACCCGTTCTGTGTACAGCACACCGGCATTCAGGCTGATGTGCAGCGGGACATTGGCCGCATGGCGGCAGGCTCGTTTGTCCAGTTTCATCCTGCTGCCTCCTCTGTGCCGAAGTCACCAAAGGTGAGCTGTTCTTCATCTGCGGGTTTCGGGGCAGGCTTAGGTGCTGCCTTTTTGGGCTTCTCTTTTTTGCCGGTTTTGGACGCTTTCCCATTGTAGGTCTTAGGTACAAACTTTTCTTCGGGCTCTGCATCCTCTTTGACATCGGCATCGCGGAAATACTCCCGCGCCCACTGGTAGCAGAGTTCGTCCGGCACATCACCGCCGAAACCGCCGCCCATAGGCTTCTCATCGTTGTCCTTCATTTCCTGTTCCAGATACTCCCGCGCTTGCGGTTGATGTAGTGGAAGCAGTTTACTATCTTTTTCTTAGGGTTCATCACAAGCCGGGCAAAGGCGGGGTCAGTCAGACACTCGGTCTGCACATCCTCCATAACGCAGAGCTTCATGTTGCGGCGGGTCAGGCGCTCGGTGTCCTGCGAGACGCGGTTCATGGATGCCTGCATCACGTCGTCATCCGACATGGCGGCAAGTCGGTCCAGCTCCTGCTGTTCCCGCAGTTTCTTCTGCGCCTGTTTTGCCTCCCATTCAGCTTTGCGCTTGGCTTCGGCGGCATCAAATTCAGCCTTTTTGCGGGCTTCTTCTGCTTCCTCCTCTTGCGGTTTCGGCTTCGGGGGTTCAACCGGCTCAAATTCTTCGCTGAAAGAATCTACGGTTTCACTGTCCGAGGACACCTCGAAAGCATCATCCTCGGCATCGCGGTTCATCATATCAATTTCAGATAATATACCCATTGTCCTATCCTTTCTAAAAAAGGCAGAGAGCCGCCATACGGTAGCTCTCTGCCATAACTTTTGCGCGGCTTTAGGCCGCATTTTCTTTTACTTCTTCCTGCCGCAAAGCAAGCTGCCAGTCATCTATACCCTTGTAGGCAGTATTCCAGACAAGGCTTGTGCTTTGCAGCCCGGCCGCATGGGCGATCTGCTGGACCTTTTCGGCCGCAGATGCCACATACTCATTTTCTAACTTGTCCATGTCGTAGGCTTCCACGACCAGCTTGGTGCCGTTCTGCGCCATGCAGCGCAGCGCGGATTCCAAGCCGTTCAGACTGTTCACCCCTGCCACAGCGATAAATGAGCGTCCTGTCAGGCAGTGAGCAATATCGGCTTTGAGCAGCCCTTCCGTCACATACACGGTCTTGGCAAACGGCTCGCCCACAAAATGCAGCGGGCTGCCGGAGGTCACACCATGCGGCTTACCGATTGAGGACAACCAGATATACTTAGCCCCGCTTTTACCCGGTGGGTCATCCCTGCGGCGCAGCGGTGTGTCCAGCCGTATCTGCATACCGCAGATCAGACCATCTAAACCGACAGCCGGGAGCAAGATGCCCGCCGTGCGGCTGCCGAAGTTGATCGTCCACCGCCCGGCATCGTCTTGATAGAAGCCCGGTACGCCCTGTAAGGTACAGCCCTGCCGCCGCAGGCGCTCGGCATAGCCGCGGCACAGAAACGCAGGCGGGGTTGATTTGAGTCCGAACCTTGCAATCTGGTATTCGGTCAACCCGCGCCGCGGTGACAGCAGATGCGCTTTGTGCGTGGGTGTCAGCGGCAGCATGGAGAGCAGCAGCGAGTAGGTCTGGTGTATCTCCTGCGGGGTAGCGCGGGCATTTTGCTCCGGCTTTATCCCGATGCAGTCATTCACCCTTGGCCGGGGTGTGTACCGCCCCAGTGCCTCGCATATCTCGCGGTAGGCATCGGCATTGCTGGTGCAGTAATAGTGGGCATACAGTGCCAGCATACCGCCCGCCGCGCCGCAGCGATTGCAGCGCCAGACGTTTTTGTCTGTGTTGACGTTGAGCCGCCCGCGCTGGTCTCCGCAAAAGGGGCAGTTCAGGTACAGGCTCGACGGCAGACGGCGGCGGACGGTAAGCCCCAGAAGTTCTACCACATCGGCAATGCCAAACGGAAACGTATCGGAAGATGAGGTCATGCAAAACGGCCTCCTTCCCGGTTATCCTGCCTGTTTCTCCTGCAAGCTGTCCCATATGATGGCGGCCGCCGCGCGAAGAATGTTGTTCTCGCCCTGATAGCCTTTCACATACCAGCGCAGGCTGGCGGCACGACGGTCAGCCACCTGTGCCAGCGTCCAACCCTTGCAAGTACCGCAGTCAACGATGACGTTCTGCGCCTGCTCGTAGGTCATCTGCCGGCGGATCTCCTCCACAGGGCTGCTTTGAGTATATGCAGCGGCGGGAGGTTCCTGCTCCAGCACAATGACATTCTGCGGCTGCTCTGCCGGGGTCTGCGCAGGCTGTACGGATTCCCGCACAACAGTCTTGGGCTTTTCCACAACTTCTGCCGTGACCTGTTCGGGAACGGGCATATCGTCTGCCATGATGGCATCCAGCGGGTCAGCCTTGACAGGCTCCTGCGGGGCTGTCTTCACAGTTTCTGGCTGCTTCTGCACAGGTTCTGCGACTTCTACTTTCGTCTGCACAGGCTTGGCATCTGCCGTTTTTACCTGAACAGGCTTTGCAATCTCTACTTTCGCTCCCACCGGCACTTCACTGCCGTATTCCTCTGATTCACTGCCCACATCGGCAAACTGGATGCCGAAGCCTGCATTGGAGAGCGCCGTATCCAGTGCTTCCTCCTGCGCGGCCTCCACATACAGCCCACCGGGCGTTGCATCCAGCGTGCAGTTGGCGACATAGCTGCTCAACGGCTCGGCATCCTCACGGTCACGGTAGACCTTGCTTCAAAAATCGCCATCTTCTCGGTGATGCGCAGGGCGTTGAGCTTCAGCCGCCCCGTGGGGCATGCCAGCCGGAACCACAGCTTTTTGTACCGCAGATCCAGACGCATCACGTCCTCCCCTGTCTTGCGGGAAATTGTGCGACGCAGGAATTTCAGCGGATCAAAGCCGGGTACATGATTCAGCGCGGCCACAGTGGCGTTGGTGGTGTACAGCATAGGTTCTTGATTCCCTTTCATGGGTAATTTCTCCCTTCATTATTACATTCAGCCGGCCTGTTGCAGTTCCGGCAGTACATTTCGTTCGGTGTGGTAGGCCTTGCAGTACAGGCGGATGCGCTCGCCCAGCATGGTATTGCGCTTGCTGATGTCGGCACGATGGACTGCCATAAACAGGATCGGCTTATGCCCCACAAGGATGACTTTTTTCTTGGCGCGGGTCACGGCTGTATACAATAAATTACGATACAGCATGATTGTGTGTGCCTTGACGATGGGGATAATGACCGTTTCGAACTCCGATCCCATTGCTTTATGAATCGTAGTAGCGTAGGCAAGGTCAACATGCGCCAGTTGTTCCGGCGTGTAAGTCAACTTGCGGTCGCCGCCAAAATCCATCTGCACGAGTCGTTCGCCTTTGCTGCTGGTGGTGATGCCGGTAATAAAACCGAGGTCACCGTTGGACACTTTCTCGGTGTTCTTTGTCTGCATAATGCGGTCATGGACGCGGAACGTGCGGTTACCGATCTTCACTTCTTCCTCGGCGGAACGGAACGGATTGACCCGTTCCCGAATGGCACGGTTAAGCTGCTCGGACGCTGCCTCGCCTTTCTCACGGAACGGCGAAAGGATCTGCACATTCTCGATGCCACGCTCGGCGGCTTCTTTGCAATAAATGTCCTGAATTCGTTTTGCCGACTCAATCTGCGTCGGGCTGTCAACAAACACAAAGTCATTGCCATAGTACAGCTTGGTGCTGCCCTCGTTGATGAACTTCGCATTGTAGGCAATCAGGCCGTCTTTCGACTGGCGGAAGATCCAATCCAGCACGGTAACAGGTACCATTCCGCTGTGAATCAGCTCATAGAACACATTGCCGGCACCCACGCTGGGCAGCTGGTTCGGGTCGCCCACAAGAACAACTCGCGTGTGCTGACTGATGCGCTTGAAAAAACTGCTGTGCCAGCCACATATCCACCATAGAAAACTCGTCCACGATGATGAGGTCGGCATCCACGGTTCTGACACGGTCGCCGTCTCCGATTTCTTCCCCCGTACCGAGGCCCAGTGCGCTATGCAGCGTGCGGGCTTCGTCCACGCCGGTACTTTCCGCCATGCGGCGGCTGGCACGGCCTGTGGGAGCCATGAGCGCAAACTTTCCTTTCGGGTGCAGGTTCTTAAACACTTCGATAATGGCTTTTAACACGGTGGTCTTGCCGGTACCGGGCGAGCCGGTGATAATCGTCAGCCCATGCTGGAACGCTGTGCGCACCGCCTGTTCCTGCTTTTGGGAAAGCGTGATGCCCAGACTTTCGCGCACCGATTCCAGCGAGGATTCGATGTTCTCGGCCACGCTGATATAGGCAAGCCGCTCGGCAATCATGCGAGCGGTATCGTCCTCCTGCCCGAACACGCGCGGACTGTACAGGTACTGCTTGTAGGCGACCACTGCGCCGTGCAGAATCATCTGCTGTAAGGTCTCCTGTACTTCCTCGGTGCGGACGCGCTGTTCCGGGATGGGAATGGGCGCGTTGAGCAGCAAGAGAGTTTCTTTCGTCAGGTCTTCAGCAGGCAAGAACAGATGCCCCGATTTGCTGCGGGCATCTTCCAGCGTGTACAGCACTGCGCCTTTGATACGTTCGGTGCTGTGCAGGCGGTTGTCTGTCTTGCGGACGATGCCGTCCACACGCTTGAAGCCGAAGCCGGAGATCTGGCACAGGTCATACGGGCATTTTTTGAGGATGTCCACACACGCCGGGCCGAAGTGCTGATAAATTTTCAGCGCCGTGGCGGGCGTGATCTTGAACGGTCCCAAAAGACTCATAAGATTGCGCAGAACGCGGCTCTCGGCGTAGGATTCCTCAATATCCTTGAGTTTTCCCTCGGTGATGCCGCGGATTTGCAGCAGCTTCTCCGGCGAGTTATCAAGGATATTCAAGGTATCCGGGCCGAACGTGGCGACAATGTTCTCTGCCGTCTTGGGGCCGATGCCCTTGATAAGCCCGGAGCCAAGATACGCCAGCAGGCCGTCCGCTGTCTGCGGAACGATTTCCTGCCACTGCTCGACTTGCAGCTGATAGCCGTACTTGTTCTCCACCCATTCGCCGTCCAGTTCCAGCTCCACCGCCTTGGTGCGGGGCAGTTCGTACCCCACCGCCGTAAAGCGCAGCATGCGGTCGCGTAATAACGGCCGTTGCAAGCCTGTGGCGGGATGCGCGGGTCGCTGGTCTTGACAACGATGATGGAGAATTTGTTTGCTTCATTGTAAAAAATCGTAGATTCGTAGGTGACACGGCAGCCGGTAATGCCGCGGTGTTCCTGTTCACTGTCGTGCATAGGCACGCTCCCTTCTTTGTCAGGCGGCTTCGTCCGCCGCTTTTGCCTTGATGCTGAACCGCCGCGATTCCGATACCGTGACGTATTCGTCGTAAATATCCGGGTGCAGCAGCTTCAGCTTTTGGAGATTATCTTTCGTGATGCCTGTCCTGCTGACGGGATTGTAGCTGATGGTGTACTGTGTACCGCCGTACTCCCCCATCGCCATGCAGCTGCCGTTGAGTTTGGCAACCATTTGGCCTTTCAGCCGCTGCATTTCTGTGTCCAGCGTTTTGACCCGCGCTTCTACCTGCTGTTTTTGCTCCTGTAAGCGGAGATACCGCAGCATGGTGGTAGACAGGTCGTTGTCCAGCTGGATAGCAGGAACCGTCTTATCCGCAGCACCTAAGCGGCGGCGCAGACTTTCGAGGATCAGGCTGCCGTCCTCGGTGTAGGGCGGCGGGATGCGGGTCAGGATGTGGTCGTGCCAGAACTCGCGTTCCAGATAAACCATCTCCTGCTCGTACTCCCGATCACGGTACAGGTGGCGGATGATGGCTTCGTCCTCATTGTTGCCATAGAGACAGCAATAGAAGATTTCGTCCATGTCCATGACAGCCATGTAATGGCGTCCCTGTGTTTCGTAATAGACGGGAACATATTCCTCGCCGTCCTTCCACCAGTGGTCTTTCGCGTTGTAGTTGGTCGTTTTTTTATCTCCAGCAGCGCAATTTCCCCATTTGGCAGACGTACAAAGTAGTCCACATCTGCCAGCATGAAAGGATACTGCGGGTGCTGGAACATCTTTTTGATTTGGAATACTTCCAGCCCGGTTTTCTTGGTGAATATCTGCGCGACCAGCGGTTCCAGCAGATGCCCCATTTCCAAGCGCCACCCAGTTGCCTGTATCATCGACAGCCGAAGCAATGTTCAGCTTATCATCGTACAGGTCGCGGGCGGTGCGGAACGGAGAAATGCCGAGGATTGCGGCGACATCGCTGCCGCTATCCCCTGCCTGCGGTATGCCAGCCTTCCTGCTCGTGAGGTTTTCGGTGCTGACCAGCACCTTGGGTTCCTGCCGTATGTGCTCCGGCATCCTCAGCCCCTCCTCTCGCGCTGGCGATAGGGGCGCTTGGGCCGGGTGCG
>ENA-OQCD01000430-OQCD01000430.1-human-gut-metagenome-genome-assembly--contig:-NODE-430-length-11846-cov-2.159826_pt1 | contig 11846 bp, 15 predicted proteins | sample MGYA00242755_ERZ504571 | MGnify/ENA primary metagenome ERZ504571 (study PRJEB26092, sample SAMD00036274) | human gut metagenome | host: Homo sapiens | study: EMG produced TPA metagenomics assembly of...
CATTGCCAGAACGAAACGTAAGACAGGCAGGATATAAATCTCATACTGGCTGTATAAATTCTTTATTCGCTGTTTATTCGAGTAATGCTGTCATTTTTATATCCTCCTGTAACTCCTCTGGCTGAAGATTTTTTATCTTCGCGACCGTAGATTTTACTTAATTGTGTAAGTTCTTCATAATAATTTTTCACACTTTTCTTTGCTTTATGGTATTTCACCGTATATTGGATATATGTCAGGACAGAAAACAGTACCAGCACTGCCACATACCCCAGAATAACTTCCACGCCCAGTGAAACAAGGTTCATCTTATGAACATTATCTATCAGATATTCAGCAAAATATGCTGCGATACCGGCCAGAATCAGGCAATACCCAATCGTAACAAGGAAAAAATTCTTAATCATGGCAAGTCCGATATAATCACTACGGTAGTACCTGCTGACCGGGAAGATATTTCTTTCCTTCACCCTGTTCATACATGGCAAGTTTATTCATGATTTTTATCTTCTCTTCATTTAACATAAATTACTCCTTACTGTATGCTTTTCCTTTTGCTATAATCCGCTATTACTGTTCACTCTGTTCTCAGCAACAACCTGATATCATTCATATAATCATACAGATTAATTGTAACATATATCATTATGTATGAAAAGTGTTTTTTCTTATCTCCTGCCTATGCAAACCGTAAGAAAATAAACATTTCCGGCACCTTTTCTCTTCAGGCATCCGGCCATTGCATCGATCGTACTTCCTGTTGTATACACATCATCTATCACCAGGATATTCTTTCCCCCTGACATCTCCGGTCACGCAGAACGCTTTTTTCCAGGTTTTTTTCTTCTCTGCAAAGCATTCAGTTTTTTCTGCGACTTTGTCTTTAAAACTTTCTGCACAATATTGACATCTGTGGAAATCCCGGTATAATGACCGAGTTTCTCCGCCAGATATGCAGCCTGATTAAAACCTCTCTGCCGCTCCTTCGACCTGTGTACCGGAACCGGCACGATCAGATCCGGCTTCCATTCCCGCAATTCTTTCTGTGCATATCGATACATTGCTCTGGCGTAAAAATCACCGTATTCTCTGCATCCATAGTACTTATATCTGGTAACAGATCTTCTCATTATGCCATCATAAACAAAAATACCTCTTCCCTGTTCATACATATGCCTGTGTTTCTGACAGTCTCTGCAGTATTCCCCTGTTTCTATGGGTTTTCCACATTTATAACATCTGGGATGACCAATCGGACGAAGTTCTTTCTCGCATTCCGGACAGATCATCCTTCGCTGATCTGCCAGTATTTTCTGACAGACCGGACAGCATCTCGGGTAAAAAAATATCAGCAACCATTGTTCAGAAACCGTTTTCATTTTCCTATTTCCTTTCCACTTATTTTACTTCTTTTGTTTTGCTATCCTCTGTATTTCTGTTTTTTTCATATTATCGGAATAAATTTTTTCTCTGTTATTATTCAGTCATCAGATCACAGTCTGCAATATCATTCTTCACCATCTGTATTATTATCCCCTGTAGTCTCACTCAGTTCTCTGTCATTCCGTTCATCCAGTGCACTTGTATCCTCTTCTGCTTGTTTTTCATTGCGTATCATCTCTGCAAAGGTCTCCTCGTTTCCCACAACCGTCACACATTTTCTTGCTCTGGTAACTGCGGTATAAAGAAGGTTCCTGTTTAAAAGCATCTGTGGTCCGGAAAGCAATGGAAGTATGACTGCCGGATACTCAGATCCCTGAGACTTGTGGATTGTAATAGCATATGCAAGTTCCAGTTCCTCCAGCTGTTTGAACGAGTACATTGCAAAAACGTCCATCCTCAAATTCCACTTCTGCTGTCTCAGCAAATTCATTGATTTCCCTGAGGATTCCGGTGTCTCCGTTAAATACTCCCACGCCTTTCTCAATGACAACCCCATATCGTCCCCGGATTTCCCATTCCATCTGATAATTATTTCTGATCTGCATGACCTTGTCCCCTGTGCGGAACAGCCGGTCTCCAACCGCCCTCTCGGATTTCCCGTCTTCCGGCGGATTCAGGTATCTCTGCAGGATCTGATTCAGCCGCTCTACTCCCAGAAGTCCCTTTCTCATAGGTGTCAGTACCTGTATCTCAAAGGGTTTGGCATCTACATAGCGCGGCAGTTTCTCCTGGATCAGCGCGATCACTACTCTTATAATGATATCTGCATCATATCTCTTCAGAAAAAAGAAATCCCTGCTCTTATTATTGATCTGAACCTGTTCTCCCTTATTTATCTTATGAGCATTTACAACAATATCACTCTCTGATGCCTGTCTGAATATCTTAGTCAGTTCCACTACAGGGAAACATCTGCTTCGGATAATATCTCTCAGCACATTGCCCGGGCCTACACTCGGAAGCTGATTCTCATCCCCCACAAGGATCAGTCTGGTTCCTGCTACCACTGCAAGAAGAAGAGAATGCATCAGATGAATATCCACCATAGACATTTCATCAATAATGATCACATCTGCCTCCAGCGGATTCTGTGCATTCCTCTCGAATTTAGCTGAATGCCCGTCCCTCTCTTCCTCCGGCATTCCATTCAGTTCCAGCAGACGGTGAATTGTCTGCGCCTCATATCCGGTAGTCTCTGTCATTCTCTTTGCAGCACGTCCGGTAGGTGCAGCCAGCCGAATCTCTGCACCTTCTCCCTCAAAAAAAGCGGATGATCGCATTGATCGTTGTCGTTTTACCTGTACCGGGGCCTCCTGTAAGAATAAAGAGTCCATGATCCGCTGCTTCAGTGATTGCTTTCTTCTGCATTTCATCCAGAACAGTTCCTGTCTCTTTTCTCGATCAGCTCAAATTTCTGTGCCTGACAAGCTCTTTTATCCTCAGGACACACAATATTCAGTTCATTAAGCATCCTGGCAGTGTTCAGTTCCAGATAATAATACTGTGCCGGATAAAACGATAGTTTCTCCGCTTTTTTTCTTTCAGCACCAGCTCCTGTCAATAACCATATCCATAAGATGTTTCTCCATATAGGATTCATCTACTCCCAGAAGTCTGGCACATCTTGTAAATAACTGTTCCCTCGGAAGATAAGTATGTCCTTCTCCCGAAGCCTGCAGAAGAGTATACAGCATTCCGCTGCGGATTCTGTAATCTGAGTCTGCGTGAATACCGACTCTGGCAGCAATCTCATCAGCAATCTTAAATCCCACACCGGAAATATCTTCCGCAAGTCTGTAAGGATTCTCCTGAAGGATCGTATAGACAGATTCCTTATATTTCTGATAAATCTTTGCGCCCAGGTTCAGGGAAATCCCATATTTCTGCAGAAAGATCATTACTTTTCGCATCTCTGCCTTCTCACTTACCTGCGCAGCGATCTCCCGGGCTTTTTTCTCACTGATTCCCTTTACCTCTGCAAGCCGCTCCGGCTCTTCTTCTACGATACGGAGTGTGTCATCTCCAAACTTCCGCACGATCCTGGCAGCCAGTGCAGCACCGATTCCCCTGATGGCGCCCGAACCCAGATAACGTTCTATTCCATATGTATCCTCCGGCATCTTCTCTGTAAAAGAACTGATCTGAAACTGTTTGCCATATACCGGATGATGGATATATACTCCGGTTGCTTCAATAGATGCCCCCTGTGTGATCGCAGGGAAACTTCCCACGCAGGTCAGCTCTTCCTCTTTTTTTGTACCTTTCAGTACCATAACTGTATATCCGTTATCTTCATTTCTGAAAATAACATGATCTATGTATCCTGTGACAGTTTCACTCATGTGCTTTTTCTCCACACCTCCTGCTTCTTTGACCCTCTGACAACGCAAAAAAGGCACTGCACTGCGCAGTACCTCCTGCTTTATCCGTCAAAAACGTGCCATTACCTCTGCATACTTACCGGTTCCCACTGCGACCACGCTCATTGCATCCTGCACAGTCAGTGTACTTACTCCGGTTCTCTGCTCGATCAGTGTATCCATCCCATGAAGAAGGGCACCGCCGCCTGTAAGTACGATTCCTCTGTCTACAATATCCGCAGCCAGTTCCGGCGGTGTCTTTTCCAGAATTCCATGAACAGTCTCCACAATCTGGCTTGTAGCATCCTTTAACGCCACACGTATTTCTTCTGAGGTAAGTGTCACTGTCTTCGGCAGACCGGTGATCACATTTCTCCCCTTTACTTCCATTGTTCTCGGATTTGATTCCTCTATAGCCGTACCAATCTGAATTTTGATCTTCTCTGCCATATCTTCTCCGATAAAAAGTCCATGATTCTTTCTCACATAGTTCAGTATAGCCTGATTAAAAGTGTCCCCTGCAACTTTCACAGAAGCGGAAACCACAACCCCCGCAAGAGAGATAACCGCAACATCCGAAGTTCCGGCTCCAATGTCTACGACCAGATTTCCAAAGGGCTTGGTCACATCCACCCCGGCTCCGATTGCCGCAGCTATAGGTTCCTCCACCATATAGACATCTCTGGCACCAGCCTGATAGGTTGCTTCCTCCACTGCCTTTTTCTCAATCTCTGTAATTCCACTGGGAACACAGATACTGATCCTGGGCTTGCGGAAAGCTCTTCTTCCTATTGCTCTGGATATAAAGTATTTCAACATCTTCTCTGTAACTGTATAATCAACGATCACGCCCTGTCTGATGGGACGGATGATCTCCATATCTGAAGTAATGCGCCCTTCCATCAGACGGGCTTCTTCACCGATCGCACGTATCTTCTCTGTATTTTTATCATAAACTACGATCGAAGGCTCATTTAGCACAAGCCCCTTTCCTGTAGAATAAGCCAGACTGTTCCTGGTTCCCAGGTCAATTCCAATATCACTTGTCGGCATGGAAATCCCCTTTCTGTTCTTACGTTCTCCTCATCCCCTTCAACTGATCATTACTTTTTACAGTCTCTACCGGGGACTTATCCGGTTTAGTTATAACAACTCCATAAAATAATGCGATCAAAACAGTCCAACAGGGCTTCACATCCTGATAAGCCGGATCAAAATATATTATTTACGAGAATTGCTATAAATAATCTCTTCTATTATATACAACTTCCATTTAAAAAGAAAGTCCTGCAATATGATTTCAAGATTATTTCAGATATTTCTTTACATATTTTCCGGTATAGGAAACCGGTGACTGTGCCACCTCCTCAGGAGTTCCCTGAGCAACTACGGTACCTCCTTTGTCTCCGCCCTCCGGTCCGATATCAATGATATAATCTGCGGTCTTAATCACATCCAGATTATGCTCGATCACAACTACTGTATTACCGCCCTCCGATAATCGTTTCAGAATCTCCACCAGCTTATGCACATCCGCAAAATGCAGACCTGTGGTAGGCTCATCCAGAATGTAGATAGTCTTACCTGTGCTGCGCTTGCTCAGCTCTGTGGCAAGCTTGATCCTCTGTGCCTCTCCTCCGGAAAGCTCTGTGGACGGCTGTCCCAGCCGGATATAGGAAAGTCCTACATCATAAAGAGTCTGTATCTTTCTTTTAATAGAAGGAACATTCTCAAAAAAAAGTCAGTGCTTCCTCCACCGTCATATTCAGCACATCGTAAATATTCTTATCCTTATACTTTACTTCCAGGGTTTCTCTGTTATATCTCTTACCTTTGCAGACCTCGCATGGTACATATACGTCCGGAAGGAATGCATCTCAATTTTGATAATACCGTCACCGCTGCATGCCTCACATCTTCCGCCCTTTACATTAAAACTGAATCGTCCTTTCTTATATCCTTTTGCCTTGGCATCTGCTGTTGCTGCAAAAAGATCTCTGATCTGGTCAAATACCCCGGTATAAGTCGCAGGATTGGAACGTGGAGTACGGCCAATAGGTGACTGGTCAATATTGATAACCTTATCCAGTTGGTTTGTTCCCAGAATATCCTTATGTTTTCCCGGAATCACTCTTGCCCGGTTCAGATCTCTTGCCAGACGTTTATAAAGAATCTCATTGATCAGAGAGCTCTTTCCGGAACCGGAAACTCCTGTGATACAGGTCATGATCCCAAGGGGAATTTTCACATCAATATTCTTGAGATTATTCTCTGCCGCTCCCTTGATAGTAAGAAAACCAGTTGGCTTCCGTCTCTCCAAAGGTACCGGAATTTTTAATTTTCCGCTCAGATAAGCTCCTGTGATGGAATCCTCGTTCTTCATCAGATCCTCTGCAGTTCCCATGGCAACCAGTTGTCCGCCATGCTCCCCTGCACCGGGACCTATATCTACAATACAGTCTGCGGCACGCATGGTATCTTCATCATGCTCCACAACGATCAGGCTGTTTCCAAGATCACGCAGTTTCATCAGAGAACCAAGAAGTCTGTCATTATCCCTCTGGTGAAGTCCGATACTCGGTTCATCCAGAATATAGGCAACTCCTACCAGCCCGGAACCAATCTGGGTAGCCAGACGGATTCTCTGCGCCTCGCCGCCGGAAAGAGTTCCTGTCGCACGTCCCAATGAAAGATAATCCAGTCCTACATCTGACAGGAAACTTACCCTTGCCCTGATTTTCTTTCAGAATCTGTCTGCCGATAAGCTGCTGTTGCTCGGAGAGCTGCATATCCGCCCAGAAAGGCTTTCAGCTTCTCTATGGAAAGATTGGTGACCTCATAAATATTCTTATCCGCCACAGTCACAGCCAGTGATTCCTTCTTCAGTCTCTGACCTTTACAGGTTTTACATGGAGTAATGCGCATGAAAGATTCATACTCCTGCTTCATGGCATCAGAGCCTGTCTCTCTGTAACGCTGCTCCACATTTCGGATCAGCCCCGGAAACGCCACATCGTAAACACCCTCTCCGCGCTGCCCTTTATAGTAAACCTTTACAGAATGTCCATTAGTTCCGTTGATCAGAATGTCCTGTATCTTCTCCGGATACTCCTCAAAAGGTGTTGCCAGGCTGAAATCATATTCTCTGGCAAGAGCATCCAGGATTGCCCTGGAAAAGCTTCCCTCATTTGTGCAGGACTGCCATCCTGTGACCACAATGGCACCATCCAGGATACTCAGAGATCTATCCGGGATCATCAGATCAATATCAAATTCCATTTTATACCCAAGTCCCAGACAGTCCGGACAGGCGCCAAAAGGATTATTGAAAGAAAAGCTTCTCGGTTCGATCTCATCTACACTGATACCACAGTCAGGACAGGAGAAGCTCTGGCTGAAATTGTGGATATTTCCATCCATAGTATCTACCATCAGAAGGCCCTCTGCCAGATCCAGCACTGTCTCAATGGAATCTGAGAGTCTTTTCTCAATCCCGGGCTTCACGATCAGACGGTCTACCACAATCTCTATATTATGCTTGATATTCTTGTCCAGACTGATCTCCTCGGAAAGCTCATACAGGTTTCCGTCAATCTGCACACGTACATATCCGCTTCTCTTTGCCTGCTCCAGAAGCTTTGCATGAGTTCCCTTGCGCCCCCGCACAACAGGCGCCAGAAGCTGGATCTTCGTTCTCTCCGGAAAAGACATGATACTGTCTACCATCTGGTCAACTGTCTGCTTCTTAATCTCTCTTCCGCACTTCGGACAATGAGGGATTCCCACTCTGGCATACAGAAGTCGGAAATAATCATAGATTTCTGTCACTGTTCCTACTGTGGAACGGGGATTGCGGTTGGTAGATTTCTGATCAATGGAAATGGCCGGCGGCAGACCTTCGATGCTCTCCACATCCGGCTTCTCCATCTGTCCCAGGAACTGTCTTGCATAGGAAGAGAGAGATTCCATATAACGGCGCTGTCCCTCTGCATAGATGGTATCAAAAGCCAGTGAAGATTTACCGGAGCCGCTCAGTCCTGTAAATACCACAAACTTATCTCTGGGAATATCCACACTTAAATTCTTAAGGTTATTAACATTGGCACCTCTGATCCTGATAAAGTGCTTCTTCGTTGTATCTGCTGCCATTGTGGGCCTCCTGTTTCTCATTTATAAATAATAACTGTTTCTTACCTTGACAGTTACACCTTTTTCGTATGTTATGATATTCATGGATTGTGCGCAGTTTCGCTGCCCCGCAATCCTCATGGCATCAGTATAATACAGGAACATTTGTTCGTCAAGGCGTTTACGGCAAAAAATCCGCCATAACGGAATTACTTACGTGGATTCCCTCTCTGCTCAGAAAAATCCTTCCGTTTTCTTCCAAAAGCAGTCCCATTGACTTATATTTTCTCAGAACATCCCCGTATATTGCATCTGTCTCACTGCCAAACTGCCGCTCAAACTCAGCTTTTGAGATTCCTCTGGTCATTCGGAGTCCCAGGAACATAAACTCCGCCATCTCATCCTCCCTGGTGAGAAGCGGCTCTTTTTTCTCTTATTTTTTCCGGAGTTCTGCTGTTTTCCAGATATTTTTTCATATCCTGTGTATTGGCAAAAACGTTCCTTTCCATAAAGGGAGGAAGCTCCCAGGCCAAACCCCAGATAATCCTGTCGGATCCAATAGCCCACGTTATGTCTGCATTCTCTGCCTTTCTTTGCGTAATTGGAAATCTCATACTGCTCAAAGCCATATTCTCCCAGAATCTGGGCTGTTGCCTCATACATATTGTACTCCGTATCTTCATCCGGCAGCTTCAGCGTCCGCGATGCAAAAGGTGTGCCCTCCTCAATGATCAGGCTGTATGCGGAAATATGTTCCGGATCCAGTCCTGCAACAGTGCGAAGATTGTGGATCCATCCTTCATAAGTCTGATCCGGGATCGCACTCATCAGATCAATATTGATATTGTCGAACCCTGCCTCTCTTGCACTTCTGTAGGTCTCCAGAAACTGCTCATAATTGTGGATCCTTCCAAGTATTTTCAATTCCCTGTCATCCGGCGACTGTAAGCCTATACTCAGGCGGTTGATTCCATATGTTCTGTATGTCTGCAGTTTGTTTCTGTCTGCAGTCCCCGGGTTTACTTCTATGGTGATCTCAGCATGATCCCCAATCTGAAAATTTCGTCTTATATGATTTAAAATTTCTCCTATGAATCTCTCATCCAAAACAGAAGGAGTGCCCCCTCCAATAAATACAGAGGATACACTCCTTCCTTTTCCTTCTTCTGCTGCATTGATTTCTTCAAGCAGAGCATCTACATAATCAGCCTGCTCCTTTGGACCTGACGGACCGGAAAGGAAATCACAGTAATCACATTTTTTTTATGCAAAATGGAATGTGGACATAGATTTCCATGGGAGAATCTGTGATATTCCTTCTCTCCATTGTAATCTGCTCCTGTTATGACCTGTTTTCTATTCCTCAGTATCTGATGTACTGCTGTCTTGCTCATTGTTATCTGCTGAGTCGACACTGTTATCTGTACTGTCGGCATCACTTTGGCTGTCTGAACTTTCCGCAGATGAGATACCTGCTGCATCCTGCTCTGCCAGATACGTATTTACCATTGTCAGATTACCATTGGTGGTAACTGCTGCGGAAGCTACCTGATCCGGTGCCGGAGTGGGACTTGTCTCTTCCGGCGCAACACTGATCTGGATCACTTTGGAGGACGCTTCATCTACCTCCCTGGTTTTCCCACATCCGGAGACAGAAATTCCAAGCAATAACATACATAGTATAACTGTTTTTCGCTTAATCATTTTCTTCAATATTTTAACCTTCTGTTGAGATGAGCACTATTCACAGATAACTGTTCAGTACCTTCACAGTTACCATTCATACTTTATTTATCATCCAGTTTCAATACACTCATAAATGCTTTCTGCGGAATCTCCACATTGCCTACCTGACGCATACGTTTCTTACCTTCCTTCTGTTTCTCCAGAAGTTTCTTCTTACGGGAAATATCACCGCCGTAACATTTGGCAAGTACATCCTTACGCATGGCTCTGACTGTCTCTCTGGCAATAATCTTGCTTCCGACAGCTGCCTGGATCGGAATCTCAAAAAGCTGGCGGGGAATCTCGTCTTTTTAATTTCTCGCACATCTTACGGCCTCTCTCATATGCTGTATCTGCATGCACAATAAAGGAAAGAGCATCCACCTCTTCTTTGTTTACCAGAATATCCAGTTTCACAAGCTCACTGCGCTCATATCCGCAGAGCTCGTAATCCAGAGAAGCATAGCCTCTTGAGCGGGATTTGAGGGCATCGAAGAAATCATAGATAATCTCATTTAACGGCAGCTTATATTTCAGAAGCGCACGTGTTTCTTCCATATAATCCATTCCCAGATACTGCCCTCTTCGTTCCTGGCAAAGATCCATAATTGCACCGATAAATTCAGTTGTTACCATGATCTCGGCATTTACCATTGGTTCTTCCATGTATTCAATCTCTGATGGATCCGGCAGATTGCTTGGGTTTGTCAGATTGATAACTTCGCCGTTAGTTTTGTATACTTTATAAATAACACCGGGAGCTGTGGTCACAAGATCAAGGTTGTATTCTCTTTCCAGACGCTCCTGAATAATCTCAAGATGGAGCAATCCCAGAAAACCACATCGGGAACCAAAGCCAAGGGCTACAGATGTCTCCGGTTCATAGAACAGAGAGGCGTCATTGAGCTGAAGCTTCTCAAGAGCATCTCTCAGATCACCGTATTTGGCACCATCTGCCGGGTATAATCCGCAGTATACCATAGGATTTACTTTCTTATAGCCCGGAAGTGCTTCTGCACATGGTCTTTCCTTATCTGTAACTGTATCACCTACACGAGTGTCACCAAGGTTTTTAATACTCGCAGTGATGTATCCTACCATGCCTGCTGTCAGTTCCTCGCATGGAATGAACTGTCCTGCACCAAAGTATCCGACTTCCACAACTTCTGTGGTGAAGCCTGTTGCCATCATATGGATCTGGGTGCCTCTTTTCACACGGCCATCCATGACACGGCAGAATACGATAACGCCTTTGTATGCATCATAAATGGAGTCAAAGATCAGGGCTTTTAATGGTGCATCTACATCGCCATGAGGTGCCGGGATCTTTGTTACGATCTGTTCCAGGACTTCTTCTACATTAAGTCCTGTTTTGGCAGAAATCCTTGGTGCGTCATGGGCTTCAAGGCCGATGACATCTTCGATTTCATTTACCACACGATCCGGTTCTGCGCTTGGCAGGTCGATTTTGTTGATGACCGGAAGGACATCCAGGTCATGGTCAAGGGCAAGATATACATTTGCCAGTGTCTGGGCTTCGATTCCCTGAGCTGCATCTACTACCAGGATTGCACCGTCGCAGGCTGCAAGGCTTCGGGATACTTCGTAATTGAAGTCTACATGGCCGGGGGTGTCGATCAGGTTGAAGATGTATTCTTCGCCGTCTTTGGCTTTGTATACGATTCGTACTGCCTGAGATTTAATGGTGATTCCACGTTCTCTTTCAAGTTCCATGTTGTCCAGTACCTGTGACTGCATTTCACGTTCTGTCAGAGTGCCGGTCATTTCGATGATTCGGTCGGCAAGAGTGGATTTGCCGTGGTCTATGTGTGCAATAATACAGAAATTTCTGATTTTGCTCTGGTCTATCATTAAGGAATTCCTCCTGAGTTCTTTCTTTATATACTGTATTGATGGGTTTGCTAATTTTGTATTATAACATATGGGGGAAGGGTTTGTCATCTATTTATCTACATTGGACGCACAGAAACAGTTACTGTTGTTACTGTTCACACACCTCGCGGGATATAGATATGAACAGTAACAGAAACATCCTAGTACATCGTTTCGTAAATAACTATACCAATCGCGTAGGATGCGGATTCGAGTGTGCTGGTATAAAAAAACGCAGGCGTAGCGGGCTACGCTGAGGCTTTTAGACCTGTGCAATCGGATTCGCAGACAAGTGAG
>ENA-OQCD01000431-OQCD01000431.1-human-gut-metagenome-genome-assembly--contig:-NODE-431-length-11839-cov-2.596824_pt1 | contig 11839 bp, 19 predicted proteins | sample MGYA00242755_ERZ504571 | MGnify/ENA primary metagenome ERZ504571 (study PRJEB26092, sample SAMD00036274) | human gut metagenome | host: Homo sapiens | study: EMG produced TPA metagenomics assembly of...
TGAATCCGTGCGGGCACTGGGAGCTGATGGGAATTGTCACAACGGTCCGCGGCGGAGCAACTATATCACCGAGAATATGGATCAGTGGCTTTCTGCACCACTGGCCCTTCTTTTTCAGCTGAATAACAGCCATGTACAGCAAGTGCAGGAGCTTCGTTCTGCGCTGGAGCAGGAGGCTGCTCTTCTTGCAGCCGGGAATTGTACGGAGAAGGACGCATTAGATCTGCGTTCCATTCTGGCACAGCTGGAGAGCGCAGAGGATGAGAAAGCTCGTGCAGGTCTTGATAAGAAGCTTCATACGAAGATCGGCAGGATCGCAGGAAATCCTATGATCTATAATGTTCTGGATGCGGCAGCACAGCTGACAGAGGAGATCATTTCCGGTACTCGAGCCTATATTATGCAGAAACATAATTCCGCTCTTGAGGTGGATGACCAGCACAGAAGACTGGTGGAAGCCATTATTTCCGGAGACCGGAACCAGGCGGAGAAGCTGATGCGCGAACATATGGAAACCATTGAGAAATATATAATTGAGATCGCACAGCAGCAGGGTGAGAACAGCCTTGTATTTCATCGCTGATCCACCTGACAAAAATTAAATAAAATTTCAGTAAAAATCCCGTTGATCTGGTAAGACCACTATTGATTTTGGTAAGACCGAGTGCTATAATAGGGACTGCATTGGTAATACCAAAAAAGTTTGGTATTATGGCAGTAACCTGCCGGAAATATCAGGAGAAAGGACTTACGATTATGGGATATGTAAAATGGAGTTATGACACACTGAACCATTTCTGCGGAGACGTTTTCAAAGCGTTTGGCTTTTCTGAGGAAGAGGGAAACATTATTAAAGATGTTCTTCTGACTGCTGATCTGTATGGGATCGAGAGCCACGGAATGCAGAGAATGGTTCGTTACCATAAAGGAATCGAGAAGGGGACGATCCATCCCCAGGCGAAACCGGAAGTTGTTTTTGAGACACCGATTTCAGCTGTGATAGACGGACATAATGGAATGGGCCAGCTGATCAGCCATTTTGCCATGGAAAAGGCAATTGAGAAGGCGAAGACAACTGGTGTGGGAATCGTAAGTGTACGAAATTCCAACCATTTCGGTATTGCAGGATATTATGCGAACATGGCCTGCCATGAAGGACTTCTTGGAATGGCATGTACCAACTCCGAGGCGATCATGGTACCGACTTTTGGAAGAAAGGCTATGCTGGGCTCCAACCCGATCGCAGTCGCTATGCCTGCAGACCCGTATCCGTTTTTCTTTGACTGTTCCACAACAGTTGTAACCAGAGGTAAACTGGAAATGTATAATAAGATGGGCAAGCCTCTTCCAGATGGCTGGGCACTTGACAAAAACGGTCATGCCAGCAATAATGCACCGGATGTACTTGCAAACATCGTAGCCAAGAAGGGCGGCGGAATCATGCCTCTTGGTGGAAACGAGGAAGTCAGCGGAAGCCATAAGGGATATGGCTATGGAATGCTCTGTGAGCTGTTCAGCTCTATTCTTTCCATGGGAGTTACCTCCGACAAATGCTGTACCTTCCCGGATAAGACCGGTATCTGCCATGGATTTATGGCGATCAACCCGGCGCATTCGGAGATCCGGATGCGATTCGCAAGCATTTTTTTCAGAATATCTTGAGGCACTTCGGGAGAGTCCGAAGGCAGATGGTCAGGACAGGATCTATACACACGGCGAGAAAGAGGTAGCTGCTGAAAAAGACAGAAAAGAGAATGGCATTCCGGTCAACGACAATACCATGGTAGAGCTTGCTGATCTCTGCAGTTATCTGAAGCTTGATTTTGGCGCTTATTTTGAAGGCTATGAGCTTCCGAAGGACAGTAAATTCTTCAATGGTAATTATTAATTCAGGTAATCCTTTTGAAATGAAATATATCATAATTATCCAAGGAGGAAAAGAAAATGGATTATGCAAAAGAGTCATTAAGACTGCACGGAGATTGGAAAGGTAAGATCGAGGTTGTTACAAGAGTGCCGGTTGAGAATAAAGACGACCTTTCTCTTGCATATACACCAGGTGTAGCTCAGCCTTGCCTTGAGATCCAGAAAGATATCAATAAATCCTACGAGCTTACAAGAAGATGGAATATGTGTCTTGTTGTAACAGACGGTTCCGCAGTTCTTGGTCTTGGTGACATCGGACCGGAAGCAGGTATGCCTGTAATGGAAGGTAAATGTGTACTGTTCAAGCATTCGGCGATGTAGACGCATTCCCGCTTTGCATTAAGAGCCATGATGTAGACGAGATCGTAAATACTATTTACATGATCTCCGGATCCTTCGGTGGTGTTAACCTTGAGGATATCTCCGCTCCGAGATGCTTTGAGATCGAGAAAAAACTGAAAGAGAAATGTGATATTCCGATCTTCCACGATGATCAGCACGGAACTGCAGTTATCACACTTGCAGGTCTGACAAACGCTCTGAAGGTTGTCGGAAAGAAGAAAGAGGATGTTCGTATCGTTATGAACGGTGCAGGTGCAGCTGCTATCTCTATCTGCAGACTTCTTCTGAAAGCAGGCTTCAAGGATGTTACACTCTGCGATAGAAAGGGTGCCATCTATGAGGGACGTACAGAAGGAATGAACCCGGTTAAAGAAGAGATGAGCAAGCTCACAAACCTTCAGAAGAAACAGGGATCTCTTGCAGAGATGCTGGTTGGCGCGGATGTATTTATCGGTGTTTCCGCTCCTGGAGCAGTTACAACAGAGATGGTTAAGACCATGAACAAAGATGCCATCATCTTCGCATGCGCGAACCCGACACCGGAGATCTTCCCGGATGACGCAAAAGCAGGCGGAGCTAAGGTTATCTCCACAGGAAGAAGTGACTTCCCGAACCAGATCAACAACGTTCTTGCATTCCCTGGAATCTTCCGTGGTGCATTTGACGTAAGAGCAAGCGATATCAACGATGAGATGAAGATCGCAGCTTCCAAGGCTCTTGCAGATCTGATCACAGACGAGGAGCTTTCTCCGGAGTATATCATTCCGAAGGCATTCGACAAGAGAGTCGGACCGGCTGTAGCCAAAGCAGTAGCAGAGGCAGCAAAGCAACAGGCGTAGCACGTATCTGATTACAGATACAGCACGGATATCCGTCCGATACAGACCAGAACAGCCCTTCATAAGTTAAGAAAATAAATCAGACACCCGTACCCTGTAACCCGGTACGGGTGTCTTTTTGCATCTGACAGGTGGTATTACCCTTTGACAAATGTCCTTCCAGTGAGTACAATAGCAAAAGAATATGATAGGAGGTCAAGCACAGCATGAAACCATGGGAAGCTAATATACGAAAAGTAGTGCCGTATACTCCTGGCGAGCAGCCAAACGAGAGCGGTATGATCAAACTGAATACAAACGAGAATCCATATTCACCGGCCCCGGGTGTGGAGAAGGCACTGAAAGCCCTTGATACCGACACTCTGAGACTTTATCCGGACCCGACAGCCGGAGACCTGGTACACAGCATTGCTGCGTTTTACGGGCTGAAGGACGAGCAGGTATTTACAGGCGTTGGATCTGATGATGTACTGGCAATGTGTTTCCTGACATTTTTTAATTCAGAGAAACCCATCCTGTTCCCGGATATCACCTATTCTTTCTATGATGTATGGGCCGATCTTTTCCGGATCCCTTATGAGCGTCCGGCACTGGATGAAGAGTTCCATATCCGGAAAGAAGATTATTTCCGCGAAAACGGCGGAATCGTATTCCCGAACCCCAATGCACCTACCGGTGTGGAAATGCCTCTTTCCGAGATCGAGGAGATCGTAGCAAAAAATCCGGAGAGCATTGTGATCGTAGATGAGGCTTATGTGGATTTCGGAGCCACTTCCGCACTGCCGCTGATCGAGAAATATGACAATCTTCTTGTTGTGCAGACCTTTTCCAAATCCAGATCTCTGGCGGGCATGCGTATCGGTTATGCCTTCGGAAATCCGGAACTGATCAAATATCTCAATGATGTGAAATATTCCTTCAACTCCTACACCATGGACCGTACCACCATTGCGGCCGGTGTGGCATCTATGAAAGATCAGGCATATTTTGAAGAGTGTTGTAATAAGATCATTACAACAAGAGAGTGGACAAAGACAGAGCTTAAGAAACTGGGATTTTCTTTCCAGGATTCCAAGGGCGACTCACTCTTTGTCCACACATGAGAGCTGTCCGGCAAAAAAGCTCTTCGGAGCACTCAGGGAGAAACATATCTATGTGAGATATTTCCCGAAGGACAGAATCGACAATCATCTCCGCCATCACATCGGTACCGATAAGGAGATGAAAAAAACTGGTGGAATTCCTGAAGGAATATCTGCAGAAATAAATATTAAGGAGGTACTATGGAAGTACTGGTACAGTGGTTTTCAAACCATCTCTCACAGTTTATCTCTCCGGAGGGAGCTGTGTTCATCATTTCCATGATCCCGATCCTGGAGCTTCGAGGCGGTCTTCTGGCAGCCTCTCTGCTGAAGATCTCAGCGGCAAAAGCACTGCCGATCTGTATCGTGGGAAACATTATCCCGATTCCGTTTATCCTGCTTTTTATCCGGCAGATCTTTAAATGGATGAAAAAAACAAAACTGTTCAGAGGTCTGATCATAAAAATGGAAAACAGAGCCATGGGAAAAAAGTGATCAGATCAAACGCTATGAATTTCTGGGACTTCTGCTGTTTGTGGGAATCCCCCTTCCTGGCACCGGTGCTTGGACCGGTGCACTGATCGCATCTCTTCTTGAGGTGGATATCAAAAAAATCCTCCATTGCGATCCTGTGCGGACTTTTTTATGGCAAGTGCGATTATGTATATTGTTTCCTATGGAATTGTAGGAAATGTAGTGCACTGATTAAGAAAAATAAAAATTCCTCATCACTGTCACGAAGTCTGGTAGGTGATGAGGAATTTTGTATTTTCAGGCATTGTTACATAAGCCGGCGTTTCAGCATATCCGGATTCATTGCATAGCTCACGGCTGTATCCTTAGTGATACGGCCTTTTTTTGTATAATTCCAGAAGACTTTGGTCCATGGAACGCATCTGATCCTGGCTGGAAGTGGAGATTACGCCTTCGATCTGGTGGACTTTGTTGTCACGGATCATATTTCGGATGGCAGGTGTCAGGCGCATGATCTCAAAAACAGGAATGTTGCGGCCGTCCACATCCGGGATCAGCTGCTGGGAAATAACCGCCTGAAGGACCATGGAAAGCTGGATAGCGATCTGACGCTGCTGGGAAGGTTCAAAGACATCCATGATACGCTCGATGGTGTTGGCAGCGCCAGAGTATGCAGACTGGAAAGAACCAGATGGCCGGTTTCTGCGGCAGTCATGGCGGTCTGTATGGTTTCATAATCACGCATCTCACCCAGAAGGATTACATCGGGGCTCTGGCGGAGGGTGGCACGAAGAGAAGTCAAGTAACTCTCGGTGTCGGTGCAGATCTCTCGCTGGCTGACAATGCAGCGGTCATGGCGGTGAAGATATTCCAGAGGATCTTCAGGGTAATAATGTGGCCTTCCCGGGTGTGGTTAATCCGGTCAATGAGGCAGGCCATAGTGGTAGATTTACCGCTTCCGGCAGAACCGGTGACAAGGACCATGCCGCGTGTATAATCAGAAACACTCATCACATCTTCCGGAATGGAAAGCTCTGCAGGATCCGGCAGCCGGAAGGCGATCACACGGATCACGGCAGCCAGGGAACCACGCTGTTTATAAGCGTTGACACGGAAACGGGAGACGCCGGGAATGGAAAACGAAAAGTCATCGTCACCGGTTTCCAGAAGCCGGGATATATCACGGTTTTCCGCAAGTGTATAGATGGTGCGCAGAAGTGCTTCCGTTTCGGCTGGCATCAATCGGTCACCACTGCTGAAAAGGTGGCCATCAATTTTTTTCGGCCAGAGGACGGCCTGCGATGATAAAAATATCGGAGACCCGTTTATTGGCAGCTTCTGCAAGAAATTCAGGAATTGGAGTATCCATTTGTTCACTCTCCTTTAAATAGATTTTGATGATTGTCAGGATTCCAGGTGCCATTAGATTCTGTGCTCCACTGAAGGATCTTCAATACGGAGGTTTCGGTCTTTCCTGGATAAAAAAAATCTCAAGTATCACCGAAAGCTGCTGACTGTCGGCAAATTTCGTGGAAAAAGACAGGGTGTGATCAGAGGAATTCCAGACAAGATCCTGTTGCGTATCTGCAAAAGTCTTCACCTGGGAAAAATATTCCGCTTTATCTTCTGCGGATGCCAAATATCCGGCCAGTGTACTGCGGATATCGGCTACACGCTCGGTAGCCTCACTGCAGGCTGAATAATATTTCTCTGTCTGTTCCATGGAATGTCTGGCTGTTGTTAAACTGGTCCGTGAACTGGAAAGAGTAAGCAAAGCCAGTACACAGAGGCAAAGTACGGAAAAGATCAGAAACAGCGAAGGAATTCCTACTGTTACGAAAAAAGTATGTTTTTGTTTCAATGGATTTCCTCCTTTCCGTTGCCACAGTCAGGAAAATTTAAGGTGATCTGATAAAGCAAAGTATTTTCCGGGATATTGCGGAAGGAAAGCTCTCCGGATTTTTCAGAGGAGGTTGTGGACAAAACGAAAACCATTTCGTAATCTGCCTCATCTCTGGAACAGTTCTGCCAGGAATGGTCGTAATACCAGATCAGGCTGTTGTCGGTCTGTGTGCCATCCGGAAGAAGAGCAAGAAGCTGTTTGGGAGATCCATTGCTGCCTTCCAGTGCTTCTCCCACAGAAGTGGTGAGCGCCTGAATCTGATTCCACTGTTCTGCCTGTATACGGTTTTTACGGGCTGCCGCAAAAATCTGAATGACAGGCAGGCCGCAGCAGAGAGAAAGAAAATAAAAGCGCCAGGATCATTTCCATAAGAAAAAAGACTGGTACTGGAATTATGCTGTGATTTCTTCATGATGCCTCCTTTTTGCCTGCATCTGTACCGGTAACGGAAGATTCGGCTGTGCTGTGCAGCAGAAAGTGTGCAGAGATTCCGGTTGCACTTTTCAGGGAAATGCGGTAAAAACCATTATCCAGGTTTTCTGCCTGAAAATCCGAAAGCTGAGAAATGGAAGTACCGGCCGATGCGCTTGCCTGAGAATCCGCAACGGTGAAAAGTTCTGTAAGATTTCCATCTTTCAGATAAATATAGGTAATATAATCTTTTCCCTTCAGTGTGTCCCGAAAACAAAGTGCAGGGATATCATCCAGGGAACCTGAGAAAAATCCCGTCGGCCTGGTCATGCTGCCGGAATTTGGTCGTCAGATAGGTGATGGCAGTCCCAAGCCCGGAATCGGAATCCGTCTGTCTTACAGTCTGCTGGTAAACTCTTGCGGAGAACAACAGCATCAGCATAAGAAACAGCGCAAAAACACCGAACAGAAGGAGTGAAAAAAGAGAGGATATGGAATGGCCGGTATTTTTTTTTCAGTTTCATGAAGAAGCGCCTCCTTTCGAACTGCCAGGACGCGCAATAACGCTGATAGAAGGCAGGAGATTGGAACCGTTGGGGATATATTCTACGATAAATCGGTTTTGTCATAGGTGATATGGTAATCATTAAGGAGCTGTGCAAGATCTTCAGGATATTCACCGGTCATGGCGTAGCTGCGGACAGCACTGTTCTTTAATGCCTGCTCCAGAGCATCCTGTTCTTTCACGAGAGCCTGGCCGGATGTATGACTGACGCCCGCTACAAACAGAATACAGGCAAATATCAGAAGAAATACAGGAAAAAGAAGCAGAAGCCCCCGGAAAATTTTTTTTCGTCGACTTTCAAAAAAGTTCCATGTTGTCACCACCTTATATCGCAAAATCTGAAAGGATTCCCAGAAGCGGCATCATTACGGAAAGCAGGACAAGTCCTACAAGCAGGGAAAGCAGGATCACAATAGTTGGTTCCACAACAGATACTGCCTGAGAGATCAGATCTATGGATTTTTCTGTGTACTGCTGAGACAGCCTGCGAAAAGTTTCGTCACTGGTTCCGGAGTAGAAGGAAATACTGATCAGACGTCCCTCCATGCCACTGAACAGTTCGGACTCTGTCAGAGCCTTTGAAAAAGCTTCCCCGTTGTTCAGGAGTTCGGAAGTTTTTCGGAGCTTCTCAAGAATTTCCGGTTGTGTGAGCATTGCTTCTGTAAGCTCAAGACTGGTTTCCGGAGAAAGACCGCTTCGAAGCCCCAGAGACAGTCCCTGCGCCAGACGGCTGTAATCCATGGCAACAGGAATCTCACAAAAAACAGGAAGATGTGTGACCAGTTTTCGAAGTTTTGGCATGACCTTTTTTCTGTGAGACTGAAAAAAAGAATGCAGCCAATGAGAAGTACTGCAAGAATCAGAAAAACAGCAGAATAGCGACTGATCATATTGCCGGCATTTAAAAGTCCCTGTGAGATTCCGTTCATTTCCAGACCCATCTGATGAAAGACCTGCTGGAACACGGGGAGAACTTTTACAAGAAGAACCAGGATTACTACTGCCATCATTCCAAGCATGATCAGCGGATAGGTGACTGCACTTCGTATCTGCTGGGAAATTTCCTGCTCCTGATCATAATGCCGGGAGAGGCTTGTCATGATCTCATCCAGACAACCGGTTTCTTCGCCTGTTTTTATATAGGCGGTCATAGCTTTTGGAAAACAGCCGGAATCCTCAAGAGCCTGGGAAAGAGAACCGTTTTTTTTCCATGGAATTGATAAGTGGCTTCAGAATCTCACGATCTGTGTCGGTTTTGCTTTCTTCACAGAGGATATGGAGTCCTTCTGTTGTTGATATGCCGGAATGCAGCAGTATTCCCATCTGCCCGCAGAAATTGGATAATTCCCGGGCTGTCAGTTTAGATTTCATAATAAAGTCTCCTTTTTTGCGGGTGGTTGGTCAGTGTGTATACTGTACCGTGTAGTTGCTTTCGTCTCCGATATATTCCTGGATCGCTTCATTGCCGTTGCTGTTGGCATCAAAGGTTGGGTCCATAAGTTTCCATGTATCTCCGTCAAAGGAGATTGCTTTTGTTACCCAGCCTTTGTTCTGGATGTAGACATCGATCCAGGCATGCTTGATGTCGCCGGAATAGCCAATCTCAAGTTTGCAGGGAATATCCTGACTTCGAAGCATTGCCGCAGTCAGTGCTGCATAATCAAAGCAGATGCCGGTGCCTGACTGAAGGGTTTCGTCTACATCAGGAAGATATCCGGCCTCTACAGAATCTGCCTTATCGTAATCGTAGGTGATATGTTCTGTGACATATGTATAAAAAGCTTTCAGGATTTCCACATCGTTCATACCATCTTTGACCAGTGACTGTGCCAGAGTACAGGCTTCACTTTTTGACGGAAAAATCCACATACTGGTTGGGATACAGAAATGGAAGAAACTCATTTTGAAGTTTTACAGTAAGAGTTTCTGCATAAAGTGCGGCATACTGGCTTCCGTCTACCTGCTGGTAACAGGTAATGGAATAATCTCCGGAGCCTTCCGAAAAGGGAATAACAGCCTGTTCCTCCGGCTCCAGAAAATAGGAGTAAAGGACACCGGACGGTGAAGTAAGCTGTATATTCATACGGGAATCTCCTGAGTCGGAGCTGGCAGTCATATAACCCTGGTCCTGATTGGAAATATCCAGGATCAGAGGGGAACTTCCCAGTGTCTGTTTACCGGGTGCCTCCGGAGTGAGAACACGGGCTGGTGAGTAAGACGGAGGCTTGTCACCGGAACTTCCGGAATTCCCGCAGCCAGTCAGAAAAAACACAGTTCCGAAAAGCAGCAGTACAAAAAAGAGACGGGCAGATAAAGTTTTTGACATATTTGCCGTTCTCCTGTCATATAATGTTTTTTCTTTTTTTACAGATAACAGTATAGCAGATTATGAAAAAAAGAACAGAAGACAAGCAGAGAGAACAGGGAAGTAAAATGTTGACATTTCGAAAGAAAAAACATATACTATACATATAAAAGGCAAACCTGTTGAAAAGCAGGGACGCAAAGCCAAGGGTCTAAGGTCACAATTGAAAGACTATGACAGCCGGTTGCCGCATTAAATTCCGATTTAGTGACGTAATCAGACAGCATCCAGGTGAAAAGGATTTATGTGTTGACGCGGCCGTTTATTTAAAATAAGCGGTTTTTTGATGCAGTAAATTCTGCGGCCATCGAATATGGATGACGGTCGGAACGTCCGTTTTCAGAAAGGTGTGAAAAGTATGAAAAAAATGAACCTTAAAAATTTCTTTATGAAAAAGAAGATCGCAGCTGGATGTATTGCAGCTGCTGCACTGATCACAGCAGGAAGCTTTGCAATGGTATGGCAGGACTCACAGGTGCCGGAACTGCCGAATTACACAGATCCGGTAGTCGAGCAGACGATTGAAGATGATGATACACCGCTTGCTTCACAGCCGAAGGTACAACCAAGACAACCAAGAGAAGCAAGACAACCAAGAAGAACATCAAGTTAAAAGCAGCAGCTACGAAGACTTATACCAAGAAACTTCCGACAACCAAGAAAACTACAAACAAGACAACCAAGAAAATCAGACTACAACCATAAAGACAACAACAACCGTACAGACAGATACAAGCCAGAATACACCAAAAATCTAAAAATGTAGTACAGACACAGAAGGTTACCACTACAGTGCAGACAACTACAACAGTTGTTGCAGCGGCATCTACAACTGTGAATGCTACTACTGCAGGAAGTACAACTGCTAAAAAAGAGAAATACACAGTCAGCAATGTAGCATCTATTGCACCTCAGATGGACAGCAGAGTATTAAATGCATTTACAAAGATGGGATTTACCGTCATTGTTGATCCAAGCGTTTCCTACGCCGGATATTTTGATGGAAGATCAAGAACGATCACTCTTAAAGTGGAGGATGATACGATCTACCATGAGCTTGGCCATTATCTTGCATTTATCGCTGGTAATGTAGATAAGAATGCAGCTTTCGCATCTGTTTATAACAGTGAGAAATCTAAATTCACAGGTGTCAGAAAGGCTTATGCAACACAGAATGCGTCTGAGTACTTCGCAGAATCCGTTCTGGAGTATACAGAGAATCCTTCTGTACTGAAGGCACAGCGTCCTCAGACATACGAAGCAATCACCAATGCACTGTCAAAGGTTACAGACGCACAGGTAAACAAGATCATGAATGTTTATAAGGTAATCTGGAAATAATAAGTTATACAGCCGAATCCCCGGGAGTTTATCCCGGGGATTTTTTGAATAACTGCGCATCGCATTCTCGTTACTTGAGATATCCAGCCCCCCCTTCCGGTAACGGAAGATTCATTGTCGACAAAAATTTCTTGCATTGCTTCAAAAATAGTGTATATTATTATCATAATCATATTTCATAACGGTTCAGATACCAGTGCGGTCATGTCAGACTGCATCAGATTTCCATTATAAAATTACAATTTATCATAATTAAGCAAGAATAGAGGATTTATTTATGAGAGAAAAATATGAATCATTGTCTCTGGCAGTGCTGAAAGATCTGGCAAAGGCAAGAGGGATGAAGGGAATCTCTACTTTGAGAAAACCGGCACTGATCGAGAGAAGCTGGAAGAAGACGCAAAGGAAGCGGTGAAGGAGAAGACGGAAGAAAACACCGGGAAATACAGCGGGGTGAGAATTCTCTGAAAGAGAAAGTACAGGAAAATAAAAAGAATGAATATCGAAACCCGTCCAGCATCTGAAAAATCAGCAGGAACGGAAAAGAGTATCGTACGGAGCGGAATGATCAGGAACACAGAAATATAAACG
>ENA-OQCD01000432-OQCD01000432.1-human-gut-metagenome-genome-assembly--contig:-NODE-432-length-11790-cov-2.398697_pt1 | contig 11790 bp, 8 predicted proteins | sample MGYA00242755_ERZ504571 | MGnify/ENA primary metagenome ERZ504571 (study PRJEB26092, sample SAMD00036274) | human gut metagenome | host: Homo sapiens | study: EMG produced TPA metagenomics assembly of...
GTAATTATTATTACAACCAAACAAAGTCGTAAAGAAATGGCTCCCACCATTGATTATAATGGATATGTTTCTGTATCAAACATTTTTAAACAGACCTGATTTCATGGATGCTGATGACCTTCGTCAGAAATGGAATGAAGGATATACTTTCAACGGAGCTAACTTGAAAGATTTCGGAGCCAATACCGATTGGCTGGGTGAACTGACCCGCACAGCTGTTTCTCATTCACACAACTTATCCTTAAGAGGTGGTAGTAAAAATACCAATTATACAGCCTCCATCAACTATACCAACCGGCAAGGTACTTTTATAAAGACTGACTTTGAAGCTATAAACGGTCGTATGGACATCACTCACTCTATGTATGACAATAAATTGACAGCCAATGTCAGTACATTCGTCAGCCAACATACCATGCCTCGCAGTTGGAATACATACGCTTATCGACAGGCTTTGATTCACAATCCTACAGAACCTGTAAAAGATGAGAACGGTGACTGGTTTGAGCGCGACTTGTATTTTTATGATAATCCTGTAAGTTATATCCGCGAAACAATTGGTGAAATGAAACGTAAAAACATCCGTTTCAATGGTAGCCTGACTTTCCGCCCTATTGAATCTTTGACCTTGAAAGCCATGTATGCCCGCCGGAGTACGACTTCTACCGATGGATATTACCAAACCAAGAAACATGTATCTACAACCAAGAGTGGCCGTAACGGCTATGCATATCGTTATGATTCTGATTTTGATAATAATCTGATAGAATTGACGGCCAACTTTCAGAAAGCATTCGGCAAGCACAATGTCAGTGTATTGATAGGTTATAACTATGAAGACAACACCAACTCTAACCTGTCCATGTCCAACTACGATTTTCCTACCGATGCTTATTCTTACAACAAAATGGAAGCAGGTATGGCCTTGAAACGTGGTGAAGCTTCCATGACCAGTTATAAAAATTCTGATAAATTAATCGGATTATTCACCCGTGTCAGTTACAATTTCAATGACCGCTACTTATTGATGGCTTCTTTGCGTCATGAAGGCTCTTCCAAGTTCGGTAAAGATCATAAGTGGGGTAATTTCCCCGGCATCTCTTTAGGATGGAGAATTAACAGAGAGAATTTTATGAAAAATGTGAATTGGATGGATAACCTGAAACTTCGCGTGGGATACGGTGTGACCGGAATCAATGTAGCCGACCCGTACACATCACTCTCAAGTTTGAATTATAATGGCGCTTTCCTGTACAATGGAACATGGGTCAAAGCATTGGAAACAATCCGTAACAACAACGCTGACCTGCGTTGGGAAAAGAAACACGAATTCAATGTAGGTCTGGATTGGGATGTCCTAGGAGGACGATTGGGTGGAACCGTTGACTACTATATACGTAGAACAAAAGATGCTCTTTGGGACTACGAGGTTCCTGTTCCGCCTTATATGTATCCAACCATGCTAGCCAATGCATCGGAAATGGAAAATAAAGGACTTGAAATTCTAATTCGTGCTACGCCTATCCAGACAGAAAAATTCACTTGGAATACCAATGTGTCCTATTCTACTAATTCAAACAAGGTCGTTGCACTATCCAGCGAGAAATTCTCGATGGACCAAGATTATTTCTATACAGGGTATACCGGAGAACCCATTCAAACCACTACCCATATCGTCCAAGTAGGCAAGCCTATAGGTACTTTCTATGGTTTGAAATCGGTTGATATTACAGATGACGGACTATGGTTGGTAGAAAACAAAAAAGGTGAACAATGTTTTAGCCGAGGAAACCGATGCCACTGACTGGCAAGTATTAGGTAATGGTATTCCTAAACATTATCTGAACTGGAACAATACCTTCAATTTCTTTAATTTCGATTTAAGTATAAATATGCGTGGTGCTTTCGGCTTCCAGATTTTGAATTACCAACGTATGTATTATGAAAATGCAAAACCTGAAATCCAGTACAACCGCCTGAATTCTGCTTTTGACAAAGTATATGGCAAAACCCAATTGAAAGATGACCAACGCTATGTCAGCTATTACGTAGAGGACGGTGATTACTGGAAAATTGACAATGTGACTTTGGGGTATACCTTCAAACTATCCAAACAGCATATCATCAAAAACCTACGTATCTATGCTTCAGTATTGAATCTAGCTACCATTACCGGTTACAAGGGTATGGATCCGGAAGTACCATTGAGCAGCAACACCTATGGATTATTGGATGCCGGTACTGACAATCGCGACAAGTATCCTACCAATCGCACTTATACTTTTGGAGTTAATCTTACATTCTAAATCTAATTAAACAAAAAAGAACAGTTATGAAACTATTTAAATATGGTGTTTATGCACTCTGTGCATCTGCCATGCTCAGTATAAGCAGTTGCTTTAATTTGGATGAGGAGCCTTATTCTGAAATCATTGAAGAAGACTATGTACCAACCGAAGCCGATGAGATAGCCTTGTTGGCTACCACCTATTCACAATTACGCTTTGTGATGGACTGGTATGGCTTGTTTGACCTACAGGAAGAGTCGGGCGATGTAATTGTCACACCTACCCGCCCTAACGGCTGGGATGACGGAGGTACTTACAAGCAAATGCACAAACACACTTGGGACAACCAGCAAGGACAGCCTCAAAGTATTTGGGACTATTGCTATAAAGGCATAGCCAATGCCAATAAAATTATTAAAACGTGCCGATGAAGGTTTTTCACAGAAAAAAGTAAACCTAAAGTCGTAGCTGAGGTAAAGGAGTACGTGCGCTTTGGTACTCCATTCTTTGCGATACACATGGAAATATTCCTATACAAACCAGTTTCAGCGAAGAGATTCCGGTTCAATCTACTCGTAAACAAGTTTTTGACTTCATTATCAATGAACTGAAAGAAGTAATGCCCAATTTGCCTACTGAAGTCAATAAATCCACTTATGGCAGACTCACTCAATGGGGAGCCAAATGCTTGATGGCACGTATGTATCTGAATGCTGGGGTCTATACAGGAACTCCAATGTGGAACGAATGTCTGGAACAATGTAACGATATCATTAACAGCGGTTTATTTAGTTTGGAAACAAACTACACAGATATCTTCAAAACAGAAAACTCCGGATGTGTGGAAACGATCTTTGCCATTCCTTATGATGAAGTTTATAATGAAGGTGACAACAATGGTCCTGTTTTTGGAGCCCACATGAAATTTCTGTCTTCAAACAGTCGTAAGGTCTTCAATATGCAAACCACCCCATGGGGAGGTTCAGCAGCAAACCCTCAGTTCATTAACAGCTATGATCCTGATGATATGCGGTTAAAATATACATGGCTGCAAGGTGAACAGTACAGCCCGGACGGAGTACTGATCACCACTTTCCCCAATAAGTTACCCAGCATTTACAAAACAGACACAGATGACGGTTATCGGGTAGGAAAATACGAAATTAAGGTAGGAGCTAAAAGCCTTCTAAGCAATGACTTCCCTTATTTCCGTTATACCGAAGTATTGCTGATGAAAGCAGAATGTCTGCTCCGCTTAGGACAAAACGAAATCGAAGCAGCCCATCTCGTGTCACAGATCCGTGAGCGTGCATTCCGTGAATCGGCTCATCCGGAAAAAGCAACGGTTGATGCAGCTTGGTTGAAAGGCGACACACACATTAACTATGGTACGCTTGACGAAAAAGGTCAAATTGATGATGCGGGTAATACAGAAGTCGTAGAATTAGGCGGACTTTATGATGAATGGGGATGGGAATTTGCAGCCGAGGCCCGTCGACGTACGGATATGATTCGCTTTGGAACCTATCAGAAGAAAAGTTGGTTTAATCATACTCCGACTGCCAATGACTTGAATGGCAACTCTATCCTGTTCCCGATTCATTTAGATCATCTTAATACAAACCCTAATTTACAGCAAAATCCAGGTTATGCCGGTAAATAAGAAATAATGTGATAGAAAGCAACCTTCTTTCTTCTCAATAGTTGCTAATTATTTAAACAAATATTTATTTTCCAGCCCGGTTTAAGTTATTAGAACCGGGCTTTATATTCCCATCTCTTATAAAATCATTACTTAAAATATGCTCATGGAAATGAACAGATATTTATCTTTTACTCTCTTTACAGGATTATCCCTATTGACAACAATACCCATTGAGGCGTATACACTAAATCCTAATAAAACAGCAACATTCACCTTGCAGACAAATGTTATCGAAGTACGAAGCATAACTTCTGTACAACCCATCGTGGTCTATTGTCCTGTGGGAACTGTTCCCCAATTACCTTATCAAGTATGGGTGACTTATTCAGACGGACAAGGTGAATACCGTCAAACTAAATGGTCCAATTCCGCTTTATCCACAGAACAATCGGAGGCTGACGATAAAGTTTATCCCATTGGAAGCCAATACACAATAAACGGATTCATTATAGGAGACGATACTACAGAAAACGGATATCCTATCACTGCTAAAATAGAGGTGGTAGACACTAAAAATACAATTTTCCCCAAGCTAATAGCCCATACTATCCCCTTAAACAATGTAAAGATTAACGGCAACAATCGCCTGACCTCCAATCGTGATCTTGCCATTAAAGAGATTATCAGTTGGGATGTAAGCCAACAGCTATATAATTATCGCGACACTTATGGCCTGAGTACCGAAGGATATACCCGGTCTGACGGATGGGACTCACCTGAAACTAAATTAAAAGGACATGGTTCCGGACACTATATGTCCGCACTGGCCCTTGCCTATGCCGCTGCAACAAATCCTTCGCATAAAGAAATTTTACGCCGTAACATCACCCGAATGGTGAATGAACTGCGCGAATGTCAGGAGCGTACATTCGTATGGAGCGAAGAATTAGGAAGGTATCTCGAAGCCCGTGATTTTGCCCCTGAAGAAGAATTGAAAAAGATGAAAGGTACATGGGAAGCTTTTGATGAACATAAAACAAAATGGGCTACTTATGGCTATGGTTATCTAAATGCGATCCCCCCACACCATCCCGCACTGATAGAGATGTATCGTGCATATAACAATTCGGACTGGGTATGGGCTCCCTATTACTCCATTCACAAACAGTTAGCGGGTCTGATAGATATTGCAACTTATATGGATGATAAAAGCATTGCCGACAAAGCATTGCTCATAGCCAAAGATATGGGTCTGTGGGTATGGAATAGAATGCACTACCGCACTTATGTAAAAAAAGACGGAACACAAGAAGAACGCAGGACACATCCCGGCAATCGTTATGAAATGTGGAACATGTACATTGCAGGTGAAGTGGGAGGTATGGGAGAATCTTTAGCACGTCTTTCAGAAATGGTCAGCGCCCCTGAAGAGAAGGCGCGTCTGATAGAAGCATCCAATTGTTTTGATAGTCCGGCCTTTTACGAACCGCTTTCAAAGAATATTGATGATATACGTAACAGACACGCCAATCAGCATATCCCTATGATCATCGGTGCACTGAGAAGTTATTTAAGTAACAATGATACATTTTATTATCATGTATCCCATAATTTCTGGAATTTAATACAAGGACGTTATCGTTATTCTACCGGCGGTGTGGGTAATGGCGAAATGTTCAGACAGCCCTATACCCAAATAGTAAGTATGGTCATGAATGGCGTATCTGAAGGAGAGAGTCACTCAAATCCACATATCAATGAAACTTGTTGTGCATATAACTTGCTAAAATTAACAAAAGACCTCAACTGTTTAATCCGGACGATGCCCGTTACATGGATTATTACGAACGGACACTTTACAACCAAATAATCGGCTCATTACACCCTGAACACTATCAGACTACTTATCAATATGCCGTAGGACTAAATGCATCGAAACCATGGGGCAACGAAACTCCACAATCTACCTGCTGCGGAGGTACGGGATCTGAAAATCATGTAAAATATCAGGAAGCAACCTACTTTGTTTCAGACAATACATTGTGGGTAGCCCTTTATATGCCTACACACTCCATTGGGAAGAGAAAAATATCACTTTACAACAGGAATGTTTGTGGCCAGCAAAAAGCTCCACAATTAAAAGTTACTGCCGGAGAAGCCCGATTTGCCATGAAACTGCGAGTACCTTATTGGGCCACCGACGGCTTTGATGTAAAACTAAATGGAATCTCTATTGCTACTCATTATCAGCCTTGTTCATACGCGGTAATACCTACCCGGCAATGGAAAGAAAATGATATAGTAGAAATTACAATGCCATTCACCAAAACATATAGACTATGGTCCCGACAAGCTACCAACCGAAATAGCAAGTAAAGACGGACACCAACTGAAACAGCCTGGGTAGGTACATTAATGTATGGACCGTTTGCCATGACAGCTACCGATATCACTAATTGGACGGAAGCAACACTCAATATAGACTCACGTCTTGCCAGTATTACCGTTGTTGAACCTAACGGTCTGCAAACCGGTACTACAGGAAATTTATATACACTAATGCAAGGTGGACGAACTTTCCAACCAGATTATTATCGCCATGACCATACAACTCATTACTTCCGCATCAATCATATTAAAGATCCTACTGTAGAACTGAAAATGGCTCTGTCGGCAAAATTACGAGAAACTACGGCATTTAGTAAAAGCCATTACACAAAAGCAAGTTTCGCCAAACTAACAACCGCTATACAAGAGGGAGAGAAACTAATGAAAATATCTCCTCTGACAGAAACTACCATTTTCTACTTGTGTAGACAATATTGACAAAGGCCATAGAATCATTAGTCGCCTCCCCGATTAGATAAGAGCAATCTTGAAGCCAGTATCCATATAGCTAAAAAAATGTAATCCGGACCTTTATACTACTGATAGTTTTAAAACATTGCAAGCTACTCTTGAAAGCGCCCATGAAGTAATGGATAACATTGATTTACAAATCGTTATTGATAAACAAACTTTATCACTACAAGATGCCACCGCTTCTTTGGTACTGGCAAATAATGTAGATAAAACAGAATTAAAGGAGTTACTTAATATAGCTATGGAACGCCAAACAAACCAAGAAAAATGGAATGCTCTCGCAGTCAAGGTTCCTGAATTTGCTCCTTGGGCTCATTTCGGGTTTACCCGTTTGAAACGTACATTGGAACATGCCCAAAAATGTATATTTTTAATAAGGATAAAAACTACTCCCAAGGAGAAGTCAATGCCATAGTAGCTAGTTTGAATACCGTCATCAATACAATGAGACCGGGTAACTTACCCGAAATGGAAGATTTAAGACCTTTATCTGCTCTATTAAGGCGCGTAGGCACCATAGACGATTCTACAGATCCGACATTAAAAAGAACGCTGTTGCATTCACTGAAATGGTCATAAAAATACGTAGCAGACGGCAGTGGCACACATGATATGATAGAAACAGCTATCAGCCGCTTAAAATCTGCAGCAGGATTATGATAAGCTAGCTTTTAGAGAATGTCTGAAAAGGTCTATTGAAAGATTCATCTGGAATCCTCACTTTTTCTTCGAATTTTCTCTTTTCTTTCTCAGAAAAATAGTAATCTTGCATAAGATTTAGAAAATAAGAAGAAAATACTATGAAAAGACTAGTCCTATTGCTATTGAACTTACTGATGCCGATGATTCTGTTTGCAGCGTCCAATGACCTCTGTTTCCGTCATTTTTCTGTAGAAGACGGACTATCATCCAATTCGGTACGTGCTTTAATGCAAGATAAATACGGTTTTCTATGGATAGGAACGGATGAAGGACTGAACCGCTATGACGGTACTACTGTAAAACTCTATAGACTGAAAGATAGGGGAGCTAATGAAGCTATTTCATCTTTATACAGCACCCTCAACAAAATATGGATAGGTACAGACGAAGGCATATATATCTATGATTACGAAACAGAAGATATAATGCCTTTTGTACTGGCCACCTCCAAAAATATCCATATTGAAACAAATACGAACCATATTGTCGAAGATAAAGACAAAAACCTATGGTTCACTACGGTAGGACAAGGAATATTCAAATACAACACTATCACCAACCACTTGGAGCAATACGAATTTAAAAACGCAAATGGTTTAATGGCAAGTGTACTGGTGGATAGTGAAAACCAAATATGGGCCATTACCAATTGGGGAAACTCAGGTCTTTTCAAACTGAATAAAGCAGAAAATAAATTCGAGACTTTTCCGCTCTCCTATGAAAGCGGAAAGCATGACTCAAACGCATTGGTCATGTTGGAAGACTCGGAACATACACTGTGGTTAGGAACCTGGGAGTGTGGTTTGCAAAAAATCGATAAATACAGCGGAAAGGCCACTACTTATCTGCATCCGACAGACGGAAAAGGTGCCACCCATATTCATTCTATCATGGAATATGCCCCTCACCAGCTACTCATAGGCTCGGATGACGGGCTTCTGTTATTCAATACCATTACAGAGGAATATCAATTGTTTACAGAAGATGAAACAAACCCACATTCATTATCCAACCGTTTTGTTTATCCTATTATAAAAGATCATGAAGGTGGAATATGGATCGGAACTTACTATGGAGGAGTAAATTATATTTCACCCAATACTGGACAATTCGAAAGTTTTTGTCCACTCACGTTTCTCCAATTCTGTTAACGGAACAGTCATCGGACGGTTCTGCGAAGACTCTAACGGAGATGTGTGGATCGCTTCGGATGACGGAGGGTTAAACCGCTTTTCTCCCAAAAATAGAAAATTTTCCCATTATTTGCCCTTAGAGGGAAAAAACAGTCTGTCCTATCACAATGTACATGCACTTTGTATGGACGATGATAATTTATGGATCGGTACTTATACTGGAGGGGTAAACGTATTAAATCTGCAAACGGGAACTTTTTAAAACATATTCTGCCTATCAGGATAATCCCGCCTCACTGGACGGAACCAGTTCTTATGCCATATTCAAAGACAGAAAAGAGAGAATATGGATCACCTCCATGTCCGGAGTAAATCTATATAACCGGGAAAAAGATAATTTCACCCGAATTAAAGACTTGGACGCACTGACCATTGACATTGACCAGGATACCAAAGGAAATCTCTGGTTCTCCACCCAAGGCAAGGGATTATTTAAATACCATCCAGAAAAACAGATATGGAAGAACTATATACATGACCATAAAAATCCGAACTCACTGGCAAACAACCAAGTGAACTGCGTACTGATTGACACAAACGGAGAGATGTGGGTGGGAACCATGAACGGGCTCTGCAAATACAATGCGGAAGAAGATGCATTCGAAACTTTACCTCTTGAAATTCCCAGTCACAATATATGCAGCATCATCGAAGACCAACGCACATTGTGGCTCACCACCACCAAAGGGCTAGTGCGCTACACCCCTGGAGAAGGTTGCCGAGTATTTACTAAAAGCGACGGACTGCAAAGTGAACAATTCCTACCTAATGCTGCCTTAAAAGCATCGGATGGAAAAATCTATATCGGCTCAGTAAACGGATTCAATGCTTTCTACCCTCATCAGATTAAGACAAATGTGATGCTTCCTCCAGTAATCATTACAGAACTGGAAATAGATAATAAGGAAATCCAAACTGGAAACAAACTGCTTCCAAAATCTCTCAACCAGTTGGAAGAACTGGAGCTATCCTATAAAGAAAATGCATTCAGCTTGCTTTATACCTCTTTAAGCTATTGCACCCCCAATAAAAACAAATACGCCTATAAACTGGAAGGATTTGACAAAGACTGGAACTATGTAGGCTCCCAAAATAAGGCCACTTACACCAATTTGCCCGCAGGAACCTATCTTTTCAAAGTAAAGGCGACCAATAATGACGGAATATGGAATGAAAAAGGAACCAGTCTGAAAATCACCATCCACCCTCCTTCTATTGGTCCACCGCTTCCAAACTGCTCTATTTTGTATTGGTTTGCATAGCTTTCGGATTCGTCATCCGCTTCATCATCAAACGGACAGAGAAGAAACATACGGCTGAAATAAAACAGACTGAACGCCAACAAGGAAAAAGAAGTACACGAAGCCAAAATCAAGTTCTTCACCATGATAGCCCACGAAATACGCACACCGGTATCCCTTATCATAGGACCTTTGGAGAAAATAATGAAATCTCCCGTGTCCCTGCCGTCTACAGTACGCGACGATCTGAATATTATTGACCGTAACAGCCAGCGTCTGCTGTTCCTGGTAAACCAATTGCTGGATTTCCGGAAGGTGGAACAGGAAGGAATGAAAATGAAGTTTGCTTCCCAAAATATCCACCAACTGCTCAAAGCGGTTTGTGAACGTTTCGAACCTTTCATCGCCCAACATGGAGCACGGCTTACTGTAGAATATCCTGAAGCAGATTTCACAGCTATAGTAGACAGTGAAGCGGTAACCAAACTAGTCAGCAACCTGTTAACCAATGCCAGTAAATACACAAAAGATGAAGTTACTCTTACCTGTATCGTACAGCCGGAACAACATACTTTTATAATCCGAGTGACAGATAACGGCATAGGGATCAGCAAAGAAGAACAAAAGAAGATATTCCATCCGTTCTATCAGGCTATGGATAACAAGCCGGGAACAGGTATCGGCCTCAGCATTGTCAAAAGTATCGTAGAATCACACAATGGCTGTATTGAAGTGGAATCCGAGGTTAACAAAGGATCATCTTTTATCGTAACGTTGCCTATAGAACAAGCACAAGTCCTGCCACAGGATACGGGCACATCACTATTGAACAACCCAGCCATTCCCGAAGGAATCTTGCAAGAGGACCTCTCCGGTTCTCCTATCAAACATAAACCAACCATGCTGATTGTGGATGATAATGAGGAAATGTTGAATTTCCTTTCGAGTAGTCTGGCTGATAAATACAGCATACTTACCGCAGAAGACGGTATAGAAGCATTAAAATAAAACTCAAAGAAAAACGAAGTGACACTCATTGTAAGCGACTGGATGATGCCACGCATGGACGGAGTGGAATTCTGCAAAGCGATAAGGACTAACCAAACTACCAGTCATATACCCTTCATCCTGCTAACGGCCAAGACAGATACCAACTCCAAGATAGAAGGTATGGATTGTGGTGCAGATGCCTACATAGAGAAACCTTTCTCCATGCAATACTTGGAAGCATGTATCAAGAATCTGGTAGACTTGCGTAATCTGCTGCGTCAGAAATTCTCGAAGATGCCGCTGGTTCCGCTGAACAGCATTGCCAATAATTCTATGGACGACAAGTTCCTTACCCGCATGAATGAAATCATAGAAGAGAATTTCTCCAATCCGGAATTATCCGTAGATTTCCTGGCCGAAAAGTTGTGTATCAGCCGTTCGGGTCTGTTTGCCAAAATTAAAACATTGGCCAATATCACCCCTAATGAACTGATTCAAGTGGTACGTTTTGAAAAAAGCAGCGATCTTGCTAGCAGAAAACAAATACCGCATTAATGAAATCTGTTATATGGTAGGATTCAATAATCCGTCTTATTTCTCCAAATGTTTCCAGAAACAGTTCGGCATGAAACCGGGGGAATTTGTAAACGGGAAAAGAGAAGAATAAAAACTAATCAAAAATCATTCCCTAAAAATAAAAAATCCGGTTTCCCCTTTTCAGAGAAACCGGATTCATGATGAACGAGTGATTTTTATTTCAATCAATAATTATTCTTCTTCACTTCGAAATAAGCTTGCGGATGCAGACATGCAGGACATACTTCAGGAGCTTCCGTACCTACATAAATGTAACCGCAGTTACGGCACTG
>ENA-OQCD01000433-OQCD01000433.1-human-gut-metagenome-genome-assembly--contig:-NODE-433-length-11779-cov-1.519567_pt1 | contig 11779 bp, 12 predicted proteins | sample MGYA00242755_ERZ504571 | MGnify/ENA primary metagenome ERZ504571 (study PRJEB26092, sample SAMD00036274) | human gut metagenome | host: Homo sapiens | study: EMG produced TPA metagenomics assembly of...
CGAAAAAAGAAGCCGTGGTGTATATCTATCGCCAGTTGCGTGCTTCGGAGCCGCCCGACGAGGCTACGGCCCGCGACGTGATCGAGAAGCTCTTCTTCTCGGACAAGCGTTACGACCTGGGCGATGTCGGCCGTTATCGGATCAACAAGAAGCTCGATTTGGACATCGATCCGGCGATCCGCACGCTGACGCGCGAGGACATCATCGCCATCATCAAGTACCTGATCCAGCTCATCAACTCGAAAGCCGAGGTGGACGATATCGACCACCTCTCGAACCGTCGTGTCCGCACGGTGGGCGAGCAGCTTTCCAACCAGTTCTCGGTAGGTTTCGTGCGCATGGCGCGTACCATCCGCGAGCGTATGAAACGTGCGTGACAACGAAGTCTTCACGCCGGTGGATCTGATCAACGCCAAGACGCTCTCTTCGGTGATCAATTCGTTCTTCGGCACTTCGCAGCTTTCGCAGTTCATGGACCAGATCAACCCGCTGGCCGAAATCACGCACAAGCGTCGTCTGTCGGCCCTCGGTCCCGGCGGTCTTTCGCGTGACCGTGCCGGTTTCGAAGTCCGCGACGTGCACTACACGCACTACGGCCGTCTTTGCCCGATCGAGTCTCCCGAGGCCCGAACATCGGTCTGATTTCGTCGCTCTGCGTCTATGCCAAGATCTCCGACATGGGATTCATCGAGACTCCTTACCGTACCGTGACCAACGGACAGGTGGATCTCAACAATGCCGATATCAAATATTATTCGGCCGAAGAGGAGGAGGGGCAGGTGGTCGCCCAGTCGAATGTTCCGATCGACGACGAGGGCCATTTCCTGCAGCCCGACCGCATCAAGGCCCGTGAAGGCGCCGATTTCCCCGTTGTGACGGCCCAGGAGGTGACGCTCATGGACGTAGCTCCGAACCAGATCGCGTCGATCGCGGCAAGTCTGATCCCCTTCCTGGAGCACGACGATGCGAACCGTGCCCTCATGGGATCGAACATGATGCGCCAGGCCGTGCCGCTGGTGACCTGCGAGTCGCCGATCGTCGGTACGGGTATCGAAAAGGATATGATCTCCGACAGCCGCATCCAGATCATCGCCGAGGGCGACGGTGAGGTGGTATTTGCGGATGCAACCAAGATCCAGATCAAATACCAGCGGACGGAAGAGGAGGTGATCTGCTCGTTCGAGCCGGAAATTACGACTTATGAACTGCCTCGCTACCGTCGTACGAACCAGAATACGTCGATCACGTTGAAACCGGCCGTTCTGACGGGCGACAAGGTGACCAAAGGCAGATCCTGACCGAGGTTATTCGACGCAGAAGGGCGAGTTGGCGTTGGGTCGTAACCTGAAGGTGGCTTTCATGCCCTGGAAGGGTTACAACTTCGAGGATGCCATCGTGATTTCGGAGCGTATTCAGCGCGAGGACATTTTCACCTCGGTCCATGTCGATGAGTACATCATGGAGGTCCGCGATACCAAGCGCGGCGTCGAGGAGCTGACTTCGGATATTCCGAACGTGAGCGAGGACGCTACCAAGGATCTGGATGCCAACGGTATTATCCGTATAGGCGCCAACGTGCATCCGGGCGATATCCTGATCGGTAAGATCACTCCGAAAGGCGAGAGCGATCCTTCGCCCGAGGAGAAGCTGCTCCGTGCGATCTTCGGCGACAAGGCCGGCGACGTGAAGGACGCTTCGCTCAAGGCGCAGCCGTCGCTGCACGGCGTGGTCATCGACACGAGGCTTTACAGCCGTGCGAACAAGGAGGGTAAGAAGGGCAAGAGCGCTGAGAAGGCGCAGCTCGAGAAGCTCGACGAGAAGTTCGCAGCCGAGATTTCGGAGCTGACGAAGCGTCTGGTCTGCCAAGCTGTGGACGCTGCTCCAGGGCAAGGCCAGACGGGCATCACCGACTACTTCGGCGTGGAACTCTATCCCGCAGGCACGAAGTTCTCGCAGAAACTGCTTGAGGAGATCGCCCGCAAGTCGACCGACGAGAAGACGGGCGTGGTGATGGGTTACCTGAACCTCGGCTCGTGCAAGTGGACGGGCGATGCCCATACCGATGCGTTGATCGAAGCTACCATTAATAATTATACCATCGAGTGGAAGAAGGCCGATGCCGTCATCAAGCGCGAGAAGTACAACATCACCAACGGTGACGAACTTCCGCAGACCGGCGTTATCCAGATGGCCAAGGTTTACATCGCCAAGAAGCGTAAGCTGAAGGTGGGTGACAAGATGGCCGGCCGCCACGGTAACAAGGGTATCGTCGCCCGTATCGTGCGCGACGAGGATATGCCGTTCCTCGAGGACGGTACGATCGTCGATATCTGCCTGAACCCGCTGGGTGTGCCTTCGCGTATGAACCTCGGTCAGATTTACGAAACCGTGCTCGGCTGGGCCGGCAAGGAGCTGGGACTGAAGTTCGCTACGCCGATTTTCGACGGTGCTTCGCTCGACCAGATCAACGAATATACGGCGAAGGCGGGTATTCCGCGCAGCGGGCGTACTTACCTGTACGACGGCGGTACGGGCGAGAAGTTCGACCAGCCGGCTACGGTGGGCGTGATCTACATGCTCAAGCTCGGCCACATGATCGACGACAAGATGCACGCCCGTTCGATCGGTCCCTATTCGCTTATCACGCAGCAGCCGCTCGGCGGTAAGGCGCAGTTCGGCGGTCAGCGTTTCGGTGAGATGGAGGTTTGGGCGCTCGAAGGCTTCGGCGCCGCCAATATCCTGCAGGAGATCCTGACCATCAAGTCGGATGACGTGATGGGGCGTGCCAAGGCTTACGAGGCCATCGTCAAAGGCGACAACCTGCCCAAGCCGGGTATTCCCGAGGCAATGAACGTGTTGCTGCACGAGTTGCGCGGTCTGGCCCTTTCGGTCAAGCTGGAGTAAGGGAAGGTAGGTAGTAGTATATAGAGGATAAGAAAAAAGCATTGCATTATGTCATTCAATAAAGACAATAAAGTGAATAACGGTTACAGCTCCATTTCGATCGGACTGCTTCGCCGGAAGAGATTCTGGCGCAGTCGAGCGGCGAGGTGCTGAAGCCCGAAACCATTAACTATCGTACCTACAAGCCTGAACGCGACGGTCTTTTCTGCGAGCGTATCTTCGGTCCCGTGAAAGACTACGAGTGCCATTGCGGCAAGTACAAGCGTATCCGTTACAAGGGCATCGTCTGCGACCGTTGCGGCGTGGAGGTGACCGAGAAAAAGGTGCGCCGCGAGCGCATGGGCCACATTTCGCTGGTGGTGCCGGTGGTGCATATCTGGTATTTCCGCTCCCTGCCCTCGAAGATCGGCTATCTGCTGGGTATCCCTTCCAAGAAGCTGGAGGCGATCATCTATTACGAGCGCTATGTGGTAATCAACGCCGGTGCTGCCGCCGAGCAGGGTGTGGAACGGTTGCAGACCCTTTCGGAGAAGAGTATCTGGACATCGGTGGGCGCGGCTGCCCGAAGGGCAACCAGTCGCTCGATCGACAGCGATCCCAACAAGTTCGTGGCCCAGATGGGTGCCGAGGCGATCTATACGTTGCTTCAGCAGGTCGATCTGGATTCCATGTCCTATGCCCTGCGTCACAAGGCTTCGACGGAAACCTCGCAGCAGCGCAAGAGCGAGGCGCTCAAATGCCTGAATGTGATCGAGATGTTCCGTGCTTCGGAAGGCCGGAACAAACCCGAGTGGATGGTGCTGAAGGTGCTGCCGGTGATTCCTCCCGAGCTGCGCCCGCTGGTGCCGCTGGACGGCGGACGTTTCGCTACGTCGGATCTGAACGACCTCTACCGTCGCGTCATTATCCGTAACAACCGTCTGAAGCGTCTGATCGAGATCAAGGCTCCGGAGGTGATTCTGCGCAACGAGAAACGTATGTTGCAGGAGGCGGTCGATTCGCTGTTCGACAACTCGCGTAAGAGCAATGCCGTGAAGAACGAGAGCAACCGTGCCCTCAAGTCGCTGTCCGACTCGCTCAAGGGTAAGCAGGGACGTTTTCCGCCAGAACTTGCTGGGTAAGCGTGTCGACTATTCGGCCCGTTCGGTCATCGTCGTCGGTCCTGAACTGAAGATGCACGAGATGGGTATTCCGAAGGATATGGCGGCCGAACTCTACAAGCCGTTCGTAATCCGCAAGCTCATCGAGCGCGGTATCGTCAAGACGGTGAAATCGGCCAAGAAGATCATCGACCGGAAAGACCCCGTTATCTGGGGGTATTCTGGAGAACGTCATCAAGGGGCATCCGGTGCTGATGACCGCTGCCCGACGTTGCACCGTCTGGGTATCCAGGCCTTTCAGCCCAAACTGATCGAGGGCAAGGCCATGCAGTTGCACCCGTTGGCTTGTACGGCGTTCAACGCCGACTTCGACGGTGACCAGATGGCCGTGCACCTGCCGCTGGGCAATGCCGCCATTCTGGAGGCCCAGCTGCTCATGCTCGGTTCGCACAACGTCCTGAACCCCGCGAACGGCGCTCCTATCACCGTGCCTTCGCAGGACATGGTTCTCGGTCTGTACTATATCCACCAAGCCCCGCAAGGGCGTCAAAAGGCGAAGGCCTTACTTTCTATGGTCCCGAGGAGGCGATCATCGCTTAACAACGAGAAGCGGGCCGATCTGCATGCGCAGGTGAAATGTATGTCAGCGACGTGGACGAGAACGGCAACAAGGTGCGGGTACTGAAGGAAACGACTATCGGCCGCATCCTGTTCAACCAGGTGGTGCCCGAAGAGGTCGGTTATATCAATGAGGTGCTTACTAAGCGTTGCTGCGCGACATTTATCGCCGTGGTGATGAAGAAGGCGGGTGCCGACAAGGTGGCTGCATTCCTCGACGATATCAAGGCGATGGGGTACCAGATGGCCTTCCAGGGCGGTCTGTCGTTCAACCTCGATGCCGTTATCATTCCCGAGGAGAAGGAGAAATTGGTCCAGGAGGATACGAGCGTGCCGACGAGGTGATCGAATCCTATAACATGGGTCTTATCACCAACAACGAACGCTACAACCAGATCATCGACATCTGGACCAATATCAATACGAAACTCACCAAGACGGTGATCGACACCCTGATCAAGGATGACGACGGTTTCAACCCGGTCTATATGATGCTGGACTCCGGAGCCCGTGGTTCGAAGGAGCAGATCCGTCAGCTTTCGGGTATGCGCGGTCTGATGGCCAAGCCGCAGAAGTCAGGTGTCGAGGGCGGTCAGCAGGTCATCGAAAACCCGATTCTCTCGAACTTCAAGGAGGGTCTTTCGGTGCTCGAATACTTCATCTCTACGCACGGTGCCCGTAAGGGTTTGGCCGATACGGCGTTGAAAACAGCCGATGCCGGTTACCTGACGCGCCGTCTGGTGGACGTTGCGCAGGATGTGATCATCAACGAGGAGGATTGCGGTACGCTGCGCGGTTTGACGGCTACGGCCATCAAGCGCAACGACGACGTGGTGCAGACGCTCTACGATCGCATCCTGGGCCGCACGGCTCTGAACGATGTGATTCATCCGCTCACGGGCGAGGTGCTCTGCAAGGCCGGTGAGGAGATCACGGAGTCGATTGCCGAGGCCATCGAGAAGTCGCCGCTGGAGTCCGTCGAAATCCGTTCGGTGCTTACCTGCGAATCGCGTCGCGGCGTTTGTGCGAAGTGCTACGGACGCAACCTGGCTACGGCCCGCATGGTACAGCGCGGCGAAGTGGTCGGCGTCATCGCGGCACAGTCCATCGGTGAGCCGGGTACGCAGCTGACCCTCCGTACGTTCCACGTCGGCGGTGTGGCGGCCGGTACGGCTGTCGAGACCAATGTGGTTTCGAAATACGAGGGTCGTCTGGAGATCGACGAGCTTCGCACCGTGAAGGGCAAGAATCCGCAGGGAGAAGCCGTGGACATCGTCATTTCGCGTCAGTCGGAGTTTCGCATCGTGATCCCAAGACCGAAATCGTACTCTATACGCACAACCTGCCTTACGGCTCGATGCTCTATATGGAGCGATGGCGCCGAGGTCAAGAAGGGCGACATGATCTGCGAGTGGGATCCGTACAACGCGGTAATCATCTCCGAGCATGAGGGTAAAGCTGTTTATGACAGTGTTATCGAGGGTGTTACTTACCGTGACGAGCGCGATGAGCAGACCGGTCTTTCGGAGAAGGTAATCATCGAATCCAAGGACAAGACCAAGAACCCCGTGATCAAGGTGATCAACAAGGAGGGCGAAGAGGTCAAATCCTACAACTTGCCGGTGTCGGCCCACGTGGTTGTCAAGGACAATGCGAAGATCAAGGCCGGCGATATCCTGATCAAGATCCCGCGTGCCGTCGGCAAATCGGGCGGCGATATCACCGGTGGTCTGCCGCGTGTTACGGAGCTGTTCGAGGCCCGCAACCCGTCCAATCCGGCCATCGTTTCGGAGATCGACGGCGAGGTGACCTTCGGCAAGATCAAGCGCGGTAACCGTGAGATCATCATCACGTCGAAAGAGGGCGACGTACGCCGTTTACCTGGTGCCGCTGTCGCGTCAGATCATCGTTCAGGAGAACGACTATGTGAAGGCCGGCGGTGCGCTTTCGGACGGTGCCATCACCCCGAGCGATATTCTCAATATCCTGGGTCTGACGAAGGTGCAGGAGTACATCGTCAATGAGGTGCAGGAGGTGTACCGTATGCAGGGCGTGAAGATCAACGACAAGCATTTCGAGGTGATCGTACGCCAGATGATGTCGAAAGCAAGATCGAAGATCCGGGCGATACCCGCTTCTTCGAAGGATCAGATCGTCGATAAATGGGAGTTTATGGACGTGAACGACGAGCTTTATGACAAAGGTGGTCGTAACGGATGCCGGCGACTCTACGGCCGTACAGCGGGGGCAGATTATCTCGATGCGCAAGTTGCGTGATGAGAATTCGAGCCTCAAGCGTCGTGACCTGAATCTCGTCAAGGAGCGTGATATCGTTCCTGCGACTTCCACGCAGATTCTGCAGGGTATTACCCGTGCCGCATTGCAGACTTCGAGCTTCATTTCGGCCGCTTCCTTCCAGGAGACGACCAAGGTGCTGAACGAAGCTGCGATCCAGGGCAAGGTCGATCCGTTGGAGAACCTGAAGGAGAACGTGATTTGCGGCCACCTGATTCCCGGTGGTACCGGTATGCGGGAGTACGACAATCTGGTCGTAGGATTGAAGGAGGATCTGGAGGCGATTCAGGCTGCCAAGTAATAGATAATTTTTTATCATAATCGAACGGGAGCGGACGGAAAGTCTGCTCCCGTTTTTTATGGGGTTTTGTCACCTGCTTCCGGAAGATGGCGGACTTCGTTGCGGAGTTTTTTTGGTCGCTTCGCAGTTCAAGCCATGTCGGGCGAATAACCGGGACACCGAATTGTTCTGGCTCGTTTTTGTGGCCGCAATGGAAGAACCCGGATCGAACGGAACTATTTCGGATGTCGATATGATCGGCGGTATGCCGTTGAAAGCTGGCTTTCGATCGGATTATATGGAGAGCAATATGCGAACAGGACGACCGGGTAGGTCGTCCTGAAGAGAAGATAGTAGCTCCACCGCGACTCGAACGCGAATTTGAAGTTTAGGAAACTTCCGTTCTATCCCTTGAACTATGGAGCCTTGTAAAACTGTCCGGCTTCCTCCCGAAGTCGTTTCGGCCGGGAGGAATCGTTGGCTTTCGGTCGGGAAGCGTGTGTCGTGCCGGAGATCCCGATAAACAGAAACAGTGCGTACCGGGAAGGTACGCACTGCAAATATAGTGATTTTTACGGGAAATCGGGACGGTTTTAGAATTTCAGGTTCACTCCGATAGCGAAAGTGTGCGCCGACAGGGAATAGTTGCCCGAAAAAGGCTGGATAGCCTTGTCGTTTGCCGTGGTATGAGCCTGGATTTTCGCTTGCTCCGGGGCCATTCCGCCTGCGATGAGCTGCCCGTATGTCTGTGCATAGACCGCTTTGTAAGTGAGTGAATTGTAGTAGTCGCACGATCCGTCCGCTCCGGGTCTGCCGAGGTGATATATCCGTATGCCAGATCGATCGATACGTTTTTTGCAGGGGTTGATCGTCACGCCGGCCGTGTAGGATACTTTGGTCATCGAAGGGGTTTCGGGGTTGAGGAAATCGCTCCGTACGGGGCTTTCATCTACGTACATACCCAGGCGTGCCGTGACGAATTTGCAGGCGTGGTATTGGACGCCGATACGGGTGGCCACCGTGTTCTTATAGTTCTTGATGCTCGTCGGCAGATCGTAAACCGATGCCCCGGTCGTCGGGTCGGTAATATCTACGTGGAGCGATTTATAGGCGCTCCACAGGACGTATGGATGTCGAAAGCCATTTCCCACTTCGGGGTCGGTCGGAAGCTCACGCCCCAAGCGAGGTTGGCCGGCAGCGGGAGTTCCGTTTCGACGCAAGCGCTGCTCAAGTCGGGAATCATTCCCGTTGCCTGGAGGACCTGCCCGATTTCGGGAGAGGCATACAGGAGGTTAGCCGTGCCGCTTGCGACTTTCATCTTCACTTTCGAACGATAGGAGAACCGAGGGTCCATTCCGGGGTGATGTCCCACAGGATACCTACGTTTACGCCGATCGCAGTTTTGGCGTCGCCTTTTGAGCCGGGCGGATACCAGGGAGCGATCTCCGGCCTGGGTGAACAGTTCGGCGTATTGTCCCTGCCCTGCGGCGGTCAGCAATCCGGCGATCGTATTGTTCGTCGCTTCGCCGACGGGGAACATGGAGCGCGACAGGTCGAACGTACCCCAGGTGATCGTCATGCCGACACCTACCGAGAGTTTATTCCAGAATTTGTAGGAGATTGTCGGCTGCAACGTATAGGCTTGCAGGTCGATGCTTTGGATCAGATGTGCTCCGACCCAGTTGTCGCCCCAGTTCATAGACGAGCCGTAAGGGGTATAAAATCCCAGGCCGACGGCCAGATTTTTGGTGGCTTTGTAGTTGAAATAGGCGTAGAGCGGCGTCGAAATCTTGTTGTCCGAGTGGGCTTGGATCTGCGGATTGCCCCGGTAGTCGTTGTTCGACAGGTACGTTGCATTGGATTTGATACCCGTGATGCCGACCGAGAAGGAGAATCGGGAGGTTTGGAAGGCGGTTCCCGCCGGGTTGAAATAGATCGACTCGGAATTGAGTTTCATACCTGTTCCCACGTGTCCCATTCCCAACTGTTTTGCACTCAAGGTATTCACCTGGTAGCCTTCGGCGCAGACCGCCGTTGCGAACAGCAGGGCCGAGATCGTTAGTAGCAGTTGCTTCATAATCAAAGTTTTAGTTGATAATTTGAAAAATATATTGATTTCTGTGGTAAGTTTATGCGCTCGGACGAGTTTCGAAGCGATTCTCATCCATGCTTTCAAAAATGCTTGTCTTAAAACGGGGCAAAAGTACGAAAACAAACTCAGGTAGGAAAATGTTTTGTTCGTAATTTCTTAAAAAATGGACTAAAGTGGATATAATTGGTCAGAATTGGATTCGATTCAGGATTTGAAGGAGAGGCGAAATATCATGCTTCGGGATCGGATCCTGTTTTTCAGGAGAGTTTTTTTGACCGGGCGACTTGGAATTACCCGGAGGAAAGATTTGGCAGAATCGAAAATCCGTTATACTTTTGCACCCGGAGAGATGGCAGAGTGGTCGATTGCGGCGGTCTTGAAACCGTTGAGCTGCGAGGCTCCGGGGGTTCGAATCCCTCTCTCTCCGCAAATGACCGGAAGGTCGGTTGGGTTGCAAACGAATGTTTGCAACCTTTTATTTTCGGGGTGGACAAATTTGTCCGGAGCGTTTCGGGATCGTCCGTAGTGCGGACGGCCGACGGCCGGGTATTGGCAGGGATATGTGGCTCTTCGGTCGGTCGCGGGAAGGGCGGGCCGCAACTCGATCTTTGTCTTGTCTGTCGGAAGTTGGGAAAAGTTATTATCCGGGGTTTCGAAATCGACTACCCGGTGACGGACGAGATGTTTGCCCGGCCGGAATAGCGTTTTTTTGCTGGTGCGGGTATCGGCGTTGTGAAGATTCGTGTTAAAGAAAAAAAGCCTCCGTTCGAGCGGAGGCTTTTTTCTTGCAGGCGGAAGGATCTACTTCGTAGAAGCGGCTCTCTTCTCCTTGATACGGGCTTTCTTACCCGTCAGGTTACGCAGGTAGTAGATGCGTGCGCGACGAACCACGCCCTGCTTGTTTACCTCGATGCTCTCGATGTGGGGCGAATAGAGGGGGAAGATACGCTCGACGCCGATGCCGTTGGAGATCTTGCGGATCGTGAACATCTTGGTCTTGCCCGTACCCTTGATCTGGATAACTACGCCGCGGAAGCTCTGCAGGCGCTCCTTGTTACCCTCGACGATCTTGTACGTAACGGTGATCGTATCACGGCCTGGAACGACGGAACATCCGTCTTGGTCCACATCTGCTCGTTGACGAGCCGGATTACTGCATCCTTGTTCATTGTTGCAACAATTTTTTTTGATGATTTTCTGCGTTCAACATTATCGCTGTGTTTGCCTACCATGCAGGGACCTTGCTCTGCAATCCTCCGGAAATCAACGGATTGATGTTTCCGGTCGTGGCCTCGCACCCAATATAAGAGGTTGATACGGTCCGCAAATATAGAAACTTTTTCCCAAACGGGCAATCGGCTGTCTAAAAAATAGATGACTCCGCAGCCGGACCGGTTGTGCGGCGATGCCGGATGCGGCGGGTGTGGGAGGCGAACGGGTTTCATCTTGAATCGTGTCGGAAGGTGCGGATTGCTTCGACGGGCGGTGCGTATGGATGGCTCTCGAACTTTGAGGCACATGGTTTGCGGTTAGTCTGCAACTCCCCGTCCCGATCCTTTTTGTTTACAATGGAATTTTCCGACGGGATCGGCGTGCGGGGAATTTCCCGGGTGCAGGGAAGGAAGTATGTATGTTGTATGAAATATGGGGAGGCGGTTCGGACATTCTTTTCGAACGAGTTCGACGAATGTCGCCCGCCTTTTCGTATATTTGTCACTAAAAATCGGAGAAAAATATGATGAAAGAGAAGTTGGTATTCGTCACCAACGACGACGGTTACAATTCAAGAGGTATTCAGGCGCTCCTCGAGGTCGCACGCAAGTTCGGCCGGGTGGTCGCCATAGCGCCCGAAACGTCGCAGAGCGGTATGAGTCAGGCAATAACGATCAACAATCCGCTTTTCCTGCGCGAAGTGTCGAAGGGCGACGGCGTGGAGGTTTATGCTTTTTCGGGAACCCCGGTCGATTGCGTGAAGATCGCTTTCGACTACTTCCTCAAGGGCCGCAAGGTCGATCTGGCGCTTTCGGGGATCAATCACGGCTCGAATTCGGCGGCCAATATCCTCTATTCGGGTACGATGGGCGGTGCGATCGAGAGCAGTTTCTACGGTTGTCCTGCCATCGGGCTTTCGCTGGACGATCACAGCCTGGAGGCGGATTTCGAAGCCGCGAAGATTTACAGCGAGCGCATCGTGCGTGCGGTGGTCGAGCCAATCCCCCCACGCCGTTCTGTCTGAATGTCAATATACCCAAGGGACGGCCCGAAGCGGTGAAGGGTATTCGGGTGTGCCGCCAGAACAAAGGGGTATTGGCGCGAGGAGTTTTTCCGTCGCCACGATCCTCGGGGCCGGGAGTATTTCTGGCTGACGGGTGCGTTCGTCAATAGCGAACCCGAATCGACCGATACGGACGAGTGGGCATTGGCGAACGGCTATGTTTCGGTGGTTCCCGTGCAGACGGATATGACCGACTATGCGCAGATGGCTCCGCT
>ENA-OQCD01000434-OQCD01000434.1-human-gut-metagenome-genome-assembly--contig:-NODE-434-length-11772-cov-2.170631_pt1 | contig 11772 bp, 12 predicted proteins | sample MGYA00242755_ERZ504571 | MGnify/ENA primary metagenome ERZ504571 (study PRJEB26092, sample SAMD00036274) | human gut metagenome | host: Homo sapiens | study: EMG produced TPA metagenomics assembly of...
CGAACGATGATATCGACGAAATCAACAAGGAATTGACTGACCTGAAATCAAAAACTTTCAGATCTTGAAAGTAAAGTAATGCCGGTGCGCTTACGTTACCAAGATTGATCGGTAGACGGTGGTTTCAAAGTATCGGTAAGCGACGGTACTTCTTACAACCTGACTGTTGCCAGCGCTGCTGCCGGTAGCAAGGTTGTGATTGACGACAAGACCGGTGAAATCAGTATTGATGACAAGGCTACAGGCTGGTTTGCTACTACCGGTGAAGGTGAAGAAGCAGTGGATATGACTCCGTATGTAAAAGACGGATACTGGTATCTCTATGACAAAACAGAAAAAGAGTTTGTGAAGTCTGAATACAAAGCTGCCGGTAACGCTTATGCTGTAGTAGCTAACGGTATCTGTACATTGAACATTCCTGATGCTGATGGTAAGATGCAGACTATCCAGTTGCCTACCACTTCGGCTGCTATCACTGGTGTGCAATTTATTGATGTGACTAGCGGAGCTGTTGAAACTGATCCTGAATACGCTTTGAACTATGGTGTGGCAACAAAGGACAATGCTGAATGGGATGGTCCTAAGGGTGCGATTACTAAAGACCAATTGTTGGTAGGTACTATCGAACCTCTTACTTTGCAGGTATATCCTTCTTCTGCAGACTTGTCTAACGCAGATATTAAGTTGGTGGGTAGCGATGGCACAGTTGCTCCGGTTAAGGTAACAGCTACTCCGTTTGAAGGTGTTATCACCAAGGCTGCTTCTGCCAATGGTCTGTGGAATCTGAATATCCGGCCGGATGAAACGGTAACAGACAAGACTATTGCAGATGCATTTAAGGCTGAAACTGACAACTATGCTTATGCATTGCAAATCAATGGCAATATTCTGACCGGATATGCTTCTGAAGTTACTCCTACTGATCAAGCATCTTCTGCTGATGCTACATCTTTGACAGCTGATGATGTTAAATACAATACTGAAGAACTTAGCTCAGATAAAGTACCTTTCGGTAAAACAGTCACTCTTGAATTTGACGGAGCTAAAGCATACGATGCTTATTTGACTCCGAAATCGGCCAGTGCATTAGAATTGGCTGGTGTTACTATCGATGGTAAGACGATGTCATTCACTTCTACTGAAAAGGCTGCCGGTAAGACGGTTGAGTTTACTGTGAATTTCGTAAACTTTAAGGGAGAAACCGGTACTGCTTTGATATAACAGTTAACTTCGAAGGTGCAACAGTTGATCCTGAAGCTCCTGTAGCAGCAGTGAAATATACAGCAACTGATGGTGTTAAACCTATCATTATTGATTTAGGTACTACATTTACAAGCTTGAGTGCTCAGACTGCTACAGCGTTGGCTGCTGTTACTCCGACTTGGAATGTGATTTCTATTGACGGTAAAGCGGTAGCTACAGCAGACCAATCTACTGCTAAACGGTAAGTTTGCATTTACAATGGATCAGGTAAAATACTACTCAGACTTGAATGCTGATGGTACACCGAAAACAGAAGTTACTTCTATCAATACTGCTGATAATCTTAAGAAGGTTAAGTATGCTGTATTTGCACATTCTGATTATCAAGTAACTGCAGCTCCGGGTGCTTATGTATTGAACATGACATTTGTTGATACTAACAAAAATGAATTGAAGAAAGTGGTTGCTCCTGTAACAATCTCTGTTCCTACATTCACTGACTTGTTCACTAAGGTTACTTCTGTATGGAATGCAGATAAGACTGTCTTGAACGCTTTGTTGGTTGGCTCTTCTGATGCAACTGTTGCTAAACAATATGTAATGACTAACGCATTCAAGAGTGTAGAAAACTCAGGTGCGGACTGGGATAACTTGACCCTTACTCCGAAACAAATGAGTATTAGCGGAACTCCGACTGAGGTTGCTACATATGCTAAAGTCGGCTCAATCTTGGCAATGGCTGATGCTTTACTGAAAGACGGTGCAGTAAGAGGCAATGTAACAGTTGATGGTACATATCTGGTTAAAGGTAAAAAAAAGACTTGAAAGTTGAAGTTCCTGCATTTGCAGTAAACTTTATGTCTCCGTTCAATGATGCGGTGCTTAACTTCTACAAAGGTGGTAAAGTGGTAGATTTGAATGTTGCAATTGCATCAGATGGTACAGGTACTATCGCTAAAGTTGACGGTGCTGCCGGAAAAGAAGCAGGTTTGCAATTAGTTGCCAGCAGTGAAAAGGTGGCAGTTAGCAATGCAATGGAATTGTTTGGTGTAAAAAATACAGATGATAAGTTCACATTCGTAGTTAAGGGTGAAGGTGTTCCTGCCGGTGCAAAAGCTAAATTGTCTGATGGCGGTATTGCTTTGACAGGTATGACTTATGCTCCTAACTATTTAGCAACTCTTGAAATGACAGTTACAGCATTGAATGGTATCAAGACTACCATTACATTGCCTATGACTATCAATAAACCCTAATCATTATCCTAAGTATACTGTTTACTTAAGATAGATGAATCATTGAAGAGTGTGTCCGCCTTGTGCAGACACACTCTTTTGCTATAAAACAGGCAGGTATTTAAATAACCTTTTTCAAAAACAAACATATTATCAAAACTATTACTACTTTTGCAAACCCTTTAAGTGAAACTTTAGATAGAAGCAGTATGAAACACATTTTATTCCTCGCAATAGCCCTTTTGTCGTTGACAGGCTGTATGAAAGAAAAACCGACAGCCCTTCGTTGGGCTACATTCAACATTCGCTATGATAACCCACAAGATAGTTTGAACAACTGGCAGTATCGTAAAGCACGCGTATGCAAGTTTATTCAAGAACAGAAAATAGATATCCTCGGAATGCAGGAAGTGTTGCACAATCAGTTTCTCGATTTGCGTTCCGGTCTGCCGGAGTATGACGGTATCGGTGTCGGTCGTGACGATGGCAAGACAGCAGGAGAGTATGCTCCTTTATTCTACCGGAAAGATAAATATGAAGTATTGGACTCAAACACTTTCTGGTTGGCAGAGAATCCCGACAGTGTGGGCATGATGGGCTGGGATGCTGTTTGTGTGCGCATTGCTACATGGGCCAAGTTCAGAGAAAAGTCTACCGGAAAGATATTTATGGCAGTAAATACGCATTTTTGACCACATCGGTGAAGAGGCGCGCCGCCAAAAGTGCGTTACTTATTATCAAAAAAGATAAAGGAAATAGTGGGTGAGCGCCCTGCCATTGTGACGGGCGATTTCAATGTGACGGATGCAAGCAGTGCTTATGAAACCATTACCACGAATGAGTTTGTCATGAAGGATGCTTATAAGATAGCCGGTCATGTGACCGGTGTGGATTATACTTTCCATGACTTTGCCCGCATCCCGCCACAGAACTGCGAGAAGATTGATTTCATCTTTGTCACTCCACAGATAAAGGTAACAGGATGCGATATTCCGGCAGAAATACCGGGCGCTCTGTTGTCCGACCATAATCCCCAGTTGGCTGATTTGGAATTCTAGCCGGATTCCCCGGAGACTCCATGACTCATGTCACTCCCGAAGAACACAGTCTGTTCAGCCCCCTGCTGATATTGTTCCTGTGTCTTTTCTATATATTGATTATGCTTCCCATACGGCTGAACAAGATTTACAGGAAAGCCGGTCGCCGGGCATACTTGGTTGAATGACTCCTGAGGACTGGTATACGACAGGGCGGAGCAGAAGAAAGAGATTGCCTGGGAGGAGGTGGCAGGCGTAGCCATTTATAAGGATTATTGTTTTTTATACGACAAAGGCGGTAGTGAGTTCTTGCTTGTGACTTCGGACGAGAGAGTGAAAGAATCCCTCCTTTATTATCTGAATGCGAGAAAAGTAAAGTAGGAGGGTGAAGTGTTTTCCCTCAAAACGTGTTCCTGTTGTTATAATGTGTATTTTTGTACTCATTAAAACCAAATCAAAAAAATACGTTTATGAGCAACTTATCTAACATGCCTTGGGAAGACCGTCCGGTCGGTTCTAAGGAAGTGGTGTGGCGCTACTCTGCCAATCCCATCATTCCGCGCGATTTGCTTCCTACTTCCAATAGTATTTTCAACAGTGCCGTGGTGCCTTTCGGTGACAGTTATGCCGGAGTGTTCCGTTGCGACGACACGAATCGCCGTATGCGCCTGCACGTGGGCTTCAGTAAAGATGCCGTTCATTGGGATATCCATCCCGAACCTTTGCGTTTGAGTGTGACAATGCCGAAGTGGGCGAATGGGTGTATGGCTACGACCCGCGTGTTTGCTTCATAGAAGACCGTTACTATGTTACTTGGTGTAATGGTTACAAAGGCCAGCCTACCATCGGTGTGGCATGGACCAAGGACTTCAAGACTTTCCATCAGCTGGAGAATGCTTTCCTTCCGTTCAATCGCAACGGAGTAAATGTTTCCGCGCAAGATAAACGGACGTTATGCCATGCTGAGCCGTCCGAGCGACAACGGGCATACTCCGTTTGGAGATATCTATTACAGCGAATCACCCGACGATGGATGTTCTGGGGACGTCACCGACTGGTTGATGAGTCCGGCACCCTTTGAAGTGAGTGCATGGCAGGTGCCTGAAAATCGGTGCAGGGCCTATCCCTATCGAAACACCGGAAGGCTGGCTGCTCATCTATCACGGCGTGCTCCGCTCGTGCAACGGTTATGTATATGCTTTCGGTTCGGCATTGCTCGATTTGGACGAACGTGGAAAGTGAAATACCGTTCGGGAGCCTACCTGCTTTCGCCACGCACTCCTTACGAATGCATGGGCGACGTGCCCAATGTGTGCTTCCCCTGCGCCGCGCTGCATGATGAAGAGACAGGACGCATCGCCATTTATTATGGCTGTGCCGATACCGTGACGGGGCTTGCCTTCGGTTATGTGCCTGAAATCATAGAATTTACTAAACGTACTTCCATCATTTAACTCAAATGATTATCTTTGCGGCATAAAAGAAACAAGCAAAGATTCATCATGATGAACCGGAACGTACTTCATTTGACATGTCCTCCTATACCTGTCCTCCGCATTGGCTTTGTGGGGCTGGGTAATAGGGGGATTTTGGCTCTTGAACGATATATGCATCTGGAGGGTGTGGAGGTAAAAGCCCTATGTGATTTGCGCCCCCGGAATATAGAGCGTGCCGCTGCGTTGCTCCACCGTTTCAACCGTCCTGCGGCTGTTGCCTATGGCGAAGAAGGCGGATGGAGGCAATTGTGCGGACGTGCGGATATTGACTTGGTTTATATTTGTACCGATTGGCTGACACATACCGATATTGCGGTATATGCCATGCAGCAGGGACGCCATGCCGCCCTTGAGGTGCCTGCCGCCATGAGCGTGGCGGACTGCTGGCGTTTGGTGGATACCGCCGAGCAGACACGCCGGCACTGCATGATGTTGGAGAACTGTTGTTATGATGCTTTTGCCTTGACGACCCTGAACATGGTGCGGCAAGGGGCATTGGGAGAGATAACCCATGCCGAAGGAGCATATATCCATGACCTCCGCCGTCATTACTTTGCCGACGAAACGGAAGGCGGCTACCATAATAACTGGATAAAACTTTATAGCCAGCAGCATACCGGAAATCCGTATCCCACTCACGGGCTGGGCCCTATCTGCCAATGGATGGACATTCATCGTGGAGACCGCATGGAGTATCTTGTATCCATGTCGTCGCGTGAAGCGGGGCTGTCGGCTTATGCCCGCGGGCAGTTTGGCAAGCATTCCGCCGAGGCTGCACAACCTTATCTGATGGGAGATGTGAATACGACATTGATTCGGACGGTCAAAGGGCGTACTATCGTATTGCAATATGATGTGACGACTCCGCGCCCATACAGCCGCCATCAGACTGTGTGCGGCACAAAAGGCTTCATGCAGAAATATCCCCGTGCCCTTGCATCCTGCTGGACGAGTATGGTAAAGAACCCTTGGCAGGAGAGGATTTTGAGAAAGTAATGGAACGTTATAAGCATCCGTTCACTGCTACCATCGGTGAGGAGGCAAAGCGGAAAGAGATGCCGAACGAGATGAATTATATCATGGATTATCGTCTGGTGCATTGCTTGCGCAATGGTCTGCCTTTAGATCAGGATGTGTATGATGCAGCCGAATGGTCGTGCATCACGGAGCTGAGCGAACTTTCGGTGCGGCAGGGAAGCATTCCGGTGGAGATACCGGATTTTACACGGGGAAATTGGGAAGGAGACAAGTGATGTTCTTGACAGAGGGAGCGTTCTCCTTTCTCCTTACCTTTCGCCTTTTATGGTAAAAGAGTCAAGAATCCGTTTTATCTCTTCGATTTTCCCCGGATTCTTTTTGGCATAATTTTCTCTCATCCTTATGGTTACACAATGTACCATGTCATCATCTTGCTGTAATAAATAGTAAACGCGATATATATTCCATGTCTTATCATATTCTTGACTCTTTTGCACAATGACAAACCTTTCTTGATTCTTATTGGATTTGATTCTCGTTTTGCTGCAGAGCCGGATAGAACCGGAAATCTTTTTTCATTCTTTGTGCTCCAATGGCAAGGCAAGGTGATGGAGTAGAACTTATTGCTAATCTCTTTCCATTCCTCATTATGTTGCTTGGTGAAGGAGCAACATAACAGGAACAGTAAGGAGTAGAAGATAGCGGATTGCTTGTTCATGATATGATAATTATGGTTAGTTATATGCTTTAATGCCAATAACGTCCCGGTGAATGAAAGTTATATTTCTATTAACCACGGCTGTGGTTAACTCTAACCACCTACGTGACTAACTCTAACCACCCGGGTGATTAGGCTTAACCACGGTTGTGGCTAAGCAATCACGATATGCTTTACACCAAGATATGTATTTACTTTATAAGTATGTATTCAGTCAGCACTTCCTTATAAAATAAATAAGGACAGCCGAAAGATAAATCCGGCTGTCCTTATTCAATGCTTTGAGTTCTCTTTTTATTCCATATCTACACTATGCTTTACGGGAGAGAGGATGAATGTAAATTCATAGTCACCGTAAGGCAATTGATATTTAGGCAACGCTATGGTTCCCCAACTGTTGACGCAACCCAATCCCATTTGTGCCTTGTCGATGCACAAGTTGGTGAGGTTGGCCTTCTTCACTTCGGGTGAGTGACGCTGGTCTTTCTGTGCGCCGTCATCCAGTGATTCGATGGTGTAATGCAATGCAGAGGCAGAGAAAGGAGCTTCGGCTACAATCTTCACGCCATTGCCGCCGGCATTCAACTGTTTCCACCAACGGATGTCGGTCTTGTTTCCGGTTTCCTGCGGACGGATGTAGGAGTAGAATTGTTCGTCTACACTCTGGCGATAGATGCCCAAATCGGTGCTATGGTTACGGTCACTGTAGTTTTCAACCGGGCCGCGTCCGTAGAACTCAATGGTATTGAAGTTCTTCGGCATTTGCATCTGCATACCGAAACGGAACATCGGAGATACCTTGGCATTCTTATCGGCTGTCATCTTTTGGGTGATTTTAACGGCACCTTGGTTGTTGATGACATACTCCAGATAAAGTTTGGCAGAAACGGCTTTCATGTCGTATTCGGCTGTCACCTGTACTTGATTGTCTACGGTAGTGGAAGCCAGGCGGACAAGTTTCAATCCCGGGTTTTTCCATACTGCAAAGCGGTGTTGCAGGCCGGCACCCATATCATTATCGGTCGGAGCACGCCAGAAGTTGGGGGTCAGTGCAGCGCCTTCTTTAATCATTTCCAGCCCATTGACATCGTATTTGCTCAGGTAACCGTTGGCTTTGTTGAACTCAACAGTGAAGTTCTCACCTTTCACAATCAGGTAGTTTCGCTGGTTGTCGATGATTTGGGGAGTAACGATAGCCACATTGGTGGTCTCTACATTCTTCAACTCCATGGCCGGAGCCTTGTAGGGATTCAGAGTGAGCTGGTCTTTGGCAACTGTATGACCGGCAGCCAATAAACCTTCGCGGTTCTTCAGTTTGTAGGATACGTTCAACAGCCATTCTGTGCACTGACAAGTCTTGCCTAAGTCAAGTTTAATCTTGGCGGTCTGCTGCGGAGCGACATTGAGATTATCCACACGTCCCGAACGGATTGCTTTTCCGCCTTTCAGCACTTCCCATTCCATATAGTAGGCAGAAAGGTCGCGGAAGAAGTTCTCATTGTAACGTTTACTTCTCCCTTGCTCAGGTCGGCAGGAGTAGTCCAGATGTTCTGATAGAAATAGCCTACTTCGTGCATGTGGGGATTGGGGTTACGGTCGGGGCTGATCAGACCGTTGTCGCAGAAGTTGTTGTCGGATGCATCGAAGCGGTTGAAGTCGCCGCCGTAAGCATAGATTTCAACTCCGTTCTTGCCTTTCCAGCGAACGGATTGGTCGACGAAGTCCCAAATGAAACCGCCTTGAAGGTTCGGATATTTGCGGATGATGTCCCAGTATTCTTTGAATCCGCCTTGAGAGTTGCCCATGGCGTGAGCATATTCACATTGGATGAGCGGTTTGGTGGCATCGGTACGCTGACCGTATTTTTCCATGCCTTCATAGTCGTAATACATCGGACAGAAGATGTCGGTGTGCTCTTTCAAGCCGGCTTGTTCGTATTGGCAGGCACGGCTGGGGTCTTCTGCCTTTATCCATTTGTAACATGCTTCGAAGTTGGGGCCGTCTCCGGCTTCATTACCCAATGACCAGAAGATGATGCTGGGGTGATTGAAACCACGTTGAACATTACGCTGGTTGCGTTCCAGATGTGCTTGTTTGAATGACGGATTCTTTGCCAGAGTAGCTTCACCGTAGCCCATTCCGTGAGATTCCACATTTGCTTCGGCTACTACATAAATACCGTATTTGTCACAAAGGTCGTACCACAGGTTGTTGTCCGGGTAGTGGCAGGTACGCACGGCGTCAGATTGTATTGTTTCATGATTTGAATGTCCTGAAGCATACGTTCGGGAGATACTACATATCCTCCGTCCGGGTCGAGCTCATGGCGGTCGGCTCCCTTGAAAAGAACAGCTTTTCCGTTGACCAGGATTTGACCTCCTTTCAGTTCAATTTTGCGGAAACCGACATTTACGGGGATAACTTCATCGCTTCCCTGCATGCTGGCACGCAAAGTATATAAATAAGGAGTCTCGGCACTCCATTTATTCGGATTTTCTACGTTCATGGTCACAGTGCCGCTTCCTTTGGCGGTAGCCGTGGCTACTTGCTTGCCGGTGGCATCGACCAGTTCCAAATCGACGGTTCCGCTTCCCTTCAGGTCGAGCTTCACAGCCAATGAGCCGTTTTTATATTCAGTATCCAAGTCGGGAGTGACGCGGATATCCTGAATGCGCTTCTTGTTGCGTGCATACAGATAGCAGTCACGTCCTACACCGCTGAAACGGAAGAAGTCCTGGTCTTCCAGATAGGTACCGTCGCACCAGCGGAATACCTGAAAGGCGATTAAGTTCTTTTGTCCCGGTTTCAGGTAAGGAGTCAGGTCGAATTCGGCTTCCAGCTTGCTGTCTTCGCTATACCCCACATAACGTCCGTTTACCCATATATACATATTGGAAGTGACGGAGCCGAAATGAGCGATGATATCTTTCCCTTTCCACGAAGCGGGAACAATGATTTCGCGGCGATAAGAACCGACGTGGTTGTTTTCGGTCGGAACTTCGGGAGGATTGTTCTTAAACTGGTTGCGCCATGCATAGCCTACATTGACATAAATAGGGTCGCCGTAGCCATTTAATTCCCAAACGCCGGGAACCTGCATATCGTTCCAACCTTTGTCATTGAATGTTGTTTTCCAAAAGTCCATGGGGCGTGCGTCTGCATCTTTCACCCAATTGAACTTCCAGGTGCCGTTTAGCGTCATATAGTTGGCTGATGATTCTTTCAGTCCTTTTTTAGCTGCATCGGCATTTTCGTAAGCAAAGTAGTTGGTGTGCATCGGGGCGCGGTTTACCGCATTTACCTGCGGGTTGCGCCACTCATTGGACTGTGCGCTTGCTGCGAGTGCAAATACGGTGAACAGTCCGGTAAGAAGTTGTTTTTTCATGCTATAATAATTATAAAGGTTTTGTGCAAATATAGTGAAAAACTATAGTTCTTATGGGGATAGACCGGGCAATTATTTGTTATAATTGTACTTATTTTATAACTTATTCTTAAATATAATGGCATTTTTGAAAGGTATATGGGGAAAATGGCAACATTTGCTGCACAATGACAAATGGAAGCATAAAAATTTTATGTGGTCATCTTTGAGAGCGATACTCCGGCAGGGAAATGGTTTGATGTGGCGCTTATCGGGTTTATCGTGCTTAGTATTCTGGTGGTGATTGCCGAAAGTATTCAAGGTTGGTCAGCAGTGATCGGGCCTTATTTGCGGTTTTCGGAATATGTCTTTACTTTCTTCTTTACCGTGGAATATCTGTTAAGGCTTTATTGTTCTCCCCGGCCGCGCAAGTATGCTTTAAGTTTTTTCGGTATTATTGACTTGCTGGCGACTTTGCCTCTTTATATAGGTTGGTTCTTCGGCACGGCGCGGTATTTGCTGGTAATCCGTACTTTCCGGCTGATTCGGGTGTTTCGTATCTTTAAACTGTTTAATTTTCTGGACGAAGGAAACTTGTTGTTGCATTCACTGACCTATAGCAGCCGCAAGATTATTGTTTTTTTCCTCTTTGTGCTGATATTGGTCATCTCTATCGGAACATTGATGTACATGATTGAAGGACAGCGTCCCGGCACGGCTTTCGACAATATTCCCAATAGCATTATTGGGCGATAGTTACCATGACCACTGTCGGTTATGGCGTATCACTCCCGAAACCCCTTTAGGCGTTTCCTCTCGGCAGTGGTGATGCTGATAGGCTATACCATCATTGCTGTTCCCACAGGAATTGTATCTGCATCAATGATGAAAGAACACAGACGCAGGCAAGTCCTGAAATGTCCGCACTGTGGAAGAGACGGACACGAAGAGGGAGCAGCCTATTGCAAATATTGCGGAGGGAAGTTGGAATAAAAGAAACTGTCATTCCACTACCCATCTTTTATCATGTGGGACAACCGTTTGGGGGTTGTAATACATGCCCTCTTTGGTGGGTATTTTTAACTTATAAGTCCTTTTGCTATGATTGGCTAAGCTGGTTTCCCGTAACCATGGGTTCATATTCTTCAGGATGGCCAATGTGATTCCTTTGCTGCGGGCAAAGCGGGCAAGGTTTGCTATTCCTTCTGTTACGGTTATTTCGGTATAAGGGATGGCAGGGTATAAATCAGATGCTCTCAGCCGGAAACCGAAAGCAGTCGGGTCGGAGAACATAATCTTGGCAGCGAGGATACGATATACATAGCGTGCGGTTTCTTCCACCAATTGCAAGTCCAGTGAATCATCTACATCTTGTTTTGCCAGTTGGCTGGCAATTCTTGCTTGTCCGGCATTATAAGAGGCGGCCACTGCCACCCAGTCTTTGTATTTGGCATAAGCATCTTTCAGATAGCGGCAGGCAGCACGGGTTGCTTTTTCCACATGATAGCGTTCATCTATGTTGGAATTGACTTCCAGTCCGTAGTCTCGTCCGGTCCCTGGCATGAACTGCCACAGTCCGGCGGCTCCGGCAGAGGAGCGTGCGATGGGGTTGAGGTTGCTTTCTATTACCATCAGATATTTAAAGTCATCCGGGATTCCGTTTTCCTTCAGTATGGGTTCTACGATAGGGAAATAGCGGTTGGCTTTCTTTATCATTTGCAGGGAGGTGCTGTGCATATAG
>ENA-OQCD01000435-OQCD01000435.1-human-gut-metagenome-genome-assembly--contig:-NODE-435-length-11767-cov-2.506615_pt1 | contig 11767 bp, 12 predicted proteins | sample MGYA00242755_ERZ504571 | MGnify/ENA primary metagenome ERZ504571 (study PRJEB26092, sample SAMD00036274) | human gut metagenome | host: Homo sapiens | study: EMG produced TPA metagenomics assembly of...
CTCCCGAATATGGGAATCCACTTTTTTTTATCTTATTTTTCTGATCAGAGCACCATCTTGCTGCGCCGTAAATTCCGGCATCATTTCCCAAGGTTGCGATCACGATCTGTGTATCTTTACAGGATGCAAATGCATACTTTCTGTAATATTTCTGAATACAGTCAACAAGCGGCTGGCCCGCTTTGGAAACGCCACCGCCGATAACGATGGTTTCCGGATCTGTCACACAGGAAATGATCGCAAGGGCACCGCCAAGCTGCTCTCCAACTTTTTCCATGGTTGCAACTGCTACCGGATCATTCTCCTTGAATGCATCCAGAACTGCTTTTGCGGAAATATTCTCCATATCTCTGAGCACACTTTTCTCTTCGGAAGCTGCAAGCTCTTTTTTTGCCATACGTACAATTCCGGTTGCGGAGGCAAACTGCTCCAGACAGCCCCTGTTTCCACAGTTGCAGGATTCTGTCTCGTGATGATCCACATTGGCATGTCCGATCTCTCCGCCAGCGCCGTGATGGCCTGTTACGATCTTACCATCAACAATGATTCCACCGCCAACACCCGTTCCCAGTGTAACCATGATCACATCGGAGGAACCTGCTGCCGCGCCTTTCCACGCTTCGCCAAGAGCAGCCACATTGGCATCATTGCCAGCTTTTGCATGAAGTCCTGTCAGTTCCTCCATTTCTCCTGCAACATTCTTGTAACCCCAGTAAAGGTTTACCGCCCGATCTACCTCACCTTTGGAGTTTACCGGTCCAGGAACGCCGATTCCAACACCTTCTACGTCGTCTTTGGAAATGCCTTTCTCTTCGATCTTGGCATTTACAGCTGCTGCCACATCCGGAAGGATCTGATCTCCGTTATTCTCCTTGCGGGTCGGAATCTCCCATTTCTCAACAAGAGTTCCGTCTGTGCGGAAAAGTCCGCATTTTACAGTTGTTCCACCTACATCAATTCCAAAACAATATGTTCCCATTTCCTATCCTCTCTTACTCTTCGTCGTCTGGATTCTCTCTCTTCTTGGCAAGGTTCGCCTGAACACGCTTGTACAGTGCCTCTGCCGCATTGTATCCCATCTTCTTCTGTCTGTGGTTGACAGCGGCAGCCTCAACGATGATCGCCAGGTTACGTCCCGGACGGATCGGAAGAGAATGGCATACAACCTTGTTTCCAAGATACTCTGTATATTCCTCATGAAGTCCCAGACGGTCGTATTCCTTATCTCTGTCCCACTCCTCAAGCTTGATAACAAGATCGATCGACTGGGTATCCTTAACACTCTCGACACCAAACAGTGTTTTTACATCGATGATACCGATGCCTCGAAGTTCGATAAAATGACGTGTGATATCCGGTGCAGAACCTACCAGTGTCACATCACTGACCTTACGGATCTCGACAACATCATCACTGACAAGACGATGGCCTCGCTTGATCAGCTCCAGAGCAGCCTCGCTCTTACCGATACCGCTCTCACCTGTGATCAGAATTCCCTCGCCATAAACATCCACCAGTACACCATGAATGGAAATACACGGTGCAAGCTGTACACCAAGCCAGCGGATGATCTCTGCCATGAAGCTGGAAGTTGTTCTTTCTGTCACGAATGTCGGAACATTATATTTAACAGCCAGATCGATCATGTCCTGAGACGGACGGGTCATGGTACTGAAAATAACACATGGAATCTTGCTGGAGATAAAACGCTCATATTTAAAACGTCTCTCTTCTTCATTGAGCTGCATCAGATACGTATACTCTACATATCCAATGATCTGTACACGCTCATTCGCAAAATGCTCCAGATATCCGGTAAGCTGAAGCGCAGGTCTGTTGATCTCCGCAGTCTTGATCACGATGCCTGACAGGTCGATTTCCGGAGTCAGATTGTTAAGCTCCAGTTCCTGTACCATCTTTGTCAACTGTACACCCTTCATACTTTTTTCTCCTTTTCGCTGAAAGTTTGCATTCTCACCGCCGTTTTATCAGTACATGGCGGTTACTTGATATCCGCTGTACCAGAGCGTGAGACATCTTATCCTTAATTATACACAATCACGGTTGAAACTGCAATGCAGCATCAGGATTTATGAAAAAAATTCATAGACCTGACGGGCGCTTCCCGCGTTCATGCTCTCTGTCTGTGCAAGTTCTTCTTCCGAAGCATCACGGATGTTTTCCACAGATTTGAATTTACGGAGAAGTGCTTTCCTCCTGGTGTCACCGATTCCGGGAATATCATCCAGAATGGAATGGACCTGTTCCTTACTTCTGAGAGAACGATGGTACTCAATGGCAAAGCGGTGTGCTTCATCCTGTATCCTGGTGATCAGACGGAAACCTTCACTGGATGTATCAATGGGAATTTCCACATTATTAAAATACAGACCTCTGGTCCTGTGATGATCATCCTTCACCATACCGCAGACCGGAATACGGATTCCCAGATCATTCAGCACTTTCAATGCAATATTCACCTGACCTCTTCCACCATCCATCAATATCAGATCCGGCAGTCTTGCAAAACTGTCAAATTCTCCGTTACTCTCATGGGTAAATCTTCGGGTTAATACCTCTTCCATACTGGCATAATCGTTCGGTCCCTGCACCCATTTGATCTTGAACTTGCGGTAATCACTGCGCTTCGGACGGCCTTTTTCGTAAACGACCATGGAACCTACTGACTCAAAACCACTGATGTTGGAAATATCGTAAGCTTCCATCCGCACCACATTTTTCAGGCCCAGCCATTCCTCCACTTCGTGAACAGCACCGATCGTACGGCCTTCTTCTCTTTTTAATCCTCTCTCTGTCCTTTGAGAGAACCATACGGGCATTTTCCAGCGCAAGCTCCACCAGTTTTTCCTTGGTACCTTTCTTTGGAACACGGATATGCACTTTCTGCTTCCGCCTTGTTGTCAGCCACTCTTCGATAATTTCCGCATCCTCGATCTCACTCTGAAGCATGATCTCAGAGGGGATAAACGGAGTACCTGCGTAAAACTGTTTCAGGAAACTGGAAAGAACCTGAGATTTTGTATCACCTTTTGCCACCCGGAGATAAAAATGATCCCTGCCGATCAGCTTGCCATCCCGGATAAAAAACACCTGCACAACGGCATCCTGGTCACGGAGGTCTTCGCTCTCATCCATGGCCACTGCAATGATGTCACGGTCCTCCTGTCCGTAGCCCGTGATCTTCTGGCGTTCCCCGATCTTTTCGATACTGCGGATCAGGTCACGGTATTCCATGGCATCCTCATAGCGCATTTCCTCTGAAGCTTTCTGCATTTTTTCCATCAGTTCACTGATCGTATCCTGAAAATCTCCGTTCAGAAATTTGATCACTTTATTGATGTTTTTCCTGTATTCTTCCTGACTGATATAGCCCTGACAGGGTGCCTTGCACTGCTTCATATGATAGTACAGGCAGGGGCGGTCCTTTCCCGTATCTCTTGGAAGATTACGATTGCAGGAACGTACCTGATACAGTTTCCGCACCAGCTCGATCACATCTTTTACCGCCCCGCCGCTGGTATAAGGTCCAAAATATCTGGCCTTATCTTTTTTCATTCTTCTGGCAAAAAGTACTCTCGGGTATGGTTCATTGACAGTCACCTTGATAAATGGATAACTCTTATCATCCTTGAGCATAGTATTATATTTGGGACGGTGCTCTTTGATCAGATTACACTCCAGCACAAGAGCTTCCAGCTCAGAGTCCGTAATAATGTACTCAAACCTGGTTATGTGCGTAACCATTCTTTCAATCTTCGCCCCTTTGTTACGGCTGCTCTGGAAATACTGGCGCACACGGTTTTTCAGGCTGATGGCTTTTCCCACATAGATGATCTCATCTTTCTCACCATGCATGATGTAAACTCCCGGTTTTGCCGGAAGTTTTTTTAATTCTTCCTCGATTATTGAACATAATTATTCTCCTGTTTTACCATTACGGTAATAAGAAAACCGGGATTTCTCCCGGTTTTCCGATGATCTGTTTTATGCCTGTGATCCCGGCTTTTCTTCTGTTTCTGTATGATCGGTATCTGTCGCCTGAACAGTTTCTTCTGTTTTCTCCGGTGTCTGTGGAACCTCTGTCAGGTTCTGCCCTGACATCTCAGGTCTGAGCTTGGCTGCTTCTGTTTCCACTGTTGTGACATCTTCCGCATTTTTCACAGTGTCCTGTTTATTGGACACTTCTTTTTCATCTTCGGAAAGGACCAGATCATCCAGATTCTCCGGGATGTCCATTCCCTGCTGCACCGCACGGAGGATCTTCATAAATTCCTTGCCGGTGATGGTTTCCTTACGAATGAGATATTCCGCGATCTTATCCATCTCTTTTCTGTGGCTTCCAAGAATCCTCTTGGCCTCCTCATAAGAATGATGGAGAAGTTTCATAACTTCATGGTCGATCTCTGTTGCGGTATCATCGCCACAGTTTAAGACTGCTCTTCCGCTTAAGTACTGATCTTCCTGTGTTGCCAGTCCCATCAGTCCGAATTTCTCAGACATACCGTACTGTGTGATCATGGCTCTGGCCACCTTGGTAGCCTGCTCAATATCATTGGCAGCACCCGTGGTAACTGTATCAAATACGATCTCCTCTGCGGCACGTCCGCCAAGATAGCCTACCAGCATAGCTTCCAGCTCTTTCTTGGTATTGAGATATTTTTCTTCCTCAGGTACCTGCATAACGTAACCAAGTGCTCCCATGGTGCGGGGTACAATGGTGATCTTCTGTACAGGCTCCGCATCTTTCTGAAGAGCATTTACCAGCGCATGGCCGACCTCGTGATAAGATACGATCCTGCGTTCCTGCTTGCTTAAGATACGGTCTTTCTTCTCTTTACCAACAAGAACTACCTCTACGGACTCCTCCAGATCTTTCTGGCAGACTGCCTTACGTCCCTTCTTGACCGCAAGGATCGCAGCTTCATTGATCATATTGGCAAGATCCGAACCTACCGCACCGAAGTTGCAAGGGCAATTGCCTCAAAGTCAACTGTCTCATCCAGAAGCACATTCTTGGCATGTACCTTCAGGATATCCACACGCCCCTTAAGATCCGGCCTGTCAACGATCACACGTCTGTCAAAACGTCCCGGGCGGAGAAGCGCCGGATCAAGAACTTCCGGTCTGTTGGTAGCAGCAAGGATCAGAAGACCCTTGGAAGTGTCAAAACCGTCCATCTCCGCAAGGAGCTGGTTCAGTGTCTGCTCACGCTCATCATTTCCGCCGCCATAGCGGGAATCACGGCTCTTACCGATGGCATCGATCTCATCAATAAATACGATACACGGTGCATTCTTCTTGGCTTCCTCAAAAAGGTCACGGACACGGGATGCCCCCACACCTACAAACATCTCCACAAACTCCGATCCGGAAAGGGAGAAGAACGGCACCTGTGCCTCACCGGCAACTGCCTTTGCAAGCAGTGTCTTACCGGTTCCTGGAGGGCCTACAAGAAGGGCACCTTTCGGCAGTTTGGCTCCGATGGCTGTGTATTTTCCGGGGTTATGAAGGAAATCCACAACTTCCTGCAGAGATTCCTTGGCTTCATCCTGACCGGCCACATCCTTAAAGGTAACTCCCGTCTCTTTCTGCACATAAGCCTTGGCTTTACTCTTGCCAACGCCCATACCCATGATCCCGCCGCCTTTATTCATGCGCCGCATGGAGAACATCAGAAGACCAAAAAGAAGCAGTGTCGGAAGAACCACGCTTAAGATCATCGCAATGAACTCGCCAAACGCATCCGGCGGATCTGTCTCAAACTTGATTCCCCTGCCTTCCAGCCGCTTAGTCAGCGCTGTGCTGTCCTCAGTCTTCGTCGTGTAATAGCTCATATCCTCGTACTTGGAATTCTGCTTCTTGGGTACGATCGTCAATGTATTGGACTGGATCGTTACTTCCTTAACCTGGTCCTTATCCACCATATCGATAAATTTATCATAGGAGATCTCACTGCTGTTATCCTTCAGCATGTTGGTAAACAACGCAAAACACACCAGTGTGACCAGGAGGCATATCAGAAAAGCCAGAATCGACTGATGATTCTTACCTGACCCCTGCCTGGGATCTTTGTTATCAGGTCGCTTCCCGTCCTGATCATTATTCAGTTGATTATTCATTTTTTCCTCCTCTTGTCATTTCTTTATTATAAAGAGAAAAACCGTATAAATCAACCGTGAGATTGTAAAAATACCTGTAAAAAACACCTCATGGGATATTGCCAGTGAACATTAAATTGTAGTATACTGTTCCCAGTGATTTGGAAAATTAAAGAGGAGAGGAAATCAGACAAATGAAAATAGGTTTTGATAATGACAAATATCTGAAAATGCAGTCAGAACATATCCGTGAAAGGATCGGTCAGTTCGGCAACAAACTTTATCTTGAATTCGGCGGCAAACTGTTTGACGACTACCATGCATCCCGTGTTCTTCCGGGTTTTGAACCGGACAGCAAACTCCGCATGCTGATGCAGCTTTCTGATCAGGCGGAGATCGTTATTGTTATCAGTGCCAATGACATTTGACAAGAAATAAAAGTGCGCGGCGACTTGGCATTACCTATGACGAAGACGTGCTCCGTCTTATGGATGAGTTTACAAGCCGTGGCCTGTATGTAGGAAGTGTATGCATCACGCAGTACTCCGGCCAGGAAAGTGCCGATCTCTTCAAGAAACGTCTGGAGAAGCTGGGAATCCGTGTTTACAAGCTTTACCTGATCCCGGGATATCCAAGCAACACCTCCTTTATTGTAAGTGATGAAGGCTACGGAAAGAATGATTATATCGAAACTACCAGACCTCTCGTTGTCATCACAGCACCAGGACCTGGAAGCGGAAAGATGGACAACCTGCCTTTCTCAGCTCTATCATGAATATAAACGTGGCGTAAAAGCGGCTATGCAAAATTCGAGACCTTCCCGATCTGGAACCTCCCGCTGAAACATCCGGTAAACCTTGCTTATGAAGCTGCTACTGCAGATCTGAATGATGTCAACATGATCGATCCGTTCCATCTGGAAGCTTACGGCAAGACTACTGTTAACTATAACCGTGATGTAGAGGTTTTCCCTGTTGTACAGGCTATGTTTGAGAAGATCATGGGCAGCTGCCCGTACAAATCTCCGACAGATATGGGTGTTAACATGGCAGGCAACTGTATCATTGATGATGAAGTATGCCAGGAAGCTTCCCGTCAGGAGATCATCCGCCGCTATTACAAGAGCATGGACGCTCTGGTTTCCGGTTCCGGTACAGAGAATGAAGTACGCAAGATCGAACTGCTCCTTCAGCAGGCTCACGCAGAGATCACAGACCGAAAGGTTGTACCTGCTGCCCTCGAAAAAGAGAAAGAAACCAATGGCCCTGCTGCAGCAATGGAACTTCCGGACGGCAGAATCGTATGTGGAAAAACTTCCGATCTTCTCGGTGCATCTGCAGCTCTCCTTCTGAATGCCCTGAAAGAACTGGCTGGAGTTGACCATGAGCAGCATGTGATCTCTCCTGATGCCATCCATCCGATCCAGCAGCTGAAGACCAAATATCTCGGAAGCAAAACCCACGTCTTCACATTGATGAGATCCTGATCGCCCTGTCCATGAGTGCCGCAACCAGTGATGCCGCACGCCTTGCCCTGGAGCAGATCCCGAATCTCCGTGGCTGCCAGGCCCCATACTTCCGTAATGCTCTCTGATGTGGATGTGATCAGCTTCCGTAAACTTGGCATTGAGCTTACCTGCGAAGCCAAGGCTGAACAGAAGAAAAAATATCAGAAAGACTGATCTTTGGATATCATCGATCTGACCAGATATACGTCAAAAGCTCCGACCGGGACGATACACATTATCCCGGTCAGAGCTTTTTTTATCTTCTTTCTTATCTTGTTTCTGCAGTTACTGTATTCGGATACTGCTTCCCATATTTTCTCCGTTACACTGTTTTGTGACAATGATCTTATTATCAATGCGTTCTTTCAGTTCGGAAACATGGGAAATAATTCCCACCAGACGTTTTCCGTCTGCAAGTCCTGCCAACGCTTTCAGCGCCTGTTCCAGTGATTCTTCATCCAGAGAACCGAATCCCTCATCCACAAACATGGAGTCCAGCCGGATTCCCCCTGCTGATGCCTGGATCTCATCAGAAAGCCCCAGTGCAAGGGACAGAGAAGCCTGGAAAGATTCTCCACCGGACAATGTCTTTACACTTCGTTCTGTTCCGTTATAATGGTCGATAACATTCAGGTCAAGACCTGCTTTTTCTTTCTGGTTTTTACTCTGTTCCTGGCGTTTCAGCTCATACTGCCCGCTGCTCATCGTCATAAGACGGAGGTTGGCTCTGCGCAGGATCCGGTCAAAATATGCCATCTGGATATAAGTCTCCAGCTCGATCTTTGCCTTTCCGTTCAGTTTTCCGTTGGCTGTATCAGAAAGATTCCTGATCCATGCATATTCCTTTTCCGCTGTTGTCATTTCCTCCCGGCGCTTCTGCACTTTCTGAAAACATCCTGGTTTCCTTTCTGAATGGAAAAGAGCTCTTTTCTTTCTTCTGCGAGATCTTTTTTCCGCTCAGAAGCCTGTGCGCGCTGTTCTCTGATCTCCGCTTCCGGAATTTCTCCGATCTCTTTTTGCTGCACTTCAAAAGTCTCTATGGAGGAAGCTATCCTTTCTTTTTCTGCCTGAAATCCCTGCAGTGTTTCTTGCGCCTTTCTGCTGTTTTCCTTCAGGCTTCTGTACTCCTGCCGTCTTTCCCTGATCTCTTTTTCCAGATTTTCTTTACCGGCTTCCCAGGTGTCCTGGGTTATACTGTCCGTTTTACCGGACTGTTCTTCCACAACAAGACGTATCTCGTCTGCCATATTTTGCTGCTGTTTCTGATTCTCGGATGCTTTCATCCTCAGGCCGGCCTGCTCTCTGTCAAAGAAATTCTTTTTTTCAAGCAGCTCCTCTTTTTCCTTTTCAAGACGCTCCAGGGACTTTTTCCACTGTTTTCTTTCTTTTTGTATTTTCCTGGGCTTTCCGGATTTCTTTTTCACTTTCCGCCAGAAGATCCTCGCACTGTTCCTGTGCCCTTTTTACCATAGAAGTCAGCTGTTTCCACACAGTCATAAAATCCTCTGTCTGTCCGTTCCCGCTTTTATTTTCTTATGAAATTCCTGAAACTCTTCCAGAAGCTCTTCTGCACTGGCTACGATCTGCCTCCAGGATGCATTGCTCTGTTCCTTTAAACTTCCTGCTTTCAGGCTTTGATCTACAGAATCCTTTTCCATTTTGTCCAGCTTACGTTTCTCGTTATCCAGTGTTTTCTGATCAACTGTCTGTTCTCTGGAAAGCATTCTGGGATTTGGATGACTCAGGGACCCACACACAGGACAGGGCACTTCATCCTTAAGCTCCCGGGCCAGAAGGCCTGCCTGCGCATCCAGAAAAATATGGAATATCTGCTGATAATATTCTCTCTGCTGCTGTGCATCTCTGCAAGCAGACTGATACTTTTTCTGCTGCTCTTTGGTTTTATCATAAAGGCCTTGAAATCTCCGGATCTCAGCGATAAGTCCGTTCAGTTCTTTCTTTCTCCTCGTCTGTTTTTCTTTTTCTGTGAGCGCTTTCTGCAAATCCAGCTCAGAATTTCCCAGCTGTTCCCGTTCCGTTTTCAGCTGTTCCATTTCTTTCTGCTGCTGTTCTTCCTGCCGGATGATCTTTTTCTGCTGTACCTTACAGTTTTCCAGCTGCCGTTCAATCTCTATTCGTTCTTTCTGCAGCTGCTCCAGCTCCTGGTATTTCTTCAGCTTTCCTGTTTTCCCGGATCAGAAGTCCCAGTTTCTCACATCTCTGATCTGCATCTTTATATTTTTCCGCCTCTTCCGATGCTTTCTTAAGTTCCGGAAGAAGTTTCTCAAGCTGTTCTCGGGCAAGCTTTCTTTTTGTTCCAGGCCTCGTTTCTGTGCGGAAAGATTCAGCATTTTTTCCATTGTCAGGATTTCCCGGTCCACTTCCTCTTCCTGTTTCCGAAGTTCATTTCCCGGCGTCTCCTCTGTCAATAACAGCTTCAGGAGCTCAAGACTCCGTTCCAGCTTTCCTTCAAATTTCGATTTCCTGAGCCTTAAAAATTCCTCCGCTTCTGTTCCTGCATCCGTCTGAAACCTCACTCCATCCAGATACTGTGCGATACTCCGGCGCATTTCATCGTAATCTTTATATCGGGAAATAGCCGCATCCCGGAGTCTCATCTGGATCTGCTGGTAAAGCCCTGTGTGAAAAATCTGCCGGAAGATCTCGCCACGCTGTACCGTTCCTGCCAGCAATAATTTCTGAAAATCCCCCTGAGCGATCATCGCTATCTGTGTGAACTGGTCGTAACTCAGTCCCAGAAGCTGCTCCACCGCCGCAGTCACATCTTTTGCTTTTGTCACTGGCTGACGTTCATCCGGATAAATAAGCTGTGCTTCTGCTTTTCGTAAAGTCAGTCCTGTGCCTCTTTTTTTCGGAGCCATATATTCCGGACTCCGACGCACCTGATAAGTTTTTTCCCTGGTAGGAAAAAACAAGTTCCACAAATGTTTCTGCGGAATCTTTTGCATACTTGCTGCGGAACATGGCAGATTCCCGTACTTCTCCACTGGCTCTTCCGTACAGTGCAAAGGTGATCGCATCAAAGATCGTGGTTTTTCCTGCCCCGGTGTCCCCGGTGATCAGATAAAGTCCGCCTTCTCCAAGTTTTGAAAAATCAATTTCTGTTTTATCTGCATAGGGCCCGAAGGCGCTGATAGTCAGTTTTTCCGGTCTCATTTTACACCTCCTGAAGCTTCCGTATCAGTTCTTCGGAAACTTCCGCTGCTCTTCATTCATCGGCTGATTGTTCTGCAGCTCAAAAAATTCCTCGAAATATTCCATCTCTGATTTCTGTGTGGTTCTCTCTGTGCCGGCAATTTCCTGGTTCTCACGTGTACGGCGGTTATCATAATCCAGACGCATAAGGTTTGGATAAATGGTACGAAGTTTCTGCATTCCGTCCACGATATCTTCCTCATCTGTCAATGTGATCTGCACATAATCATCCGTATTTGTGTCCTTATAATTGGACTGTGAAGTCAGCTCCATATAAGTACCTTTCAGTTTTCGCATATCACGCAGCGGCGTCAGAGGGATCTCACGTACATCAGGGCTTCCTTTTTCTCCAAGTTCCACAACCGTCACGGATTTCTGCTGGCCTGCCTCGGAAAACGAATATTTCAGCGGTGTCCCGCAGTATCGGATCTTCGGACTTCCCACATTCTGCGGACTGTGGATATGTCCCAGTGCTACATAGTCAAAATCCCGAAATACTTCTGCCTCGATCTGGTCGATTCCTCCCACAGAAATTTCCTCAGAATCACATTGCATTGCACCAACCACAAACTGATGGGCAAGCAGTACATTTCTCTGACTTCTGTCAATTTCCATATGCTTAACCGCTGCCAGCACCGCCTCCTGATAGGTGCGGATATCTTCCACGTCTCTTCCCCGTCCAGTGCATGTCGGACCGTTGCAGGACGGATAAATGGCAGAAGATGAATCCACACTTCTCCATAACTGTCCTTTAAACAGTACTTTGCTGTTTTTCCATCGTATACCGGTGACATACATATTCCACTGTCACTCATAATATGAGATCCAAAAGCGATTCTCTCTGCACTGTCATGATTTCCACTGATAGCAAAAACGGGAATCTTTCGCTGCGCAAGTCTGGTAAGAAAACTATCAAAAAGCTGCA
>ENA-OQCD01000436-OQCD01000436.1-human-gut-metagenome-genome-assembly--contig:-NODE-436-length-11763-cov-1.758594_pt1 | contig 11763 bp, 17 predicted proteins | sample MGYA00242755_ERZ504571 | MGnify/ENA primary metagenome ERZ504571 (study PRJEB26092, sample SAMD00036274) | human gut metagenome | host: Homo sapiens | study: EMG produced TPA metagenomics assembly of...
AATCCAAGTTGCGGGCACCGACGACAAGGCTTGGATCCGCATCGCCGGCAGAACCTTTCAAACGTCAGAGCTGGTAAAAATCTTCTTTATCGTCACCTTCGCCAAGCACTTGGCCGTATTGAAGGAACGAAACAAGCTGAAAACCTTTTTAGGGGTTATGACGCTGTGCCTCCACGCGCTGGTTCCCATTGGACTAATCCATTTTTATGGGCGATGACGGCACCGCCTTGGTGTTTGGCTTTTATGTTCCTGATTTATGACCTTTTGTAGCCGGCGTTCAGCTTAGATACTATTTTAGCTTTAATCATTTTGCGCCGGAGTCAGTATTCCGATTTTTATGGAATTTTTGTATTTAAATGAGGATCAAAAAAATGCGGTTTTTGGACTCTGTTTAATTTGGAATCCGATCCCAACGGTTTCGGCTACCAGCAGCTCCAAGGAAAAAATTTCTATCGCCTCCGGCGAAATGTATGGCCGGGGCTACTATGAAGGCCCCCGGGTGGCGGCAGGGTCGGTTCCCTATCAGGAAAATGATTTTATTTTCTCTGTAGCCGGAGAAGAGCTGGGCTTTATCGGGTGCGTCGTCCTGCTGGGACTGCTTTTGCTGCTGATGCTCCGCTGCGTCATGAACGCTCTTTCCGCCAAGGATGACCTAGGTAAATTCCTTTGTTTTGGCTTTTTCGCTATTGCTGGCGGTTCAGACTGTTCATCAACGTAGGCATTGTTGCCTAGGTCTGCTCCCGGTAATCGGCATTACTCTTCCCTTTTTCAGCTCAGGAGGCTCCTCCGTGGCGTGTCTGTACCTTGGCGTCGGAATTGTGGAAAGCGTTTATATGCATCGGCATAACATTGAAAAGGAAATCGATTTCAGCCATCTTCATGCCGCGCAGGCAGGCGCGCAGCAATAGAGGACTTCTTCGTTCCTCGTCAAATCTATTGAGTAAATCACTGTATGCTGTATAACAGCTGTAACCAATAAAAAAGCCTTTGACGCTATCAGACAGAAGCGTCAAAGGCTTTTTTATTATGGTTAAATGCAGCTATAGCCGCCGTCTACAATCAACTCGCTGCCGGTTGTATAGCCGGACGCGCCGCTGGCAAAATACAACACTGCGGAAACCATTTCCTCTGGCTCCGCCATACGCTTCATAGGGGTCATTCGCAGCCACACATCCATCATATCCTTAGGAGTTCTTTTATTGGGCTCTGTGCCGATGTATCCGGGGCTTAAGCAATTGACACGGATTCATATTCGGCAAACTCCACTGCCAGGGATTGGTCATATGGATAATTCCCGCTTTGGAGGCGTATAGGTGTCCTGCCGACCGTACCAAACCATGGGGTACCAACCACGCAGTCATGATGGGCGCCGATGTTATCAAAGAACCGTTTGCAGTAATCAATTGTGACGATTTCTATGGCCGTGACTCATTCCAGGTAATGGGTAAATTCCTTGCAAATCTTCCCGAAGGAGCTAAAAACACCTATTCGATGGTAGGCTTCCGTGTAGGTAACACACTGAGCGAAAGCGGTACTGTTTCTCGTGGTATCTGCGAAACAAACGAAAAGAATCTGCTGACTTCCGTAGTAGAACGTACCAAAATTCAGCGCATCGACGGAGAAGTGAAATATATCGACGATAATGGAGAATGGACAGCAACAGCCGACACTACTCCGGTTAGTATGAATTTCTGGGGCTTTACTCCCGATTACTTTGCATACAGCCAGGAATTCTTCAAGACCTTCTTAAGCGATCCTAAGAACATGGAAAACTTGAAGAGCGAATTCTTTATTCCGTTGATGGTAGATAAATTGATTAATGACGGAACAGCTACCGTTGAAGTTCTGGATACTGCTAGCAAATGGTTCGGTGTAACTTATCCCGAAGACCGCCAAAGTGTAGTAGACAAAATCCAAGCATTGGTAGATGCCGGTGAATATCCTGCCAAACTGTTTTAATCATATATCATAAAGTGAAAAAGAGGACACATTCAAATAATGTGTCCTCTTTTTCACTTTCTATACCCATACTAAAACCTTTTCAGTATCAGTGTATATACAAATTACAGTATTCACTAAAAGATGCAATTGCAAACAACTTATTTGATATTTTCAAGAATAAAAACAAAGGAATTAGAATTTGCTGTAGCAAACTGAATTTAATACCTTCATGGTGTTTATAACAACGATGCTTTAATCTGCGAGGTTATACCTCTTGTGCGGAGTAACACATATCCCGGCTTTTTTATTCTTTTCATTCAAGCTTGTTATCAGTAGAAAGACATAGTCCGTGGTGGAAGATTCTATTGTTTTTTAAAGGAACGGATGGCTGTACCATAATTCCGCGCCATGCTGTAGCATCCTATCTTATGGACATGAGCAATTTCCTGTTTGGCAAATTTCAAAAAAGAACATTTGCGGTACATCTGTCACCTTAGAAAAAGACGAAATTTTGTTATTACCTTCTTTACATGTACGAATACTGAAACGAACATATATTTTTATCATAACACTACTTTCTGCTTTTTAATAACACGACAATCTATGGCAACATCAAAACTATTTTGTACATTTGTCCACTTTATTATCTGCAAACTTATACATATATATTATAAACATGAAAATAAATAAAGTATTAATGATAGCCGCTTCTTTCGCATTTATAACAGCATGCGGTGCCGGCTCTAAAAAAGAAAATCATAATATGGGAAAAGAAAAGCGTACTCAGGTAAAACTGGAAACAACAATGGGAAACATCACCGTAGAACTGTACAATGAAACACCGAAGCATCGCGATAACTTTATCAAACTTGCCAAAGAAGGTGTATATGACAGTACTCTCTTCCATCGTGTTATCAAGCAATTCATGGTGCAAGCCGGTGACCCGACCAGCAAAACGGCTTCTGATACCGCCATGTTGGGTAACGGAGATGTGGGCTATACCATTCCGGCCGAATTTGTTCCCAAGTTCTTCCATCATAAAGGTGTACTTGCAGCAGCCCGCGAAGGAGATAACGTGAATCCGCAGAAGGCTTCATCCGGTTGTCAGTTCTATATCGTCACGGGACGCAAATTCACCGAACCCCAACTGCTTGGCATGGAAAATAAGATCAATGAGCAACGCGAGGAAGCTATCTTCGACAGCTTGGCACAAAAGCACATGAAAGAAATCTATAAAATGCGTAAAGCCGGTGACACGGAAGGATTATATGCCTTGCAAGATACCCTCGAAGCCCAAGCACAGGCCATGGCCGATAAAGAAGAAAAATTCCATTTCACTCCCGAACAGATTCAAGCTTATACCACTGTGGGAGGTGCGCCTCATTTGGACGGCTCGTATACTGTATTCGGTGAAGTAGTGGAAGGTATGGAAACGGTGGAAAAGATAGAGATTGCCAAGACCAACCGTGCCGACCGTCCGTTGGACAATATACGTATCCTTAAAGCGACTGTTGTAGAATAACTGAAGTCACCCGCAAAAAGATGATAGAAATCAACAGACATACCCTGTCAAACGGACTACGCATTGTCCATTCTGAGGATAACACCACTCAAATGGTGGCACTGAATATCCTCTATGATGTGGGTGCACGCGATGAAGACCCCGAACATACAGGATTTGCTCACTTGTTTGAGCATCTTATGTTCGGAGGTTCCATCAATGTGCCCGACTATGACACGCCTGTACAGAATGCCGGTGGAGAAAACAACGCATGGACAAACAACGATATCACCAATTACTACATCACCCTTCCGCGCCAAAATGTGGAAACAGGTTTCTGGCTAGAAAGTGACCGTATGCTATCGCTGGATTTCAACCCACGCAGCCTGGAAGTGCAGCGCCAAGTGGTGACAGAGGAGTTTAAGCAACGAAATCTGAACCAGCCCTATGGCGATGCTTCTCATTTATTGCGTGCACTGGCCTACAAGGTTCACCCTTACCGCTGGCCTACCATCGGAAAAGAAATCAGCCACATTGCCAATGCTACTTCCGAAGAGGTGCAGGCATTCTTTTTCCGCTATTATGCTCCCGATAATGCTATTCTGGCGGTAACGGGACATATTACTTTTGAAGAAACGGTGGCATTGGCAGAGAAATGGTTCAGTCCGATTCCCCCGTCGACACGTTCCCCGCCGTTCGCTCCCCATGGAGCCGATGCAGACAGAGGAACGCCGCCTGACGGTAGAACGGAATGTTCCGGTGGATGCCCTGTATATGGCTTTCCACATGTGTTCACGCAATCATCCCGACTATTATGCATTTGATATGCTAAGCGATTTGCTGAGCAGCGGACGTTCTTCACGTTTCGTGCAACATTTGGTACAGGATAAGCAAATATTTAATTCCATTGACGCATATATATCCGGAAGCATCGACAACGGTCTTTTCCATATCGTGGGAAAACCTGCGCCGGAAAAGACGCTGGAAGAAGCAGAAAAAGCTATATGGGAAGAACTTGCCTTACTGACTGAAGGCAGTATAGACGAGAACGAACTGGAAAAAGTGAAGAACCGCTATGAAAGCGAACAGATATTCAACAACCTCAATTACCTGAATGTGGCCACTAATCTGGCTTATTTCGAGTTAATCGGAAAAGCTGAAGACATAAATACAGAAGTGGAAAAATACCGTTCTGTCACGCAAGAACAGATTAAGAGAGCAGCAAAACAAACATTTTTGCCTGAAAATTGTTCCGTATTATATTATAAAGCTGCCGCCAAAGGTGCAAGCCACACTCCGTAAGAGAACGGAAAATATATATAACCTATGAACCGTACATACATTCAACATACAAATCTCTATTTACACTCGGAATTCCCATTGTCATCGGCCAAGTGGGTGTTATTATCCTTGGGTTTGCCGATACGCTAATGATCGGACATCATAGTACCAACGAATTAGCTGCCGCCAGCTTCGTAAACAATATGTTCACGCTGGCCATCATTTTTGCAACCGGCTTTTCGTATGGCCTGACCCCTATTGTCGGCAGTCTGTTCGGACGCGGGGAGACATCGGTAGTGGGGAGAATGCTCAAAAATAGTATTTTTGCCAATGTCCTGCTGGCAGTACTGCTTACCTTTATCATGTGGGTGCTCTATCTGAATATCCATCGCCTCGGGCAACCCGAAGAATTGCTTCCACTGATGAGACCTTATTTTATCGTACTGCTCATATCACTATTGTTTGTCCTTCTGTTTTAATGCTTTCAAGCAATTTTGCCGATGGTATCACCGATACCCCGCGTATCGATGTGGCTGTTGCTGGGCGGTAATGTCATGAATATCATAGGCAACTATATTCTGATCTACGGAAAATTCGGCATACCTGAAATGGGACTGCTCGGTGCCGGTATCTCTACTCTCGCCTCCCGAATTATGATGGTAATAGTATTTGCTCTCATCTTTTTCTGTACTAAACGATATCATATATATAAAGAAGGCTTTGTACACAGCAAAATAAACCGTGCCGATTTTATTTATCTGAACAAACTTGGTTGGCCTATCGCATTGCAGATGGGCATGGAAACTGCATCATTCAGCTTAAGTGCCATTATGGTGGGCTGGATAGGGACTACAGCACTTGCCGCTCATCAAATTATGCTTGCCATTTCACAGGTATGCTTTATGATGTATTATGGCATGGGGGGCAGCTGTGGCTGTACGTGTCAGCAATTTTCAACGGACAGAATGATAGAGTTAATGTACGCCGCACTGCATATTCGGGCTTCCACATCATGTTGGGTATTGCCCTTATAGGAGCGCTTCCCATCTTCTTATTAAGACATCAATTGGGAGGCTGGTTCAGTGACAGTCAGGCAGTGAGTGTGACGGTGGCACAATTAATCATCCCGTTCATTGTCTACCAATTCGGTGACGGACTCCAAATCAACTTTGCCAATGCACTGCGAGGCATTGCAGATGTCAAACCGATGATGTATATTGCTTTTATCGCTTATTTCCTTATCTCCTTACCTGCCGGATATTTCTTCGGATTCGTAATGGACTGGGGAATCGTAGGTATCTGGATGGCCTTCCCATTCGGTCTCACTACTGCCGGTATCATGTATTATCTACGTTTCCGGTCGCGAAACGCTTGAAAAACATTAACCATCATTTTTGAAGTTTTCGTTTTATGCCACGTTTATCAACACAACTGAAAGTAGCTTCCGGCTACATCTTGCTCACGCTTCTGTTATTTGCTTCCATTCAGTATATCAACCATGAAATGCAAGCATTGACCGAAACGGATGACAACGAAACCATATTGAATTTACGCCGACGGGTAACCAATGAAATTGTCGGTCAGCTGTATCAGGCTGAAATCATCGGACAATCCTTAAGTGCCGGTCAATTGGGACAATACTTCCGTTACAAGGCATCCATGCAAAAGGCGAACGCTGCAGTTGATTCATTGCGAAGCTTGTTGACAGATAGTATCCAGACCCTCCGCTTAGACACTGTCGAGATGTTTCTGACAGAAAAGGAACGCAATATGCGCAATCTTCTCCGCGCCATCCAGGAAGGAGGTACCGACAAAATTTATCAGCAACATATCGAAAAACTGATAGCTGAACAAGATTCATTACTCAACCTTCCCCATGTACGCCGAAAAGTAGTGACACATACCAATTCTTACATTATCCATAAGAAGCCGAAAGGATTTTTCAGAAGACTGGGAGAAGTCTTTTCTCCCGGAAAGGGCGACTCCACCCAAGTCAATAATGTGATTCAGGAAGAATTTACAGATACATTGACGGAATCATACAGTCCGACCGATACTGTTGTCACACTGCTGAAAAACGTACAGAGTCGTGTAACCGACACTCAACAGCAGCAGTTGAAGATGCTCAACCAACGGACACAGTCCCTGCGTCTCAGCGGCTTAAAACTAAGTCAGAAAGTGAACCAACTGTTAAGCACCATCGAAGATGAAGGGCTAAGAATGGCACAACAAAAACAGATACAGGAAGAAGAAATCCGACAAAGTTCGGCACGCACCGTAGAGGCCATAGCCATCGTAGCTGTGCTACTGGCAAGTATCTTTCTGATTTTTATCTGGCGGGACATCACACGCAGTAACCACTATCGCCGAGAATTGGAGAAAGCCAAACGCCGCGCCGAAGACTTACTGGTAGCACGCGAAAAGTTAATGTTGACCATTACACACGACATAAAAGCACCGGTAGGTTCTATTATTGGTTATACCGACCTGTTAGAGCGAATCACCACAGAAGAGCGACAACGCTTTTATCTCAACAATATGCAAAGCTCTGCCAAGCATTTGCTGAGTCTGGTGAATTCTTTATTGGATTATCATCGTCTGGATGCCCATAAAATGGATGTAAACAAGGTAACATTCAACCCTCATCAATTATTTGACACCATTTATATAAGCTTCAAACCAATGGCAAATGCCAAACATTTGCTATTGGAGTACGACTGTGGAGAACCCTTAAACCGCTTATATATAGGCGATCCGTTCCGCACCAGACAGATAGTAGAGAACTTGCTTTCCAATGCATTAAAATTTACACAAGAAGGAAGTATCACGCTCCGTGCAGCATTGGAAAACGGACAACTGCACTTCAGCATCAGTGATACCGGTTGTGGAATCAGTGAAGAAGAACAAAAACGAATATTCCAAGAGTTTACCCGCCTGCGTAATGCACAAGGACAAGAAGGTTTCGGACTGGGACTGGCCATTACAAAAAAACTTATTTTATTGCTCGAAGGAGATATCAGGATAGAAAGTGAAACGGGAAAAGGCAGTACGTTTCATGTATACCTTCCTCTTCCTCAAGCTCCCAATACCGATAAAAAGAATAAAAGAGAGGAAGGTATAAAGAACTTTATCCTCATTGACGATGACCGCATTCAACTGCAATTGACTGCTGCCATGCTTAAACGTCCCACCATCATGTCACCTGTTGTGAACAGCCTGAAGAACTTTTCCGTCAGTTGGAAGAGAATAAATTTGATGCACTTCTGACCGACATACAAATGCCCGCCATGAACGGCTTCGACCTATTGGATGCCATCCGTGCACTTCCGGCTGTCCGGGCAAAAACAATTCCCGTTATTGCCATTACCGCACGTAGCGACATGGACGCTGAATATTTCCGTTCCAAGGGTTTTGCCGGATGTCTCCACAAACCCTTTAACACACATGAAATTTTCGAGGTTCTTTCGCAAGCCATCCGGCAAGACTTGACAGATTTGGAAGAGACCGGCACTGAAATCCTACAGGCGCCAACCAATGACAGTTCACATACAGACTCGTCTTCATTGGACTTCTCGGCTCTTACCGCTTTCTCGGAAGATGACCCCAACGCAGCGAAAGAAATCATCCGCACATTTGTGTCGGAAACAAAGAACCGGAGCTGCATGGCCACCGCCCTTGAAAATGAGGAAATAGAAGGAATAACCGCCATGGCACATAAACTTTTGCCTTTATTTACCATGCTGGGAGCCAACACTTCTATCGCACCTCTCACCTGGTTGGAACAAAGACGGGGAACAACCGAAATGACCTCCGAAATACGCGAAAAAGCTTTATTTATCCTTGATGAAATAGACAGAGTAATCCGCCAAGCTGAAGAACAGATTTAGACCTTTATAAGTTAAAAGGTATTAGAAAATCCTCCGGCATTTCGAAGCATAGTAAAAAAAGGTATATTTTTGTATCATTAAAAACATAAAAATGCCATACTCTATTTTAATAGTAGAAGACGATTTAACTTTCGCCACCATGTTAAAGACATGGCTAGGGAAGAAAGGGTTTCTGGTAGACACTGCCGGCAATAGTGCACGTGCCCGAAAACAACTGGATGCCCAATCATACAACCTTGTGCTTTCAGATCTGCGTCTGCCGGATCAAGACGGTATTTCTTTACTTGCATGGATGAAAGAGCATGGACACCAAATTCCCCTTATTATCATGACCGGCTATGCAGATATCCAAAGTGCTGTACAAGCCATGAAAAATGGTGCCAATGACTATATCTCCAAACCAGTACAACCAGATGTACTGCTAAAGAAAATAAATGAAGCGCTACAAAACGAAACTGTTATTGCAGCTCCTTCCGGCTCTGCTCCGTCCATATCAATTGCTCCATCATCCAATTTTCTGGAAGGTGAAAGTGAAGCAGCACGCCAATTATATAATTATGTAGCTTAGTTGCCCCTACCCCCATGTCAGTTCTTATCAATGGAGCCAGCGGAACAGGCAAAGAATACGTTGCCCACCGCATCCATCAATTAAGCAAACGTGCCGACAAGCCATTCATTGCAATAGATTGCGGCTCTATCCCCAAAGAACTTGCAGCTTCCGAATTCTTCGGCCATGTAAAAGGCTCCTTTACCGGAGCACTTAACGACAAAACCGGTGCTTTCGTCGAAGCCAATGGCGGCACACTGTTTCTCGATGAAATAGGGAATCTAAGCTACGAAGTACAAATCCAACTTCTGCGCGCCCTGCAAGAACGGCGTATCCGTCCTGTAGGTTCCAATAAAGAAATAGAAGTAAAATGTCCGACTTATCAGTGCAACTAACGAGAATCTTCAAAAGGCTATTGAAAAAGGTAATTTCCGTGAAGATCTCTTCCACCGAATCAATGAATTTACTTTGCGTATGCCTTCTCTGAAAGAACGTCAGGAAGACATCTTGCTTTTTGCCAACTTCTTTTTAGATCAGGCCAATCACGAACTCGACCGACATCTGATAGGTTTTGACGCGGCTGCCAGCAATGCACTGCAAACCTACTCGTGGCCCGGCAACCTTCGCCAACTGAAAAATATTGTAAAGCGTGCCACACTGCTCGCACAAGGCAGCTATATTACTTTAACAGAATTGGGATATGAACTGGTTGAGTCATCCAGTGCTTCTCCAACAAGCACAAGCCTCAGTCTGCACGACGAGGCAACAGAAAAGAAGCGCATCCTGGAAGCCCTTCAACAAACCGGAAACAACAAAAGCAAAGCAGCCCTCTTATTGGGCATCGACCGCAAAACACTGTATAACAAACTGAAGCTATACAATATCCAATAAAAAGAGGATTGGGGAATAATCCCAATCTTTCCACACATTCCCCATTTTTCACATTCCGCCACACTGAGCCAAAACCGCATTTGTACTACAAATCAACAAGTTATAAAACAAATTATACTTTGGCATGCCAATTGCTCTTTAAATATCAGAGAGAACAAACGAGATAAACTATTAACCTGTAAAAACTTACAATTATGAAAAAATTATTTGTAGCAGTAGCATTAGTAATGGGAATTGGAACAAGTGTATTTGCTTACAACATGAATCCGGCAAGTATCGAAACCGTTACAACAGTGAATGATTTCACTCCAATCGAAGTAAAAGATCTTCCGGCAGCTGTCCAAGAAGCCATTACCAAAAACTATGCAGACTTAACTATCAAAGAAGCTTCAGTTGAAGCAAAAGAAGATGGTACAAAGACTTATAAAGTTGTTTTAACCGACAAAGAGGGTACTGAGAGCACTGTACTTTTCAGCGAAAGCGGAGAAGTTTTGAAGTAAATGAAAGATGCCTAAAATGAAAAAAGGGAATGCTGTGAAGCATTCCCTTTTCTATTTCTTTAGTCCATATCAAAACCGTTCCACAAATTACCTGCGGGCACCGGTGCCGTTTAATTCAATCAGTTCTTTCGAAACAGGATGCATAACTTCACCATCCGTGCATGAAGACAAATGCTACCATCCGGATTGGAACGCTGAGCACCATATTTCAAATCGCCTTTGATAGGACATCCCATTTTGCCAGCTGACAACGTATCTGGTGATGACGTCCTGTCTTTAAATCCACCTCCAGCAGATAATAATTCTGTGAATGACCGATAAGCTTATAATGAAGTATCGCTTTCTTCGAGTTCTTTACTTCTTTATCATATGCATAAGACTTATTCTGTTTCTCATTGCGGACCAAAAATAATGAACCAATTCGCCTTCCGTTTCTTTCGGACACTCTTTCACTATCGCCCAATAGGTTTTCTTTACGTCTCCATTACGAAAAAACATTTTCGTTCAGTCGTGCCAAACGCTTTACCGGTTTTGGCAAAAAAAACCACTAAACCACTGACGGGACGATCCAAACGATGAGTAACACCTATAAAGACATTTCCCGGCTTATTATACTTCTCCTTCAGATACGACTTTACCGTTTCCGACAAAGGAGTATCACCGGTTTTATCCCCCTGAACAATCTCAGAAGAAGTCTTATTGACTACGATTATATGATTATCTTCGTAAACGACTGTCATGCAAAGATTACATATTCATACCACCATCTACCTGAATCACTTGTCCGGATACGTAAGATGACATATCAGAAGCAAGGAATGTAGCTACATCAGCCACATCTTCAGGAGTACCTCCACGACGCAAAGGAATCTTCTTAGCCCATTCCGTTTTTTACCTCATCACTCAGTTTGGCTGTCATATCAGTAATGATAAAGCCCGGAGCAATAGCATTGGCACGAATACCGCGAGAGCCCAGTTCCTGAGCAATAGACTTAGCCAAACCAATCATACCGGCTTTAGAAGCTGAGTAGTTACATTGACCGGCATTTCCGTGAACACCCACTACGGAAGCCATGTTGATAATGCTTCCACTCTTCTGACGCATCATGATAGGAGTGCATGCGTGGATAAAGTTAAAGGCAGACTTCAAGTTCACAGCGATTACCGCATCCCACTGTGCCTCACTCATACGCATCATCAAGCCATCTTTCGTGA
>ENA-OQCD01000437-OQCD01000437.1-human-gut-metagenome-genome-assembly--contig:-NODE-437-length-11746-cov-2.101300_pt1 | contig 11746 bp, 16 predicted proteins | sample MGYA00242755_ERZ504571 | MGnify/ENA primary metagenome ERZ504571 (study PRJEB26092, sample SAMD00036274) | human gut metagenome | host: Homo sapiens | study: EMG produced TPA metagenomics assembly of...
TAGATTGGGATGGATGTGGCTGAGGCGCGGTGCTGTCAGCTTTAATTTGGGATGTGACAAATGTAATATTGTATAGAAATAAGTGGATTTTTGATGTAATTCATGCAATAATGGTATTACTATCAGAAATGAGAGTGAGGTTACTGCAGAATATTATAAAATTACAAATAAGAATGAATTTTCAGAAAGGGGTCGGTTTTATGGGTCTTATCAGAGCGGCTGTTGGCGCAGCAGGGGGTACGATGGCGGATCAGTGGAAGGAGTTTTTTACTGTGAGGCTATGGATAAAGAAGTGATGGTGGTGAAGGGTACGAAGCGTACATCATCCAGGTCTTCCAATAAGAGAGGCAGCGACAATATCATTACCAGCGGAAGTGGGATTGCAGTTGCAGATGGTCAGTGTATGATGATCGTGGAGCAGGGGAAAGTTGTGGATATCTGTGCAGATCCAGGTGAGTATACTTATGATGCTTCCACAGAGCCGAGTATTTTTTGCGGGAAGTCTTGGGGAAGGTATCCGCAGGACTTTTCCAGACCATCGGTAAGCGTTTTTGTGTTCGGTGGTGATACGGGTAAGGATCAGAGGGTATATTATTTTAATACCAAGGAGCTTGTGGATAACAAATTTGGCACGGCTACTCCGATCCCGTTCCGTGTGGTAGATTCCAGGATCGGACTTGATATTGATGTTGCAGTGCGCTGTCATGGAGTATATTCCTATCGGATCGCGGACCCGCTTCTTTTTTATACCAATGTGTGTGGGAATGTAGAGCGGGAATACACGAGAGAGGAACTGGATGGACAGCTGAAAACGGAGTTTGTCAGCGCACTGCAGCCGGCTTTTGGCCGTCTTTCTGAGATGGAGCTTCGTCCGAATCAGATCGTGACCCACAACACGGAGCTTGAGAATGCCATGAATGAGGTTCTTTCAGCGAAGTGGGCAGAGCTCGGGGCTTAAAAGTCGTAAGTGTTGCGCTGGGCTCGGTTACACTTCCGGATGAGGCGCCGAGATGATCAAGCAGGCCCAGCGCACGGCTATGATGCGTGATCCTTCGATGGCTGCAGCCACACTGACTGGTGCTCAGGCGGATGCCATGAAGGCTGCGGCTTCCAATTCCGCCGGGGCTATGACTGGTTTTATGGGCATGGGGATGGCTGCCAGCGCAGGGGGCCTGAATGCTCAGCAGCTTTTTGAAATGGGACAGAAGCGTGAGGCACAGGCAGCGCAGAACAACGTACAGACTCAGCCAAAGATCCGGCCGGCAGCAGGCGGAGATTCCTGGACTTGCAGTTGTGGTGCGGTTTCTACGGGTAAGTTCTGTCCGGAGTGTGGGGCACCGCGTCCGGTGGAGGACAGCTGGACTTGTTCCTGCGGTACAGTGAATAAAGGGAAGTTTTGTACGAACTGTGGAGCGAAGAGGCCGGAGAAGAAGTTGAGGTATCGTTGCAGCAGGTGTGGATGGGAACCGGCTGATCCGGAGAATCCACCGAAGTTCTGCCCGGAGTGCGGGGATCCGTTCGGACCGGAGGATGCTGTATAAATCACAAAATGGAGAAGGTCAGGAGAAATTCACAGGATAACTCCTGCCGGTCGATGGATACAGAAGGATGAATTGAGGTGGATATATGGCGAAGATGCAGGAGTTTAAGTGCCCGTGCTGTGGTGGCTCCATAGAGTTTGACAGTTCTGCACAGAAGATGAAGTGTCCGTTCTGTGATACGGAGTTTGATGTTAAGACATTATCGGAGCATGCTAAGGCTGTAGAAGAAGAACAGCCGGAGGATATGAACTGGTCGGATGAGGCTGGCAGTGAGTGGCAGGATGGAGAGAGTGAGGGATTACGTACTTATACGTGTAAGTCCTGTGGCGGTGAGATCGTGGGTGATGCCAATACGGCAGCGACAGCCTGCCCGTTTTGCGGCAGCCCGGTGGTAATGACCGGACAGCTGTCCGGTGCACTGAAACCAGATTACGTGATTCCGTTTAAGCTGGATAAAAAGGCTGCAAAGGAGAAGCTGAAGAAGCATTTGTCAGGCAAGCGCCTTCTCCCGAAAGCGTTTAAGTCGGAGAATCATATCAGTGAGGTGAAGGGGATCTACGTTCCGTTCTGGCTTTATGATACGGATGCCAGTGCGGATATCCGCTATAAAGCTACGAAGACCCGTTTCTGGAGTGATAATGATTATGATTATACGGAAACCAGTTATTATGCAGTACACAGAAGTGGTTCTCTGGGATTTGATCATGTACCTGTGGATGGTTCGGCCAGTATGGAAAATGATCTGATGGAGTCCATAGAGCCTTTTGATTTTAAAGAGGCGGTGGATTTCCAGACTGCATATCTGGCGGGATATTTTGCGGATAAGTATGATGTGACGGCGGAAGAGTGCGAGGGACGTGCCAATGAGCGTATCCGTCACAGTACGGAAGATGCATTCCGGGATACGGTCAGAGGCTATTCCAGTGTGGTTCCGGAGAATACCAGCATCCGGCTTCATAACGGAACTACGAAGTATGCACTGTATCCGGTATGGATCCTGCAGACGAAATGGAAAGGCGATAATTACATATTTGCCATGAATGGCCAGACTGGGAAATTTGTGGGGAATCTGCCCACAGATAAGAGTGCTTTTGCGAGATGGTTCCTGGGAACGACGGGGATCGTTGGCGTGATCGCTATATTATCCTGTATCTGATCTGGGCTTTGTAGGGGAGGTGAATGCCATGAAAAAGAGAATATCCGTATTTCTGACAGTGATCCTTTTTATGCCTGGCATGTGCCTTTCCGGTATGGGCGGAAACAGAAAGCCGGCTTGCGGATCAGGCGGGACTTCTGGATACAGATCAAAAGGAGAGCCTTTGCAATACACTGGATGAGATCAGTGAGCGGGAACAGGTAGATGTTATCATTGTTACCACCAATAGTCTGGAAGGAAAAACGGCGCAGGCTTATGCAGATGATTATTTTATTGACCATGGATATGGACAGGGAGAAGATGGTGACGGTATTTTGTTCCTGGTGGATATGGGTGACCGTAACTGGGCTATTGCAACACATGGTTATGCTATTGAAGCGTTTACCGATGCCGGACAGGAATATATCATGGAGCAGGTGAAGCCTTATTTAAGTGATGGGGATTATAACGAAGCGTTTTCAGATGTTTGCCATGGAATGCGATGACTTTATCATGCAGGCGGATGAGGCAGAGCCATATGATGTGGGAAATCTTCCAAAGGAGTCTTTTGATGTGGGGGCAAATCTGCTGATTGCTCTTGCAGTGGGACTTGTGGCAGGCGTGCTTATAACCGGAAATATGAGGAGGAAACTGAAAACTGTGCGAAAACAGGATCAGGCTGCTTCCTATGTACGTCAGGGCAGTATGAAGGTAACCAGAAGTAACGAGTATTATCTTTACAGTACGGTGTCAAAATCCGCAAAACCGAAAAATGAGGACAGTGGCGGGGGCTCCAGTACACATACGTCTTCCTCGGGGGATACTTTTGGCGGCTCCAGTGGAAAATTCTGAGAGATTTTTTGAAAAACAGAATACAGGAAAAAAGAAAAGGCTGCTGTACCGGAAACGGGAAGGCAGCTTTTGCCATAGTGGAACATCCTGTGGCATAAGATACTTTTCGGGCGGGAGCGTGGCGGTAACGGGCAGAAAGCAGGGAGCCAAAGTACCAGGAGTCAGGAAGAAAATCAAAGACACAGGAGCTCTTTTTATATCCTGGAGATAACTTTATCTATTTAATAGGTTGAAATCCGTCGAAAAGTGCGTTATGATAATAACAATTATCCACACCAGTGCGTTAAAATTTTACAGCACAGGGGAAATCGGAGGAGTAGATAAAATGGAGTACAAAATTGCCCTGATTCCGGGAGACGGAATCGGCCCGGAGATTGTTGCCGAGGCCAAAAAAAGTTTTAGACAGAGTATGCGAGAAATACAGCCATAAATTTTCATACACAGAAGTTCTTTTAGGAGGTGCATCCATTGATGCTCACGGAGTACCTCTTACAGAGGAAGCCATTGCTCAGGCAAAAGCTTCTGACGCCGTACTGATGGGGTCCATCGGCGGCGATGCCAAGACATCCCCGTGGTACAAACTGGAGCCGTCTAACGTCCGGAGGCAGGACTTCTTGCAATCCGTAAAGCGCTGAACCTTTTTGCAAACCTTCGTCCTGCATATCTTTACAATGAGCTTCGTGATGCATGCCCGCTTCGTGATGAGATCATCGGAGATGGTTTTGACATGATTATCGTAAGAGAGCTGACAGGAGGTCTTTACTTCGGAGCCAGAAAGACTACCGAGGAGAACGGAGTCCGCACAGCCGTAGATACTCTTTCCTATAATGAGAATGAGATCCGCCGTATTGCCATCAAAGCATTTGAGATCGCACGTAAGAGAAGAAATAAAGTTACAAGTGTAGATAAGGCAAAACGTTCTGGATTCTTCCAGACTCTGGAGAAGCGTTGTGGAAGATGTTGCAAAAGACTATCCGGATGTAACACTGGAGCATATGCTGGTTGATAACTGTGCAATGCAGCTGGTACGTGATCCGAAACAGTTTGATGTCATCCTTACAGAGAACATGTTCGGAGATATCCTCTCTGATGAGGCAAGTATGGTAACCGGTTCCATCGGAATGCTTTCTTCCGCAAGCTTAAATGAGACAAAACTTGGCCTCTATGAGCCGAGCCACGGTTCCGCACCGGATATCGCAGGTCAGAACAAGGCAAACCCGATCGCAACTATCCTTTCTGCAGCCATGATGCTGAGATATTCTCTGGATCTTGACAAAGAGGCAGATGCTGTGGAAACAGCAGTACAGAAAGTTCTGACAGCTGGTTACAGAACCGGAGATATCATGTCTGAGGGCTGCAAACTTGTGGGAACTAAAGAGATGGGCGATCTGATCGCAGATGCCATCGCATAAATAAATTTGAAGAGATATAGAACCATATCGTAAAGAATAAAAAGGAGAACCTTAAAAAATGAGAAGTGATACCGTAAGAAAAGGCACACAGCAGGCACCACATCGTTCCCTGTTCAATGCCCTTGGAATGACAAAAGAAGAAATGGACAAACCACTGGTAGGAATCGTAAGCTCTTACAACGAGATCGTACCGGGACATATGAACCTTGACAAGATCGTAAACGCCGTAAAACTTGGCGTTGCAATGGCTGGTGGAACACCGGTTGTATTCCCGGCGATCGCAGTATGTGACGGAATTGCAATGGGACACGTTGGAATGAAATATTCCTGGTAACCCGTGACCTGATCGCAGATTCCACAGAGGCTATGGCAATGGCTCATCAGTTTGATGCTCTGGTTATGGTACCCAACTGTGATAAGAACGTACCTGGCCTTCTGATGGCAGCAGCAAGAATCAATGTTCCGACTGTATTTGTAAGCGGAGGCCCGATGCTTGCCGGTCATGTAAAAGGACACAAAACAAGTCTTTCCAGCATGTTTGAGGCAGTAGGTTCCTATGCAGCAGGAACGATCACAGCAGATGACCTGGCAGAATTCGAGAACAAAACCTGTCCGACCTGTGGATCATGTTCCGGTATGTACACTGCAAACAGCATGAACTGCCTGACAGAGGTTCTTGGAATGGGACTTAAGGGAAATGGTACCATCCCGGCCGTATACTCCGAGCGTATCCGTCTTGCAAAACATGCAGGAATGCAGGTAATGGAAATGTACAAAAGGAACATCCGCCCAAGAGACATCATGACAAAAGAGGCAGTTTTAAATGCTCTTACCGTAGATATGGCACTTGGATGCTCCACAAACAGTATGCTTCATCTTCCGGCTATCGCACATGAGATCGGAATGGACTTTGACATCAGCTTTGCAAATGAGATCAGTGAGAAGACTCCGAACCTCTGCCACCTTGCACCGGCAGGCCCGACTTACATGGAAGACCTCAACGAGGCCGGCGGTGTTTTATGCGGTTATGAATGAGCTGAACAAGATCGGACTTCTTCATACAGAGTGTATGACAGTAACAGGAAAAAACAGTTGGGGAAAATATCAAAGATTGTGTAAATCTGAATCCGGAAGTTATCCGCCCGATCGACAATCCGTATACAAAGACAGGCGGACTTGCCGTACTGAAAGGAAACCTTGCACCGGACGGCGGCGTTGTAAAACGTTCCGCAGTTGTACCGGAAATGCTGGTACATGAAGGTCCTGCACGTGTATTTGACAGCGAGGATGACGCGATTGTGGCAATCAAGAGCGGCAAGATCGTAGAGGGTGATGTAGTTGTTATCCGTTACGAGGGACCAAAAGGTGGTCCTGGAATGAGAGAGATGCTGAACCCGACATCCGCAATCGTGGGAATGGGACTTGGTTCTTCCGTAGCCCTGATCACAGACGGACGTTTCAGCGGCGCATCCAGAGGAGCTGCTATCGGACACGTATCACCGGAGGCAGCCGTAGGCGGCCCGATCGCACTGGTTGAGGAAGGCGATATCATCAGCATCAATATTCCGGAACTGAAACTGGAGATCAAAGTTTCTGACGAAGAGATGCAGGCAAGAAGAGAAAAATGGCAGCCAAGAGAGCCGAAGGTAACAACCGGATATCTGGAAGATATGCTTCCATGGTAACATCCGGAAACCGTGGTGCGATCCTGGAAGTACCGAAAGCAAAATAAGGAGGAACGAAAGACATGCAGCTTACAGGTGCAGAGATCATCGTAGAATGTCTGAAGGAACAGGGCGTTGATACCGTATTTGGATATCCGGGCGGCGCGATCCTGAATGTTTACGATGCCTTATATGAATACAAAGATGAGATCACACATGTATTGACCTCCCACGAGCAGGGTGCATCCCATGCTGCTGACGGTTATGCGAGAGCTACCGGAAAAGTGGGCGTCTGCCTGGCAACATCCGGTCCTGGAGCCACCAACCTGGTAACAGGAATCGCGACTGCATACATGGATTCCGTACCGATGGTAGCCATTACTGCAAACGTAGGAAGACCACTCCTGGGAAGAGATTCTTTCCAGGAGGTTGATATCGCAGGTATCGTAATGCCTGTGACAAAATACAGCTTTATTGTAAAGAATATCGAAGATCTTGCAGATACGTTAAGAAGAGCATTTTATATTGCAAAAAGCGGAAGACCTGGCCCGGTTCTTTGTGGATGTTCCGAAGGATATCACAGGAATGAAATATGAATACGAGCCATGCCATCCGGCTACCGTTAACCGTGAGATCAAAAACATCCGCAAAGAAGATATGGACCAGGTGCTGGAAATGATCAGAGAGGCAAAGAAACCTTTTATTTTTGTAGGCGGCGGCTGTGTGATCTCCGGTGCTGACCAGGAAGTCCGCGAACTGGCTCACAGGATCCAGGCTCCGGTCTGCGATACACTGATGGGTAAAGGTACTTTCCCAGGTGAGGATCCGCTTTATACCGGTATGGTAGGTATGCACGGAACCAAGACTTCCGATCTTGGTGTTACGGAATGTGATCTTCTCATTGTTCTTGGAGCACGTTTCAGTGACCGTGTAACAGGAAATACCAAGACTTTTGCACATAATGCAAAAAATCCTTCAGATCGATGTAGATGCTGCGGAGATCAACAAAAAATATCAAAGTGGATGCAAGCGTGATCGGAGATGTGAAAGAAGTGCTGAACGTCTTCTGGAGGAAGTTCCGGAAAAAGAACATCCGGAGTGGATCGCACATATCCAGGAACTGAAAGCAAAATATCCGCTGAATTATGATCATACACAGCTGACAGGTCCGTATATTATAGAGAAACTTTATGAACTGACCAATGGTGATGCCATCATCTCCACAGATGTTGGACAGCATCAGATGTGGGCGGCACAGTATTATAAATACAAAGAGCGAGAACTCTTCTTACTTCCGGCGGCCTTGGAACGATGGGCTATGGCCTTGGCGCTGCAATTGGCGCAAAGATGGGCAGACCGGAAAAAACAGTTGTTAATATAGCAGGTGACGGATGCTCCGTATGAATATGAATGAACTGGCAACAGCAGCGCGCTGTGGTAGACAGTTGATCCAGATTGTCATGAACAATCACGTACTGGGATGGTGCGTCAGTGGCAGACGCTTTTCTATGGAAAGAGATATTCTTCCACAGTACTGGATGATTCTGTTGATTTTGTAAAATTATCAGAGGCGCTGGGTGCAAAAGCCATTCGTGTGACAAGGATGGAGGATGTGGAACCTGCACTTAAGATGGCACTGGCAGCAGAGGGACCTGTCGTTCTGGATTGCTGGATCGATCAGGATCTGAGTGTGTTCCCGATGGTACCGCTGGTGCGAATCTTGATGATGTATTTGACGAGGAGGATATGAAGAAACATGAGTAGAGTGTACAATTTTTCTGCCGGACCGGCAGTGCTTCCGGAGGAAGTACTCAAAGAAGTAGCTGATGAAATGCTTGATTATAACGGCACAGGAATGTCCGTTATGGAAATGAGTCACAGAAGTGCAGCGTTTCAGGAGATTATTGATACAGCTGAGAAAGATCTCCGCGAGCTTATGAACATCCCAGATAACTACAAGGTACTTTTCCTTCAGGGAGGAGCATCCCAGCAGTTTGCCATGATCCCGATGAACCTTATGAAAAATAAGGTCGCAGATTATATCGTAACAGGTCAGTGGGCAAAGAAAGCTTATCAGGAAGCTCAGAAATACGGAAAAGCAAACAAGATCGCATCTTCTGAGGACAAAACTTTCAGCTATATCCCGGACTGCAGTGATCTGCCGATCAGCCCGGATGCAGACTATGTATACATCTGTGAGAACAACACCATTTACGGCACAAAATTCAAAAAACTTCCAAACACAAAAGGCAAGACTCTGGTAGCAGATGTATCCTCCTGCTTCCTGTCTGAGCCTGTAGATGTAAGCAAATATGGTATTATCTATGGCGGCGTTCAGAAGAACATCGGACCGGCAGGTATGGTTATCGTGATCATCCGTGAGGATCTGATCACAGAGGATGTTCTTCCGGGAACACCAACCATGCTGACCTATAAGACACATGCAGACGCAGGTTCTCTTTACAACACACCGAATGCTTACTGCATTTATGTATGCGGCAAGGTATTCAAATGGCTGAAGAAGATGGGCGGTCTGGAAGTGATGAAGCAGCGCAATGAGGAAAAGGCAAAGATCCTCTATGATTATCTGGATTCCAGCAAGCTGTTCAAGGGAACTGTAGTTCCAGAAGATAGATCTCTTATGAATGTTCCGTTTGTAACAGGTGACAAGGAAATGGATGCCAAGTTTGTGAAAGAGGCAACAGAGGCAGGACTTGTAAACCTGAAAGGACACCGTACTGTTGGCGGAATGCGTGCAAGTATCTACAATGCCATGCCGAAGGCTGGTGTAGAGGCTCTGGTTGCATTATGAAGAAATTTGAGGAGGAGAATGCATAATGTTCCAGTATCATTGCCTGAACCCCATCGCAGAAAAAGGACTTAAACTTTTCGGCGATAATTACAAAAAATCAGAGACTGTAGATCAGTGTGACGCGATCCTTGTGAGAAGTGCGAAAATGCATGACATGGAGCTTCCCAAAAGTGTTTGTGCAGTTGCACGTGCAGGAGCAGGTGTCAACAATATTCCTGTTAAAGAATATGCAGAGAAGGGTGTTGTTGTATTTAACACACCTGGAGCAAATGCAAACGGCGTAAAGGAGCTTGTACTTGCAGGTATGCTTCTTGCATCCAGAGATATCGTTGGCGGTATCGAGTGGGTTGCACAGGAGAAAGATAAAGAGCACATCGGCAAGCTTGCGAGAAGCAGAAAAAAACAGTTCGCAGGATGCGAGATCAGCGGCAAAAAGCTTGGTATCATCGGACTTGGTGCCATCGGTGCCATGGTGGCAAACGCAGCATGCGGACTTGGAATGGAAGTTTATGGTTATGATCCGTATCTTTCCATTGATGCGGCATGGAATCTTTCCAGAACCATCAAGCACAGCAAGAGCCTGGATGAGATCTACAGCCAGTGCGATTACATCACCATTCATGTGCCCCTTCTTGACAGCACAAAGAAGATGATCAACAAAGAAGCTTTCGAGAAAATGAAAGATGGCGTGGTTCTTCTGAATTTTGCAAGAGATCTTCTTGTTGATGAGGAGGCACTGATCGAGGCTGTTGAGAGTGGTAAGGTTAAAAAATATGTAACAGACTTTGCCAACGAGACAGTTGCAGGACGCGAGGGCATTCTGGTAACCCCACATCTTGGTGCTTCTACAGAGGAATCTGAGGAGAACTGTGCGGAGATGGCTGTAAAAGAGATCCGTGATTACCTTGAGAATGGTAATATCAAGAACTCTGTTAATTATCCAAACTGTGATATGGGTACCTGTGTGGCTGTGGGTAGAATTTCTCTTGCACACAGTAATACACCGAATATGATCAGTCAGGTAACCAAGATCCTTGGATCTGAGGGGCTGAATATTGCGGATATGACCAATAAGAGTAAAGGGGAGTTTGCTTATACTCTTATCGATCTTGAGAGTGCGGCTTCTGCCAAGGCACTTGACGAGCTCAAGGAGATTGAGGGAATGTATAGGGTGCGTGTTGTTAAATAGAGTAACAAGATCTTAGAAAAACTCTTTGAAAAAAATGCTGTGTTTCGTTCCTGGCGAACGGGGGCGCAGTATTTTTTTGTAAAAGTGAAAACCGCAAAGGGGCCGCAAAGCCGCGCCCCCTCTGCACACCCCTTGGGCTTTTTTTGAGTAGTGCTTCGGTTGAGAAATGTGTGAGGTTGTTAACTTGTGCCTGTATGCTTCTGTATTGGCTGTGTCAGGTTGAGCCGATGTGTGGATGGAGGGACGGGAAGGCGGGCCGTTGGCCCTGTTCCCTGGAAATTAATTCCTGGGAATGGATTCTTTCCTGGTTTTCTGGGTTGAAAATGTGAGTTTTGGGGTTGACATTGCAGGGGTTTTCGCCTAAAATGTATCGAAGATACGGCGATGATGAGAATAGTACACAGGGAATTATCTCAGAGAGGGGCCTGTTTTGGTGGAAGGGTCCTGTGCGTGAACTGTGGAACCGGCCTCGGAGCTCTGCGTGATTGAAGCGTGGCGTGTGTTTCCGGCGTTAACGGGTGTTGAGAGAGCAGCGGGTGCGCTGTTAACTGGGGTGGTACCGCCGAAGTCATTCGGTCCCTTGTGAGGGATTCGGAGGGCTTATTTTTTTGTCCGTAAAACGGGACTGTAAATGCAGTGTACGATTTATGGGACAGAAGAGTGAGCCGGAGGGATTCCGGATTGCCGTGGCTGCCTGGCGGCTGGCAATATGTAACAGATCACAAGAAAAAAGGAGATTTATCATGGCAAAAGAAAAGAAAATTAGTACAGGCCATTACGTCTATGGATGAGGATTTTGCTCAGTGGTATACAGACGTTGTTAAGAAGGCTGAGCTTTGTGGCTATACAAGTGTTAAGGGCTGTATGGCGATCAAACCTGCAGGTTATGCGATCTGGGAGAATATCCAGCATGAGCTTGACCGCAGATTTAAAGAGACCGGTGTAGAGAATGTTTATATGCCGATCTTTATCCCGGAGTCTCTTCTTGATAAAGAGAAAGATCATGTAGAAGGTTTTGCCCCGGAGGTGCATGGGTGACTCATGGCGGTCTTGATTCCGCTTCAGGAGAGACTTTGCGTGCGTCCGACTTCCGAGACTCTGTTCTGTGATTTCTACCAGAAAGAGATCCAGTCCCACAGAG
>ENA-OQCD01000438-OQCD01000438.1-human-gut-metagenome-genome-assembly--contig:-NODE-438-length-11740-cov-1.880565_pt1 | contig 11740 bp, 15 predicted proteins | sample MGYA00242755_ERZ504571 | MGnify/ENA primary metagenome ERZ504571 (study PRJEB26092, sample SAMD00036274) | human gut metagenome | host: Homo sapiens | study: EMG produced TPA metagenomics assembly of...
CGCCGCGTGTTCCCCTGGCGCTCGCATACCTGCGCATCTACCTCATCGGCATGCCCGTCATCCTGCTATACAATTTCGAAACAGCCATCTTCCGCAGCATCGGCGACACCCAGGCTCCGCTCGCCGTACTCGCCATTTCCGGCGTGCTCAACGTGACCGTGGGACTGATTTTTCGTCGTACTGTTCCATTGGGGTGTTTCGGGCGTCGCGACGGCCACCGTCATCGCGAACGTCGTCAGCTCCATGATTCTGCTGTATCGACTGGTTCATACTGACGCAGCCATCCATGTTGATTTGCGCGAGCTCGGCATCGACTGGTTCACCCTGCGTCAGATCCTGCGCATCGGACTGCCCGCCGGCGTGCAAAGCGCGGTGTTCGCCGTGGCCAACATCATCATCCAAGCCGCCATCAACAGTCTCGCACCGTTGTCATGGCGCCTCCAGCGCCGCGTTCAACATCGAAATCATCGCCTACTACGTGCTCAACTCGTTCAGCCAGGCCTGCGCCACCTTCACCGGGCAAAACTATGGAGCCAAACGGATCGGACGCTGCAAGCGCGTGCTTGGCATCTGCATTCTGGAGGATTTCATCGCCACCGCGGTCACCATCGCGTCGTGCTGTTCTTCGGCCATAGTCTGCTGGCGTTGTTCGATGCGACACCGGAGGTCATTTTCCGTCGGGCTACACCAGACTCGTCATGGTGTTCTCCGCCTACACGTTCAGCATGCTGTACGAGGTCATGTCCGGATATCTGCGCGGCTTCGGCATCTCACTGGTGCCGGCGCTGCTCACCGTAATCGGCGTGGTCGGCGTGCGCATCACCTGGATCGCGTTCGTGTTCCCCGCGCATCGCACGTTCGAGGCCATCATGATCGTCTCACCCGATCAGCCTCGCCGCAACCGCCGTACTCATCGGCATCGCTCTGCTCTGCTACCGTCCGTCCAAGCGATTTGCCGTTAAACCTTAAGCGTGTGCGGCTTGCCGCCGTTCATGAACGCGGCGATTCGCCGGGTCAGAGCGCGGGGAAGAACCCGTTCCGCGAGCGCGCCCGCCTTGGTGAGCGGACCATGGTAGGCGAGGGTTGAGCCGCGCATCATCCTGCGGTAGGCGTACGTGGCAAGCTGACGTGCGGTGGCCGGTTTGGTCATGGTGAAGAAGTTGCGGCCACTCATATTCGCAGCCTTCTGAAAGCCGGTCGTGGTCGGACCGGGACATACGCAGGTCACCGTCACGCCCGTGCCGCGCAATTCGTGGGCCACGGCCTCGGATAGCGAGCGCACGAATGCCTTCGACGCGAAATACATCGCCATGTATGGGCCTGCCATCATCGAGGCGACGGACGAAATATTCAAAATCCTGCCATGCCCGTTGGCGCGCATGTCTCGGCCATACCGATACGTCAACTCAGCGAGCGCATGCATGTTGAGCTGCATCATCTCGTTTTGCCGGTTCCAGTCGGCGTCGAGAAAATCCGTCCAGTCAGCGAAGCCTGCGTTATTAACGAGATGGTCGACCGCAATACCTTGTGATGTGGTGAAATCATGGAGTTTCTTCGGTGCGTTGGCTTCGCTCAGATCTATGGCGAACGTCACCACATGCACGCCAAAACGCTGCTCGAGCTTGGTTTTTATCATGTCAAGCCGTTCCTGGCTGCGGGCGGTGATCACCAGGTCATGTCCGTCCGCTGCGAACAGCGCCGCCAGTTCGCGTCCGATGCCGCCGGACGCTCCCGTGATGAGTGCGTATCCCATGCCAACTCCTTCGTTTTGGTCCTATCTCGCCTATGAATGGCGGATTTGCGGGTCTGCCTGATGCTATCTCCACTATAGATGGCGGATGTTTTTCGACTTATACCCCCTGAGATAGCGTATGGGGGTAAAAAGCGCGGCTTTTCACTTTGCCGTCCGCCATCTATAAGCGAGATAACATGTGTCGAAAGACGAAATCCGCCATCCATAGGCGAGATAGGTGTTTTGTGGAGGGATGGAGGACAGTGGTGAAAACAAAGTCGCATTACGATTCGCCGCTTGGCGGCATCACGCTGATCACCGACGAAACGGCATTGCTCGGCCTGTGGTTCGATTGGCAGCCAGGCTATGCGGACGATGATTCCGCGGTTTTGGGTGATTCGCCGACGATTGGCGCCGCGAAACGATGGCTGGACGAATACTTTGCAGGTTGCATACCTCGGACCGAAGTGCCGTTGCGGCTGGAAGGCACGCCGTTTCGCAAGGAAGCATGGGCATTGCTGCGGAAAGTGCCATACGGCGAAACGGTTTCATACGGCGGACTCGCACGTCGATTGGAGTTGAAACGTGCGGACGGGCGTAGGGTATCCGCACGCGCCATCGGGGGAGCGGTGCACCGCAATCCGATCGCGCTTATCGTGCCCTGCCATCGGGTCGTCGGCGCTGACGGCAGTCTCACCGGTTATGCGGGAGGCATTGAAACCAAAATCCGTCTGCTCCAACTCGAGGCGTGCTGAAGCAGACGGAACGGATGGATGTGGATTGCGAATCTATAGACCGGATTTGGCGATCCACCCGCTGACGGCTTCGGCGGCTTTACTTGCGTTGTTCTGTGCGTCCGGTCCCCATGACCGCAAGCCCCGGCTTCACCGTCGTCTTGGTAATTGCGGTGATACGTTCCGGAGTCCGTCCAAGCCCGCTGCCGCCGTGCGTGCAGAACGGATAAATGGTTTTGCCGGACCAGTCGCGGCTTTCCAGAAAAGCGTACACGGGCATCGGCATATCGCCGCACCAAATCGGATAGCTAAGGAACACGGTATCGGACGAATCGAGCGCATCGACATCGCCGCTGAGCGTGAACGGCGGACGCGCGTTGACACGCTGCTCCTCCTGCACCATTTCTGAGGTCGCGGCGTACCGTTCCGGATAAGGCTCGGTACGTGTGATTTCAATCATCGGCGAATCGGTCCGCCGGGCCACCTCTTGGGCAAGCTTCGCGGTATTGCCGACCGTCACCTCGCCCACTTCGTAGTTTTCGCCGGCGCGGGAGAAAAACACCACCACCATGTTGCGTCCTTTCATAGTCCTTGAAGAGGCCGTTGCCGCATCCGTCATGCGTCAGTCCAAGGGTTTATCAGTCCATCTTTGGAAACGATTGTGCTCGATACGCGAGCAGACCGTCGATGAACCGTGCAAGACCCTCGATCATGCGTGCACGCGGACAGGCCACGTTGATACGCACGAAATCATGACCGTTGCCACCATATTCGGAACCCTCGGAGAACATCACCTTATGCTCGCGCTTGAGATAATCGCACAACGCATCCGTGTCATGCGTGATGGCCGAACAGTCGACCCACAACAGGTAGGTGGCATGTCCTTCGACCATGATGATGCGCCGGTCGCCGGCACCGAAGCGTTGTATTTGTCGAACATCGCACGCGCGGTCGCCTTGTTGCCGGCCAGATAGGCTCGTAATTCGTTCAGCCACGGTTCGCCCTCATTGAACGCGGCCAGGGTGGCGTCCATGGCGAAGGCGTTCGCTCCGCCACTCATCGGTGTTCAAAGCTCGCCACACCTTATGACGCAACACCGGATTCGGAATCATCACGGCCGCGGAATTCAGTCCTGCGATGTTGAACGTTTGGTCGGAGCCATGCAGGTCACCGAATTCATCGCGCAATGCTCACCCACCGAGGCGAACGGCACCGTAATCGAAACCCGGATCGGTCAGATCGCAAGTGAATCTCATCGCTGACCACCGTCACATGATGCTTCCAGCACAGTTCGCCGATACGTTCCAAAGTCTCACAATCCCAAATACGGTCGATCGGATTATGCGGGTTGCACAGAATCATCAGCGTGGTCTGCGGGTCGCGAGTTTCGTTTCGAAATCAGCCCAATCGATCTCGTAATGTCCTTCGCCGTCATAGGCGAGCGGCGATTCAAGCACACGGCAGCCATTGTTGAGAATCGAATTGAAGAAGATGTTGTAGACCGGCGTCATGATCACGACGTTCTCGTTCGGCGTGGTGAGTTTCCTGACCATGCTGGAGATCGCCGGCACCACACCGGTGCAGAACACCAGCGAATCCGGGTCGATGGCAAGCCCATGACGGCGTCCCCACCAATCCACGTACGCCTGATTCCATTCTGGCGGCACGATCGAATAGCCGAAAACGCCATGCTCGACGCGCCGACGCAACGCCTCGCGGATTACGGGCGCGGTCTGGAAATCCATATCCGCCACCCACATGGGCAGCGCGTCGCCAGCCTCCTCCCATTTGAGCGAGTACGTGCCGGAACGGTCGATCGGAGTATCGAAATCGTAAGTCATACCGCCAATCCTACCTACTGTTATGCGGCGTCGGCTGTCACGATCGTCGTGGCCGTCGGATCGATTTTCGCCGGATCGAGCGTCATCTCGTTGATATGGTCGGCGCGAATCGTGCCGGACGAAGGATTGAACACGCTGTCGATCGTGCCGCGCACGTCGGCATCGACGGAGGAATATTCGAACGCGAGCGTCGTATTGACGAGCCGGCAGTCACGCAACACCAGATGGTCCACGTAGCACAGGCCCTGCAGGCTTTCGATCGTGCAATGCTCGAACGTCACGTTACGCGAGTTCCACGCCAGATACTCGCCGGAAATGAACGAATCGCGCACCGTCACGTTCTCGCAGTTCCAGAAACAATCCTTCGAAATCAGACGGGAATTGGAAATCTCCACGTTCCTTGCGCCATCGAACGGATAATTGCCCACCAAACGTAGGTTGTCGGCTTTCACATCCGCGCAATTCATCGCCAGATAGTCGCCATGCGCGCTCACATTGTCCAACGTCACGCCGGAACAGGCCCACAACGTCTCCTCGGCGTTGACGAAATCCACGTTGCGTAACGTCACGTCATGGCAGCGGCGGAAATTCTTCGGCGCCTCGATCGTTGAATCCTCCACCGTGATATGGTCCGTGTACCATACGCCCGCACGTGCCATCTCAAACCACGTGCAGTCCTTCGCATCGATATCCGAGCAATACCACAGCGGATACTTCCATTTGAACGAGCTCGACCTCAGTTCGATGTCATGGGCATGCTTCAACGGCGATTCGCCATCGTCGAAAATCGTATCGACGTACCGGCGGTCATGCGCGAAGAACTCCGCGCGCTCGCCGGTGAGGAACGCCTGGCGGGTTTCGGACATGTCCTGCTCCGCAGCGGATGTAAATGTATCTGGAGTGTTATTCACCGTATGCTCCTTCATGCTCTGTTGGAAGAGAATAGGAACTTCAAGTACTTGAAGTCAAACAGGGAGCCACGTTCGTCTGGAACGAACACGGCTCCCTGCGGAAAATCGGGGAAATGCGCGCCGAAACAGGCAGAGGAATCAGCCGATCAGCGCTGCCGGATACTTCGCCACGGCGGCGTCGATCTGCTCATCGGTGGACGTGGCGACGCCTTGGATGAGGAACGGCTTCAGATATGTGGCATGCGTATGACGGAACGTGGTCTCGAACGGGGAAAGCAGCTCCTCCATGGTGCGCACATGGCTGCCTTCACGCGTGTAGGAGTCCGCCGGAGAGCCGGTGGACACGGCCAACATGAACTCCTTGCCTTCGAGCGCCCGCCCGCCGCCGTAGGCCCAGCCGGCCTTGATCACGTCATCCTCCCACTGCTTGAGCAGCGCGGGGGAGCTGTACCAGTAGAACGGGAACTGCAGCACGATGCGGTCATGCGTTTCGATGAGCTCCTGCTCATGTTCGACGTTGATTTTGAAGTCGGGATATGCGGCGTACTCGTCCACCACGGTCACGTCGCCGGTCTCGTTGGCCGCGTCCATGAGCTTGCGGTTGACCTGCGATTTTCCAGATGCGGGTGGAACACCAGTACCAGTGTCTTCATTCATGCTCCTTGTCCAAAGGTTTTTTCGTTACGTTCCAGTATGCAGCATGATAATCTCGTCGCGCATGCTTTGTACGTAATCCGTCGATGTCCACGCGCCGATACGGTTGCGCATGGTTTGTCGGGGTCGGCGATAGTATGTTGGCCGTCGTTGTGGCGCGTCGGGGTATATCAGGGCGCGGCAAGAGAAGGCATGAGAAGAGAAGCATGGGAACGGACGGAAGAAGGGCTGATATTTAATGGTGCGGACGCAGAACAGGAACGCCGTCATGGGCAAGGCGTTCAGAACGGCATTGCCGCGGACGTCGCCGGTCTGCATCAGCTTTTTCCTTCTGGCGTTGTCGTACGGCGTGCTGATGGGCACGCGCGGCTTTTCGTTCCTGTGGCCCATGTGCATGAGCGCGTTCATCTTCACCGGTTCCATGGAATTCGTTACGGTGAATCTGCTGGTTTCCGCATTCAATCCGTTCGCCACGCTTATGTTGGCGCTGATGATGGGAACAAGGCACCTGTTTTACGGACTGTCCATGCTGGGGCGTTTCAAGAACATGGGGGCGAAAAAAACCGTATTTGATTTACGCCATGTGTGATGAGACGTTCGCGGTCAACAACAGCGCGCAAATACCGGCGGATGTTGACCGCGGCTGGTTCTATTTCTTCGTGTCGCTGCTGAATCAGGTTTCCTGGGTGGCTGGAGCGACGCTCGGAGGCATTGTCGGCGGGCGATTGCGTTCGACACCACCGGTTTGGATTTTCGTGATGACCGCATTGTTTGTGGTTATTTTCGTGGATCAATGGTTGACAACGAAACGCAAAAGCCATATGGCGGCGTTGACGGGCATTGTGGTGCCGGTGATTTGCATGGCGCTGTTCGGTGCTGACAATTTCATGATCCCGTCGTTGATTGCCATGCTGGTGATGTTCATTATGTTGCGTCCGTATTTGGATGATTTGAAACCTGATGATGTTGGGAAACGTGATGATGCTGATGGTGCGGTCGAATCCGCTGCGGATCGTAACGAAGTAGGGGAGGCGCGGTCATGATCATGACCACATGGCAGGGCGTCGTCACTGTACTGATGGCGGTGCTTGGCACCATCATCACCCGTTTTCTGCCGTTCGTGCTCTTTCCCGAGTCAAAGAAACCGCCGCACATCATCGACTATCTTGGCAACGTGCTTCCGTATGCTATGACCGGACTGCTGGTGGTGTATTCGCTGAAAAACGTCAATCCTTTTGCTGGAAGCCACGGCATTCCCGAAGCGATCGCCATCGCCGCGATCGTCGTGCTGCACGTATGGAAACGCAACATGCTGCTCTCGATCGCCGGCGGCACCGTCGTGTATATGGCAGTACTTCAGCTTGTTTTTGCATGATTGTCTGTTTTGTAGGATTGCCCAAATCTGAAGTGAGTTTTATAGGGATTTTCCACAGTTGTTATTGCTGATATCCCATATCGTGAGAAGAAAATGCGTTGATGCGAATTGACGCGCCTACTCTTTTTCTTTAGCCAATAAGGAGCTGTGTTGAGCGGCTCTGGCTGTATAGAAGAGTTATATCTAACGAGAGAGAACAATATGACTAGTGCAGCAAGCACTGCCAATGCCGCGGTTCCAGCGCCCCGGCAAACTGGAGTTCAAGGATGATTACACGCCTGAGGAAGCGGAACGCGTCATCCGCAATTCGAAGGGGCTCCCTGTCGGTGTGAAGCCGAAGATGGTGTGGACGTGGCCGAAGGCCCTGCTGTGGGCCGTCATCGCCATTGTGTGCGCTATTGGTTGGGCTATTCTGGCGGTTTCCCGTGGCGAGCAGATCAGCGCCATCTGGTTCGTGGTTGTGGCATTGTGCTCCTACGCGATCGCTTACCGTTCTACGCGTACTATATTCAGATCAAGATCATGCGTACCGACGATGCGAACGCGACGCCGGCCGAGCGCGTGCATGACGGCGCCAACTTCGAACGTGCCGACCGTCGCGTGCTGTTCGGCCAGCATTTCGCCGGCATTTCCGGTGCGGGCCCGCTTGTTGGTCCTATTCTGGCCGCCCAAATGGGTTATCTGCCGTCCGTGATGTGGATCATTCTCGGTGTGATTTTCGCCGGCGCCGTGCAGGATATGCTCATGCTGTGGATCTCCGCCAAGCGTCGCGGCCGTTCCTTCGGTCAGATGGCAACCGACGAAATGGGCAAGTTCGGCGGTACTATCCTGTCGATCTTCCTGATCGTGATGACCGCCATCGCCATGGCATTCCTTGCGCTCGTGGCCATCAAGGCCATGGCTTCCTCGCCGTGGGCCGTGTTCTCTATTGGTATGACCATTCCGATCGCCTTGATCATGGGCTGCTTCCAGCGTTTCCTGCATCGTAGCGTTATCGAAACCACGGTGCTCGGCTTCGTGCTGCTCGTGATCGACATCATCGCTGGCGGTTGGATCTCCAGCGTTCCGGCAATCGCGACGTGTTCACGTTGAACGCCAAGGAACTGGTTATCGCACTGGTGATCTACTCCTTCGCCGCCGCCGCGTTGCCGCACTGGCTGCTCGTCACCCCGCGTGACTACCTGTCCACGCTGATGAAGATCGGCACGCTTGTGCTGCTCGTGCTTGGCATTCTCATCGCCAATCCGTCCGTGCAGATGCCGGCTCTGACTGAATTCGCGTCCACCTCCACGGGACCGACCTTCGCAGGCGACCTGTTCCCGTTCCTGTTCATCACCCATCGCGTGCGGCGCTCTTTCCGGCTTCCACGGCGCAGTGAGCTCCGGCCTGACCCCGAAGGCTGTGGAGAAGGAAAACCAGATCCGCATGATCGGCTACGGTTCCATGCTGGTTGAATCCTTCACCGCCCGTGATCGCACTGATTGCAGCCATCACCATTTCCCAGGGCGTCTACTTCTCCACGAACATGTCCGCCTCGCAGATCTCCACCGCTTCCGGCGTGACCCTGACCGCCACTTCCACTCCTGACGAGCGGGCTGAGGCCGCGGTCAAGGCCGTGGATTCGATGAAGGTTTCCGACATTGAAGGCAACCAGATGAAGGTCACTTGGGATTCTGTCGACGAGAACGGCAATGCCAAGACCTATGAAGGCGCCGACGCTTTGAAGCAGGCCGCTTCCGACATTGGCGAGAACACCATCGTTTCCCGCACCGGCGGCGCCACCACGTTCGCTATGGGTATGGCCAACTTCCTCAAGTCCTACCTCGCGGTCATGACTCCATGGCCTTCTGGTACCACTTCGCCATCATGTTCGAAGCGTTGTTCATCCTCACCACCGTTGACAACGGCACCCGCGTGGCCCGTTATCAGATTGGTGAGTTGCTGGGCAACGTGCGCAAGCTGAAGAAGTTCGCTGATCCGACGTGGAAACCGGGCAACATCATCACCACACTGATCGCAACCGCCCTGTGGGGTGGCCTGCTGTGGGTCGCGTGTGCGATACGAATGGTGGTATCAACGCCATGATGCCTATTTTCGGTATTTCCAACCAGCTGCTTGCCGCCGCATGCTTCATGTTGGTCACCGTTTGCGTGGCAAGCTTGGCTATAAGAAGTACCTGTGGATTCCTGTTGTTCCTCTCGTTTGGGATGTGGCCGTGACCTTCACCGCCGACTTCCAGAAGATCGTCGGACCGATCAGTTACTTCGCCACCGCTTCCAAGTATCAGACGCTGATCGATGGTGGCACTTTGGAAGGCGAAGCGTTGGTCAACGCCAAGGCTGCACTCTCCAATGCGTACCTTGACGGCGTGCTCTCCGTGTTCTTCATGGTCATGATGGGAGTCTTCCTGGTCGTCGGCATCTACCAGACCGTGAAGATTCTTGCCAAGGGCAAGTTCGGTGTGGAAACCACGTCTGAGGAGCCGTTCGTGGAATCCGAATGGTTCGCACCGTCCAGCCTGATCGCCACCAAGCTCGAAAAGAAGGTGCAGCGCGAATACGCGGCCAAGAGCTATGAGCTGGCGCAGAAGGAACAGGCCGCAGCCTGATGCAGGGATTCACCACCATGGTCAGACGAATCTGGTCCGCATTATTGAAAGCCAAGGCCGGATTCGTCTGGTATGTGCGCGAATTCAGCGGAGAAGCGAAATACGACCACTATCTGGAGCATTTCGCAAGCGAACATCCCTGCGAAACCCCGCTGACCGAACGCGAATACTGGCGCATGCGAGAGGAATACGATCGCAAGCATCCCAACACCAGTTGCTGTTGCTGAAACTAACGGCCATACATAAACAATCCCCGTCTTTCATTTCGGAAGACGGGGATTGTTTTTCTTATATTTATGTTGCTTGCTTGCGATTATTCCTATACCGAAGATATTCGATTGCATGTTCCGCAATCAATATTTCGCAATCAAGAAGCGAGTCCCATGCTGTATTTCAATGTCATCACACGAATTGCGGACTGCGTTACTTTGTCTGCAAAAGCGGAATCAGCCGCGGCCTTCGCATTCAAACCATCCAAAACCTGCTGAACATAATCGAAAGCGCCAATGCAGGCAAGATCACCGCCGGCCTCAACCAATCGCACCCCCAAATCACTCGGCTGAATGCCACCCAACGCAGTGGCGGACAAAGAATCCGAAGTGATGACACCTTGGAATCCGACCGTATTGCGCAAATAATCCGTTACCAAAGCGCTGGAGAACACGGCGGGATTATTCGGATCAATAGCCTGATAGGTGGCAAGCGACATCATCACCATGGAAGGGTTCGCCTCCAACGTACTGTTGAACGCGCCGATTTCCGCACCGTCCAACGTGGTGGTGGTATCAAGAATGCCGTCGGCGGTGAAATCGGTGTTGCCCGTCACCGAACCCAAACCAGGATAGTGCTTGATGGCGCTGCCTACACCCGAATCCGCCCATGCCCTGAATGAACGCCTTGGCATGGTCGGGCATTGCCGTCCGCATCAAGACCAAAATCACGATACAGTGCGCCGATCGGGCCATTGGAAGCCCTATCTACCGTTACCGTGCCCACCACCGGCGCCAAATCAACATTGATGCCGGCCGACTTGAGTTGGGAACCCCCATACGGCAGCCGATTGCCGTAGCTGGTTGGTCGACATTGAACCCTGATTGGTGGCGGAAGGCATCTGGTCGAAACCAGCGCCTTGAAGATGCTGCACCAAACCACCTTCCTGATCAGTGGTCATCAACAGCTGATTATTGGCCGGCGCATACGATTGCAATGCGGATGTGGCTGCGGCGACACCGGCCGTTCCCGAATTCCAGTTGCCGATGATCAGCACCGAACCGACATGCTGGTTCACAATGAGATCCTGTAACGAGGAAGGATCGGATCCCGCATACAGGGGTGCCATGACGAGCTGACCGACGCGCTCTGCAAGACTCATGGCATTGACTGCAGCCACAGCTCTGCCATGCGGCGAGTCATCCACCACGCTTGGCACGTTGGATTTGTCAAGCGCATCATGTGATGCATCGGACTGCTGCGAATTGGATTGCTCGGATTGGTTGGAGCCAGCATTCAAACTCGCGCTGGATGAACACCCAGCGAACGATAGCGGCAGTGCGATGGCGCACAGTGCGGCAGCACAACGAGCGAAATGAACGTGAACTCTCCTCATAGTGTCATTATCTATCACATGCCGGTGATGGCGAATACGATCGCATAAGAAAAGAACGGGTGGATTCGTGTTCGTGAATTGCGTAAACATTAGGCTAGCGGCATAAAGCCGTTCCGTGCCTGTCGATAGGCTATTAGTATGTCTTTTTTTGATATGTTTGGTCCCATGTTCGACCCGGAAAGCGGTCCGAACCGCTCCCAAGGCAGCGTGCCAATAAATCCGGCAACGATGATCCCATCATTCTCAATGTCGAAACCGATGGTGATAACACCGCCCGGT
>ENA-OQCD01000439-OQCD01000439.1-human-gut-metagenome-genome-assembly--contig:-NODE-439-length-11737-cov-1.967011_pt1 | contig 11737 bp, 18 predicted proteins | sample MGYA00242755_ERZ504571 | MGnify/ENA primary metagenome ERZ504571 (study PRJEB26092, sample SAMD00036274) | human gut metagenome | host: Homo sapiens | study: EMG produced TPA metagenomics assembly of...
CATGCTGATGATTGCCATTGTCGCCTTGATTTTCGCAGATATCTGGTCTAATTCGGCTACGGATACTTTGCATTTGTGTGGTCTCGCCACCGGCATATGGGGTGTGGGATTGTACTGGCTTGCCGGCTATATTTACATACGTCAGGGAATCCAGCTTCTGAAGAACGATAAGGATTGACTCACATGATGCATGATGCTCCGGAACGTGCGTCGTTCCCGGTGTCTCCGGAGAATACGCCTACGAAGCGGCGCGCCGTTTTCTCGGCGTCCTTCGCCGGGCTGACTTCGCATCATGTGCACCTGATATCGTGACATCCACTTCGCGCAGAAGGCGGAATCTGGATGATGACTCATTGCGGCTTATTGACGATTTGACCAATCGTCCGATGGACGTGATGTACACGGACTCGAGGTTGGCCACCAAACTCCGTCATTGTTTTCGGTCTGGTTCACCCGGGTTTTGGTATTCCTTATCTGCATTGCCGTAGGCACGGCGGGAAGCGTGTTCGTCCGACAGCTGAGTACCGATCCACGTAAGGAAGTACGCAAGCAACTGTCAAGTCAGTTATCTGATCAAACGAAAAACGTCGAAACCCTCACCAAAGACGTGAACGCGCTGCGAGCCCGGGTTGAGGAGGAATCGAAATCCGTGTCGAACTGGTCTCTGAACCAGACCATACAGGATGACGAAATGGTCAATGGCGTACTTCCTGTGCAAGGCGAAGGCATCACGCTCACCATCGCCAATCCAATATCGGTGAGCGGAGACAACGCGGATTCGTCACTGCCAAGGGAAAACGGCAGCCAAGTCCGTGTGGTCACGGATTCCGATCTGCAGGTGCTTGTCTCGCTGCTTTGGCAGTCCGGTGCGGAGGCGATCGCCATTAACGGGTATCGTCTCGGTGTGCAGACTTCCATACGAACGGCAGGGACGACGATCCTTATCGGCGTCAATTCCGTGCAAAGCCCCTATCGCATCGAGGCGATCGGCAATTCCAGTGCGCTTGCCAATGCGGTGAGCAAGAAAACGCAAAAAAACGTTTGTACGATGATTTCAAAGAAGCCGGTATCTATCCGCAGGTGAGCAGAAGCAAATCGATTACGCTGGAAGCGGCGGTGACCGGCGAAGTGACATATGCAAGGAAGGTCAAGTAATGGCAGCGGTCTTGGGACTTATCATAGGCGTGGTCATTGGCGTGTTCGTCCGGCCGGACATTCCCATTGCGCTTCAGCCGTATCTGCCGATTATGGTGCTGGCGGCGCTCGATGCGCTGCTCGGTGCCGCCCGAGCCTATTTCAGCGTAGCTTTCCGATAAGGTCTTCGTGATTTCCTTCTTCTCGAATGTTATTACGGCAACATTGTTGGTTTTCCTAGGCAACCAGCTTGGCGTCGGTTCCCAGCTGCAGACTGCGGTCATCGTCGTGCTCGGCATTCGAATCTTCACCAATGTGTCATCCATCCGACGTTTCATCTTCAAGGGATGACGGCGTATGAGCAGACGCAACGATGCCAACAAGGATGTACTCTCCAAGATCCACGAGCAGATCGTCAAAGACCAAAACAACGACAGCACCCAAACCGGATCGTTTCCTGTGGTCAGGCGCAAACCGAAGAGGGTTTCGCTGAATGCGAAGGCCACTCGCGCGCGCCTGTATTCAAGCGTGCTCGTAACCGTGCTTTGCGCGTTGCTGGGCTTCAGCTACGCTATCCAGCTGAACAACACGACCTCCACATATGAGACGATGAGCGAGGACGAGCTGACCAAGCTTATTAGCGAAACGAGTACGCAGGTGCAAAAGCTCGAACAGCGTAAAAGCGAACTATCCAATCAGCTTGACTCTCTGAAGGATACCGCCGACAAGAACGAGAAGGCAGCGGAAATCGCCAGGCAGAACGCTGAATCGAATGGCATTCTTTCCGGGCGTTACCAGTATCCGGCGAAGGCGTGGTCATCCGTATTTCCAAAGGATCAAAGCGAGATATTGACGCGTCGATTTTATTCACCCTACTTGAGGAACTACGCAATAGCGGCGCGGAAGTCATTGAAATCAACGATATTCGCGTGATTACCAGTACATACATCAGCGATACGGCGGACGGTCTCGATTGCGACGGTACGAATATCAAGGCGCCGTTCATCATCAGGGCGATTGGAGACAGCGACAATCTGCAGAACGCGGTCAATCTCGCTGGAGGCGTCGGTTCACGTTTGAAAGTGAAATACGGAGCCACCGTGTCGATCGTGCCATCCGATAAGGTGGAGATCACGTCGACACGAAGCGCGCCACAATACACGTACGCGCATGTCGTCGAATAGCATCAAATACGATCCGTTAAAATATAATCGCGCTGTAGCATGCTGTTCACTCTTTCAGCGTGCCGATGTCTGCACTCAACCCTATCTTGTTCATCGTTGACATACAGTCCAGGCCTGCACATTAGTACCGCGGACCCCGATAGCAAAGGACAACTCATGCTGAACAGACCATCTCCATTACACTCAACGGCGAAGCGAAGGAGGTGGCAGCAGATCAGACTGGCGTCCAGCTCTTCGCGGAAGACAAGAATATCATCGCAGTGCGTCTTAACGGCGAACCCCGCGACCTGTATACCGAACTGCACGACGGCGACGTCGTGGAACCGATTGCATTGGACAGCGAAGATGGCCTGGCCATCATGCGTCACTCCGCAACCCACGTTATGGCACAGGCCGTTCAGGAGATCCGTCCTGATGCCAAGCTCGGCGTCGGCCCGGTCATCAAAGACGGTTTCTATTACGATTTCGATGTCGAGACTCCGTTCACTCCTGACGATCTTAAAGAGATCGAAAAGCGCATGCAGCGCATTATCAAGTCCTCCCAGTCCTTCCGCCGCCGCGTGGTGACCGAAGAGGAGGCTCTGGCAGAAGAGTCCGATCAGCCGTACAAGATTGAACTCATCAAAGACAAGGAAGCCCACCTCGATCCAGAAGCCGCCACCGAAATCAGCGGCAAGGAACTGAGCTTCTACGACAACGTCGACCGTGACGGCAATGTGGTGTGGAAGGATCTGTGCCGCGGACCGCACCTGCCGAACACTCGCTATATCAAGGCGTTCAAGATCGAGCGTTCTGCAGCCGCATACTGGCGCGGAAGCGAAGCCAATCCGATGCTGCAGCGCATCTATGGCGCGGCTTTCGCCACTAAGGAGGACCTCAAGGCATATCAAACCCGCCTTGAGGAGGCCGCCAAGCGTGACCACCGCAAGCTCGGCGCGGAAATGGATCTGTTCTCCTTCCCGGACGAGATCGGTCCGGGCTTGGCTGTGTTCCATCCGAAGGGCGCCGCTGTGATCAACGCGATGGAGGATTACTTCCCGCGAAATGCATCGCAAGCACCACTACAGCTTCGTGCAGACCCCGCACATCACCAAGGGCGGTCTGTATGAGACTTCCGGCCACCTGCATTGGTACAAGGATGGCATGTATCCGGCAATGCGTTTGGACGAGGAAAAGGATGAGAACGGCAACGTCGTCAAGCAGGGCTTCGACTACTACCTGAAGCCGATGAACTGCCCGATGCACAATCTGATCTTCAAATCCCGTCAGCGTTCCTACCGTGAGTTGCCGTTGCGTCTGTTTGAATTCGGCACGGTGTACCGCTACGAAAAGTCCGGCGAAGTGCATGGTCTGACCCGTGTGCGCGGCTTGACTCAAGACGATTCCCACATCTACTGCACCCGCGAGCAGATGAAGGACGAGCTGAAGAACCTGCTGACCTTCGTGCTTGGTCTGTTGAAGGACTTTGGTTTGGACGACTTCTATCTGGAGCTGTCCACCAAGGATCCGCACAAGTACGTCGCTCCGACGAAATCTGGGAAGAGGCCACCAATACGTTGCTGAAGTCGCCAAGGAATCCGGACTTGAACTGGTTGACGATCCATGCGGCGCAGCCTTCTATGGTCCGAAGATCTCCGTGCAGGCTCGCGATGCCATCGGCCGTACGTGGCAGGTGTCCACCATCCAGCTTGACTTCAACCTTCCGGAACGTTTCGGCTTGGAGTACATCGCTGCCGATGGCACCCACCAGCGTCCGGTGATGATTCACCGTGCACTGTTCGGCTCCATTGAGCGTTTCTTCGCCGTGTTGCTGGAGCATTATGCCGGTGCTTTCCCGGCGTGGCTCGCTCCTGTCCAGGTGCTTGGCGTGCCCGTTGCCGACGAATTCGCCCCACACCTGCAGCAGTTCATTGCCAGCTTGGAAGAGGAGACGGTTCGTTGCGAAATCGACATGTCCGATGATCGTTTCGGCAAGAAGATCCGTAACGCTTCCAAGTCGAGGGTGCCGTTCATCCTCATCGTCGGCGAGGAAGACATGAACAACAACGCGGTAAGCTTCCGCTTCCGTGACGGCAGCCAGCTCAACGGTGTGCCGGTCGATGAGGCCAAGGCGCAGATCATGACCGTGCTGAAGAAGCGCGTTCAGGTCAACAACGTCGACGATTTCAAGGCCGCCATCGCAGACTGATCTGATTCGTTCACGTTCGGTCGCATACGGTTATGAATTATGGGGGCGTGCAAGCATCACATACTGACGCTTGCACGCCCTTTTGCTTTCCGAAGAACAGGAATTCGCATGTTAGAACATCTCCGTGCACCATTCAAAAGACTTATCGAGCCATTCGCCAAGGCACTGGTATCCCTTGGCCTGACAGCGAATGCGGTGACGGTTATTGGCGCTATTGGAACCATTGTGGTGGCTTTCGCCACTGGCATTACGGGATGGTTGTTCGCCGGAGCGGTGGTGCTGACGTTGCTGGTGCTCGCCGATTCCCTGGATGGCTCAATTGCGGCACTGACCACGGGAGGCACCCAATTCGGTGCTTTTTTGGATTCCACATTGGACCGTATCGCTGATTGGGCATTGCTTGCCGGAGTGGTCATCTTCTTCATCCTGCATGCCGATTGGTGGTATGACATCAACCGGTCAAGCCCGGATTGCATTAGTTGGATTGGTATCGCCGCAGCCATGGTGTCGATGATGACGTCGTTCGTGACGTCGTATGCGCGCGCCCGTGCCGAATCCGTCGGTTTCGAAGTGAAAAACGGCATTGCAACGCGTGCCGACAGATTGGTCATCATTCTGGTGGGCATGGCGATTACCGGGCTCACGCACCAAGGGTTATGGCTGGCCATCGCCATGGTATTGCTTGCGGTTTTGGGACTCATTACCGTATTCCAACGCATTCTTGAGGCTCGTTGCCAGATGGCCGTCGGTCATAAGACGTATCAGTTGTGAACCGGCTGCATGAAACGGCCGTTGACGCGCCTGACATACGTATGTCGGGCGCTTTGTCTTAGAACCGCTTTAGAATCGTTTCGTTTTGAAAACATCCGCAACCTGCCTAGGAGCATTATGTCAGGTCATTCCAAGTGGGCGACCACCAAGCACAAGAAGGCCGCCATCGACGCAAAGCGTGGCAAGCTGTTCGCCAAGCTGATCAAGAACATCGAGATCGCAGCACGTATGGGTGGTGGCGATCCTGACGGCAACCCGTCCCTGTACGACGCCATCTACAAGGCCAAGAAGGCCTCCATGCCGGCCGACAACATCAAGCGCGCCGTCAAGCGTGGTTCCGGTGAGGAAGCCGGCGGCGCCAACTATGAAGACATCGTGTACGAGGGTTACGCCCCGGCAGGTGTTGGCCTGATCATCGAATGCCTCACCGACAACCGCAACCGTGCGGCCGCCGACGTGCGTTCCACCCTGACCAAGGGCAATGGCTCCCTGGCCACCACTGGTTCCGTGAGCTTCAACTTCGAGCGCAAGGGCCAGATAATCGTTCCGGCCGAGGGCGTCGATTTTGATGATCTGTTTGAGAAGGCCGCAGAAGCTGGCGCTGAAGATGTTACGGACGACGGCGACGTGTTCACTGTCGTCACCGGTCCGTCCGAGATGATCGACGTTCGTAAGGCCCTTCAGGACGCTGGATTCGATTATGATTCCGCTGATCTGGTCATGATGCCGAAGAACGAGGTCGAATTGACTCTCGAAGATGCCCAGAAGGTGTCCAAGCTGATCGACAACCTCGATGATCTGGACGACGTGCAGAACATCTACTCCAACTGGACCGCCTCTGACGAGGTCATGGCTCAGCTTGACGAGGAGTAATCAAGCGTGATTATTCTTGGCGTCGACCCCGGGCTGACTCGCTGCGGGGTCGGCGTGATCGAAGCCGGCGCATACCGCCGGCTTCTTTATCCACGTGGATGTGGTGCGTTCCGATCCAAAACCTCCCAGGATCTGCGTCTGCTGGCCATCTACAACGGCTTGGTGGAAAAAATCGAACGATTTGCTCCCGATGCGGTGTCCATCGAACGAGTGTTCGCGCAAGAAAACCGTAACACGGTGCTGGGAACCGCACAGGCGGCAGGGTTGGCGATGCTCGCTGCGGCGCAACGCGGCATCCTGTAGCGTTGCATACGCCGACGGAATCAAAGCTTGCAATCACCGGCAACGGCAAAGCAGAGAAAATCCAGATGGAACGTATGGTGGCGCGGATATTGGGATTGAACACGCTGCCAAAGCCGGCTGATGCGGCTGACGCGCTGGCTATTGCGATCTGTCACGCGTTGCGTCCGGCTGGTGCGCTGCAAGGCGGCGAACGCGAACAGCATCTCACGGCGGCGCAACGACAGTGGGGCGCAGGCTTCGCAAAAAAGCAGCGCGCAGACAAGGCGTCCGCAGAGGCATGTAAGCTGTATCGAACAGATGTTCTAGACCTGTGCGAAGGAGACGTCCATAATGATTGGCATGCTACGTGGCCATGTGGAGTCGGTAGACGCCGTATCGGCCATTATCGAGGTCGGGGGAGTCGGCTACGAGGTCAGGATGCCATCCGCCGACTTGGCTTCCATGCACGCCGGCCAGGAAATCAAGGTCTACACTTCGTTGAATGTGTCCCAGGACGCCATCACTTTATTCGGCTTCGGCACGCTGGCCTCGAAACGCATGTTCCTGCAATTGCAGAAGGTCAGTGGCATCGGACCGAAAGTCGCGCTATCGTTGCTGTCCACTTTGCCTCCCGATCGACTTGCGAGGGCTGTGGCGGATGGTGATGCCACTGCGTTGGCCAAGTCCGGGATTAGGCAAGAAAGGCGCGCAGAAAATCATCCTCGAACTGAAAGGTTCCATTGATCTGAGCCAGATCGAGGGTTCTTCCGCAACCGCTTCGACTCCTGAAGACACTGGGGCCGAACAGGTCGTCGAAGGTCTGATGTCTTTGGGATGGCACCAGCAGGACGCTGTCCATGCGGTGCAGACGGTCTGCGCCGATAATCAAATCGAGACGCCGTTGACGCCGAGGATGTTCCACGCGTGTTGAAGCTTGCGCTGACATCGTTGGATAGAGGTAGATGAAACGGACCATTATGACGAACACTGATACATTCGAACAGCCGAACACCGGGGCGAACGAGGAATCCCTCCGTATGGTTTCCGCCGCACCCGTCGGCAACGAACCGGTCAGCGACGAGGAGCTTCGTCCTCATATCCTCGAGGGATTCATCGGACAGCCAAGGCTCAAAGCGCAGTTGCAGCTTTTCCTCGATGCTGCTCGAAAACGTGACGTTCCTCCCGGACCATATCCTGCTTGCGGGGCCTCCGGGACTTGGCAAAACCACTTTGGCCATGATTGTGGCCAATGAATTGGAAGTTCCAATCCGCGTCACTTCCGGTCCCGCCATCCAACATGCTGGTGATTTGGCTTCGATTCTGAGTTCACTGGACGCCGGCGAGGTGCTCTTTATCGATGAGATCCACCGTCTGCCCCGTGCCGCCGAGGAACTGCTGTACATCGCCATGGAGGATTTCCGTGTTGATGTGATGGTCGGCAAAGGCCCTGGAGCTTCATCCATTCCGCTGACATTGCCTCGGTTTACGGTTATCGGTGCCACCACGCGAGAGGGCATGCTTCCCTCGCCGCTGCGTGCGCGGTTCGGTTTCACGGCGCATCTGGATTTCTACCCGCATGAGGAGCTTGAAAAGCTGATTGAGCGTTCCTCCGCAGTGTTGGGAATCCAGTTGAGGACGGGGCCGCTCGCCAACTGGCCATGCGTTCCCGCGGCACGCCGAGAATTGCCAACCGCCTGCTTCGTCGTGTTAGGGATTGGGCCATCGTGCACGATCTCGAATCGGTGCGTCCCGATGATGTCAAGGAGGCGTTGGCGCTTTATCAGATCGATACCGAAGGTCTTGACCGTCTGGATATAGCAGTGCTTAAGGCCATCGTCACCAATTTCAACGGAGGCCCCGTCGGCTTGAACAATCTGGCGGCCATGGTGGGCGAGGAGTCGGAAACGGTGGAAACGGTATGCGAACCGTATCTGGTACGTGAGGGCTTCCTCATCCGCACGCCGAAAGGCGCGTGGCCACGCGCAAGGCATGGGAGCATCTTGGTATCACTCCCGACGAATCCGCATATGATGTCAATAAGATGTCATAGACTTCACATCTTGAGTAATGTGTTCCGGTTGAGACCCTGACTCCGAGGAGTTTATTTTGGATATCGTTTTTCTCGTTGTTCTTATCGTTGTAATGTTCGGCATGATGTTCTGGCAGTCCAAGAAAGCCAAGCAGCAGCAAGCTGAACGTCAGGATTTCCGTTCTAGTCTGCAGCCCGGCACTGAAGTGATCACCATCGGTGGCATCATCGGCAAGGTCGTTTCCGTCGATACGGAATACGAGGAGATCGTCGTTGATTCCGAAGGATCGCAACTGCGTTTCGGCTTCAACGCCATCAGCCGTGAATATGTCCGCCCGGCATACGTGCATGATGATGAGGTCGATGAGAACGGCAATCCGCTATCCAAGGAAGACGAGCCCGACCAGAAGCCTGTCGTCGACGCGACTGAAGAGCCCGCACAGGATGCCGATGTTATTCAGCAGCCCATTGACGAGCAGAAGAACGATTGATTTCTTTGATTTTTAGACGGCGAAAATCTCATTTTTGAGGTTTTCGCCGTTCTTTTTCGCACGGGAAACCTATAATTCAAAGTGCCGTAAACCAAGGTAGAAGGAAACCACTGTCATGGCAGCATCGGATATCACCGTTTCGGGCTTGAACAAAGTTGGAGCCGAAGACGCAGCATATCTTGTATCGAAAATACGTACTATTCCGGGCTTTCCGAAGGAGGGCATCCTATTCCGCGATTTCATGCCGGTGTTGGCTGATGCGCGCGCGTCGGTATTTTGATGGGGGCCCTTGAAGCGGCATTGCCAGTAGACGTCGATGATTTCGACATGGTCGCCGGCCTTGAAGCCCGTGGATTCCTGTTCGGTCCAGCGTTGGCCGCCCGTCTCGGAAAGGGGTTTATCGCGGTCCGTAAAGCCGGCAAATTGCCTCCAGAAACCATGTCGCAAAGCTATGACCTCGAATATGGTCAGGCGTCAATGGAAATCGAAACCAACGTTGTCCATGAGGGAGTGCGCGTATTGATCGTCGACGATCTGATCGCCACCGGTGGAACCGCCAATGCGGCGCGTAGCCTCATCGAGAAGTGCGGAGGCGTCGTTGCTGGATTCAGCTTCGTCATGGAACTTACCGGTATTGACGGCATGAAATCGCTAGGCGATTATCCGACAAGCTCGCTGGTGTGCATGCCTGCCTGATAACTCCGTTTTCGTCAACCATTCAGAACAAACAACCAAAGGGAATGATCCATGGATCTCTATGAGTATCAAGCCAGGGAATTGCTCGAAGAACAGGGTATCCCGACTCCTAAGGCAATATTCGCCCAGAACTCCCATGAAGTCGCCGAAGCGGCCGACCAGATTGGATATCCCAATGTGATTAAGGCGCAGGTGAAGATTGGACACCGTGGCCAGGCCGGCGGAGTCAAGCTCGCCAAGACCCGTGACGAGTCCATTCTCGCGTCGGAAGACATTCTGCCGATGACCATTCACAAGCACAAGGTCAGCGGCGTGCTGGTGGCCGAGGCGAAGAACATCCTTCACGAGTATTACGTCTCCATCTCAGTGGACCGATCCTCTCGTGATTTCGACGTGCTCGCCACTGCGAATGGCGGTACTGAGGTTGAGGAAATCGCCAAAGAGCATCCGGAATCCGTGAAGCGTCTGCATATCGATGCTCTTGACGATTTCGATTTGGAAGCGGCCACCAAGATGGCTGAAAGCATCGGCTTCTATCATGCCGATGTTGATCAGGCCGCGCAGATTCTGCTGAAAATGTGGCGTTGCTTCAAGGAGAACGACGCTACGCTTGTGGAAATCAACCCGCTTGCAAAAATCGGCGATCCGGATGACGAATCTTCCAAGTCGTTGTGCGCGCTGGACGCCAAGATCTCCCTTGATGACAATGCATCGTTCCGCCATGATGGTTGGAAACGTTTCACCGATCCGATTCATGTCGATCCATATGAGCAAAAAGCCCGCGAACATGGACTGCATTATGTGCATCTCAAGGGTTCCGTCGGTGTGATCGGCAATGGTGCGGGACTCGTCATGAGCTCTCTTGACGCGGTGTCAGGCGCAGGCGAGGATCAGGGCACGAATGTCAAGCCCGCAAACTTCCTCGACATCGGCGGAGGCGCTTCCGCCGAAGTGATGTCGAATAGTCTTGAAATCGTGCTGTCCGACCCGCAGGTCGAATCCGTGCTCATCAATGTGTACGGTGGCATCACCTCGTGTGAACAGGTCGCGAAGGGCATTCTCGAGGCGCTTGCCGAACTTGGCAGCAGCAAGCCTATCGTCGTGCGATTCGATGGCAATGCGGCGGCGGAAGGTCTGAACATTTTGGCCCAAGCCGGCCGCGCCAACCTGCACGTCGCTCAGACCATGGAGGAAGCCGCACAGCAGGCCGCACGTTTCGCGGCCAAGGAGGTTCGCTGAAATGACGCTTTTCATTGAAGATGGCGCTCCGGTCATCGTCCAGGGCATGACCGGGCATCAGGGTATGACCCACACGGCCCGCATGCTCAAGGCCGGCACCAACATCGTCGGTGGCGTGAACGCCCGCAAGGCTGGGCTGGACGTCACCTTCCCTGAAGCCAAAAATGGCGAGGATGCCACCATCACGTGTTCGCCAACTGCTCTGAAGCCATCGAAGCCACTGGAGCCAAAGCAAGCGTCGTGTTCGTGCCGCCGCGCTTCGCCAAGGACGCCGTCGTTGAGGCCATTGAAGCCGGCATCGAACTGATTGTCGTCATCACCGAAGGCATTCCGGTGGCGGACAGCGCGTATTTCGTCGAGTTGGCCTTGCGTAAGGGCGTGCGCATCGTTGGGCCGAATTGTCCTGGTCTGTTGACGCTGCCATCTTCTAAGGACGCCAAGGGCTGCAACCTCGGCATTATTCCAGATGGCATCGTGTCCCGCGGCCCGTTGGGTTTGGTGTCCAAGTCCGGAACGTTGACCTATCAGCTGATGGGGGAGCTGTCTGACATCGGTTTCACCGCATGCCTTGGCGCGGGCGGCGATCCGATCGTCGGCACGACCTTGCAGGAGGCTTTGGAAGCCTTTGAGAACGATGAAGCCACCAAAGCCGTTGTCATGATCGGCGAATCGGTGGCAGCGCCGAACAGGACGCTGCCAAGTGGGCTTCCGAACATATGACCAAGCCCGTCGTGGCCTACATCGCGGGATTCACCGCGCCGGAAGGCAAGCAGATGGGCCATGGCCGGCGCCATCGTTTCCGGCGGCAAGGCGACCGCGCAGGATAAGAAAGAAGCCCTTGAGGCCGTTG
>ENA-OQCD01000440-OQCD01000440.1-human-gut-metagenome-genome-assembly--contig:-NODE-440-length-11736-cov-2.319493_pt1 | contig 11736 bp, 22 predicted proteins | sample MGYA00242755_ERZ504571 | MGnify/ENA primary metagenome ERZ504571 (study PRJEB26092, sample SAMD00036274) | human gut metagenome | host: Homo sapiens | study: EMG produced TPA metagenomics assembly of...
CACATCCAAGGCGCCCACGGCGCCCCATCGGCACAACGTTCAACCCGGAACAACCGCAGCATACAGGCACAAGTCAATAACCTTCCGCCCGCCACAGTCAAGCACTCTAAAAAAAGCCCGAGGGGTGTGCAGAGGGGCCGCGGCTTTGCGGCCCCTTTGCGGTTTTCTTCAGTCTTTTAAAAAGTAACCACAACTTCGTGTAGATTTTTACAATATCCTCTTTCTTCGGTACCCGCGGATTTGCCGCTGTGCAAGCATCCGCAAGTGCATATCCGCCATCTTATCAACCGCTGCAAAATAAGCATCCGGTGTGATCGTCTTCATCTCTTCGATGGTAAGCGGGATATTCATCTCTTTCTGCATAAACTGAATCCAGTTTACAAGAGATCTGACACTCATACTTCGTTATAATTGCTCAGTCCAAGAAGATGTGCAATATTGGAATATCTCTTTACTGCCGGAAGATATTCTTTCTGACTTCTGCTGCGTTTGTTGATATTTGCATTATATTCAACAATATGCGGCAGTAACATCGCATTAGCTCTTCCGTGAGGAATATGGAAAATAGCACCCAGCTGATGAGCCATACTGTGAGTAATTCCAAGACCTGCTGCATTGAAGGAAAGTCCTGCCAGACAGGATGCTACATGCATTTTCTGTCTTGCATGCATATCATTACCATCAACATATGCACGGTAAAGATATACACCACAGATCTCAATGGATTTCTCTGCAAGTGCAGAAGTAAACTCATTGTGATTGATGCTGACATAAGACTCAATGGCATGAGTCAGAACATCCATACCTGTATCTGCTGTGATCGCAGGTGGAACACTGCGTACAAGTTCAGCATCCAGGATCGCCTCATCAGCTGTCAGGCTGTCTGAGATCAGCGGATATTTCACATGTGCCTCTGTATCATTTACAACTGCAAAAGAAGTAACCTCGGAACCTGTACCACTTGTTGTAGGAATGGCAACCAGTCCAACCTTTCCGTAATTGTTGATCTTCAGGGCAAACTCACGGATTGCCTTGGAGGAGTCGATGGCAGAGCCACCGCCTACTGCAACGATCGCTTCCGGCTGATACTGAAGGAATTTTTTTGACTCCTTCGGCAATTTTTCCAACCGGAGCATCCGGAACAACATCACAGAAAATATCAAATTCTTTTCCACCTGCCTGAAGCGGTTTTGTGATCATATCGATCATTCCGCTTTTTACAACAAACGGATCTGTGACAACAAGGACTCTTTTGTATGGAATATCTTTCAGTCTTCCCAGGGCATCAGCTCCAAAATGGATGGCTGTTTTCATTTCAAATGTATTCATAGAAACTGCTCCCTCTCGTCATACCGAAACACAGTTCTCTTTTTTTCTGCCTGTGTTCGGATAAAGTAAAGCGGATCTCCGCATTCCGCATACACTGCATGCTCATGAACACGATCGTTTCACGATATATGTTCAATCTATTTCGGGTAGATGCATTCGATCTTATGCCTGTTAAAATGATCCAGCCACTTTTCAGATGGTTTTTTTGTCTGTGATAACCATCTCAACATCCCGCAGCTGTCCTGCCACGGAAAAAGCAGTCTGATCAAAATTTCGTGCTGTCTACCACCAGAATACGCATCTTTCCGGAATTGATCATGGCCTTTTTTGTTGTTCCAAAGGCTTCTTTGGATTCCATGATCCCCATATCCTCGTTTAATGCCTTACAGGAAAAAATAACCTTGTCCACATAGTAAGAACGGATCACTTCTTCGGTTCTGGCACCAAGAAAGGCAAGATACCCCTCCTTCATCACTCCGCCGGTGGAAATAATATTCCATCCGGATACATCAGAGAGCTCCAGAAGGATCTCCATGGAATTGGTGACAACGGTGAGACGTTCTTTTTCTTTCAGTGCCTTGGCCACAAAAACTGCCGTTGTGCTGGCATCCAGAAAAATATGATCTCCGTCATTCACCATGGAAGCAGCGATCTCCGCCATCTTCTGCTTTCCCTGTACATTCTGGTTTTTACGAATGTTAAATGGTAAATCGATACCGACATCTTCATTGATCACCGCGCCGCCATAACTCTTTGTGGCAAGTCCTTCTTTTTCCAGCTTGTCCAGATCGCGGCGGATGGTTTCTTCTGAGACACTGTAAAGCTGGCTTAGTTCACTTACAACAACCCTTTTCTCTGCCTGTAATTTTTCGAGAATCAGATTTCTTCTTTCCAACGCTAGCATAAAATGCCTCCTTTTCGGATGTCATTCGGGATATCCCTGAAAAGGATATCCCGTTATCATAGACAATATTAAAGGATCGTATCGATCATTCTCTTGTCCGGATGAGCGATTACTGAGGAATCCATGTACATTCCTTTTTTCAGCTACCAGCTCTTTTGCTCTCTCAATGGAAGCCTCTACTGCAGAAACCTCACCTGTAAGAAGCATGTAGGATTTACCGCACATACCTTTTGCGATACGAAGCTCGATCAGATCAACGATTGCTGTCTTTGCAGCCTGATCTGCTGCCTCGATGATAGATGCTGCATCGTAGGTCTCCAGGATTCCCAGCGCACTGATCTCCTCAACCTGTGTGGTTCCGTAGATTGCCGGGAAAATGGACTCATGCGGATTGCCCAGTACAAAACTGTCAATGCATTTATCCTCGTATGTTGTTACTGCTGTGTCTACAGCAGCTTTCACTGCGCTTAAATCTCCGGTGATAATTGCAATATATTTTCCCGGACATACTGTCTGCGCCTCCACGATCTCTACTTCAGATGTCTTAACCATGGCATCTGCTGCAGTGATACCAGCTGGTGTGGTTTTAAACTCAATCATTCCGATTGCTCTACTCATTTTGTGCACGTCCTTTTCTAATTTCTTGCAATTACAACATGGCGGTCTGTTACTTCTGTAACTTTTCCGCTGATCGTTGCATGGATTCCGACACTTAATCCCTGTGCAGGCTGTGCGATCATCTGACCTTCTGTTACCATATCGCCTACATTTAGATTGCCTGTGCCGGTGCACCAATATGCTGGCTTAAGAGAACTTTTACCTTGGATACATTTACAAGCTCTTCCTGAAGCGGTGCATCCTTGTCATATCTGGTAAGTCCCAGACGTGCCATCAGGCGCTCCTCAGGACCTTGCGGTATTCTCTTGACTCCTGTACCGGTTTCGGCTGAACACCCTGAGGTGGTCTGATTCCGGCTTTACGAAGTCCGCCTTTCATATCTGCAAGCAGTGTTCTCGGAGCCAGGCTCTGCGGACACGCATACATCTCGCAGACACCACAGGAGCTGCAGAATGCAGAATTGATATAAGGATTTACATTTCTGAAATCCTGGTTTGATGCTGCCATCATGAACATTGCCGGATCGATCGGATGTCCCAGATTATGTCTCGGGCAAAGATCTGTACATGTGTGGCAGTGGCAGCAGATGGATGCAGCTCTCTTTAAATCTATGGAAGAAGTCCGCTGCTTCTTCATGACAATAACATGGTCCTTTGGAAGAACCAGGATTGCGTTCGTTGTTTTGGTAACCGGATCAGAACCATTTCCGATACGTCCCATCATCGGGCCGCCTACGAAATATACTGGATCTTTCACAGTTGTTCCGCCTGCCTGGGCAACAACCTCTTCCAGTGTACATCCTAACGGAACTTTCACTGTAACAGGGTTCTCAACCTCTGCAACAACGGAAACATATTTGCTTGTGACCGGTTTGTGTTCTTCTACCGCGCGATATACATTGTAAAGTGTCTCTACATTGAATACGGCTACTCCCTGCTCAATAGGCAGTCCTCCTGGCCGTACCACGCGTCCGGTTGCCTCATAAATAAGAACAACCTCATCACCCATCGGATAAACCTCATCCAGAAGATGGATCTTAACCCTTGGGAATTCTTCGATATGCTGATTTAAGGCATTGATTGTCTGTACATAAGATTTTTTGATTCCGATGATGGCCTGGGAAGCTCCTACCGTCTCCGCAACCATATCGAATGTTTTCATGATCTCATATGCGTGCTTTTCCAACAACTGTCTGTGAAGTTTCAGTAATGGTTCGCACTCTGCACAGTTCATAAGAATGGTATCCGCTTTGTCTGTCAGTTTCATGTATGTAGGGAAACCTGCACCACCTGCTCCGACAACACCATTCTCCTGCATAATTTTCTGTAATTCTTTGATATCCATGGCGTTACTCCAATCCTGCACCGTCATCTACGATTCCGACGATTGCGGCATCTACCGGTGCTGTTTCTACGCCGCAGCCTATTCTTGCTGCGCTTCCTTGTGCCACCAATACATACTCGCCGATTCCCGCACCGATGATATCGATGGCAACAATCTGGCTGTGCTCGGCTTTCATATGATGCACCGGCTCTACAATCATGAATTTATTTCCTATCAGTTTTTCACTTTTTTCGTGTGGAAACAATGCTTCCAACTACTTTGCCTACGATCATATGAGCCTCCGTTTTTCTCCATATCCTCTGTTAGGGATGCCAGAAAGTGGCATCCCCAAAGGAGGAATATTATTTGATTATGGTAACTGTATTGCCTGTGGCAATTCTTGCTGCATTTGCTTCATCTGTATCAATATGCATTTCCAGTGTAAAGCTGTCATCTACACGGATCTTAACCTGATTAAAGATTGTTCCGCGCTCATTGTCCGCTTTAACAGAAACAATATCACCATCATGTACACCCGCAGCCTGGGCATCCTTCGGAGCCATATGAATGTGACGCATGGCCACAATACATCCCTCTTTCAGATAAATAGCACCTTTCGGTCCGACAATGGCGATCGGCGCGCTTCCGGCAAGGTCACCGGACATACGTACCGGAACCTTCATTCCCAGCTTGATCGCATCTGTTGCGGAAACCTCAACCTGAGATTTGCTGCGGACAGGTCCGAGGATTCTTACATTCTCGATCGCACGGAGCTTCAGTCCTACGATGGTAACTGTTTCATTGGATGCAAACTGTCCGCCCATCAGATCTTTTTTTCTTGGTAAGCTGATAGCCTTCTCCGAACAGTGCCTCCACATGCTCCTGTGTCAGGTGAATATGTCTTGCGGAAACTCCGATAGGTACAACAAAACCATTGCCCTTGTCTTCGTTTTTTGTTGATCGCATCGATCACCATTTTTGTGATCATTTCAATATTATTCGTTTCCAAGAGTACACCTGCTTTCTTTCGGTCTCATAACTGAAAACTGAAAAGCACCGGCCAAAAGCCTTAATGGCCCTTCGGCCGGTGCGTATCAGTAAGAATCAAGTTGAAATTATTTAGAACCGGAAGGATTTTCTCAACATCTGTATGAGGTCTCGGGATTACGTGTGTAGCTACAAGCTCTCCAAGTCTGGATGCTGCTGCGCTTCCGCTCTCTACTGCAGATTTAACTGCTCCTACATCTCCACGAACCATAACAGTTACAAGACCGGAACCGATCTTCTCTGTTCCTACAAGTGCAACGTTAGCTGCCTTGCACATCTGGTCAGCTGCCTCGATAGCTGCTGTAAGTCCTCTTGTCTCAACCATTCCTAATGCTTCCTGTGTCATGATTATATCCTCCTTATGGATTGCTAATGCTTTATTTGTTCTGTTTACTTCTGACTTTTTTGGTGCAGCAGTTTATTTTTCGCTGCTGTTTTTGCTTTCCAGTGCTGTTTCCGGATTCTCTTGCTGTTTCTTTTTCCACCGGCTTGCACTCAGCTCAACCAGTTTGACGATTTCCTCGTGAGGATTGGCAATTACCGCATAACTGGCAGGTTTCTTGATTGCCTGCTCTACTGCCGCATTGACAGCTGCTGTAACTGCTGATACATCGCCTTGTACGATCAGGGTCACCAGTCGTCCGCCCAGCTTACGCTCCCATGACGCCAGCTCAACGTCTGCCGTTTTGCACATGATGTCCAGGGCATTGATCGCCGCAACCACACCTGTGATTTCTATAAATCCATATGATTTTCCCATGAGCGAACTCCTTAATTAATTTCTGTTCCTCTCAAAGCCTGAATTAGAGCTTCGGAAGAATTTTTTTCTACATCTGTATGAGGTCTCGGGATCACGTGTGTTAGCTACGAGCTCTCCAAGTCTGGATGCTGCTGCGCTTCCGCTCTCTACTGCTGCTTTTACAGCGCCTACGTCTCCACGAACCATAACAGTTACAAGACCGGAACCGATCTTCTCTGTTCCTACAAGCGCAACCTCAGCTGCTTTTGTCATTGCATCTGCTGCCTCGATTGCAGCTGTGAGGCCTCTTGTCTCAACCATTCCTAATGCTTCCTGTGCCATGATTCTATCCTCCTGAATCTTATCTTCGTTACAATTTTATCATATATGATTCCGCCACTTTTGTAAAGTAAACTTCGGAATCCGCTTAATCTTTATCCAGGGCGCTGATCTTCAGCATTTTCTGTGTACCTGGTTCCGGGTTGGGGATTATGTAATGCTGTACCACACCTGTCATGCTCTCTGCGACTTTCATGCCGGCTTCTACCGCTGCCGTGACATCTGACACGCTTCCGCGGTACTTGATGCAGACAAGAAGCGGTACTGGCAGGCTGTCCGCATTCGCCGGTTTATTCTTATCGAATACCTCCAGGTGGACATTTGCAGCCTTGCACCCGGCGTCAGCTGCCACAAAGGCTGTCGCAAGTCCGAAGACCTCCAGAATTCCTACAGCTTCTGCCATGTTGCTTCTCCTTTCCCGTTAAGGTTATTTGTTAACAATCGCGATCTTAAGACCTGTCATTGCCAGGTTTGTCTCAAGCGCCTCGTTGATCTCCTCAAGCGGGAACTTGTGTGTGATCAGCTCAGACATCGGAAGTCCGATTGCTTTTGCTCTCTTAAGGAAATCAAATGTTGTTGCATAGTCTCTCAGGTTGTATACCCAGGAACCAACAAGGTTGATCTCTTTGGAGCAGAGGTCGAAGTGCGGGTTAATGGTTGCGTCTCCACCGTTGATGAAGAAACCAAGCTCGCAAAGACCGCCGCCGTTGCGGATGAATTTATAAATGTTGGAATGTGCATGAGGATTTCCAGTACACTGGAAAGCGAAATCTGCAAGATGTCCGCCCTGAGCCTCTTTAACAGCCTCAGTAAGTGCCTCAATGCCTTTGAAATTCATAAAGTTTACAGTTGTGTTTGCGCCCATTCTCTTGGCAAACTCAAGACGTTTCTCATTTCCGTCTACTGCACAGATATTGTGAACGCCCATTGTATGGAGAACAGCGATGCAGATCAGACCGATCGGTCCGCAGCCCTGAACAACAACTCTGCTGTTGAATTTCAGGATTCCTGTTGTTTTTGCTCTCTCTACTGCATGTACAAGTACTGCACATGGCTCGATGAGGATACGGGAATCAAGATCCAAGTCGCTTACATTGAAGAATGTGGAACCGAATTTTCCGCCTCTGATGAAGATGTAATCAGCGAACCATCCGTTGAATTTTACATCGTCATCTGGAAGAAGTCCGTATACATCAGCGCCGCCTACGTTCTTCTTGTTAAGGTCGAACATTGTGATTTCCGGATCATCTTTGAAGATCATACATGTAACGATCTTGTCGCCGACTTTAACCGGTTTACCAGCTGTATCAACTTTAACGTTTTTACCCATTTTTACGATCTCACCGGTTCCTCATGTCCGAGAACTACCGGGACGTAAGACCGAACGGGTCATTTTTGTATATGAGCATCTGTTCCACAGACACCGCATCCCTCAACTTTAACAAGGATGTCGTCGTCGCCAACTTCCGGAAGATCATACTCCTGAAGCTCAAAATGTTTCTTCTCTGTCATCATTGCTACTCTTGCTTTTTTCGGAATTGTGTTTCCTGCCGGAGCAGCCGGAGTGCTTGGTGCAGCAGCTGCTGCCGGAGCGTTTCCTGTCATGCCGGAGAGAACCTGTTTAACGATTTCTTCGATATTTACATTGTTCATATCCATGATTTATGTTCCTCCTGATCAACGAATGCAAAGGCTGTCTGTCATTACGCAGCGTCTTCTCTTTGTGAATGTGCTTGCGCTTGTAAGTCCCTCACCTGTACGGCTTGCGATGGTAAATGTACAGAAACCTTCTCCTCCGAATCCAAGTGCGGAATAGGACGGGCCGTTCTTTACAAGGATCGCGGTATCGATTGCTTTCGCATATTTTGTAATGTTATCGATATTCTTGGAATGAATATGTGCGGAATGACGGTTGCCATGCTCAAGCCATACAGCCTGCTCTACAGCATCGTCGAAATCCTTTGCTCTTACGATTCCGAGGATTGGCATCATAAGCTCTGTTGTGATAAGCGGATGTTCCTTCGGTCCCTCGAAGATGATGCAGCGGGTATTGGCCGGTGCCTGAACTCCGATCATGGAAAGAAGGGTCTTCGCATCACGTCCTACACATTTACGGTTCAGCTTGCCGCCTGCAAGTACAGTCTCAACAAGTTTGTCCTGCTCTTCCTTGGATGCAAGGTAGCAGTCATTCTCTGTAAGCATGTAGTGCATTAACTCATCAACTACGGAAGATACTGCAACAACTTCCTTCTCTGCGATACATGGAAGGTTGTTATCGAATGTACATCCGTTTACGATATCCTGAGCAGCTTTTCTTACATCTGCTGTCTCATCTACAACTGCCGGAGGATTTCCTGCGCCAGCGCCGATTCCACGTTTTCCAGAGGAAAGGACTGCTGTTACAACGCCAGGACCGCCTGTTGCTGCGATAAGCGGGATATCTTTTATGTTTCATCATAATATTGCTTGTCTAATTTATCTTCCATATAAGCACGAATTTCATCTGCTGTTGGATATAAAAATCTGAATGATAATGAAATCTTCCAGGACGATTTATCAAATATTGACTTAAACTTTGAATCTCATTTACATGTAATCACAAACAGTTTCTTTCCTGCACTTACTCCGTCAAATAAAGATAGCATCTCTGCTTGACAATTATATTTCTTATCGTTAAAAGTCTTATCGTATTCATCAAACAGTATCATGACTGTTTGCTCAATTTCTTCAAGAAAGTTTGCGATTCCCTCATTATATTCATTAACCAATATAACAGGTATCCCTTTTTTCTTGCTTTCAATCCTAAACACTTAGAAAAAAGTGACTTTCCAATTCCTTTATCTCCACTTAAAATCACTCCAAGATTTCGATTCATCTTATCCATGGCATTCAACACTTTCTTGACTTTATCTAAATGTTGACCATAAATTTTTGTTTCTGGAATCTCAAAATCGTGTGCTTCTAGCAAAGAAAAAAGTTCTTGTATCTGGATCATAATCCACCCGATAAGTTTTTGGTGGTAATTGATCATACGTGGAATCGCATTATTAAAAATTCTATATCTTTTACCTGATTCTACAATATGCATCAAACATTCCTCTTTTCTTATGATATTTTTATATTGTTTACTTTTTGCGACCTTGCAAATCTCGTAACGACGAGCGGTTTCAATATATTTTTACTTCTACTTTTCCTATTTTGATAAAATTATTGAAGTTATTGTAATATTTTGATACATTTTGTCATAAACATTAACGTTTATAAGAGATATCCGAATTAACTTATCTTGCAAATTCTTTGGCAAATTTCTTCGCTCTTGTTTCAGTCAACTCATGATAATGATGTTCTAATCTCCATCTTGATACATCTACCTGCCAGTTTTCATATAAGTCCATATGCAGTCTTAATAATGCTGCTTCTGTCTTTTCTCTTTCTTCTAAAAAATTCGAGTGCCCTATTCAAATACGGAATAATATCTGCAAACTGAATCTTCGTACCACCAATATATACATTTCCAACCTTTTTGGTTCGAATCACATATCGGATTAAAATACTGTTTAAATATGTCATATCAAGGTATTCTCCTTCCCTGATTTCCATATTTGCAGTAGAATTTACCGTATATTTTTTACGTTCAGAAATAAAATACTGGTATTCTGTAACACTATTTGCAACATGATCCAAAAGATTGATGATATCCTTTCATAGACCTACTTGTGGGATCATAATATGTTTCATCTTTTGTCTCAAATCTATAGTTTTTGGTAGAAATTTTTCTAATGCTTCTGTATCTGATACTGCATTTTCTCTCTCCATTACCTGTTTTATTGTTGGTATCATGCTCATCATAAAGTGTGAATCCAGATACGATCTAATATTTAATTATTTTTCATTCTTTTTCTAATTTCATTCCATCCAATACAGGTAGACTTTTTGATAACATGTTCTATGTTTGTAATATTCGGTCTAATTGGCGTTTCAATGGTTTCAAACTCGATATCAAGAGGATATTTTCTCATAAATACATCATAATATTCGGTTTTTATCCACTTTATTTATCTTATAAAAATTTGAAATCTTTCAATGATACATCACGAGTACGATTAGCTTCTCCACGTCCACGATTATTGTTCCAGACACCACCTCTCCATCCATATCCATAGCCGTTATCATCTCTTGTAATCCTCATTAAAGTTAAATGGTATCTCCCTTTTTCATAACTTCATGATTTGTTCTTTTTAGGATATCTTCTAGTGTTCCGAACCGATCATCTTCTAACCATCCATCTGCCATACTATAGATTACATAAGGATTTGACTTCATAATAGAACCTATCTTTGGAAGCTTTAAGATTTTCCCTTGATCAACTATTCCCTGTAATATCGCAAAATAAAGTATCTTCCGGCGATCTCTTCTTTTTGAGAATTGCGAATGTTTTCTTCATCTTCATTTGCAATTTCTTTCGTTTCTGGCTTCAAAAACATATTTTCATCTTTCACCTGGACTTTATCATCATCTGTCCATCCAATATAAAAGATTCTCACCATCCCTGATTAAAAATTGCTATTGTGTTTCCGTGAAGTAATTCATATTCTGATAACATGTTATTTCGGATTTCGGACTGGCAGCGAATTGTTCCATCCTTGCTGATTTTTACTAAGGAGATGGATTTCGGACCAGGTGCAAACATATTCATAAAATCATCTCAATTTTTAATAATTCCTCAAATGTATGTTTACTATATTTTGATCCGTCAAAATCATAAATTGCTGCATATCTTCCCTAATTCTTCATTTAAAAATCGGATTTTTTGATATAGGACAACTGGATCTTCAATATTTGCATGTTTTCCTTTTCTTAGCGGAACAAAAGTTACAGTTTCTCCCCAATAGCAACGAATGGCATATAACTCTGTATCATATATAAATAACTGTCCTTCCAGTTCTGCTTTTTTTGATTCTAATTCTTCTTTCTTCTTATTTATTAATGAGATGGTATCTGCATATTTTTGCTTCAATTTCCTGTTTCATTTCGTTCAATCTCTGCTGCTTTTTTCTTTTCTGCAGATTTTTTAAGTTCATCTTGTTTATTCTGAATCTCTTGTTTTTTTTGTATCAATATTTGATGTAAGATCGTTTCTACATAAATTTTCATTTTGAAAGATTACTGGCAATGTTGTTTGAGCTGTTCCTCCCTTGCCTGCTTTTAAAGATATTAAGGACTGATCATCTAAGTTTTTAAATAATGTTGAAGTAATATAGTCTTTTGGAGTGACAAAACAGAATGAGCCATAATGAAGGACTGCTAAAATATCGTCTTGATATAAAAGATTCCATGGCAATTTCATCTGGTCTAAATAATTCTGAATTTTAACAATTTCTCCATTTACGTCTACTAACGTTCATGTGTGTATCGACCCGCACTCCATAGAATATCC
>ENA-OQCD01000441-OQCD01000441.1-human-gut-metagenome-genome-assembly--contig:-NODE-441-length-11735-cov-2.974156_pt1 | contig 11735 bp, 15 predicted proteins | sample MGYA00242755_ERZ504571 | MGnify/ENA primary metagenome ERZ504571 (study PRJEB26092, sample SAMD00036274) | human gut metagenome | host: Homo sapiens | study: EMG produced TPA metagenomics assembly of...
TTGTTTATTTGATTTGTGCGATATGGAAATTTTACAGCGTTCTCAGCCCGTAATCTTTTTAAACAGCGCTGGATGCCCTGCTGAGTGGTGTCGAACCGGATGCCGAAGCGTTCCAGTTTGTGGTGTCCATCACAAGGTTCCGGCCCCAGCTTTCTTCCTCGATCTGCACAGCGATTCCCAGCGTTTCGGCAAACTGCCGGGCGGTGCATACCATGTTTTCGGCATTGCCGCTGCCAAAATTGTATACTCCGCCTGACAGCGCCATGGCGGGCTCCAGATTTTCGATCACCTGCCGCACATAGGTCACGCCGCGGTGGTCGTTCCGGGAGAAGCGCAGAGCCTCTCCCTTCAGCGCGGCACGCAGAAGATTCAGCGGCAAATTGCCCCGGATGGGCAGCCCATAGCCGGGCAGGTCATACATCCAACTGGCACGCAGATGGACCGAGTCCGGGCAGAGCTCCAGCACACGCTGCTCTGCTTCCAGCTTGTATTGGCCGTAAATGTTTGCGGGATGCAGGGCCAGTGTTTCCGGCAGCGGCCCCTGCTGCTGCACACCAGCATAGACCTGATCCGAGCTGAATGCCACCAGCTTTGCCTTCGTCTGCTGCGCAGCCCGTGCCAGCCAGACTGGCAGCTCCACATTGGCACGGTAAGCTTCTGCCGGATGCTGCGCACAGTAACTGGTATCGGAAGAGCGGCGGTGTGCAGGATCACATCCGGATGCAAAGCTTCCACCTGTGCACGGGTGAGAGCTTCATCGGCTGTACAGAAAAAGCCTTTTGGAAGGGCGCAAAGCTCGTACTTTCCCTGCCACTGCTGCAAAATGCGGGAGCCGACAAAGCCGCCTGCACCGGTGATAAGAATTTTTTCATGATAATTTCCTCCTGCAGGGCAATGAAAAAAGTGCCCAGCAGCATGACAGCCTGCCGGGCACAAAAATTTTAAAGGAACAGTTCCAGCACGAACACGACGGCACAGCAGGCCACAGATACCTGAAACAGGCTTGCGCCGAACCAAGCAGCTGCAATGCCTACCACCAGCGCCATGGCACCGGCAGCCGGGCTCTGGGTCGCGTTGACAATGGCCGGGAAGGTCATGACCGCCAGCGTCACATAGGGCACATAATACAGAAACGACTGAATGAAGCGGTTTTTGATGGGCTTGCGGATCAGTGTGAGCGGAAGGATGCGGATGGCATAGGATACCAGCGCCATCACTGCAATGTAAATGTAATGATTATGCGTCATGCTCTGCCTCCTGCTCGTCTGGATTTACCGGAAAAAGAGCTGCTGCAGCGCTGGAAATGAGCACTGTGAGCAAAATGGTGCGCGTGCCCTCCGAAAGAGCGGCGATACCCGGCAGGTAATTGCACACAAAGCTCAGTGCAAAGCTGATGGCAACAAGTGCAGCTACCACCCTGCTCTTACGCGCGGAGGAATGATGATGGCAAGGAACATGCCGTAAAGGGCAACGCTCAGCGCACTGACAGCCCGCAGCGGCAGCAGATTGCCCGCAATGATGCCCAACGCCGTACCGATGGCCCAAGCCGGTGCCGCCAGCAGAATGGCACCGTAGGTATAATATGGGTTCAGGCTGCCGGGCCGTGCAATGGTGATGCCAAAAAGCTCGTCTGTCACATCATAACCGATGAGCAGCCTGTGCCAGAAGGGTGTGCCCGGCGCAAAGCGCTGGGCCAGTGCGCAGCTCATGAGCAGATAGCGCGCATTGGCGATCAGTGTGATGATGGCCACTTCCAGATAGGTCGCATTGGCCATGATGATGGCAAATGCAGCGTACTCGCCTGCCGAAGCGTTGTTCAGTAGGCTGACCAGAAAGCCCTGAAACGGGGTAAAACCTGCCCGGCGGGCCGCAATGCCCAGCGAGAAGGAAACAGCAAAATAGCCCAGCGCAATGGGAACGCCATCCCGCATGCCCTCACAGAAAATCTTTTTGCTGAAAGCCCAAACCGGCCTTTCTGCATTGACAAGCTCCGGGGCAAGGAGCTTACTTTTGGAATTCATCTTTGTTTTTTTACTCCTTTCCTATTTCAAACACCGCTTTTTATTATACTCTCCCGCACACAGAGAAGGAAGGGCTTTTTCACTTTCTTTTCGGCACAAAAGGAAAACGCCGCCTGAAAAGGCAGCGTTCTTCGTCGATTTATGCGCCCGGCACCAGAAAATGCATCGCCTGCGGCAGGACCTGCGTACCGGCTTCCAGCCCATTTGCCGTCAGGATCTGTGCCGGTGACACATGGAACCGTCTGGCAATGCCGAACAACTCCTCCCCTGCCTGTGCATAGTAGATGCGCAGTGCGATCTCCGGGTCCGGAGTCGTCAGCGGTTCGCCCAGCTCAATGCTGCCGATGCCCGAATGTGTGCTCCGGCAGAGGATGGCTCCTTCGGCACGGGCGGTGACCGTCACTTCCAATGTGCCGCCAGTGCAGCTGCACTGGATGTTCTCGGTGCTCAGCCAGCATTCCGGGCTGAACTGTGCACCCGGCGGGGCTTCTACTGCAAGCGGAAAGACAAGCTCCAGTGTTTTTTCGTAGCTTTCCAGTTCAGCAAGACTGTTCTCGGCAAAGGCGGTAGCAACGGCACGCACCGTAAAGGCCCAGCCGTCGCGGTAAGGTGTTACCTGCGCCGGTCCATAAGACACAAAGCAGGCGCGCAGTTGAGCATCCGCATCTGGCAGCGGCCCGGAGGCCGTGGAAGATGCTGTCTCGTTCAGCATACAGGCAAGATCTTCTGCTGCCAATTCCTGCGGCGTGACGGCGGTTTCAAACTGCGTAGAAAAGGCATCCGCTACGTATTGCAGCTGGCAGGGCCGCCATGCGTGCAAATGCATCATCACGCTGGCTGTCAGTTGGCCGCTGGCTTCCTGTTCGCCCTCCGCAAGGGCAAAGCCCACCGGCTCCAGCACGCACATGCATCTGCAGTCCTCTGCTACGCCTTCCAGATCCACCACCTGATTGAACGGCAGGGATGCCGCCTGACTTTGCAGGCTGCTTTCGCCTTCCGCGCGCCAGGCGCATTGGGCACGTACCTCGCCCTTGACCACTGCCTTGCCCGCCAGCAGCTTTACCTCCCGCACGGCGCGCTGCCGGTAATATCCAGAATGGCTGCGGGCGGCTTTGCAAAAACAAGCTCCCCTTCCACAGTGACCAGCTTTTCCAGCACCGCGGTGCTGCGCACGCCGTTCAGCGTCTGCAATTTCTGTTCAATGCCGCCATCGGCCAGCGCCGTGATCAGTTCCTGTTTATCCTGTGTATGGATAGTAACCACAAGACCATAGGCTCCGCGCACCTCGATGCGGTGCGGGTTTACCGCCCGGCAGTTGAGGTATTCGGTCTGCCCTTCTACCATGGCCATCCAGCTGGTGAAGGAAAATTCCGGCACCTCCAGCTGCTTTGTAAACGGCAGCTTCTGCTCGGTCTGGCAAAGCCCGGCCCCGTCCTCGCCCTGATAAAACACAGTGCAGCGCAGATAGCCTTCCAATGTAAGCCGCCCGGGCTGCAGCTGCTTTTGCAGCACCACCGGTTTTGCAAAGCATTTGACCAGCTTGAACACCGGCGGAAGATAATCTGAAATCAGGATCTCGGTTTCCAGCGGAAGTTCTGCCTTGACGGTGCAGCTCGTGCCTGCCTGCGGCAGCGTATCCCGAAAGATCTTCAGTTCCATGCAGTGTGCTCCTTTCCCTGTCCGTCTCTACTGGAAAAGTATGCACATGCTTTGCAGGATATGCGCGCAAAAAAGGCACCGTGCAAAACGCACGATGCCTTTGGGCCTTTTGAAACAATCAGATCGTTTTGCGCAGGACAGCCGCCTGCATTACATGGTATTTCTGCATCAGCCGGACGGCAGCCGATGTGATCTTCTCGCCGCTGACCACAATGGGGATCGCAGGCGGGCAGGAAACCGTCGGCATAGCGCAGATACGCCCCACCGCCTGCTCTGTGGGCACCTGCTCCTGCGGGGCAAACACGGCCTGCCGGATGCTGCAGCAGGTGTGCAATTCGTGTTCCAGCTCCAAAAAGCTCACGATCATTTTTTTTTCCGAGAGCGGGAACGGTCCTGTAAGGTTTTCCACAATGTGGAGAACGGCAGAAGTCAGCCGTTCAAAGTCCTGCGGCGGATTTGCCGGGGTGAACATCAGCACAACATAGCGCGGGTCGCATATTCGCACTCGACCTTTGCGCCGCGCAGCGCTTCTGCAAGCTCTGTGCCGGTCATGCCCAGTGTAGCAGCATCCAGCGTGACCTTGAGAGGTTCGCTTTCCAGTGCCAGCGGCCCCGGGCAGTGTTTTGCCGCAGCGGCTTCGTTCAGCTCCCGGCGCAGGCGGGTCAAATATCCGCAGCACTGCAAAAGCCGCAGCGGATAGCCCTCCGACAGAACCTGATTGCATTTGTCCAGCGACTGCAAGATCAGGTAAGACGGACTGGTGGAACCAAACAATGCCAGTGCATTGCGCACAGCGGCTTCGTCCTGAATGGGGGCATTTTTGCCCAGATGCAGGTATGCGCCGCCAGTGACAACGGGCAGCGTTTTATGGCCGGAGTCGCAGCACATGGCCGCGCCCAGTGCAATAGGATGCTGACCGCCCTGCGGCAGAAAACGCAGGTAAGCACCGTGGGCATTATCCACCAGAAGCGGAACGCCAAAATCCTTGCACACTTCGGCCAGCGCTGCAATATCCTGCACACCGCCCAGATAATCCGGACTGGTGATGTAGACGCCAAAGGGCCTTTTGCCCTGCTGTGCCAAACCCTGCAGAGCACCTGTCAGCTTTGCAGCTGACACCGGGCAGCTGCAAAGTGCACCGGCATCCTGCGGCGCAGGCCAGAGCCACTGGATATCAAAATCCAGCAGCGCCGCCGCATACAACAGCGCTTTGTGAGCGTTGCGCGCTGCCAGCAGGACCGGGCGCTGTCCGGCTGCGGGCGCAGCCTGCAGTGCAAGGCACAGCATTGCACGGATGCACTGGGACGAGCCCTCTGTGCTGTAATAGGTATGCACCGTGCCGAACAGCCGGGTAGCGTTGGCTTCGCTCTGGGCAATGATGCCGTCAGCCCCATACAGTTCATCCGCACCCTTTATTTCGGTAATGTCCCACGGCTCAAAGCCCAAAAGGCTCTGGCCCTTGTGGCCGGGCATATGCAGCCGCGAGGTGCCGGACTGTGCGTAACGGCGCACAAAATCCACAATAGGCGTGGTCGTGCTCATTCGCAGGCTTCGCCATCAGCACAGGCGTTACAGGTAGAACCAAGCTCAATAGGCACCTCGATGCCCTTGGCGGCAAGTTCCTGATTTTCAGCCACCTTGATCATGATAGCGCATTCCATTCGCTTTTTGAACAGCTCGCAGCCGTACTCATACACACCGGTAATGTTGCCGGTAGCGTGGTAGGAGTTTGCTGCACAGCCGCCGGAGCAATACAGCTTTGCCCAGCAGTTCTGGCACTCCTTGCGGGCATAGGCGTTGCAGTGCTTGAACTCATCGCGCACGGCAGTGTTCGTAACGCCCTTCCAGATATCGCCCATCAGGTACTTGGGGTCGCCCACAAACTGGTGGCAGGGGTACAGATCGCCCCAAGGAGTAACAGCCATGTACTCCGTGCCGGAGCCACAGCCGGAAATGCGCTTGTAGATGCAGGGGCCGCCGGTGAGGTCGATCATGTAGTGGTAGAAGGTAAAGCCGCGGCCCTCGCGGTTGCGCTTGATCATTTCCTTGGCAAGGATCTCGTACTGTTCCTTCAGGATGGGCAGATCTTCCTCGGTCAGGGCACTGGGATCGCCGGGCTTAGACACCACAGGCTCCATGCTCAGCTCAGTAAAGCCGAGGTCGGCCATGTGGAAGATATCGTTGGTGAAGTCGGTGTTGTAGTGGGTGTAGGTGCCGCGCATGTAGTAGTTCTTGTCGCCGCGCTTCTTCACGAACTCCTGGAACTTGGGCACGATGGTATCGTAGCTGCCATGGCCTGCATAGTCCTTGCGGAAGCGGTCGTTGACCTCTTTGCGGCCATCCAGACTCAGCACCACATTGTGGCACTCCTTGTTGCAGAAATCGATCACATCGTCATCGATCAGCATACCGTTGGTGGTCATGGTAAAGCGGAAGTTCTTGTTGTGGATCTTCTCCTGCTCACGGCAGTAGGCCACCAGCTTTTTGACCATATCAAAGTTCATCAGCGGTTCGCCGCCAAAGAAGTCCACCTCAAGGTTGCGGCGGGTGCCGGAGTTTTCGATCAGGAAGTCCATGGCACGCTTGCCCACTTCAAAGCTCATCAGCGCACGGTCGCCCTGATAGCGGCCCTGCGAAGCAAAGCAGTAGGAGCAGTTCAGGTTGCAGGTGTGTGCAACATGCAGGCACAAGGCCTTGACCACGGTGTTGCGGTTTTTAAAGTCGAAAGCCATATTCTCATAGGTATCCGGGGTCCACAGCTTGCCTGCTTCCTTCAGGTTGGTCACATCATCGATGCACTGACGCAGATCTTCCTCCGTGACATCCTCGCGGTCTCCATACTTTGCCATCATAGCCGAAACGATCTCGTCAGCAGTATGCTCCGGGTACATGGCAATGATATCGTATGCAACATCGTCCACCACATGCACCGAGCCGCTGCAGGTGTCCAGCACGATGTTATAGCCGTTCAATTGATACTGGTGTACCATTTACTCTCCATTCCAATTATACAAAAAAATGCCGCCCGGCAAAGGCGGCAGGGGGTTGCAAAAATTACTTGTTGCTGTTCTCGCACTGCTGGTTAGCCACGCCGCAGGAGGTCTTGCAAGCGGACTGGCAGGAAGTCTGGCACTCGCCGCAGCCGCCGGTCTTAACGCTCTTGGTCAGGTCACGAGTAGCAATGGTCTTAATACGTTCCATAATAGAAAACCTCTCTAACTCTCAAAATTTCATCGCGCCGGACAAAGCCCAGTACGCATTTATCTTTGCTTATGATAACACGCAAGGGGCTTTCTGTCAAGATTTTTATGCTGCCAACCTGTTCAAACCTGTCCAGCAGGCTGATACTTCGTCAGGACGGTGTGCAGCCCCAGCTCCCGCGCCCTGGCCAGTAAGTACCGGTAGCGGCACAAAAGCGCCTGCCGCTCGTAAATGCGCTGCTCGATCAGGTCTGTATCCACCTCCAGATCAAACATCATCTCATTGCGCCGCAGGCAGAACAGACATTCCTTCAGCTCTTCTTCCAGTTCTGGGTGATAGCGTTCGTGCTCGGTATCCCGTGGGATGCGGCTCGAAAGCAAAGTTTGGGTGTTCTGGGCATGGGTTCGTTCCAGCATAGGCCGTCCTCCTCTTCTTTGTGTATCTTGAAGGTTTGTACATTTTAGTATATGAAGAGACCGGTGCAGAATATGCCAGTTTATGGTAAAGCAGAAAACTTCTCCGCTGGTGCGCGCATTTTTAAAAAAGTTTGCAATTTTTTTCAAAATCACGCTTGACAAGTATCACTTTTCCGCGTATAATAGCACACGTTGAGCGGCTCACACTGCGAAACACAATCGAATATTGGGGATTTGCATAGTGGTAGTGCGGTAGACTCTGACTCTACTTGTGGGAGTTCGATTCTCTCATCCCCAACCAAAAAAGCCATCCGGTTTATGCCGGATGGTTTTTTTGTTCTATATTGTTATACAAAAACAGCGTACCGTCTTTGCGACGGTACGCCCATTTTTATGCAGTTATTACAGGATGCTGATGCGGCCTGCGCCGTAGGGATTCTCGTAATCCAGCAGATAGCCCGGGTAATCGGCCAGCGGGCTGTTTGCGGTGGTCAAATGCGGCAGACCCTCTGCATCTACACCGCCAAAGGTCATGGCATAGGTAGACATCACAAGGTAATCCTCAGACACATAGTCCTTGATCAGCTCTGCGCCATCAAACATGGCAAAGCCATCGCCCAGATTGCGCAGAGTGTAATTCATGCCAGCCAGAGCGTAGGTCTTGCTCTCGTCCAGCGGTTCATAAGTACCGGAAGCCTTGTTGTAGATCTTCACGTTCTGCACGCGCGGAGTGCCGGTGGCACTGCCAATCCAGACATTCTTCTCGTCGGTCTGCACGGTGTTGGGGATATCGGCGTGGATCTCGTAGGAAGCGCCTGCCACATGCAGGAAGCCGCCGTTCTCCTTTTCCGTTCCGGCAAAGCGGGCTGCAAACTCCAGTGCATCCTGGATCTGCTTGCCGGTGACAGACATCAGACAGGCCACATTGCCAAACGGGCTGACCTGCTTGCAGGTCTTGAAGGTCCAGTAGCCGGCTTTCTCATCGGCGCGGATGCCGCCGCCGTTCATGATAGCGATGTCACAATGCAGCTGTTCCACCTCATTGAAGTAGGAGTAAATGCCGTCGGCCACGAAGTCGCCGAGATTCGTCTCTGCCATGCGGATGCGGCGCTTGCCAGTCTCGGGGTCGGAGATGTAGAAGTTCGTATCGGCAACAGCGATCTTCTCACCCAGCATGTCGTCCACAGAAGCGACCCATGCGTTCTGGATATCGGCAACGGCACTGTCGGAGCCTTCGTAAGAGGAGATCAGACGGGTGGCAATGGAGCCGTCAGCCTTGATGGTCATTTCGCCAACATTTGCAAAATAAGAGCCGGTCTGGGTCAGGGCGACAGCCTTGCCGGACAGATCCTTCACCCACTCACACTCCATCTTGGTGTGAGAATGGCCGTCGATGAATGCATCGAAGCCGGAGGTGTGCTCGATGACTTCCTTGCTGGTCCAGGGCGAAGAGGAAGGATCAACGCCCAGATGGCCCAGACCGATCACGTAGTCAGCCAGAACCTTGGCCTTATCAATGGACTTCTGCACAGCCTTGTACAGCTTCTGGCCGTCGTCACCGCCCAGAATATCATAGATATAGCGGCTCTGGCTCTTATCCATGAAGTAAGCCGGAGTAGACTTGGTGAAGGTCTCGGGCGTGGTGATGCCCACAAATGCGATCACGCGGCCGCCGATGGTGAAGTATTTGACATCCGGCAGAACGCGGTTGCCCAGCGGCAGATTGACCCAGTTGCTGGAGAGGTACGGGAAATCTGCCTCAGCCATTACCTCTTTTGCACGGGCCATGCCGTAGTCGAATTCATGGTTGCCGGGCGTAGCAACATCGTAGCCAGCGGCGTTCATCAGCTGGATGATGGATGCACCTTCGTCCATGGAACCATATGCGGTACCCTGAATATGGTCGCCCGCATCTACCAGCAGGACATTTTTGCCTGCATCCTGATAGCTCTTTTTCAAAGCTGCGATGGCAGCATAGGTCAGTTCCGGCGATTTTTTTTGTCGATGTAAGTATGAACATCGTTGGTGTACAGGATCGTAATGTCCTTAAAGCTGCCGGGGTAACATGCAGACGCAGCGGGTGCGCCCAGACTTACGGCAGCAACGGCCGTGGTGACACCTGCGGCCTTCAGGAAGCTGCGGCGGGAGATAAGCTGTTTCATGGAAAAAACGACCTCCTCTTAAACTCTCTTTTGTTTTTATCGGGCGCACAGAACCAGCCCGACGCTTGTTAGATTAAGCATAACACACAAAACACCCAAGAACAACCCGGAATCGCACAATTTGTTCATAATTCACGGTACTAAGTCACACTTTTTGTGCAACATTATTCCTTTTCAGGGCAAAAAACAGCCCGCATCTGCAGCCAGTCGTTGACTGCAAAAGCGGGCTGTTTTCAAAGGGGATTCAAAAATGGATCAGAGCAACGAGCTCAAATCGCATTGTATTCCTTGAGGAATTTCTCAAGGTCGGTACCCTCGATCTTTTTCAAGCATTCCTTCATGGCAAGGCGCGGGATGAGCGGCAGATCCATGTCGGTGATCTTCTTGCCGTCGCGCAGCTTGACCGTTGCATCGATCAGGGCACGTACATCATAGGTGCTGCCCCAGACCTCGGGCACACCGCGGTCGATGTCCAGCAGGGTGTACACAGCTTCCATACCGGTGCGCATGGAGTATTCTGTGGTGAAGATGGTGTCACGGCCGGTCTCGGCGAACTGACCCAGGAAGGCAAAGTTGACAGCACCCTCCGGCACGATATCAGGACGGTCGCCCATTGCACGCGGCATAAAGAATGCATCGATATACGGCATCATGACCGGGATGGTGTTGGCACTGTGCTCGGCCAGCTCTTCGATCTGAGTCCTCGGGCACACCAATGTGGTACAGCCATTCCATACACAGTTCCTTGCCGGTGCAGTCGCGCATGGCCTTTTTGACGTAGTTGCCGGGCTTATCACTGAACAGGCCGTAGACCCAGACGCACAGCTGGTTCTTGGGCTGGTCTCGGAACTGCTGCTGACGGTTCAGCGTCCAGCTGAGCAGCCAGTTGGAGTCCTTAACGGTGACGATGCCGCCTGTGACGGTGTGGCCACTGAACGGGTCACGCTTGCAGATCTTCTGGATATACTGTGGGATCTTGTCGTCCAGCGTAGTGATGGTGGCGCTTTCCCAGTTGGAATGTTCGGGGTCGGAGCAGAACTTTTCAGGATTGCCGAATGCGGGGTCCTGCGCAGCGATCTTCTTCCACAGGTCCCAGCCGTTGCCCGGCTTGATGGTGGGATCAAAGCCTGCTGCCTTGTCCTGTGCGCCCATCGTGCAGCTTTCCACGCAGCCGCCGTTGGTGATGAACAGCAGATCATTTTCGGTCAGGTCAATGGTGCTGATCTCACCTGCGTGCTCCACAACCACGCTGCTTGCCTGCTTGCGCTTGCCATTGATCTCAAATTTCACGTCCACGACCTTGGTCTCATAGTGGAACTGCACGCCGTGGTCCTTCAGGTAAGTGACCATGGGCAGGATGATAGATTCATACTGGTTGTAGCGGGTAAAGCGCAGGGCGGTGAAATCCGGCAGGCCGCCGATGTGGTGGATATAACGCTTGAGGTAGAGCTTCATTTCCAGAGCACTGTGCCAGTTTTTCAAAGGCAAACATGGTGCAGCCAGTACAGCCAGAAGTTGGAATTCAGCACTTCATCATCAAAGAAATCGGTGATTTTCTTATCCTGCAGCTGCTCGTTGGGGGTGAAGAAGAGCTTCATGATCTCCATAGCACCCTTATCAGACAGGCCGAACTTGCCATCGGTGTGGGCATCCTCGCCGCGGTTGACGGTAGCACGGCACAGTGAATAGTTGGGGTCTTCCTTGTTCAGCCAGTAGTACTCATCCAGCACACTGGCACCCTCGGTCTCCAGAGACGGAATGGAGCGCAGCAGATCCCACATGACCTCGAAGTGGTTATCCATCTCGCGGCCACCGCGCATCACGTAACCGATATCGTATTTGTAGCCGTCGCAGGCACCGCCGGGGATGGGGTCTTTCTCAAACACATGCACATGCTCGCCCTTCATCTGGCCGTCACGCACCAGATAACATGCAGCCGTCAGTGCGGCCAGACCGGAACCAATGATATATGCAGATTTATGATCGACACCCTCCGGCTTTTTTAGGAGTTGCAAATGCTTCATAGTTGCCACTGGAATAGTACATAGAAAAGCCTCCCTGCTTTTTATTGCTTTTTTCGGCATCCTTGCGCCGTCCTTATGGCAACAGTATACCCCGCGCCGCCGCAGCAGACAACAACAAACTTAGCGGGTGTATAAATTTATACAATTATTCTGTTTTGCTGGAAATACGTACAAATTGTGACAAAAAGCCGTCCTAATAGCGAATCGTTCTGTGATATAGAGTGCTTATAAACCAGTTTCAGCAAAAGAAAA
>ENA-OQCD01000442-OQCD01000442.1-human-gut-metagenome-genome-assembly--contig:-NODE-442-length-11732-cov-2.282292_pt1 | contig 11732 bp, 15 predicted proteins | sample MGYA00242755_ERZ504571 | MGnify/ENA primary metagenome ERZ504571 (study PRJEB26092, sample SAMD00036274) | human gut metagenome | host: Homo sapiens | study: EMG produced TPA metagenomics assembly of...
TCTCGGATGGCGGTCCCGGATGCCGCTGGGTAGGTAACGAGAATGGATTTGCCGGGGCGACAAACTGGTCTTTCTTGCGTGCCGGAGAGGTTTATCCGGGATATCCTAAGTATAGGGAACTGCAATACGGACATGCGGACGGCAATCAGTGGACGGCTGCCGAGTGTGATGTGTCTATCCGTCCGGGCTGGTTTTATCATCCGGAGGAGGACGACCGGGTGAAGACGGTGGAGCAATTGACAGACCTTTATTACCGCAGTGTGGGGCATAATGCGACTTTATTGCTTAATTTCCCCGTAAACCGGGATGGATTGATTCACCCTACAGATTCGGCGAATGCTGTTGATTTTTATAAGAATGTACAGAAACAGTTGGCAAACAATCTGTTGAAAGGTGTTCTTCCGGTAGTTTCCAATGAACGGGGTGGAAAATATACGGCAAAGGCGGTGACGGATGGAGAGTATGATACATATTGGGCTACGGAGGATAGCGTCACATCGGCTGTTATCGAGTTTGAATGGCCGGCCCCGCAGAAGGTAAACCGTATGCTGTTGCAGGAATACATTCCGTTGGGACAGCGTGTACAGTCCTTTGTGGTGGAATATAATAAGGAAGGGGAGTGGCTGCCTGTGAAACTGAATGAAGAGACTACTACAATCGGTTATAAACGTTTGCTTCGTTTTGTAGACTGTCACTACGGACAAACTTCGCGTGAACTTTGAGAAATCACGCGCCTGCCTGTGTATCAATAATATAGAGGCTTATTATGCGGGAGAAACCTTGGTGTGTTTACAGCAAAAGCGGAGGAACTGAAAACATATCCGTTTACATTGCCGAAGGTAGATGAAGCGGAAGCCGGAAAATGTGCGGATAAAGATGCCGCCACTACTTGCTTTGTGGACGGCAATACGCTTCTGATGGATTTAGGTACGGAACAGACTGTTTCTTCTTTCCATTATTTACCCGACCAGAGCGAGTATAACAAAGGACTGATAGCTGCCTATGAGATTTCAGTCGGCACGGAAGCCGGTGCGGTGAACCAGGTGGTGAGCAGCGGGGAATTCTCGAACATCAAGAACAATCCGATTCTCCAATCGGTCTACTTCAGTCCGGTAACAGCCAGATATGTGCTGTTGAAAGCAGTGCGGATGGTGGAAAATGACGGACCGATGGGCTTTGCCGAACTAGGAGTGCAATAACCATGCATCAATATACTCATGTACCCGTTCACGGTACAGCTACCGTATGTCAATGGGTATATGAGTATCTTGATACATGGTTACATTATTAACCGGTACACTCCTCCTGCCAGTGCTCGTATCACCCCTTTCATTTCTAATTCAAACAGTAATGCACTCATTCGGTTTACAGGTATGTTGGTGTCTATCACCAATGTGTTGATTTGTAATCCTTCCGGCATTTTGCCGAGTCGTTTTACTATTCGTTCCTCTTCCTCGCTTAAATCAGGGAACAATTCCCGTTGTACTGTTTTCTCGGTTTTGGGGCTGCTTTCCCATCCCATGGCCTTCACTAAATCTTCGGCCGATGTGATAAGCACTGCCTGGTTTTTTCTTATCAGATTGTTGCAGCCTATGGAATATTCGTCGTTGTATCGTCCCGGAAAGGCAAAACAGTCCCGGTGATAACTTTCCGCCAGTTCGGCGGTGATGAGGCTCCCCCTTTGGCGGCGGATTCGATAACGACGGTGGCGTCACTCATACCTGCCACAATGCGGTTTCGTTTCACGAAATTCTGCCTGTCGGGATTGGTTCCGCTTGTAAATTCGGTCAGCAAACCTCCCTGTTCCAACATGCTGACGGCTGTCTTCCGATGTTCGGCAGGATAAATACGGTCCAGTCCGTGTGCCAGCACGCCTATGGTCTTGAAATGATTCTGCAGGGCGGCGCGATGCGCATGGATATCAATGCCATAAGCCAGCCCGCTCACTATCAAGGCGTTTGGGCACAATGCCGACAAGTCGGCAAGGAAACGGGTGCAGATATCCTGTCCGTAGGGGGTGGCATGACGGGTTCCTACCATGTTGATGACATGCAGTGCATTCAGATCGGCATTTCCCCGGTAAAATAAAGCTAGCGGAGCATCATCACATTCACGCAAACGGCCGGGATAACCTTCATCATTTAAGGTGAGGCAGCGGATATGATTTTTCTCACAGAAAGTTAATTCCTGCTCTGCACGCCGGAAAGCTTCGGAGTTATTCAACGCAGTAATGATCTTTTCGCTTACTCCGGGGACCAATTGTGACAGCTCTTTGCGGTGTTCGAAAACACGGGTGGCGCTTCCCAGGTTGCTGACCAGTTTGAGTGCACCTGTCAACCCCAATCCCGGTATCCGGGTCAGGGCCAGGCTGCAAATTTGTTCGTCTTGTGTCATTCGCTCAGGTAGGGTGCGAAAGTCTCGTCAAATAGAGCGCTGTCCCCTAATCTGCCGTTTACCACGCATACTGATTCTACAGTGGCCTTGACAGTCACTTTCATGTCGGGCAGACGGAAAATGTCCTGATAGAACACATATTTAATACCTTCTTTTTTCAGATAGAGCTTGGACACGAATTCGTCACCGCTGCGCAGCGGAGTTTGAACGCCATGGTGAGCCTCGCCACTACCGGGTCCACTCCTTCTTCGTGCAAGCGTGCGAAACTGATGCCCACCGATGTGAGAAACTCATGGCGCGTATGTTCCAGATAATGTTGATAGTTGGCATTGTTCACAATACCCTGCAGGTCGCATTCATAATCGCGTACCTTCATCTTCAGTTCATAAATATACTTTTCCATAAGGCAAAGGTATAAGAAAAATGTGTTACTTTGCAGATAAACTTAAAAAAAGAAACAAATGAAACTGTACGCTGCCCCTTTGCAAGGTTTTACGGAAGCCCCCTGGAGAAATCTTCATCAGGAAGTTTTTGGTGGGATAGATGCTTATTATACCCCCTTTGTACGGATGGAGAAAGGAGAGTTCCGTAACAAGGATGTACGGGAGATCGCTTCTGGAAACAATACTGTGTCCCGGCTGATTCCCCAGCTTATCGCTTCCACTCCTGCCGAACTGGAACGCTGGCCGGTTTGTTTATAGAGAAAGGGTACAAGGAAGCGGATATCAATATGGGTTGTCCTTTTCCCCTGATGACAGGGAAACATAAGGGTTCGGGCATTTTGCCGTATCCGGCCGAGGTGGAAGCTTTATTGAAAGAGCTGGTGCACTATCCGGAATTGGGTTTCTCCGTCAAGATGAGATTGGGATGGGAGTGTGCGGATGAATGGCGGCCGTTGTTGCCTTTGTTGAACGCTGCCCCCTTGCGGCGGATCGTTCTGCATCCTCGTATCGGGAAACAACAGTACAAAGGAGAGGTGGACTTGGCTGCGTTCACCGCTTTCTATGAGGAGTGCGTCCATCCGTTGGTGTATAACGGTGACTTGCTGACGGTGGAAGATATCCGGAAGGTGGACGAGGAGTTTCCCCGCCTGGAGGGTGTCATGCTGGACGCGGGTTGCTGGCCAATCCTGCTTTGGCTTGGGAATATGCAAACGGAGCCGTTTTTTCTCCCGATGAGCTGCATGAAAAGGTGAAGGCGCTTCACGCACGCCTTCTTCAATATTATGAAGCCCATTTACAGGGAGAGGCGCAATTGCTGAGTAAAATGAAGCCTTATTGGGAATACCTGCTGCCCGATGCGGACCGGAAGATAAAGAAAGCGATAAAGAAGGCTACAACGATGGATAAGTATTTGACAGCGGTGAACCAGCTGTAATGATGGAAAAGGGGCTTCAATACATGAAAACCGGAGTGCTTCTTCAGTTCATTCATCCGGTATAACTGCTTGTAAAATAGGGAAGTATCCTGATAGGAGAACCTTCAGTTTCCTGTCAGTTACTTCCAGCCCATATTTTTGTTCGTAAGCGTCTCCGCGATTCTATCTTGTCGCCCTTTTTTCATTCTTATATTTTTGCCATATATAAAAATGAGGCATTATGGATTTAGCAGAAAATCGATTTGGAAAAACCTGGAAACATTTCCTTGAAGTATTGAAAGTAGACTACAATTGTTCTTTAGCCGATGTTTGCCGTGATCAGCATACCACTCTTGGAGGTATGAGTTCCTGGATGTCCAGACGGGGTTATAGCGTTAAACAAGCCAAGGCGGATGTGGTCCGTGATTATTATGGCGGCGTTGAACCCTCCCGACCGACAACTTCCTCTCCTTCGTTCACTCAAATAGCCCCCGTCATGTTGTCGGAAGAAGAGTTTAGTCTTTCCGGGATCACAATCACCTTTAACAGCGGAACGACCATTTCGGTCAAACGGGCCACTCCCGGGGGTATTATTAAAATGTTATGCGATTACGAAAGAAAGGAGGGAGATCCATGTATTCTCTAACATCAGCCAATCGCTACTATCTGTACCAGGGCTTTGTCCGTATGAACCTTGGCATTGACGGTTTATTCAAAATCATACGCTCTCAAATGAAGGAGCTGTCCCCCATTTCCGGAGATATATTTTTATTCTTTGGCAAAAACCGGCAGAGTGTAAAAATACTGCGTTGGGATGGTGATGGCTTTCTCCTGTACTACAAGCGTCTGGAAGGTGGAAGTTTTGAGTTGCCGACATTTAACCCCCATACAGGCAATTATGAGATCTCTTATCAGGTTTTGTCTTTTATCTTAAATGGAGTGTCATTGAAGTCTGTACGGTTGCGAAAAACGTTTTAGGATTTAATGTAATATACTGTATATTAACTGTTTGATTTTAAATTACCATCCGATTATTTTGGCCGACTCATTGATTTTTTGTATCTTTACGCCATGAAAAAGGATGAGGTCATAGAGTTATTGAAGGAGCAAATCAAGGAGTTGCGGGATGATAACAACAGACTCCTGGACCAGATAGATGATTTGATAAAGGAGGTTTCTTCCCTTAAAGAGGCACTCCTTCAAAAAAGGCGAATCTCTTGGCAAGCAACAGCGTCTTACCAAGGGGATCGCCAAACTTGTATCAAACACATCCGAACAGCAACAACCCCCTCAACCTGCATTGCCGGAGGAAGAGCGGCAGAAGAGAGAAGCAGAAAAAGCAGATAAGCGTAAAGCCAGAAAGAACAATGGGGCCAAACGTGACATGCATTATGAGATGGAGCAGGAGGAACATGACGTTTATCCCGACGATCCTGATTTTGACATCAATAAAGCCCGGCTGGTTACCACCGCTCCCAGAATATGTGTCCGCTATGAATGTGTACCCATGCGCTTCATCAAGCACGTCTACAAGATACACACCTACGCGCAAGACGGTTGTCTCTTTGAGGGAAAAACACCGGTCTCGGCTTTCTTGAATTCCAGCTATGACGGCTCATTCATTGCCGGGCTGATGGAATTGCGTTATATACAATCGCTACCGGTTGAAAGAATCATCAACTACTTCGAAAGTCATGGCTTTACGCTGAAGAAACCTACGGCTCATAAGTTGATGGAAAAAGCCTCAAGCCTCTTTGAAAATCTTTATAAGTGTATCCGGCAGACAGCTTTGAGTGATCCTTATAAGGCAGCCGACGAAACCTATTACAAAATACTCGTCCCGGAAAAGAACAGCAAGGGAAAAGGAGTCCGCAAGGGATACCTCTGGGTGGTTGTGGGCATAAACACCAGGATGATATACCTGCTCTATGATGACGGCTCCCGCTCTGAAAAAGTTATTCTTAACGAATTAGGCGGTTGCAAAGGTATCATACAAAGCGACGGATACTCACCTTACCGGAAACTCGAAAGCGATGCTTATCCCCATATCACACGCATTCCGTGCCTGCAACATATAAAACGGAAATTTATAGATTGCGGTGAGGATGACCCGGATGCAAAAAGAATCGTGGAGATGATAAACACACTTTATCAAAATGAACATAAGCATAAGATCGGGGTTGACGGATGGACGGTAGAACAGAATCTTGTCCATCGGAAAAAGTATGCGCCGGACATACTCGGAGAAATAAAAGATGTGCTTGATGATATAGAAGAACGGGGAGATTTGTTGCCTAAGAGCGAACTGAAGGAAGCTATCACCTATCTTCGCAATGAGTGGAATGCCGTGGTGGACATCTTTAATTATGGTGACACTTACCTGGACAACAATATAGTTGAACGGATGAACCGCTACATATCCTTATCAAGAAAAAACTCATTGTTCTTCGGCAGCCATAAGGGAGCCGAACGGGGCGCCATACTATACACGATAGCACTTACTTGTAGGATGAATAAAGTGAATCTGTTTGAGTATCTCACGGATATCATAAACAGAACTGCCGAATGGCAACCGAATACACCACTGGAAAAATACAGGCAACTGCTTCCTGACAGATGGGAAAAGGCTAATGACTAAAAAGGGATCATTAGACTTTTTACTTTTAATATACTATATAGAATCGCGGAGACGCTTACGAGACGCTTACGCGGAAAGGAGGATGAAAGGACAATGACGGGATGTCCCTTCATCACCGGAACACCCACCGGCAGGGCGTTTTGACGGTAAATGAAAGGAGGAGGGAAAAACGAATTAAAACAAATGCTGAAGTGCGGAGCCTATAATTTCAGAATTTCTAACGGACCCTTCCCAACTGTGCCGCTATGTTTGAGAATGAACTCTGAAAAGAACCATATGTTTTTTGTGTGCGGGCCAGCGTGTACATATCTGCGACACCCTCCCTGATTCCTTCCAGAGAGCCACAATCCGCCTGTCTTTCCGAGGACAGGCTGAAATAAAGGTCGGATCAACCTTTCTTCTTGCCGAACTCCGGATCAATTTTTTAGCAGAGCCGTTACTCCGAAGGTGATAACGCAGCATATCATAATCCATATAAAGAAATGGGTGTATCCCATCTGTTCCTGAAGCCAGCCGGCAGCCATTCCCGGAATCATCATGCCTAATGCCATAAATGCGGTACAAATGGCATAATGTGCTGTTTTATGTTCTCCGTCTGCAAAATAAAATAAGGTAGAGCATATAGGCTGTGAAAACCGAATCCGTAACCGAATTGCTCTATAAAGATGCAAATATTGATGAGATATAAAGAATCAGGCTGGATATAGCTGAGATAAACATAGACTAAATCGGGTAAGGAAATGGCCCATACCATCGGCCAGAGCCATTGTTTCAAACCGTTACGGGCTACGGCTATTCCTCCTAAAATACCTCCTAGGGTAAGTCCGATGATGCCGACAGTACCTTGTACGAAACCTATTTCTTCGGTTGTCAGCCCCAAACCACCTTTTTCAACGGGGTCTATAAGGAAAGGAATGCACATTTTTGCCAGTTGAGCTTCGGGCAAACGGTAGAGTAACATGAAAAGAATGGCAATGCCTGCCTGCTTTTTTGAAGAAAGACTGGCAAAAGTACCAAAGAACATTTTTAGTAGCAGATGGAATGACGGAAACTTCTTTGGAAGTATGATCTGAATCCGGACAGGGAAGAACAAACTTATGATAAATCCATATTCCAAGGAAAAGTCCGGCCAATACAAAAAAGGTGAGGGACCAAGCGTATGGTATATTATCTGTCATTATTTCCAGTCTTCCTGCAAGCATGATAAGTAATCCTTGTCCCGCAATGGTTGCAATACGGTAGAAGGTACTGCGGATTCCTACAAACAGGGCTTGCCGATGCGAGTCCAGTGCCAGCATGTAAAATCCGTCGGCAGCAATGTCGTGTGTGGCGGAGCTGAATGCCAGTAACCAGAAAACGGCCAAAGTGAGTTGGAAAAAATGCTCTGTGGGGATGGTGAAGGCTATGCCCGCCAGTCCTGCGCCGATTAAAAGTTGCATGGTGATAATCCACCAGCGTTTTGTCTTGATAAGATCAATGAAAGGGCTCCATAGAGGCTTGATAACCCAAGGCAGGTTGAGCCAGCCGGTATAAAAAGCTAATTCGGTATTGCTGATGCCTAATCTTTTATACATTATGACCGAAATGGTCATTACTGCCACATAGGGCAGCCCTTGTGCAAAGTATAGAGTGGGTATCCATGCCCATGGCGAGGTATGCTTGTTTTTCATGGTTCCTTTCATTTTAAGAGTCCGAATGGATCCCCGCCCATGTGGGCGGGGCCTGTTAATAAAAACGGCGGATGTCCGCACCTTTATAGTAATGCAATAGAATTTCATCGTAGGTATATCCCCGTTCTCCCATTACGGCAGCCCCGATTTGGCAGAGCCCTACTCCATGTCCCCAGCCGGCGCCGGTCAGCAGAAACCATTCGGGAACGCCGTTTTTCAGTTCTCCCTTATCTATTACAAAGGCTGAGCTGAACAGGTGGGAAGAAGATAGAGTGCGGCGTATTTCCAGTTCCTTTCCGATAGTCAATGTTTTTAGCGAACCTACAGTTTTCAGTTTGCAGATACGTTCCGGATTTGCCGCGTTGGATAGGAATCAGGTCGATGATGTCCCCATAATCCGATTTGTATTTTGACGGATCAGTTTCGGATAATTCTGCCTGGGAATAACGTACTTTCCAACGATAGAAATCTGTAGTTTCCTGATCTAGTTGTTCAGAATTTGTGAAATGACTTTTTTATCGTGGGTGTCACAGAACGAAACAGGAGAAGTGCGTATCCAACGCTCTGCCTCTTCTTCTTTGGTCAGATCGGGTAACGGGCGGTTTTCTTCTTCTTCCGCATCACGGATTGTAGACAAGTAGGGATAATTCTTGTCTTCCCAGCAGTATCCGAATTCCTCGCTTGCTCCTCCGCAGCATTTGGAGAAACGGGCATCGCAAATGCCGCGTTCATACATCAGCAATTGTCCGCGGGTGGCTCTTACTGCTTCGGTCACGGCAGCACTGGATGCTTTGGTTATTCCTTGGTAGCGTTGGCAATGGTCATCGGCGCAAACATCGAATATGGTATGATCTTCGCGGTCGTACCAGCGGATGTATTCGGTATCGGTTTTGATAAAGGAGAAAAAGCCTTCGTTTTTGTCACTCAAGGCCTTGCGTTTCTCTATTTGGGCAAACAGCCAGCTGCGTGATACCACGGCATGGGCTTTCAGAAACTCCAAAGAGGAAGTGGCGTTCATCTCCGAGGAGATGACGCTTATCAGATAGTCTTCGGCGGGAAGAATATTGATAGCGGTGATTTTGCCTTCGTCCACCACTAGTTTCAGTGTTCCCATAAAACTTTGGGTTTCTTGCCGTTCCCAGTGGAAATTAATTCCGATGGTTACGTCATATAATGAAAACGAGGCATGTTCGTCTTGTGGAGTGAAGGTCAGTTCGCGGTAAAGATTACCATTCCACAGAATACCTCCTTCGCTGAAGGCTACTTGTTGTTCACCACAGACTGTTTCTCCTTTAGCGAAAAAAATTGCCGTTCAGTGAAAAATGAATTTCTTGTGCGTTTACTATTCCTACGCTTATTTCGGGTTCTTTCATTGTTATTCGTCTTGTTTTTGGGCTTGCTGTAATTCCTTCATCTCTTCGTGTTCTCTCTATCTTTTTGCTTTCTCGTCAAAATAACGTCCGGGTATCTTCTCGGCTTCTTCTACTGTTATTCCCACTTCTTTTATGATGGATGCCACTTTTTCTTCTGTTATTTTGTCGAAATCTTCCTGACGGGTGGTGACGATTACGCCAGCCATGTCCAAAGCTCCCGGACTGATGAGCATCTGTTCGCTGCCTTTTGCAAAGTAGCAGTCGGGACGGTGCTTGCTGCGGGGAAAAACCACCGTATAGTATAGATGGCCTTCCTTCCATAACAGCAGGTTGAACTTCGCTTCTTGTCCGTCTTCATCCGGTGGGAAAGCGGCGAGGGCGCTGTATAACAGGGAGTCGTCATAATGCGTGTTGCTTGAGAGGATTACCAAAGGACAGGGATAGTCCTTGGTGTTGAGGTAAATTCGGCTACATTCTAGTGGATAATCTTCCTCTTCTTCTAGGTAGGGAAAATACATGCTGCGTATATCGATTGTCTGTGCGTGGGTTATCAGCTGTTGTACGTTCGGGATGATGGGAACATCAGTTTTTCTGACTCCTTGAAGATGGAGATGGTCCGGTGCAGAGGCTCCGCAATGTGCTCCATTATAGAATAGGGCGTAGTCGGATATTTCTGTACGAATGCACGGACGTCATCGTAACTGAAAATATTCTCATCCATGAGTTGGGGGATGTGATCTTTATGGGCGATAGTGAGGTGATCCGGCAATATGGGATAAGGGTTAACGCATATTCTGTTTGCAGTGATGGTTTCCAGTGCTTTCTGCTCCTTAGGCTGGTTTTCCTTGCACAGGAAACAGGGGCGTGCTTGGATGCTGTCCTTATCCACTTTGGCGGTAGTCGAAACCGCACGCTGTGCATTGCACTGTACCACAAACGTGTAGCCGTTTATGGACAGTTCCTTGATCTGTACAGTCTGTAATGCCTCGTGGTTGTGGTGTGCCAGTGGCCAGCACGCCAGTTGGCTGTGTATAAATCGCTTGATTTCATTCCGGTTCTTCAGCTCTTCTGTATATTTTTTGCGGATTCCCAGTTCACGGGTGCGCAGGCTGTCTTTGTAGTGATTGTTGGCATTGGTCTGCTCTATGCTCAGGGCAGCATCCGAGTTCCCTTCCCAGCGGCGGCACAGATAGAGTACATCATAGATTCTTCCTATCTTATATTGGCGCGAGAAAATGAGTCCCAGGGCATAATCTTCTCCGTAGCTGACATTGGGCACGCCTGTTTCGCGCAGGATAGGTGTGAAGAATGCGCGCGGAGCCCCCAGACCGTTGATGCGCAATGCGTTATTGTGTCCGTTCTCTTTCGTCCACTCGCTATGGTCTATCACTCCCGGAGCGATGGTGTTCAGCCGGAAGTCCGTCATGCGGTAAGTTCCTATTACCATGGCGCATTGCTCTTTGTAGAACGTGTCTACGATGGTTTGCAGGGTATGGGTGTCGCTGTACAGGTCATCGCTGTCAAGCTGTATGGCGAAGCGTCCGCACCGGGGGTGGTTGATTGCGAGGTCCCAGCATCCCCCTATGCCTAGATCGGTACGTTGGGGCTGAAGGTGGATTACCGCTTTGTTGTCCTTGTATTGACCGATGATTTCTGTGGTTCCGTCTGTCGAGTGATTGTCCACGACGATGATGTTGAATGGAAAGCGTGTTTCTTGTGTGAGTGCCGACCGGATGGCATCGTCAATGGTACGGGCGCGATTGCGCACGGGGGATGATGACGGAGGCTTCATATTCGAAATTTCCTTTCTTTACATCCGTTTCCACACATATGGGTTCAAGGAGGGCATTGATGGATTTCAAGTATCGTGTGAATGCTTCTTCCATTTCTATCTGTACCTCCTGTTACGGGGATTTACGTAGTCGAACTTGCTTTTCGCCGGACAGGCGGTTGTCGCTTTCTGTTTCCGTATAAAGATATTCGTTGATATGTACCAGATGAGAATGGAGGGTAAGGAACAGACGCAGTTCATAAAGGGCGGCATACTTTCTTTCCTCTGTCATTTGGAGACTGGCGAGGATGAATTCCGTTCTGTTGAATATCAGTAGCGGACCGAAGTCGAAATCATCACGCACACTGCCGGTTGGTAGTCGTTGACGGGATGTTTCTTCTTTTCTCCGTTTTTCCATTCATGATGGTCGGCATAGACCATGCCGCATTCTCTGTCCTGCAGGAAGTCCGTCATGCGTTCCAGTGCCTTGTAAGCCAGTTCCAAAGCAGAAGTTTTGGTATAGAGCAATA
>ENA-OQCD01000443-OQCD01000443.1-human-gut-metagenome-genome-assembly--contig:-NODE-443-length-11699-cov-5.138610_pt1 | contig 11699 bp, 16 predicted proteins | sample MGYA00242755_ERZ504571 | MGnify/ENA primary metagenome ERZ504571 (study PRJEB26092, sample SAMD00036274) | human gut metagenome | host: Homo sapiens | study: EMG produced TPA metagenomics assembly of...
ACCGCTGCCCCTGCTTCGGTTCGCTGTTTCCGCCACTGGCGGCGCTCACCTTTGCAGCATCCAGTATTATCTGCGCTTTTGGCCTAGCAGCTGCCGCACCTCGCTCGCCGTATCGGCACTTAGAATTGTGCGGTGTTGCCTTAGATATAACACCATTCCACAAATACAAAAAGCATGTGCTTTTTCCACCTTTGTCGGGCGGGAAATCACATGCTTTATTTTATTCTATTGCTTCCGTTATCTTTCAGGTAATTTTCAGCGCGCGCTGAACGCGGTAGACCAGGTAGCGGAACAGCCCAACGATCATGCTGCCCTCGCACCATAAATAGTTAGGCAGATTACGCCAGTAAAATTTGGGCTTTTTGATTTTGGGCAGGGCGATCTTGGCTTCCGCATAGCCCTTGGCATAATCATTGCCGAAGCCGCGGTGACGGAACATGATAACTTTCAGCAAATAGCCCAGCAGCATGGGGATAAAATTGACAACCAGCATGACCACCGGCTGGTTTTTGTAGGGCAGCAGAATGCTGTTGCGGCCGCTCTGAATGCTTTTGAATGGGTTATACCGCACCGCGCCGGTGGTGGCACCGCAGATATGGCGGCACTTTGCAGTGGGGCAATAGACGTTTTTTTTATAACCAAAATTGTTGGCGCGCCAGCTGAGGTCAACATCCTCATAGTAGGCAAAAAACAATTCGTCAAAAACGCAATTTTTATCCAAAATGGATTTTCTGTACAGTGCTGCGCCGCCACAGGCAGAAAAAATACGGCAGGGCTTCTGGTAGCGGCTGGCTTTCAGGCCGTCGCCGCGCTTGCAGGCAAAGCCCAGAATCGTCACATAATCTCCGGCGTCATCGGCCAGTTCCGGCTCGTAATAGCGCAGCATCAGGCTGGATACCGCAAAAATCTTCGGGTCGCTCTCAGCGGTTTTCAGCAGCTCTTCCAACCAGTTCGGTTCGGCAAAGGCATCGTTATTGAATAGGGCCATATACTCGCCTTTGGCCATGGCGATGCCCTGGTTGACAGCATGGGAAAAACCGGTATTCTCGCTGTTTTCGATCAGGTGGTAGCGGGGGTTACCGCAGTAGCTGTGGGCAATTTCGAGGCTTTCATCGGTGGAGCCGTTATCAATCACGATCAGCTCAAAGTCCTGCTCAGTCTGCGCCCAGATGGATTCGATGGAATCCCGCAGCCAGCCAGCACCATTCAGATTGGGGATAATCACGCTTGCTTTCACTGTGCTTCCCTCCTTTTAATAACCCATGCCGCCAAGCAGGATGGGCATGTAAGAAAGGCCAACGATCACACTGTGCGCCGCAATCAGCAGGGCCAGAATGACCAGGTCCCCCACCAGCCGCTTGATCATGCAGGCAGTGGCCAGCTTCTGGCGTTCCTCCCATTTGCTGCCGCAAAGGCTCCAGTAAATCATCATGATAAGGCCCACCACCGGGATGGCAAACAACAGCAGCGTTGCAAGGTAATGCCCAGTGCCCATCTCTTCCTGTTGCTCGCCCCCATACCACATGAAAAAGGGATCCTCTTTCAGCGGAAATTCATCCTCGTCTTCATCATCCCAGTATTGAACCATATCCGGGTCCACATGGATGGTATAGCGCGGGCGGCTGGCTTCTGCTTTGGTGGGGGGCAGCGCACGGCCGCAGCGCGGGCAGACGGTAGTTCCCTTGGGAGCCACCAGACCGCATTGTTTACAAATATGCAATTCCATTTATACGTCCCCTTCCAGGCTCAGACTGCGGTCCAGCGGTGTGGCAAGAATGATCTGGGTGTTGGTGTTGCCCATCTTTTGCAGGTGGGTCAGCAGGTGTTCCAGTGCATCAATGCCGGGGCAGCTGACCTTGACGATAAAGTTATAGCTGCCGGTCACGCGGTAGCACTGCAGGATCTGCGGTTCGCCCTGGATCATTTTAAGGAAATGGTCCCGTTCCGATACCGCCGTCTGGATGGAAATCAACGCCTGGACTCGGTTATTCTCGCCGGGGTGGTGCAGGCGCACGGTATAGCCGCCGATGATGCCCTCCTGCTCCATGCGGTGGATACGGCTGGACACCGCCGGACTGGTCAGGTTGACCTGTTTGGCGATTTCCTTGACCGGCATGCGGGCGTGCGCATCATAAGCTGGATGATTTTGCTGTCTAATTCATCCATGTCGAGTCACTTCCTGTCAGTTTTTAGTCAATGAGCACAATAAAAATTAAAATAAAGCAAATAAACCTTGTATGGCATTACAAACCGAAAACCCTTTCATTTTCTGTGCATATGCTGAATTATTTTAAGTTATCTGGGCATCATTATAATAAAAGCAAAACAAAATTGCAAGTATTGCATTTGACATTTTAATAATCAAGGTTATAATGTACTTGTAACAAGAAAGAGAAGAACAGAGTATAACCCCTTTAAGTTCCCATTTATTACATTACCATCTTCTGACCTTTATATACTTTCCCACCCCTCTATGCACAAAAGCCCGCTTTTCAAGCGGCTTTTGTGTTTTTGCCTGCCATTTTGTACTCTGCTTTTATTTTATGAAGCAGATTTAATTTGCTTTTTCTCCCATACCCTAGTATAATGATAGGTAGTTTGTCTATTTTTATCTTGTTTTGCAAAAACGGAAAGGACTCCGCTGTGAATACACGTCTGGTCGGCATTTTGATCGACTCTTTTCCTAATATTTAATTAACGGCCTTACGGTCACCCTGCCGCTTACGATCATTTCTTTTGTGCTTGCGTTGGTCATTGCGCTGATTACTGCCCTTGTGCAGACCGCCAAAATCCCCGTTCTGCGGCAACTTGCCCGGTTTTATGTCTGGGTCATCCGCGGCACCCCGGTGCTGGTACAGCTGTTCGTGGTGTTTTACGGCCTGCCCAGCCTTGGCGTACTGATCGACCCGTTCCCGGCTGCTGTGGCCTGCTTTGCCATCAATGAGGGTGCCTACTGCGCCGAGACCATCCGCGCCGCGCTGGAATCTGTTCCCGCTGGTCAGATGGAAGCCGGGTACTGCGTTGGCATGACCTATCTGCAGACGATGCGCCGTATTGTGCTGCCGCAGGCACTGCGCACGGCGTTCCCGCCGCTGTTCAACTCGCTGATTTCCCTGCTCAAAGATACCTCCCTTGCCGCAAACATTACGGTAACCGAGATGTTTATGGCACCCAGCGCATTGTGGCGCGCACCTATGAATCGCTGCCGCTTTATCTGGAAGTTGCCTTTATCTACCTGATGTTCTCCACCATCCTGACGCAGGTCCAGCGCTGGGGCGAAAAAAAGCTGAACGCCAAGGGCTTCAGCCAGAATTCCTGAGGAGGTGCCGCCATGCAGGAGATGCTGAAAATCACCGGAATCCGCAAATCGTTCAGCACGCTGGATGTGCTGAAAGGCGTGGACCTGACGGTGCACAAGGGCGAGGTTGTTTCGCTGATCGGGCCTTCCGGTTCCGGCAAGACCACGTTGCTGCGCTGCGCCAACTTTTTGGACCAGGCCGAGGACGGCACTATGGTGCTGGACGGCCAGACCTACCATTTGGGCCATGTGCGCCGCACTGAGATGTACGAAGCCCGCCGCCACACAGCGTTTGTGTTCCAGAATTACAACCTGTTTTTGAATAAGACCGCGCTGCAGAACGTGACCGAAGGGTTGATTGTTGCTCGCAAAATGCCCAGGGATGAGGCCGAAGCCCGCGCCCAAAAAGCGCTGGAAAAGGTCGGCCTGGGCAACCGCGGTGCCAGCTACCCCAATCAGCTTTCCGGCGGGCAGCAGCAGCGCGTGGCCATTGCCCGCGCCATTGCCACCGACCCCAAGATCATCTATTTTGACGAGCCCACCAGCGCGCTGGACCCGGAGCTGACCGTGGAAGTGCTGGCCGTGATGCGGGACCTGGCCGCCGATGGCATGACAATGCTGGTCGTGACCCACGAGATGGGCTTTGCCCGCAATGTTTCTAACCAGGTCGTGTTCATGGAGCACGGCGTTGTGGTGGAACAGGGTCCCGCCAAAGAGATTTTTACCGCCCCACGCGAGGAGCGCACCCGCGCTTTTTTGCGTCTGGTGGAAGATAAATAAAAGTTTTTACATAACCAAGGAGAAGCACATATGAAACTGAAAGCATTGACCGCTGCCGTACTGGCAGCCGCCCTGCTGTCCGCCTGCGGTTCCTCCGCAGCGTCCTCTGCTGCACCAGCAGCGGATACTTCCAGCGAAACCGCTGCCAGCGCCGATAACTCCGGCGATCTGCTGGCCCAGATTCAGCAGCGCGGCGAGATCGTGTTTGGCACCGAGGGCACCTGGTCCCCCTGGACCTACCATGACGAAAACGACCAGCTGGTTGGCTTCGACATTGAAGTTGCCCAGAAGGTTGCCGAAAAGCTTGGCGTAAAGGCCACCTTTGTGGAGGGCGAATGGGACGGCCTGCTGGCCGGCGTGGACGGCGGCCGCTATGACAGCATGGCCAACGGCGTGGAAATTACCGAAGAGCGCGCCCAGAAATACGATTTTTCTGACCCGTACTGCTACATCCGCACTGCCATTATTGTAAAAAGCGATGATGACAGCATCAACAGCTTTGAGGATCTGAACGGCAAGACCACCGCCAACACCATTTCCAGCACCTATGCAACACTGGCCGAAAGCTATGGCGCCAAAACCACCGGCGTGGACGACCTGAACCAGACCATTGAGCTGCTGCTGAACGGCCGTGTGGATGCCACCCTGACGCCGAAGTAACCTATTTTGACTACCTGAAAGAGCATCCCGATGCGAACATCAAGATTGCGGCTTTGACCAATGATGCTTCCCAGATTGCTTTCCCTGTGCGCAAGGGCGATGAAACCGCCACCCTGCGCGAAGCTCTGAACCAGGCTATCAATGAGTTGCGCGAGGACGGCACCATTGCCGAGATCAGCGAGAAGTACTTTGGCACCGACCTGAGCCAGGCCCCCAGCGCGAACTGATTTAACAAAATCACAATATAGCATAAAAAATCTCCGTAACCTGCTGTGTTTGGCAAGGGTTGCGGAGATTTTTTGTTTGATGAGCGGTAGATTGCCTGGGAAATGTACTCTTTACGGGTGAGCAAATTCCCATAGAGGCGCGCATTGTGTGCCTGCGAATGTTTGGTTTGTGCAATACCTTGTGGAAACGCTATCACTCTTAGGTTGTTGGCGGGCGCACAATGTGCGCACCCCTACGAAGTGTTCACGCATTTATAAGTGCTGCAAATAATTTGCAGGGGATGATACTTGCATCATCCAGCGGGGCAGGAATAGCCTTAATCTTAGGGCAATCTGTCTTTATCATATCAGTAGAATGGGGGCATCCGATCCCGCCGGAACATTGGGTATGTAGATATTTCAAATTCCCACACCAAAAACCGCCCCGGAAAGGTTATGCTTTCCGGGGCGGTTCTCCATCATCAATAATTTTCCGCGTGGACTTCAAAGTAGCTCTGGGGGTGATTGCAGGTGGGGCAGACTTCGGGGGCCTGGGTGCCCACCACGATGTGGCCGCAGTTGCGGCACTCCCACACTTTTACTTCGCTCTTGGCAAACACTTCTGCCATTTCAATGTTGCGCAGCAGGGCGCGGTAGCGCTCTTCGTGATGCTTTTCAATGGCTCCCACCAGGCGGAACCGGGCAGCCAGTTCGGGGAAGCCCTCTTCCTCAGCCGTCTTGGCAAAGCTGTCATACATATCGGTCCATTCGTAATTTTCGCCCGCGGCGGCGGCTTTCAGGTTGTCGGCGGTATCGCCGATGCCGTTCAGCTCCTTGAACCACAGCTTGGCATGTTCTTTTTCGTTATCAGCCGTTTTCAAAAACAGTGCTGCGATCTGCTCAAACCCCTGCTTTTTGGCCACGGAGGCAAAGAAGGTGTACTTGTTGCGTGCTTCGGATTCGCCCGCAAATGCGGTCATCAGGTTTTTCTCGCTCTGGGTACCAGCATACTTGTTCATAACATTCTCCTTATTCATAGTTTAAGATTTATTCCGAATCAAAGTTTTTGCATCAGTATATTATGCCTTGTTCTATAGCTTTATTATAGCACAGCTTTGAGATTTGTAAAGACATTTTTTAAGACTCGATATTAAATTTTATCCGTCGATTTTTAGTAAAAAAGCCAGTGCCGGGCAGAAATCTGCCCGGCACTGCCGAAAAAGTTCTTTGATTGTCTTAAATTTCTTTGCCCGTTTCAGGTTGTGGAATGATACCCAGATTTAAAACATCGGGTATAAGTAGCTGGCACCATAGCAGCCAATCTTTTTGGGGCCGGTGATGGCCTTCCCCGCTGCCTGGCGGGTCGCAATCTTTTGCAGGGCCGCCGCCACGGATGATATACAAACGGCAGGCATTTTGCGGTATAAAATTGCTCGCCCTGGTGCTGTTCCAGCAGCGCCCACACTTCCTGAACGTCCATTGGCTTAGTCCAGCTTCAGGTCGCCGTCCTTGATCCAGCCCTTTTTGCGGAACAGCGCGCCCAGCACCGCGCACAGCACGGCGGGCAGAACAAAGCTGACCAGCAGTAAGCCTGCCCAGTCAAAGGCGGTGATGCCCGCTTTTGCGCCGGATGCCACATCGGCCACCCAGCCGGTGTACACGCCGATCTGACCCACCAGGCCGCAGGTGCCCATGCCGGAAGAAACCGCCGGGCCGTTCATCTGCAATTTGAACACGCAGGTGGCAATGGGGCCGGTAATGGCGGAAGCAATGATCGGCGGCAGCCACACGCGGGGCTTTTTCAGGATGTTGGGCATTTGCAGCATGCTGGTGCCAATGCCCTGGCTGACCAGACCGCCCACGCCGTTTTCCTTAAAGCTCATCACGGCAAAGCGACCATCTGGGCGCAGCAGCCCGCAACGGCAGCGCCGCCCGCCAGGCCGGTCAGGTTGAGCGCCGCGCAGATGGCTGCGCTGGAAATGGGCAAAGTCAGCGCAATGCCAACCAGCACCGAAACCAGAACGCCCATCAGCAGGGGCTGCAGCTCAGTGGCCCACATAATCACGCTGCCCACCGCAGAAGCCGCCGCGCCGATGGCAGGGGCAAACAGCACACTCAGACCCGTGCCCACCAGAATGGTGACCGCCGGGGTAACGATGATATCGACTTTAGTCTCTTTGCTGACAAGCTTGCCGCACTCTGCCGAAACAATGGCGATAAAGTATACGGCCAGGGGGCCGCCTGCACCGCCCAGGCTGTTGGCAGCACTGCCCACAGCAATCAGGCTGAACAGCACCAGCGGCGGGGTGTGCAGGGCGTAACCGATGGAAGCCGCCATGGCTGGCCCGGCCACGCTCTGGGCGAAAGTACCGGCATCCACCAAAAACTGCAGGCCGATCTGCTCGCCCAGCGTTTTAATGATGGTGCCGATCAGTAAACTGGCAAACAGGCCCTGAGCCATAGCGCCCATAGCATCGATGCCATAGCGATGCGCCGAGAACACAACGTCCTTGCGCTTCAAAAATTCCTTAAGCTTTCCCATACTCTTGCTCCTCTCAGATATCTTTCAGCATTGTACCGCCGAAGTTGTCATGTGTCAAGACACAAATCATGACAATAGTTTTCCACCAAGAGCGGGCAGATTGCGGGCGGTTGTCAAAGATCGGTTTTTGCGGTACAATAATACCAATCTTTTGGCCGGGCGTTTGCCCTGCTGGAATTGGGGGATTTTGTATGGTTGAACGTTTGATGTCAGCATTACCCCGTACGGCTGACCCGCCGGACTTTTGTTTACCTGCCGGATAACTGGCAGACTTCCGGCAAAAAAATATCCCGTACTCTATATGTTTGACGGCCACAACCTGTTTTTTGACTCCACCGCCACATACGGCACCTGCTGGGGGCTGAAAGAATACTGTGACGCCCACCCCAACTGGATCATTGCCGCACCGGAGTGCAACCACGAGGGCAACAAGCGGCTGGAAGAATACTGTCCCTACCAGTCGGACTGGTTCGGCGGCATTACGGGCACTGGGCATGAATACATGGAGTGGCTGACCAAAGAGTTCAAGCCGATGATGGACAAGCGCTACCCCACCCTGCCTGGCCGCGCCAACACGGCCATTGGCGGCAGCAGCATGGGCGGCCTGATGAGCCTGTACGCCATCACCGTTTACAACAAAGTGTTTTCCAAAGCAGCGTGCCTGTCGCCCTCGGTGCGGCTGTGCATGCCGGAGCTGCGGCAGGAGATTGCCAACGCCACGATCCACCCCGGCACCCGTGTTTATCTGAGCTGGGGCGAAAAAGAGAGCGATAAGCCCGGTGCTTTGGGCGAATACACCGCCAATGCGCTGGAAGTATGCCGCGCGCTGCTGGGCAAAGGCGCCGCCGTTGACCCCTATATGCAGCCGGACGGCACCCACTGCGAAGCCTGCTGGGCCAAGCAGGTGCCTGCATGCATGGACTTTTTGTTTGGTGGCAAGTATGAGTAAAAGCAAAAGCGCAGCGCCCCCGCGGCTGCCCCTGCTGAACCGGCCAAAGCGGAACACACCCAGCCGGAAGAACCCGCCGTCAGCAGCACGGCCCGCTGGATGGGTGCTTTGTGCTACCTGAGCATTTTGATTTTAATTCCCGCCTGCACCAAATGGCGGCAGGATGAATTTGTACGGTTCCACCTGAACCAAGGGCTGATGGTGTTGATGCTGGCAACCATCTGCGCCGCGCTTGGGTTTGTTCCGGTGCTGGAGCAGGTTGCGTTGAGCCTGACGCTGCTGGTAGATGTGCTTTCGCTGGTGGGGCTTATCACGGCGCTGCGCCGCCGGGCCGCACCCCTGCCGTTCATTGGCCTGCTGGTCGCGCGGTTCCACCCATTTTAATTCGTATATTTTATTTGTATTTTCCAGATTGTATTATTCAGAAGAGTTTTAGTCATATTTGTATATTTGTTTTATATTATTCAAATTGTATTATTTTGTAAAGGAGTGTTTTGTATGAGCAAAGCTGTTATCTTTTTTGCGCCCGGCCTGGAAGAGTGCGAGGGCCTTTTGTGCGTGGATCTGCTGCGCCGTTCCGGTGTGGAAGTAACGATTGCTGCCGTAGGCGGCGAAAAGATCGTCAAATCTGCCCGCAGCATCAGCGTTGTGGCGGATGCCCTGGCCGAAGAGCTGGATTATTCCGCTTTTGATGCCGCCATCCTGCCCGGCGGTATTCCGGGTGTGGATAGCCTGAAAGCCGATGCCACGGTGCGCAAGGTCTGCACCGAGTTTGCCGCCGCAGGCAAGGTCGTGGCCGCAATCTGCGCCGCACCGTCTGTGTTGGCGCGTTCGGCATTTTGCAGGGCAAAAAGGCAACAGTTTACCCCGGCATGGAAGATAAACTGACCGCCGCCGGGGCCGAGTACACCGGCCTGCCCATCACGCTGGACGGCAACATCATCACCGGCGAAGCACTGGGCGCGGCCATCCCCTTTGCGCTGGCCCTCGCCAGCGCCTGGCCGGGCAGCAAGCATCCAACGCCGTGAAGCAGGGCATTGTGTACCGGTATTGATTTGAAGTAAAGCGTTATAAAACATGCAAACCCGCCAGCAGGCGGCAGCGTATTTCTGTTGCTGCTTGCTGGCGGGTTTTATATTTCTTTATTGTTCAAAAGGCGCTGTTGAGAATTTCTTCGCTTACGCAAATTTAACCTCAGTAAAGCCTCTATACAAAGCCTTTAATTAGTAAGAATTTTAATGATTTTTGAGTTTGAACATCATGCCAATATTAGTTAATCTTCATCGTCATCATCTTCATTCAATTCACCAGAGCAGTACGGGCAATGGCTATACTCTGATTCATCATAGACATGATCGCAAAAAGGACACATCTGCATGTCACCTCACCTCCCTTCAATGTATATTATACTATAGTAGCATTAGATATCAATTAGCAATTTCACAAATAAATTGCTCTTCATTTTTACATCCGCCCATTCCCCACAATCTTTTCAAAGCCGATATTCATACCATTCCGTATCTATTTTCTTGAACCCAGACGTCCCTGTCCCGATACCACGGCAGGGACACCGCATCATTCCGATAATAGGGAATCAGCCGGATTTGGTTGCCGATGATTCGTTCTGTCATTTTGGGAGTTCTCCGCAGACTTTTATTGATTTTATATTTTACAGTGTCGGTTCTGTTTCCGCCGTCACCGCGTCCCCCAGTTCCTTTGCTTTGCGGCGCAGTTTGCCCCATTCCGGGGTCAAAAAATAACCGAGCATGGCCACCAGGCCCACGGCATAGCTGAGGGAAACGCAGGCCATGGAGGAAGTGCCGTACCCCAGCGCATGCAGGATATACGCCGCCGGGATGCGCACGGCCCACAGGATCAGCAGGTTGACCACCGTGGTATATTTGACCGCGCCGGTACCGTTGACAAAGCTCATCATACAGTTGAACACCGCATAAGTCCAGATAAAGGGCAGCACCCACCAGGTATAGCGCACTGCGGCATCCAGAACCGCCGGGTCGCTGCTGAACAGCCCCAGCAGCGGGCGGCAGAACACAGTAGCCACCAGGCCAATCAGTAATGTAACTACACCGGCAGCGCAGGTGATCTGCACCACGCCCCGCTGCAAGCGGCGGTAGTTGCCCGCGCCCAGGTTCTGCCCGGCAAACACCACCGCGGCAGAAGAAAACGAGGTGATGGCAATACCGGCAATGCCGGTCACGCGGCCTGCAATGGAGCACCCGGCCACAAACACCGAGCCCTGCATATTATACACAGCCTGCACCGCCACATGCCCCACCGAGTACAGCGAGTTATTCAGCCCCAGCGGCACACCCACTTTCAGGATAGCCGCCAGCTGCGCCTTATCATAGCCATGGGGCAGCAGAGGAAATTGCAAACCCTCGTAATTGCGGCGGGCGTACAGGATGCTGGTCAGCCAGGAAAGATACAGCGCAATGGTAGTTGCCAGCGCCGCACCGGCCACACCCATGCCCAGCACCGCCACAAAGGCAACATCCAGCACAATATTGGTCAGGCAGGAGATCAGCAGCAACAGCAAGGTGGACCGGCTGTCCCCCAGCCCGCGCAGAATACCGGCGTCATGTTATAGCCAAGATTGCCCAGGGTGCCCAGCGCCGTGATCCGCAAGTAGAGCACCGCATAATCAAAGGCATCTGCCGGGACCTGCATCAGCCGCAGCAGCGCCGGGCCGACAAACATTGCCAGTATCGTGACCGGGATGGCGCACAGATACAAAACCATACCGCCGTGCGCACTAGCATGCGCAGCCCATCCGCATTGCGGCGGCCCATTTCCTGAGAAACAAGGATGGACGCCCCGTTGCCGATGCCCAAAAATACGCACAGCAGAATTTCCATTGGCTGTGTGGCGGTGCCCACCGCCGCCAGCGCGGCGGAATCACAGAAATTGCCCACCACAAGGGTATCCACCGTGCCGTAAAGCTGCTGCAAGATATTGCCCACACAGATCGGCAGGGCAAACAGTGCCGCCGATTTGATGATGGAGCCGCGGATCATATCAATTTTGCCTGTATGGCTGGCCATGCCGCAAACCACGTTCCTTTCACTTTTCCAAATGTCTTTATGGCAATACCGCATAATTCTAAGTGCCGATACGGTGAGCGAGGTGCGGCAGATGCTAAGCCAAAAGCGCAGATAATACTGGATGCTGCAAAGGTGAGCGCCGCCAGTGGCGGAAACAGCGAACCGAAGCAGGGGCAGCGGTCGCAGAGTGCGAGGGGCTTTT